>Ga0224512_10000136_pt1 | contig 79787 bp, 81 predicted proteins | sample SF_May12_sed_USG_4_FD_169103 | JGI IMG/M metagenome (GOLD analysis project Ga0224512, IMG submission 169103) | Sediment microbial communities from San Francisco Bay, California, United States - SF_May12_sed_USGS_13 | ecosystem: Environmental > Aquatic > Marine > Sediment | place: USA... | reverse complement strand
ACTAGGCTGGCCAATCCGCCCATCTTTTCCATCTGCAATAACTGGTCACGGAAATCGACGAGATCGAAGCCCTTGCCCTTGGAAAGTTTCTGGGAAAATTCCTTCGCCTTATCCCGGTCGGCAGCCAGGCTCGCCTGCTCCACCAAACCCAGCACGTCGCCCATACCGAGGATACGTGCGGCCACACGATCCGGATAGAACGCTTCCAGCGCATCCGGCTTCTCTCCCACTCCCAGGAACTTGACAGGCTTGCCGGTCACCTGGCGGATCGACAGCGCCGCCCCACCGCGCGCATCGCCATCGGTCTTTGTGAGGATGACACCGGTCAGTGGCAGCGCGTCGTTGAAAGCCTTGGCCGTATTCACCGCATCCTGCCCGGTCATGCTGTCCACCACAAACAGCGTTTCCACTGGCTGCAGGGCGGCATGCACAGCACGGATTTCCAGCATCATGGGTTCGTCCACGTGCAGTCGTCCAGCGCTGTCGACAATCAGTACGTCTATTAGACGCTTGCGCGCCTCTTCCATGGCTAATCGCGCAATGTCCACCGGTTTCTGCTCGGGACGGGTGGGAAAAAACTCCGCGTGCACAGCCGTGGCCAGTTTTTGCAACTGTTCAATGGCTGCCGGACGATAAACGTCGGCGCTTGTCACCATGACGGTTTTATTCTCGCGTTCGCGCAGAAAACGCGCGAGCTTGGCGACGGTAGTGGTTTTTCCAGAACCTTGGAGGCCTGCCACGAGCATGACCACGGGCGGGCGGGCGGCGAGGTCAAGTTTCTCGTTGGCCACGCCCATGAGCGCCACCAATTCATCATAAACAATCTTGATCAGCGCCTGACCGGGCGTCAGGCTCGTAATGACTTCGCGGCCGGTGGCCTTGGCCTGTACATGTCCGATGAAGTCCTTTACCACCGGTAAGGCCACATCGGCCTCGAGCAGCGCCATGCGTACTTCACGCAGGGCTTCGCGCGTGTTTTCCTCGGTAAGCCGCCCTTGTCCACGCAGGCGCTTGAGGGTAATTTGCAATCTTTCGCTCAGGTTATCAAACATAACGATTACTTAATATTACAGCCCAAATACTTGCCCGCCATGGTCAGGTGATCGAGGGTCGAATAGCTCAGGAACACGTGATAGATGGCGCGCAACTCCGGCAGCGTCATCTCACCCGCCCGGATGTCGGCATCGATCAGAATGTCTCGATCTTCCAGTAAAGACATCGTTTGTGCTTGAGCGCCGATACCGCCACAGGCTCCCAGAATGTTGATGTTCATTAGTGTAGCGTCCGCTGGCCGTATACGCTCATGGAAATCTGTTTCGCTCTTCAAAGGCAGGACAAGCTGTGCCATCATGCGCCCACATCATGGTCGGACAAACGAAGCAGGCGAAATGTATGATGGCCAGACGAATGATTTAGAGCTGTGTTAATTATGACCAATCCCGTCATGAATTTCCTCGTCTCGGCGCTTTATTTTGTCGCCGGTTTTCTGCTGGCGCTTCGTCTTTTGCGCGGCCAGTTCGTTACGGGGGGCATCAAAATCGGTATTCTCAGCCTCGTACTCGGAGCGGTCGTACTGCATGCTGCACTGCTCTATGTCGTGCTGTGGACCGGAACGGGAGTCAATCTGGCGCTGACTTCGGCATTTTCGCTCGTGGCCTGGGTCGTCGCCTGTTTGTATCTCATCACCTCGCTCATTCGCCCGGTGGACAATCTCGGCGTCCTGGTGATGCCCATAGCCGGTTTGACGATCCTGGTCGAATGGCTGTGGCCTGGCCAGATGTCCTTGCCCCTGACCTCAAGCGTCTCGGCTGCGCATATCATTATTTCAGTACTGGCTTACAGCTTGCTGTGCCTAGCGGCAATTCAGAGCCTGATGCTGCTCATGCAGGAACGCCACCTCCGAGCCAGGCACCCGGGCGGGTTCATTCGCGCCCTGCCGCCCATGCAGACCATGGAAAGCGTGATGTTCCAGATGATCGGATTAGGTTTTATTCTGCTCACGCTCACACTGATCAGCGGCTTCTTCTTTTCCGAAGTGATTTTTGGCAAGCCGTTCAAGTTCACCCATCACATGGTACTGGCGGTGCTCGCCTGGTTCGTGTATGCGATTCTTCTCCTGGGCCGGTGGCGCCTCGGTTGGCGCGGTCGTCCCGCGATTCACTGGACCTTGGGAGGTTTTGCACTCCTTCTGCTCGCCTACTTTGGCAGCAAGTTTGTACTTGAAGTCATTCTGAACCGGTGAATTCATTGCTCGACCTGCTTATCAGGCGGCGGTAAAGAGAATATAATATTTATTCACAGGTATGCTGAGACAATACGGCATCACTTTCACCAATAAATAATTATATTTATATTTTCGTATACATACCAACGACATGGCCAGTGTAATTAGTCCCGCTCTAATTGGTACACGGCTCCGTCGATTGCTTCCTTTTATTAGCTGGTTCGGCGAGATAAAAAACTCCCAAGTATTGCGCGCCGATCTCATTGCCGGGATCACCGTGGCCTTGGTGCTGGTACCGCAATCCATGGCCTACGCGCAACTTGCCGGATTACCGGCCTACTACGGTCTTTATGCCGCGTTCATGCCACCGCTGGTCGCTGCGCTTTTTGGCTCATCGCGCCAGCTGGCCACCGGGCCGGTGGCGGTGGTTTCTTTGCTAACTGCAGCGGCTCTCGAACCGATTGCCGCGAGCGGATCCTCCGGGTATATAGCCTATGCCATCACGCTTTCACTTCTGGTGGGGATTTTTCAACTGGCGCTCGGCCTGTTGCGACTCGGCGTGGTGGTCAATTTTCTTTCGCACCCGGTAATCATCGGTTTCACGAACGCGGCGGCGATCATCATCGCCACCTCCCAGCTGGACAAGATTTTCGGCGTGCGCATCGACAAGGCGGAGCATCATTACGAAACCGTATGGAATACCTTTGTCGCGATCGGCCACCAGCTACATTGGCCAACACTGCTGTTCGGCATCGGCGCCTTCGCCATCATGATCGCCCTGCGCCGGATCAATCCACGCATCCCGAATGTCCTCGTGGCTGTCGCGATAACCACTGTTATCTCCTATTTCATCGGTTTTGAGCATTTGCGAACGGTTACTGTCGGCCAATTCGAGAGCGAAAGCGTGCCTGAGGTCATCAATGACCAGGCCAAGCTGAAACAGGTAATCCCTGCACTCGATCGGGCCGTCACGGCGGCGGAGAAGAATTATCAGGATGCTATTTCTAAATACGGCATCGACAATTCACGCACGCTGGCGGCCCTGCACAATCTCGATACGCTCAAGCTCAGGCGGGATCGTCGCGTCAAGTCAGCCATGGCAGATCTGGACGAGATCAAGAAGCAACGTTTCCGTTACGTGCCGGGGCAAAATGGCGCCGAAGGCCGCTTTTACCACGTGGGGCAGGCCCCCGACGACGCAGTGACCGACAAGCGCCTGTGGCGCGTGCGCAGCATCGATGGCGATAAGCTGCTCATGAACGGCGGAGGAAACGTTGTGGGAAATATCCCTGAGGGGTTGCCGACCTTCGCGCTGCCAACGTTCGACTCGGTCGCCTTGCTTCAGCTGCTCTCCGCGGCCATCGCCATATCGCTCATTGGTTTCATGGAGGCGATTTCCATCGCCAAAGCCATGGCCACCAAAACGCGGCACAGGCTCGATGCCAACCAGGAGCTGATCGGGCAGGGGCTTGGCAATATTGTCGGCAGCTTCACGATGAGCTATCCCACCTCGGGATCGTTCTCGCGCTCGGCGGTCAATATCAATGCCGGTGCCATCACGGGGTTTTCCTCGGTCGTTACCAGCGCCATCGTCATTGTGACACTGCTGTGGCTGACGCCGTTGCTGTATCACCTGCCGCAGGCGACCCTGGCGGCGGTCATCATGATGGCCGTGATCGGCCTAATAAATATCAAAGCCATCCAGCATGCTTGGAAGGCGCACCGCCAGGATGGTCTCGTCGCCATCATCACATTCGTGCTGACGCTGGCGTTTGCACCGCATCTCGACAAGGGTATCTTGATCGGCGCCGGCTTGGCGCTGATCCTATACCTTTACCGCACCATGCAGCCGCGCGTGGCAGTGCTGGCGCGCCACCCGGACGGGACGCTACGCGATGCCGAATTGTTTGGACTGGACACTTGCAAGAATATCACCATGATCCGTTTTGACGGATCCCTGTATTTCGCCAATACCAGCTATTTCGAAGACAAACTTCAGGAGCGCATCGTCGCTAAGCCCGACCTGAAATACGTGATCGTGCTCGCAGATGGCATCAATCAAGTTGACGCCACGGGCGAGGAAATGCTCACGTACCTGAGCGAGCGCCTGAAAGCGGGTGGCATCGAAGTCATGTTCGTCGGCGCGAAAAGACAGGTGCTGGACGTTTTCGAACGCACCGGCCTGTACGAGAAAATTGGCGCCGAAAATTTCTTCCGCACGGAGGAACAAGTGCTGGAGCATGTCTGGAAGAAGCTCGGGAATAACCACGAAGTGGATTGCCCACTCAACATAGTCTGCGCGCTCACTCCGGCGAAATAGACGCCAATATCGCTTGGCTGGCGCCAAATTGGGGCCGTCGCAGCAATGGTGCTAAAATCAAAATCCCGTATCCTGAAGAGGCTTGCAGCCCTTGGCTGACATTTCCCTCGGCGTCTTGACGGGCGCCTTGATTTTTCTCATCCTGTTGTCCGGTTTTTTCTCCGCCGCCGAAATCGGTCTGATGACCCTCAATCGTTACCGCCTGCGCGGTATGGCGGATTCGGGGCATCGTGGTGCGCGCATCGCGCGCAAACTGCTGGAACGGCCGGATCGCCTCCTGGGCGTGATTCTGATCGGCAACAACTTTGCCAACATCGCGGCTTCCTCGGTGGCCACCGTCATGGCACTGGAGCTCTATGGCGAAAAGGCGATAGCCATCGCTGCGGGTATTTTGACTTTTCTGATACTCGTCTTTTCGGAAGTGGCACCCAAAACCTTCGCCGCCCTCAATCCGGAGCGAGTCGCCTTCCCGGCGGCGTACGTGCTCCAGCCGTTGCTGTGGCTTTTCTACCCGATCGTGTGGCTGGTGAATGCGATCGCCAATCGGACACTTCGAATCTTCGGCGTATCGATCCAGAAAAAGCATGCCACCGAAGTCACGGCGGAAGAATTACGCACACTGGTGCGCGAAGCAGACGTGCTTATTCCGGAATCGCATCAGGACATGCTCTTGGCCATTCTCGATCTGGAAAAGATTACTGTCGACGACGTCATGGTGCCGCGCGGCAAAATCGAAGGGGTGAATCTTGATGCGGAATGGGACGACATCGTGGCGCAAATCACGGGCAGCCGATACACGCGCATGCCGGTCTTCCGCGGCAGCCTCGACAATGTCACCGGCATGGTGCACGTGCGCCGGGTTCTAAATCTGATGCGCGAAGGCAAGCTGGACCGGCTATCGCTGGAGCAGGCGATCATCGAGCCTTATTTCATTCCTTCGGGAACGACGCTCACCACACAGCTGCTCAACTTCAGGCAGGTCAAGCGCCGCGTCGGGCTGGTGGTGGACGAATACGGAGACATTCAGGGACTGGTGGCGCTGGATGAAATCCTCGAGGAGATCGTAGGCGATTTCTCCGCCAAAACCATGGGCACCATCGAGAACGTCCACCCGCAAAGTGACGGAAGCTACCTTATCCGCGGGACCGTCAACCTGCGTGATCTCAACCGTCAGCTCGATTGGAAATTGCCCACTGACGATTCCCGCACGTTGAATGGTCTAATCGTTGAATACCTGGAGGACATCCCGGAACCCGGCACCAGTCTCATGATCCACGGCTATACGGTGGAAATTCTGCGCACCCGCGGCACCGCCATCGAGATTGCACGTGTGCGTCCAGCCGCCGAGCCATTATCCGAGGCTCCTTACTCCTCCTCTTCCTGACTGAACTATTGCATGGAACGCATCGTCTTTCTTGATCGTGACAGCGTAAAGGCCGACATCCGCCGGCCTACCTTTCCGCATGAATGGCAGGATTATTCCGCCACGTCCACCGCGGAAGTTACCGAGCGCCTGAAAGACGCAACGATTGCCATTAGCAATAAGGTGCCGCTCAAGGCGAAAAAGCTTGCACCACTACATAATCTCAAGATGATTGCCGTGTGCGCGACGGGAACAGACAACGTCGATCTGGAATACTGCCGGGCACACAAGATCACCGTATCCAATATCCGGAACTATGCCGTTTACGCCGTTCCTGAGCATGTCTTTACATTGATTCTGGCCCTGAGACGCAATCTGCCCGGTTACCACGAGGACGTGCATAATGGGCTGTGGCAAAAAGCAGAGCAGTTCTGCCTGTACACCCGCCCTATCCTTGACCTGCACGGCAGTGCGCTGGGTATCGTGGGTCATGGCGCGCTGGGTAAGGCCGTTGCCAAACTGGGCGAGGCTTTCGGCATGCGTGTGTTGGTGGCCGAACATAAAGGCGCCACTTCGGTGCGGACCGGTCGCACCGCATTCGATGAAATGCTGGCAGAAAGTGACGTCATTACGCTTCACTGCCCGCTCACCGCCGAGACGCAGCACCTGATCGGGGCGCCGGAACTTGAGAAAATGCGGCGCCATGCCCTGCTCATCAACACCGCCCGCGGAGGGTTGGTGGATGAAGCCGCACTCGCCGCGGTCCTGAAAGAAGGCAAAATCGGCGGTGCCGGGTTCGATGTTCTAACCACGGAACCTCCGCGGGAAGGGAACCCCCTGCTTGACCTGTGCCTGTCGAACTTCATCTTGACGCCGCACGTTGCCTGGGCCAGTGGTAATGCTATGCAGATCATGGTGGATCAATTGATCGAAAATATCGAGGCCTTTGTGCGCGGGACACCTCAGAATCGCGTTGTTTGACGTTACGATTCGGCTAACATGACACCGGCATGACATCCGACAAGGCTCAACGCACCGTAATTTTCGTCTCCGACCGCACCGGCATAACTGCCGAATTGCTCGGAAAGACTCTGCTCACCCAGTTTCCCGGGATCGAATTCCGCAAGCGTACCTATCCGTTCGTGGATACCGTAGAAAAAGCGCGGGCCACACTCACCCGGATCGATGAAACCGCCCGGGAAGAAGGACAGAAACCGATCGTCTTCAGTACGTTGATCGACAAAGACGTGCGCGCGTCGTTGACATCCGAAAACGCCTTTGTCATCGATTTGTTTGCCGATTTTATCCGTCTTCTGGAAGCGGAACTGGGTCTTGAGTCATCACATGCGCTCGGGCTTAGCCACGGAATAGGCGATGAGCTGGCTTATCAGAAACGCATGGAATCGCTGAATTACGCGCTGTCACATGATGATGGTGTTCATACGGCCAACTATGACCGGGCGGAAGTGATACTGGTCGGCGTCTCTCGCACGGGCAAGACGCCCACTTGTTTGTACTTAGCAATGCAATATGGAATTTACGGCGCCAACTATCCTTTGACACCCGATGATTTCACGGCACAGGCTCTGCCCAAACCGCTGCTAACTCACCGAGACAAGCTTTACGGGCTGACGATCTCGGCGGAGCGGCTGGCTAAAATTCGCCACGAACGCAAACCCGACAGTCGCTACGCCTCGTTGGAAAACTGCCAGAGCGAAATCCGTCACGCTGAAGCCCTGCTCCGCCAAGCACATGTTCCCCTGCTCGACACCACATCGATGTCGGTGGAAGAAATAGCCATCTCCATTTTGTACGGCACGGGCCTGGTCAAACATCTCAAGAGCTGAACACGACCAGTATTTTGCTGATTGTTTAATCTTTTGCTCATTCTTTACGGACCTAACAGTTTATTGTCATCCATTTGGGGCTGATGCTCCGTTGTGGCGACCGTGTCAGTCTCTTCTTTTGTACCGGTACTATCCTCATCGAGTCGATCAATGGTTACGTTTGTTCCCATTCTAATTGCTATGTAGCGTGGATAGTTGTAACCCGCTCCCGTGTTGTGGTCGATAATAGCGCCCACTCCAGCGAATACAAGAATATTGCCCCACATACCAGGAGCGGCGCGTGAAATAGCCTTCGCGAAACCATCCGCATGTCCTTCCTTCTTGCATGTAACCAAGAGGTCATTCGCGGAGCGTTCAACAGACACCTCGGCTGGGGTGGTGATTCGCCAATTTCCTGAATCGTTGCTCAGCACGCAATCCACTTTATCCAATGGATCACCATCGCTTGCTTTCGTTGTCACGGTTATGGGTTGTGTCACTGTCGAAGTAATCGTGGCACACCCGGGAGCAAAAACAACAATCCCGAGAATCGAAAAAAAATATACGCACCTAAAATGGCAATACATTGTTCCCTTCCTTCTAGTCATGGTAATTTATTAATATTGCTGTTGCCAGCGTACTTCATCTCCCTTTACGTTATGAGCAGAACCAACTCTCTGATTCTGACGCAAGTATAAATGCGCCCGACAGACAGGGAAAGCAATTCATCGAATATTTATTCATAAACTAAAGAAGATCGATCGTACATCGCAGCTCGATCATGACATATTCTGTTTTTTAACCGCTACCTCGTCGCGCAGGTATACCGGCAGCGCCAGCTCCGCGGCAACCGATCGATGCCCCCGGTGCGCCGCCGCGCCAAGCCGGCCGACGTCGCGGGCATGGGGATAGCGCAGCGCGTGCCACGTCTCGATGCATTTTCCGAGATGCTTAAGCAGCGCGTTATGGTATCGGTCCCATCCGCTCCCGGCCCCGCACCAGTCTTTTCCCGCGGGTAACGGAACCCCGTTCGGAGCCGTCACGGATTCCATCCCGATGAGCGTGACAAGACCCTGAGCGTTTCTTTCGTAAGCACCGCTGTAAACCTGCATCATGCGCGCATCGAAGGCTGCCAACACACGGGGCACCTCGATGCCTTGCGCCAATGCCGCAAGCGAAGAGATTGGCGTGACCGGAAGGTCCACACCGAAGGCCAGGCCCTGTGCCACAGCGGCGCCGATGCGGAGCCCCGTGAACGACCCCGGGCCACGGCCGAAGGCGATGGCATCGAACCCCGAGAGGGAGAATCCTGATTCCGTCAGCAGTTCATCGACCATGGAGAGAATGCGGTCGGAGTGCTGGCTCCCCAGCTCAAAGCGCTCCAGAACTGCCGTGTCCGTCCAAATCGCGGCGGAACAGGCTTCGGTTGAGGTATCGAGCGCGAGGATTTTCAAACAGGTGGGGAAGCGGCGGTGGCGTACATCGGCTTGCCGTCGTACAAGTTAAGTCCGCCCTTGAGGATGCGGTAAATCAACCAAAGATAAGTGACGGCGATAATGACCCAGCCCACAATGAAAACATACGTCAACGCGCCCAGCACGAACCACGGGAGACTGAACCAGAAGGTGCGGATCTGCCAGCGGAAATGCGAATCCAGCCATGTTCCGCGAACATCATCGCGCTTGATGTAATTTAGCATTACAGCGATGACATAAGTGATCACGAAAGGTGGAAGCAAAGTCACGGCCTGCAAAACATAAACAACTGTCGTAATCGTTTTCAGACGGCTGAGATCTGCGAGACGGTTGTTATCGGTCGTCGTGGGCTGGTTCATTCCGTTCCCCGGGGTTGTCATGGCGCGGCATGGAGCGATCGTCCGGGGGAAGACAGGCGCGGCATCCCGGCCGGAGGATTGAATAATAGCGAAAATACACGAACAACCAAACCGGCAATAATCCGATCCACAACCATTCCCACGGTCCGGTATTGAGCTCACCCCGCCACCAGGACACGGTGATCCTGACCGACTGCGACAGACTCAACACGAATGCCATTCCAAGAAGGAAGAAGACAAGCAGTTTAATCCCGATGCGCTGCAAGAATTGCCTCATTCCATCTGATCGTTCAGTTGGCCCGTCAGTTCCCTGGCCAGCGTCGTGCTGTCGAGCGTGGTCGGGGACGACTCGCGCCGGCGATCCGACCAAACCGGATCGGGAAAATGGGCGTCATCGGTAAACCGCGGGATCACATGCCAGTGCAGATGCGGGATCTGGTTGCCAAGCGAAGCCAGATTGATTTTGGCTGGATGCAGCTGCTTGCGCAGCACCCTTTCCGTAGCGAATACCACCGCGAGAAAGTGTGCCTGTTCTGGCTCATTGAGATCAGTCATTTCCTTTACGTGTTCATTCCAGATAACACGGCAAAAACCGGGATAATCGGGATCGCCCACCAGAATCACGCGACACCGTTTGCCCTGCCACAGGACAATCTCATTAACCGGTTTACAAAGCGTGCATGTCAGCATGGAGGGCTAGTCTCAAACCTTGATGGGCCTGATTTTCGACGCGACGAGCTTGGCCCGCTCGCGCGCCTCGTTGGTCGTGGCGCCGTTGGCGAGTGCCACACCCATACGCCGGCGAGTGAAAGCCTCTGGCTTACCGAACAGGCGTAAATCAGACTGCGGCACACGCAGGGCTTCGTCCACGCCCTCGTAAGCAATGCCCTTGGCATCTACGCCGCCGTAAATCACCGCGCTCGCCCCCGTTGCGCGCAACGCAACTGAAACAGGCAGGCCCAGAATCGCGCGCGCGTGCAATTCAAACTCGTTCTGATTCTGGGTGATCAAGGTCACCATGCCGGTGTCATGGGGACGTGGGCTGACCTCGCTAAACCAGACCTGATCACTTTTAACGAACAGCTCGACACCGAAAATGCCACGGCCCCCGAGGTTATCCGTGATACTTTTGGCGATCTCACGTGAGCGGTTAAGCGCCTTCTGGCTCATGGTCTGAGGCTGCCATGACTCGACATAATCTCCCTTGACCTGCACGTGGCCAATCGGCTCACAGAAAAAAGTTTCTACTTTTCCCGAATCACCCACGGCTCGTACCGTTAGTTGCGTGATTTCGTAATCGAAATTAATCATTTCCTCGACGATGATTCGCGCTTGGTTGACGCGCGCGCCACTCATGGCATATTCCCACGCCTGGGCGACATCGTCTGGTCCGATCACCATGGACTGGCCCTTGCCGGACGATGACATCACCGGCTTGATGAGACAGGGATAACCGATTCCGCCGTCGATGGCTTCCTTGAGTTCGATCAGATTGGTGGCAAAGGCGTAGCGCGAGGTTGGCAATTCCAGGGTTTCTGCCGCAAGCCGGCGAATGCCCTCGCGATTCATGGTGAGCTGTGTCGCCCGAGCTACTGGAATCACCTCGGCCAGCTTGTCGCGCTCAATATCGGCCAGCATGTCGGTGGCAATTGCCTCGATCTCGGGAACGAGAATGTGCGGTCGCTCCTTCTCCACGAGCGCACGCAGGGCGGCACCGTCCGCCATATTGATCACGTGCGCGCGGTGCGCCACCTGGTGTCCTGGCGCGTCGGGATAGCGATCGACCGCAATCACTTCGACCCCCAAGCGCTGCAATGAGATTATGACCTCCTTCCCCAGCTCCCCCGCGCCTAACAACATCACGCGTGTGGCGCCAGAACTCAATGGCGTTCCAATTCTCATGTGGTTTTCTTAGCTATTATTGAAAAGTGATCATGGCCGGATTGTTGTGGATAGTATGGTTTTCCGGCCTCATCCAGGATGCGCACCCCAGGCTTTGCCTCAATCACACCGATCCAGTGGAATCCACTGTTCGATCGGAGCTTTTCCAATGCCGTAATATTTTTTACCGGCACGCTAAAGCACAATTCATAGTCATCGCCCGAGGCAAGTATCGTGTCCCAGCCCGTTTCACGGATATGCAGACGGCATAGCGGGGAAACAGGAATTTTCTCAAGTTGGAGCTGCGCGCCTACATGGCTCATTTCCAGGATATGCCCGAGATCCGCCACCAGGCCGTCGGATATATCGATCGCGCTGCTGGCGATATCCCGCAACATCATTCCTTCCCGTACACGAGGCGCAGGACGGTCAAGGCGCTCTGACAATACTGAGAGTTCGTTTTCCGCCAGGCGAATTCCTCCAAGTCGATGATCTAGTGCCATAGCCGCATCGCCCAGCGTCCCGGTAACATAAACGCGGTCACCCTCTCTTGCGCCCGAACGCCGCAGTGCCTTGCCTTCAGGAACGAAACCATGGGCCTCGATGGCGATGGAGAGCGGCCCACGTGAGGTATCTCCGCCCACGAGTTGCACCCTGTATTCCCGTGCCAGCTCAAACATCCCCCGGGAAAATGCCTCCAGCCAGCGGGCATCGACCTTGGGCAGTGTCAGATTCAACATGAACCAGGCCGGTTCCGCGCCCATTGCCGCGAGATCGCTCAAATTGACTGCTAAGGCCTTATGTCCAAGGGAGAATGGATCGGCATCGAGAGAAAAATGCACGCCGGACACCATCAGATCGGAAGTCACCGCCAGTTCCTGGCCGGGGCGCAGTCGCAGTAACGCGGCGTCATCCCCTATGCCGGCCACGACATCGGGCCGCGTGACGTCCTGTCGGGCGAAGAAAGTCCGGATGAGTTCGAATTCGTTCACGGCCGAATTCAGGCCGTGGAACGCTCGGCTTGAATTTCGCGCGAGCGCAGGCCCGCGGCGATCTTGTCGAGGATGGCGTTGACGTATTTATGGCCGTGTTCCGCGCCGAAGGTTTTTGCCAGTTCCACAGCCTCGTTCAGGATGACTTTATAGGGAATTTCGGGTTGAAATTCGAATTCGTAGGTGCCGATGCGCAGGCACGCGAGCTCGACGGGATCGACATCACTTAATTTTCGGTCAAGGTGCGGGGAGATGTGGTCGTCCAGCTCGTGCAGATGCAGGGGAATGTCGCGTACCAGATGATGGAAATAATCGAGATCGACACCATTCATTTCGTGATCGAGTATGAAATGATCCTCAATATCGCGCGGTGGCTGCTCGGTAAGCTGCCACTGATAAAGGGCCTGCACGGCGGCACGACGTGCCTTGTGACGACTGCCCTTGACCATAGGTCCTCCGTCAAACGCGTAATTTTTTGAGCAGGTTCACCATCTCAATGGCGCTGAGCGCGGCGTCCACGCCCTTGTTCCCGCTTTTGGTGCCGGCGCGTTCAATGGCCTGCTCGATGGTGTCCACCGTGAGCACGCCGAAGGCGACTGGCAGATCAAACTGCATGCCGACTTGCGAAATGCCCTTGGCGCATTCACCGGCAACGTATTCAAAATGCGGCGTCTCGCCGCGAATCACCGCACCAAGTGCGATCAGGGCATCATGCCTTCCGCTGGTGGCCATGGTCTTCAGCGCCAGCGGCATCTCGAATGCACCCGGTACGCGAACAACTTCTATGTTAACAGCTTCGGCACCATGACGCACCAATGTATCAATCGCACCTTCGAGCAGGCGCTCTCCGATAAAACTGTTAAAACGTCCGAGAACAATTCCAAACCGTGCAGTGCGCGCGATCAGATCACCGTCTATGCTTTTCACGTCATTCATCCGGTTACCTTTTTCTCTTTGTTTTGTTTGCGATGAGTGTCCGAGATCTTTGCTGGGTTGTTTTCAATGTATTCTGCGATCTCCAGTCCGAAACCGGAAAGACCCGGTGCCTTCATGGCATGGCCCAGCACACGCATTTTACTCACGCCGAGGTCGGCAAGAATCTGGCTGCCTAGGCCATAAGTACGCATTTCCTGGTGTCCACGTTTGCCAGTCGTTGATTCTAAAGTTTTGCCCTGCCCCTGAAAATGCCGGACACGTTGAACCAGATCACTGGGTTTTTCTTCCTGTTGCAAGATCACCACCACGCCAGCGCCTTCCCCGGCGACGTAAGCGAGCGCCTCGTGGAGCGTCCAGGAACCGGCACGATGCGCGGTGCTGACAAGATCGAGCAGACTTTCCTGCACATGTACCCGTACTGGTGTTGCTTGTGTTCGGCGTATCTCTCCCTTGACCAATGCCAAGTGCACCGAGTCACCGATATCGTCGTGATAGGCCATCACGCGAAAATCGCCGAATTCCGTCGGCATCACACACTCGCCGACGCGCTGGATGGTGGATTCATGTTCCATGCGATAACGGATGAGATCGGCAATGGTGCCGATTTTGAGCCCGTGTTCCCGAGCGAATCGCCCCAGCTCCGCCAGTCGCGCCATGGATCCGTCTTCATTCATGATCTCGCAGATTACGCTCGCGGGCTCGAGTCCGGCGAGACGCGCGAGATCGACGCCAGCCTCGGTATGACCGGCGCGCGCGAGCACACCGCCGCGCTGCGCCATCAGGGGAAACACATGACCGGGCTGAATAAGATCGTTCGGCTTGGCATCCTTTCTAACCGCTGTCTGGATAGTGCGGGCGCGATCCGCGGCGGAGATCCCGGTGGTGACTCCTTCTGCGGCTTCAATGCTCACAGTGAAATTGGTGGAACGTCGATGATGCGTATCGTTCACCATCAGGGGCAATTGCAGTTGACGGCATCGATCCTGGGTCAGCGTGAGGCAAATCAGTCCACGACCGTAACGCGCCATGAAATTGATATCTTCCGGACGTGCACACGCGGCGGCCATGACCAGGTCGCCCTCGTTCTCACGGTCCTCGTCGTCCATCAGAACGACCATGCGACCGCGCATGATCTCGTCAATAATCTCGGTAATCGGGCTAATGGGCATAAAAACACGGGAAAACCCTAAATTGGGTGTGCATTATCCCCTATTTTGCCCTTCATTGCCCTGATCCCGTCTGGGAATCAACCCCATTGTCGGTGACACCGTTTGTCGGGAATCCTTCAACTTTTATCACGGCTAGTCTCGCACGGGGCTAAGCGAGGGCCATACTCCTTATAGTAGGTGCGGGTTCTGCCAGGGGGGTGGCATCCGCGGATTACTTAACAAATCCGGATGCGATAACGATGTCAGCCAAAGCCAACAAGGCCGACAAGCTGCAAAGCACTGTCATTATTTCCGACCGTTTTACCGAACGCCGGGCCCGACTGGCTTCGAATTCAGCGGGCGAGACGACTATTGAGCCGCTCGAGGCGGGCAGCATGGTCGGACGCTACCTGACCCTGAGCCGTATCGGGATCGGTGGGATGGGCGTGGTGTATCGTGCGCACGACACAGAGCTCAATCGCACCGTCGCCCTCAAGGTTCTGCCACCCAGGCTAAGCAAATACCCCGAATACCTTAAACGCTTCCACACCGAGGCGCAGGCTCAGGCGCGGCTGAACAGCCCCCATGTCGTCACCTTGTTCGAAATGATGGACCACCCCGTGGGGCAGATCCTGGTTCTCGAGTACGTCGAGGGCGAGACATTGGAAAGCCGACTACGACACTATGGGCCGCTGTCGGTGCCGGAAGCTGTGCGTGTATTCGACCAAGCCATGCGTGGCGTGGAACACATTCATCAGATGGGCGTTGTGCACCGAGACCTCAAGCCCAGCAATATTTTCATCAAGCGCGATGGCGGGATCAAATTAATGGATTTTGGCATTGCCCGGCTCTTGGACAATCATGATTCGTCGCAGAACGGCGCCATGGTCGGAACGCTTCTGTACATATCGCCCGAGCAAATCAACGGTCGAGAGACGGATGGACGCTCGGATGTCTACACGCTCGGCATCAGCTTGTTCGAGGCAGTCACAGGACGCCTGCCCTTCGAACGTCGCACGGATTATGCCCTCATGCATGCGCATGTTCAGGAAAATCCGCCCAGCCCCAAGGAATTCCAACGCCGGCTGCCAGCCGATCTGGAGTCCGTCATCCTTAAGGCGATCGCCAAGGAGCCCAACCGGCGTTTCCAGACTGTGGCGGAATTCCGCGCTGCGCTTTTGTCACTGGGCTTGGTGGAGCGTCGGGATTTGACCCCAACCCGAATAATGTCGGGACAGCGGCACAAACAGCGCTCCGCCGGCAAGTCACCGCGACGTATCTGGGGCGGCACTCGGTTCGATATCGCGCTGGTGGCGTCGGCACTGCTTCTGGCGCTTGTCCTTGAACTATTCCCCCTCCATCAGAATCCCGAGCGAAAGGTCACCGAGGACACACAACGCGCACAAATCGTGACCTGGAAAAAAGAACCGGCCGTGAAAGAAATTAAAGTCACACACAATATTGTCGCTCCCCGACCGCAAATCGTCGCTCCCCGACCGCAGAAAGTCAGCCAACACAAAGACAAATACGAACCCTTGCGGCAAGCCTGGGGCGGCTGACAGCGCAATAACTGCCAAGGAACGGCCATGGTCAGTACACAATACATGAATCCGTCGAGGTCATCGCTATCACTGTTCCTAGCCGCCATCCTGCTGCTTTCGGGATGCGCGGGTATCCGGGAAACCAGTTGTGAACAATTCAAGGAACTCCGACAGGAAATAGATTACACGACACAATATCGCCTGCTGGAATCGGACACCGTCGCGCGTCGCTTCAAGCCATTACCGAAGGGCGCGGTCGCCGTCGTGCGCCAGTACAAAATGGATGTGAATACGCCGGAAATCAAACCCTGCAACCATCTCAAGATACAGAAGGAAATTTATCTTCTGAGAAAAAATGACAAGAACCTGGTGCTGGAGGAAATCCGCGAGTTTTACACTGACGACGGCATCTTGATCGCCACCAAATCGGAATTCGTCGGGGACCAAATGCTAACCAGCGGGTATTACGCCGGAAGTACGCCGCTGCCGATACCGGAAAAAGCGCCACCTGGCAAATATCGCATCGTCAGCAAACTTGTTATGAAAAGAAAGAATACTACGCGCGTCACGGTCCTCGCCCGGGCCAGCGCGAGCTTCAAGGTGATTGCCCGAAACTAGCGCCCAGTGCCCGAGGCGAATGCTCTTTCGGCAATGGGCGCAGTAGCCGCAATGAGCCATGTTTCGATAGGGGCTACTGCCGCCGTCTCCGAAGGGACTGCCACCGCTCGAGGCGAAAGCGCTTTCGGGGTTGGCAGCCAGTGCGCCTCAAAGGACGCCGCCTCTTGTGGCAGCCCGGCGTCCTCCTTTCGAAAAAGCTTCGCCTCGGAAAGGAGGCGCCCGGCGCCTCGGGATCCGGCGGCTAGTCGGATGACTTGATGAATCCGTTCCGGGCGAGAAACTCGCGCGTGATGGAAGAACCGCTCCGGCCAGTATTTCCATCAAGCATCAAACGTTCAAGATAACGAGCCAGCATATCCACTTCCAGGTTTACCATAGCGCCCTCACTCAAATTCCTTAGCGTCGTTTCAGCCAAAGTATGCGGGACCAGATTCACTCCGAATCGGGCACCACTCACTCCATTGACGGTAAGGCTCACGCCATCGACGCATATCGAGCCTTTTTCCGCAATATAGCGGGCCAGTCCCACCGGGGCTTCAAACCAAATCTGCACCGATTGGCCATCCTTCTCAATACTGGTTAAGCTCCCGACACCGTCCACGTGGCCGCTGACCAGATGCCCACCCAGCGGCGTGCTGAGCGTCAGAGCCTTTTCGAGGTTAACAGCATCGCCCGGGCGCAGACGGCCCAGCGTCGTTCGCGAAAGGGTCTCCTTCGAAATATCGGCGGAGAAAGCCGTGGGCGTAAATTCAACCAGCGTCAGGCATACTCCGCTCACGGCGATGCTGTCGCCGGTAGTGACGTTCGTCATGTCGAGCTTGCCGGTTTCGACGCGTAGGCGGGCATCACCATCTTTTTTTTCGGTGGCAAGGATTTTCCCGACGGCCTGAACGATTCCGGTGAACATCGCCTAATCCTGTTTTTCACTGACCCGGGCAATGACGCGCCAGTCCTTCCCCAAGGCCCGGATATCCGATATTTCCACGTTTACGCGTTCAGCCATGCGCGCCAGGGGTGGGAGCATGAACATACCGCGTTCGTGGCTGCCCATGATATGCGGCGCATAATACATGATCAGCTCGTCCACGAGGCCCAGTTGCAGCAGCGTGCCGCACAAGGTAGCGCCGGCCTCTACCAAAACTTCATTCACTTCCAGCCAGACGAGGTGCTTGAAAAGCTCTATTAAATCGATTGCTTTCTGGCGCGTGGGGAGGCGTGCCACCTCGGCACCGGCCTGTTTCAGCGAATTCGTCAAGGCCATGTCGTCATTACCCGTTACGATAAGCGTCTTGCCATCCGCCCGCAGCATTCTCGCCCGGGGGGGCATGCGCAGGCGGCTATCCAGCACCACGCGCAGGGGTTGGCGGCCAATCTCCAGATCTCGCACGGTCAACAGCGGGTCGTCCGCTATCACGGTTTGCACGCCGGTCAGAATCGCCGAGCTACGCGCGCGCCATGTCTGGACATCCGCGCGCGCCAAATCGCCGGTTATCCATTTGCTCTCGCCATTGGCCAGGCCGGTGCGGCCATCGAGGCTCGCGGCGATTTTCACACGAACGTAGGGGCGTCCGCGCGTCATGCGGCTGATGAAACCCGGGTTGAGGGCCTCGGCCTCGCGTTCCATCAAACCGTTGACGACCTGAATACCCCGGGCTTCGAGCTGCTTGAATCCACTTCCCGCCACCAATGGATTGGGGTCACGCATGGCCGCCACCACGCGTTTCACACCGGCCTTGATGAGCGCCGGTGTGCAGGGTGGAGTACGTCCCTCGTGGCAGCAAGGCTCCAGCGTCAAGTACACACCTGCACTGTGGGTGTTCAGCTTACCGGCTTGCTGCAAAGCATTGATCTCGGCGTGTGGCTGCCCGGCGCGTTCATGCCAGCCCTCGCCGACAATTTTGCCGTCTTTAACGATTACACAGCCCACACGGGGGTTGGGATCGGTGGTATACATGCCGCGTCGCGCCAATTGCAGCGCGCGCGCCATGAAACGAGCATCAGCATCTGAGGTTCTCATGATTTCTTTCCGGTTAACTTGCGGCCGTGCCCAGTGGCCGGCTTGGCAGGCGGTTCGGGTTCGGGGATCAGGGACAGTTGCTTGCGACGCAGTTCGGCGCTGGGCTCGTTCTGCAGTCGCTGAACTTCGTCGCGGAAGGCATTGAGGTCATCAAAACTGCGATACACGGAAGCAAAACGCACGTATGCTACCGGGTCGAGTTCCTTTAATTCCTCCATGGCCCACTCGCCGATCCGGCGCGAGGCAATTTCACCCTCGCCGCTGGCCATGAGTTTGTGCCGAATACGCCCGATCACCTTCTCGACAGCGTCAGTATCCACCGGGCGTTTTTCGAGCGCGCGCGAAAGTCCATTGTTAAGCTTTTTTTCATTGTATGGCTCACGCCGACCGTCGGATTTGATTACCTGCGGCAGTCGCAGCTCGGCACGCTCGAAGGTGGTGAAACGCTCGCTGCATACTTCGCACTCACGACGCCGACGCACGGAATCACCATCATCGGAAAGACGCGAATCGACTACGCGGGTTTCATCGGCGGAACAGAACGGGCAGCGCATACGGGAATAGTAGCAAGCCGTGAATCAAACGCGAACTGCCCCATCCGGCAATTACCTAGGCCCGGCTCGATTCATACACCGGAAACCGGCGACAGATGTCCAGCACCTTGGCCTTTACGGTGGCACGCACTTTGTTGTCGTTGAGCCGATCGAGAATATCACCAATCCAGCCGGCAAGTTCGCGTGACTCTTTTTCTCCGAAACCACGCGTGGTGATGGCCGGCGTGCCAATACGCATGCCGCTGGTGATGAATGGAGATTGCGGGTCGTTGGGCACGGCATTCTTGTTCACTGTGATAAACGCCTCGCCTAACGCCGCTTCAACATCTTTGCCGGTCATCCCCTTGTCGATGAAGCTCACCAGGAAGAGGTGATTGTCGGTGCCACCCGACACCACCTTGTAGCCGCGCTCAATCATAACTTTCGCCATCGCCCGCGAATTTTTCAACACCTGCTGCTGATAGCTTTTGAACGACGGGTCGAGCGCCTCCTTGAAGGCCACGGCCTTGGCGGCAATAACGTGCATCAGGGGACCGCCCTGGGAACCCGGGAATACCATCGAGTTAAGCTTCTTCTCGATCTCGGGGTTGGCCTTCGCCAGGATGATGCCACCGCGTGGACCTCGCAGCGTCTTGTGCGTGGTAGTGGTCGTGACATCGGCAATCGGAACCGGATTCGGGTAGATATCTGCTGCAATCAGGCCGGCAACATGCGCCATGTCTACGAACAGATAGGCACCGATCTTGTCGGCAATATCGCGAAAGCGCTGCCAGTCCACGACGCGCGAATACGCGGAAAATCCCGCTACGATCATTTTTGGCTTATGCTCGCTGGCCAGCCGCTCGACCTGATCGTAATCAATCTCTTCGGTCTTGTCGCTTAAACCGTATTGAAAGGCGTTATAGATTTTCCCAGAGAAATTCACCTTGGCCCCATGCGTGAGATGCCCACCATGCGCCAGGCTCATCCCAAGTATCGTGTCACCCGGATTTAGGAGCGCCATGTACACCGCGGCGTTGGCCTGCGAGCCGGAATGCGGTTGCACGTTGGCGTAGGCGGCACCGAACAATTGTTTGGCGCGCTCGATGGCCAAGCGTTCAGCCACGTCCACGAATTCGCAGCCCCCGTAGTAACGCTTACCGGGATAGCCTTCGGCGTATTTATTGGTGAGTACCGACCCCTGGGCCGCCAGCACACGCGGGCTGGCGTAATTCTCGGAGGCGATCAGCTCTATGTGTTCTTCCTGGCGGCGGGCTTCGTTCTGGATGGCGGTCCATAAATCTTCATCGAAACCCTCGATGCTCATGTCGTTGGTAAACATTTCTAACTGTACTCCTTGCGCTGGGGTACTCCGGTCTTCGATATCCCGGATACCGGCCGTGGCGGCCAGAAAAGCGGCCTAGGATATACGATTCCGCCGAAGGATGCATGAAAGGACCCGCCCATGCCACGCGGGCGCCGAATGAAGACTATCGCGGACGCAAACGCACCACGACACCGGCATCGTACGGCGTCTGTGTGTGCGCATTCGGGAACGAGGCATAGTTGGTCCAGATATCGCCGTTTTCCGTGAAGCTCACGGTACGCGTGTACGCGCCGCGGCGCGGGAGGCGGTAGATAGTGAATTTCCGGGTTTTCGGGTCAAGTCGGTAGAGCGCGTCAGAACCCGAACCGGTTATCCACAAATCACCGGTGTAACGATTGCGCCGAATACCGTAGGGAAAATCACCCGCAATGGGGAGCGTGAGCCGGCCCGTGATCTTGCGCGTCTTGGTGTCGTACACCGTAATTTTTCCGGTTGCCAGCTCCGGGATCCACAGCACGTCGTTAAGATCGATGGCCAGGCGCTTGGGTCCCACCGAGTCTTCCGGCATGTCCTGTTCCCAGGCCGCGCCGGTCTTGGGGTCTAACATGCCGAGGCGGTTGCCGTGGGTTTCCGTGTACCAAATGTTCCCCTGGCTGTCGGCCACCGCCGCGTACAGGTGCACGCCCTTTTCGGGAAGATGCGCGGTGCGCGGAGTCGCGAAATTCTGCACCGCGCCCGTTTTCGGGTCGAGGCGAGTCAAAAATTCACGCGAGAAGTTTGTCATCCAGATCCCAACGCCCACATCCTCGTGGATATAACGTTCAGCGTCCATCACGAAATATTGAATGTTGGCGCCCTTCTGGAAATCGGAGTAAACCCTGAATTCCTTCGTGCCGGGATCAAAACGGATGACCTGCTCGGCCTTGGTGAAGGTCATCCAAACCATGCCGTCGCGCGTGATGTCGATCTGATGCGCCCCACCCGGCTTGCCAGGCTCGACGCTCACCGGAATATCGAAGCTGTCCACCGATCCGGTCTCGATGTCGACGCTGTAGAGTTTGTTTCCGAAGTAATCCGCGATCCAGGCCTTGCCGGCGCTCACCGTCATGTCGTGGTAGAAGCCGACTTTGGCACCGGCCGGGTACTCGCGGATATCCGCTTTCGCCGTTTCAATGTAGCGCCCGTGTTTGGGCATCTTGGCATTGGCCGCGAGCCACTGCGACAGCACCTCGGCGTCGAGCCGAATGAGATTGAGATCAAGGCTATCGTCAATCAGCTTCATGCGCTTGTTCACCTCGCGCCACTCATCAAGCGTCTTGCGGTAGGCCACCGGCGGTCCGATTTGGTGACATGGCGTACAACCCAGTATCACCTGCCGCTTGGTCTCACCCTCGGGCAAACTGGCGATCCAGTCGGCTGAACGCACCGCCTCGGACCGCGAACGATCATCTTCGGAATAGACGAGCGCCCGGGAACAACCCGAGAGTGAAAGCAATAAAACCAGGGTTAGTCGCAGTCCGATTCGCGCAAATCCTGGATGCATTGCCGACTCCTTTCTCTTGGTTGGAAAGCACCCGCGCTGGGCTCGCGAGCACGGGAATTATTTCACTGTGCGCTCAGGCATACAACTTGCCAGCGCGGCCTGCGCAGTTGTGGCAATCCCCGGGTTAACGCACAAATAGAGCGGCGATCAGCGCCAGTACGAGCAATAGCGATATGATCTGCCAATATCGGATAGGATTACGTTCATATTACGAAGTTATGCGCAGAATGCTCCGTGCACCATGCACGAAGCTGTTTTCCAGCTCAAACGCGAGTTCCCTGGCGACTCCGAAACGCTCTCGGGCCTCCACCGCCGTGGCGCGCGCGCACGGCGTCAAGCCAAGCCGGCAGATCGGGGCGATAACGGCCGAGCGGTGTGCGCCGGCTAAAGAGTTGGCCGGAAGCCCATCAAAGGGCATAGCAACCGCTGTGCCATGAGGCTTGATGACACTAACCGCTTGATTCAGCGAGAAACGCAGACGCAGCAGCACGTCGCGCGTACGCCAAGACGCACGACGTTGGTGAATAACATGGGAAAATGCCCGGCTTTGGTGCGCCGAACGTATAACGCTAGGGACGGCCGTCCTCGAGAGTTTCTTTCTTGGCTGGCATCAAATCTTCACGCGATACGCCCAGCCACATAACGATCGGGCTTGCCACCAGCACCGAGGAATAGATCCCGAACAGAATACCGATGGTCAGCGCCAGCGCGAAATAGTGGAGCGCCTCGCCGCCGAAAAAAAGCATGGCGAGCACGGCCATCTGGGTGCTGCCGTGCGTGATGATAGTGCGGGAGATGGTGCGCGTAATGGCGTTATTAATAATTTGAATGGTCGAGCTTTTGCGCAGCTTGCGGAAATTTTCCCGTATACGGTCGAAAACCACCACCGATTCATTGACGGAATAACCAAGAATGGCCAGCACCGCCGCCAGCACGGGCAACGAAAACTCCCACTGGAATAGGGCAAAACAACCGAGAATGATCACCACGTCATGCAGGTTGGCGACGATGGCGGCCACACCAAACTTCCACTCGAAACGGAACCATAAATAAAGCACGATGCCGATGCAGACGAACAACAGCGCCAGCCCCCCATTTTCCACCAGCTCCCGGCCAACCTGGGGTCCGACAAATTCCACGCGGCGTAATTCGACCGTGGGATCCGCCTGACGTAAAGAAGCCAATACGTTTTCGGACAATTTGGCCGTGGACGTTTCCGCCTTTAACGGCAATCGAATCAAGACATCGCGAGAAGTGCCAAAATTCTGCACCGCGACCTCCTGCAAACCCAGTTGAGCGAGTGAATCACGGATTTTGGGCACGTCGGCCGGCTGAGAATAGCTCAGTTCCATAATCGTGCCGCCGGTAAAGTCCACTCCGAAGTTAAGTCCTTTCACAACCAGAAAGATCACGGCGAGGATAAACGTGACGACCGAGATCACGTTGAACACCAGCGCGAATCGCATGAAGGGAATGTCTTTCTTGATCTTGAAGAATTCCATGGCGACCTTATCCCTGTGTAACTTCGGATTCTTTCCAGGCGGTATTGCCGATGGATATTCTTTCAAGTTTGCGCCGGCTTCCGTAGTACAGGTTGACCAGGGCGCGTGACACCATGACGGCGCTGAACATGGAGGTCATGATGCCAAGGCACAGTACGACCGCGAACCCGCGCACCGCCCCCGAGCCGAATACGAGCAGGGCCAGGCCAGCGATCAGCGTGGTGACATTGGAGTCCAAAATCGTGCCAAACGCGCGTTCGTATCCGGCAAAAATGCTGGCTTGTGGCGTATTGCCGTTACGCAATTCCTCGCGGATACGCTCATTGATAAGCACGTTGGCATCAATCGCCATGCCGACAGTCAGGGCGATGGCGGCCATGCCGGGCAACGTCAGCGTGGCTTGGAGGATGGACAACAAGGCCACCAGCAACAGAAGATTGACGGCCAGCGCCGCGACCGAAATAAAGCCAACGATGATGTAGTAAATAACCATAAAGATGGCGATCGCCGCAAAGCCCGCCCAGATGGAATTGTATCCCTTGGCGATATTGTCGGCGCCGAGGCTCGGGCCCACGGTGCGTTCCTCGATGATCACCACCGGCGCGGCGAAGGCCCCCGCACGCAGCAGCAGCGACAGCTCATTGGCCTCCTGCACCGAATCCAGGCCCTCGATCTGAAAACGTTTGCCTAATTGTGAGCGGATGACCGGCGCGGTGATAACCTCCTCCACGCGCCGGCTAACACGGAGCACACGCCCGTTGGCATCCAGCAGTGGACGTCCCTGTTCGTCCAGCCGGGGTTCGGACTTGATTTCAACGTAATTCACTGCCATACGCTTGCCAACATTTTCACCGGTCACACGCTGATTGATAGACGCACCACGGGCATCGAGGGTGATGGAAACGATCGGGCTGCTGGTCCGGCTGTCAAAACCTGGTGCAGAATCGATGATATTGTCGCCCGAATAAATTAGCCGGTTCTTGAGCAGGATCGGGCGTCCGTCACGCATTTTGTAGAGTTTTGAGCCGGGCGGGACCTGCCCGGAAACAGCGCCCGCAAGGTCATGTTCTTCGTCCACCATCATGATCTCAAGCGTTGCCGTGCGTCCGAGGATTTCCTTGGCCCGGGCGGTATCTTGCACGCCGGGCAGCTGCACCACGATGCGATCCGATCCCTGCTGCTGGATAACCGGTTCGGCCACGCCCAACTCGTTTACACGGTTTTGCAGAGAATTGATATTTTGTTCCAGCGCGAACCGGTTTTTCTCGGTAACGGTGGCCGGTTTCATGCTGGCGCGAAAGACAAAATCACCGCCACGCTCAAATTCAGTGAAATCGAGTTCCTGCAATTCCTTGCGCATCACTAACAGGCCTTTCTCGCGCTCGCTTTCGTTGCGAAATCGAACCTCGATTCCTCCGCGCTCCAGCCGGCTGACCGTCAGGTATTGCACTCGCGCCTCACGCATCACGCGTCGCATATCATCGGTGTAATTTTCTTCGGCTTTTTTAAGGACGGCCGCCGTGTCCACCTGCATCAGGAAATGCACGCCCCCGCGCAGATCGAGACCGAGGTACATGGGCCTGGCGTTGATGGCCGCCAACCAGGCAGGTGTTGCCGGCAAGAGATTAAGTGCCACGACGTAGTTGTCGCCAAGTGCTTTCTGAATCAGATCGCGCGCACGAATCTGGATCTCGGTGTCGGTGAAGCGTATCCGTGCGCCCTGCTCATCAAGCACCGCACCACTGTAGGGAATATTCGCCAGGTTGAGCTTGTCCTTAACCTGCGCGAGCACGGCCTGGTCGACAATGGTGGTGCGCGTGGGGGAAATCTGGACGGCGGGATACTCGCCATAAAGATTGGGCAAGGCATACACAAACCCGACCACAACGATGGTGAGAACCAGAAGATATTTCCAGAGTGGGTATCTGTTCATTATTGATTCAGATCTGTCGAGGACACTAAGAGCGCCGGCAAAAAAAGGAAGAATTCTTAATATTTCACGCTCCTGGTGATTCTGGGGGCTTTAGCCATCCTCAAATTGTCTTGATCGTGCCCTTGGGGAGCACCGTTTGTACCGCCTGGCGCTGTACCTTGACCTCCACGCCCTCAGCGATGTCGACCGTGACATAAACATCGCCGAGAGTCGTGACCCGCCCCAGCACGCCCCCCGCCGTCACCACCTCGTCACCTTTGGCGAGCGCGGCAATCATGGCCTTGTGTTCCTTGGCGCGCTTGGCCTGTGGCCGGATGAGGATGAAATAAAACGCGGCGAACAATACCCCCAGCATGATCAGCGTCGTAAACGGGCTGCCCTGTGCCGTAGCGCCGGCGGCGGCCGGGGCCTCGGCCCAGGCTTCGGAAATCAGAAAGTTCATCAATTTTTCCTTGAGTTGATGTCAGTTGGGTCCGTCTGGCCCCTCCGGGGAGGCGACCAGGCGGCGCATACGATAAAACTTCTCGATGAATTCATCCAGTTGTTTTTCAGTAATGGCCTGGCGCAATTCTCGCATCAGACGCTGGTAATAGTGCAAATTGTGGATCGTGGCGAGACGGGCGCCGAGAATTTCATTGGCCTGCTGCAAATGCCGCAGGTAGGCCCGGCTGTAATGCCGACAGGTATAACAGTCGCATTGCGGATCCACCGGCCCGGTGTCACGCGCATGTCGACTGTTCTTGATCTTGACGGCACCGTTATGGGTGAAAAGCCAGCCGTTACGCGCATTTCGTGTGGGCAGCACGCAATCGAACATGTCCATGCCGCGGCGCACAGCTTCGACGAGATCCTCCGGTGTGCCCACACCCATGAGATAACGCGGCTTGTCGGCCGGCATTTGCGGCGCCAGATGGTCGAGAATGCGGAACATTTCGGTCTTGGTTTCCCCTACCGACAAGCCGCCGATAGCATAGCCATCAAAGCCAATCTGCTTGAGTCCCGTTAGCGAGATATCGCGCAGGTGTTCAAACATTCCTCCCTGCACGATGCCAAACAGCGCGGCAGGATGATCACCATGGGCTATTATTGAGCGCTCGGCCCAACGTAAGGAAAGTTCCATCGAAGCGCGCGCCTCGGCCTCGGTGGCCGGATGATTTGTGCATTCATCGAAGATCATGATGATGTCGGCATCGAGCGCCTGTTGCATCATCATGGACTCTTCCGGTCCGAGAAAGAAACGCGCACCATCCACCGGCGACTGGAACAATACCCCCTTCTCGCTTAGCTTGCGCATCTGACCCAGGCTCCAGACCTGGAATCCACCGGAGTCCGTGAGCAGGGGGCCGTCCCAGTGCATGAAGCGATGCAATCCGCCATGCGCCTTGATGACATTCATGCCCGGGCGCAGCATGAGATGAAAGGTATTACCCAGAATAATATCGGCGCCGGTCTCACGAAGTTCCTCCGGTGTCATGCCCTTGACCGTTCCATAGGTGCCGACTGGCATGAAAGCCGGTGTCTCGACCGTGCCACGATCGAAGAACAGCCTCCCGCGGCGCGCGGGGCCTACCGAGGCGATCAATTCAAATCGCATGCGCGGGATCGGAATGGAATCTAGTGACAAACATGGCATCTCCGTAGCTGTAAAAGCGGTATTGTTGCTCAACCGCATGACGATAGGCATTCATGACATATTCTCTCCCGCCAAAAGCGCACACGAGCATGAGTAACGTGGATTCCGGTAGATGAAAATTGGTAAACAAGGCATCAATGATCTTAAATTGGAACCCCGGAAATATGAAAATATCTGTCTCACCTTTGAAAGGTGAGACGAGATTATTCTTCGTTGATGCCTCGAGACTTCTCACCACCGTGGTCCCGATAGCCACAATACGGCGTCCTGCTTTTTTCGCAGCATTGATTCGATCGCAGGTTGCCTGCGATATAGAGACGCGCTCCGCATGCATGCGATGTTCGTGGATATTCTCCACCCGTAATGGTTGAAACGTGCCAGCACCGATATGCAGGGTGATAAAGTCGCTTTCCACCCCCATCTCCTTCAGCCTGCCCAACATGGCTTTGTCAAAATGCAGGCCGGCCGTGGGTGCCGCCACCGCCCCGGGGTGGCGCGCGTAAACCGTTTGATAATGTTCCCGGTCAGCGAATTCATCGGCGCGGTCAATATACGGTGGCAGCGGCATATGGCCAATACGCTCCAGTATCTCCATAACGGGCGATTCAGATCGGAATTCGAGCTCATAGAACTCCCCGGCGCGATTCAGGACGACGACACTCACATTGTCTTCCAGAAGAATTCGCTGTCCCAGTTTCGGTGGCTTGCTCGCTCGTACTTGCGCCAGGGCATGTTGCGCATCGTGAAAACGCTCGATTAACACCTCGATGCGCCCACCGCTATCCTTGAACCCGAAAAGACGCGCCGGAACCACGCGCGTGTCGTTGAAGATAAGCAAATCACCCGCTTGCAACAGATTCGGGAGATCGGTAAAACGCAGGTCGCGGTACTCGCCCCGTGCACTATCCAGGTGCAATAAACGGCTCGCCGTTCGCGGCGAAACCGGATATTGGGCCACCCTTTCCCGCGGCAGCGAATAATTAAAATCGGATTTATGCATGAGCATGTGTGGATACCGCCACGACGGCGAGCGATTAAAATGTCATCGCCCTGTATAAAAAACAAGATCACTCTGATTGGGCCGCCATACTATACTATGTACCCAGAGAGAGATTCAGAACGAATCCAGAGAAAACATGCCCGGCACACGTTACACCCTTGAAGTCCAACCGGTTCTTCCGGTACGCCTCAAGCGACTTAAAGAACTCGCCAACGACCTGCTCTACAGTTGGGACCGCGAGGTTCGTGGACTATTTTTCCGGCTCGATCGCGAACTGTGGGAATCCTGCGGGCACAATCCCAAGGTATTCCTGCGGCGTGTGGCGCAGAAGCGGCTCAACGAAGCCGGGGAAGACCGCGTGTTCATGGAGGACTACAACCGCGTCCTGTCGGTCTACGACACCTATCATCAGGAAACCGCACGTGCCGACATTCTGCAATATCTCGACCCGAAAGATGACCTGATCGCATATTTCTGTGCCGAATTCGGGCTACACGAAAGTTTCCAGATCTACTCCGGGGGACTCGGCATTCTCGCTGGCGATCATTGCAAGGCGGCTAGCGACCTCAATCTTCCTTTTGTCGCGGTTGGCATGCTTTACCGTCAGGGTTATTTCACTCAGACCATTGATGCACGCGGCACTCAGGTAGCGCATTACTACCCCACGCAGTTTGCCGATCTTCCGGTGAAACCGGCGATAGACGCTGATGGAAACGAAATCCACGTGCACATTGATTTACCAGGGCGTCGTGTCATGCTGAAAGTCTGGAAAGCCATAGCCGGGCACATCACGCTATACCTGCTCGACAGTGACCTGCCGGAAAACGACGAGGCCGATCGTCGCATCACCTACCAGCTCTACGGCGGTGATATCAACACCCGCATGCAGCAGGAGATGGTCCTCGGAATCGGTGGCGTGCGTGCACTGCACGCGGCGGGCCTCAACCCCACGGTATGGCATATCAATGAAGGTCACGCGGCATTTCAGATTCTGGAGCGCTGCCGGGAATACGTTTCCCAGGGCCTTGACTTCGACAGTGCCCTGGAACTGATTGCCGCCAACACCATCTTCACGACCCACACTCCCGTGCCGGCCGGTCATGACATTTTCGACAAAAGCCTGATGGAAAAATATTTCGGCCACAAACTTAAAGGGCTGGGGCTGGACATGGACAAGCTGTTTTCCATCGGTTCGAGTCCTGGCGGACAGGGCGGCTTCAACATGACATCACTGGCGCTGCGCGGTTCGCGTTTCCGAAATGGGGTGTCCCGCATTCATGGTGAAGTGGCATCGCGCATGGCAGCCTACATCTGGCCGCAGGTTCCCCCGGATGAAAACCCGATCGGCTGTATCACCAACGGTGTGCACGTGCCGACCTTCCTGGCACGCGAGTGGTCGAATCTGTTCGATATGCGCTTCGGCGGCGGCTGGCGCAACGAACTGCTAAACGATACATTCTGGCGACACATCGACGACATTCCCGATCACAGCTACTGGAGCCTGCACCAGTCGCTCAAGGCGGAAATGCTGGCCGAGGTCAAGCGACGCGTTATCTTCCAACATCGCCGCCACGGTACCAGCGAAGCCCTGATCGAGCGCTATATTCAATACCTTACGCCACAAGATGCGGACGTGCTCACCGTGGGATTCGCGCGGCGCTTCGCCACTTACAAACGCGCCACGCTGCTGTTCTCCGACCCCGGGCGGTTCGCACAGCTCCTAAACGACCCGAAACGCCGAGTGCTTTTTATTTTTGCCGGCAAAGCACACCCTCATGACCTGCCGGCACAGCGGCTAATCGAGATTATCCACGAATATTCACGCCGTCCGGAATTTGAAGGAAGGGTCATCTTGCTGGAAGGATACGACTTGGCGCTGGCGCGCAAGCTCGTCACCAGCGTGGACGTCTGGCTCAACAACCCCGAGTACCCGATGGAAGCCAGCGGTACCTCTGGCGAGAAGGCCGGGATCAATGGGGTTATCAACCTGAGCGTGCTCGATGGCTGGTGGGGAGAAGGGTACAACGGCGACAACGGCTGGGCGATCACGCCCCACGGCCCCCAGTACGACAAATCCTATCGCGACCGCGAGGAGGCCCAGGAACTGCTCGATATCCTGGAAAAGCAGGTCATCCCCCTGTACTACCAGCGTAACGGCCACGGGTATTCCGAACAGTGGGTGAAAAAATCCAAGAACTCGATGAAATCGCTGATTCCGCGCTTCAACGCCTCGCGCATGGTAATGGATTACGTGCGAAATTATTACGCTCCCGCCAAGCGGCAACGCCTGATGATGCTGGGAAATAATTTCGCCCGGGCCAAAGAAATCGCCTCGTGGCGCAAACGGCTCGATCAGAGTTGGTCTATGGTCAGTGTGTGGCGCACCGACGACAGTCAGAGTGAAATCCGCGCCGGCGAACCCCTGACCCTGCGCGTAAAGGCTCGGCTCAACGGGCTGCACGCGGATGATGTGCTCGTCGAATGCCTAGTGGGATACGAGTCGGAAAACGGAGAATTCACCAAGCTGGACAGCCACATTTTCGCCTCCGACCCGGAAGATGTATCTGGCGAAACCCTGTTCAAGCTGGATCTCTATCCACGGCTCTCGGGACTGCAGTACTACAAGATCCGCATGTTTCCGTTCCATCCCGCCTTGTCACACCGGTTCGAATCGGGCTATATGATCTGGTTGTAGCGATCAAGTTCATCCGCTGGACTCTGGCATCCGTCGCAGGCACTCCGCCAGTCCAGGCGACGGCTGTTTCAATGTCGCAACACCAGCGCACGACGCTTGATCGAACACCCCGGGAATCATCCAGCGGAGAGTTGCCCAGGACGCATGGTGCCACCGTGTACCGGCTCGCCGCCACCGTGGGTAAATACCTGTGCGAGATATTCCGGCGGTTCCACACCAATCAACTGATAGAGATTGGTTAAGTGCTGGCGGTAAAGTTGCTCGAAATCGGCCACCGTGGTCGGCGGGTTGTCACCGCCGAACCACCAGAACCAGTCCGACCCCTCGCAGACGGCGAGCTGGCGCCGCGCACGTTCGAGGTGATCGCCGTCGAGCTGGTTAACGGTGGCATCGAACGTACGTTTGGCATCCCCGAGCATGTCCCATCCCCGGTTCTTGTCTGCTTCGCCGATCCAGGTCGACAATGTGCCGTACACCCACGACCCGGTGACGAGCTCGCGCAGGGGCTTGGCCGGAATGGTTGTTAGGCAATCAGAGAACGTGGTGAGTTCAAAACGGGGATGTTCCGCCAGGCGACGATAGAACGCGCTCAGAAAATGATAGGCATTATCCGGATAGTGCTCCCAGGCGTTCTCCCCGTCCATGATGATCGAGACCACGTGTTCGGGGTGCGCACGACAGCAGTTCGCGATATTTTCCAGATGATGCACGAAGTTGTTGACGGCATCGTCTGCATGCCACGTAGCGTAGGTAAAACCGATGAGATCCGACAGACCGTCGTCGCGAAAGAAACATCCGATGCTATTGTCGGCGACCGTGTAGTGTCGGTACAACCAGGCCTCTTTCGCGTGATGATCCGCGTGATGTGCCCGCGTCAAACTGTTTCGCAATACGCTCTCACCACTGGCGGTCCAGCGAAAACCTGATTCCGCCATCAATTTCAAGGAGGCCGAACTGACGGCGCCTTCCGAGGGCCAACACCCGACCGGCTGAAAACCAAAATACCGGCGAAATGTCTCGATGCCTTCGCGTATATGCCAACGCGCCTGCTCCTCTCCTCCCGGGTAACGGGGCAACAATGGAAGCGGCGCTTGTGGCACCGCCTCATGCGCGCAGGAAAAATCAAGCAGCAGCGGTGAAATTGGATGGGCGTAAGGTGTCACAGAAAGTTCTACCTGCCCGCGCGCCGCGAGTTGCTGGTAACGCGGGATGAGATTCGAAAGTAATTCGCCGATGACCGTGAGGAGCTCGCGCCGATCATGCAGAGAATAACTGGACGACTGGTCAAGCAGACGCCGGATACGCACATCACTGCGCCGTACGGTCTCGCCTAGCCAAGCAAGGTGGTACCACACCAGCAGGTCGGCGAGGAACTGGTTGCTCAGGTAGTTCAGGGATCCGGGGTGCTCTATAAACCAGGAGCCCATTTCCGCCAGGCGCTGGTAGGCCGGGTAGCGGGCGATCATGCGCAATTCGTTGGCGCGCAGGCAGGTCTTGATCAGCATGACACGCTGCTCATCCGCCGGCGGCAGCGCGGGACTGGCCAGGGCCGCGAGCACAGGATCACGGATGGCCCAGCTGTTGGTGAGAAATCCCTCGACCTGTTTGGCGTACTCCTCAAGCTGCTCGAGCAGCAATGGCGCGAAATTGACCACGGCGCGTGCGCCGGGAACGGCCTCGAGATGCGCCGCCATGTCGGTGTAATCCTTGATGGCGTGCAGGTAGGTCCACGGTAGGTGATAGACGTTGCTCAACAGATCGCGGTACTGCGGCTGATGCATGTGCCAGCACAGCACGACTTTCAAGCGGCTATCATCGGGCATGATGCAGTTCCTGGCCCAGCATTTCCGCCGTCACCAGCACCACGCCCTGAGGGCTCACGTAAAACCGTTTGGCATCCTCCTCAAAATTCTCCCCGATAACGGTGCCTTCCGGGATGTGGCAGCCTTTGTCGATAACTGTCCGCTTCAACCGGCAGTGGCGGTTGATGATCACCTCGGGCAAGACGACGGAATCGGTGATCTCGCAGTAGGAGCGCACCTTCACGTCCGAAAAAAGGAGAGAGTGGCGAATCAGTGAACCGGAAATGACGCAACCCCCCGATACCATTGAATTGACCGCCATCCCGCGGCGGCCGTCACTGTCGAATACGAATTTGGCCGGCGGGAGCTGCTCCTGATAGGTCCAGATTGGCCACTTGATATCGTAGAGATTAAGCTCAGGCGTTATCTCGACCAGCTCGATATTCGCCTCCCAGAAGGCGTCCACGGTGCCGACGTCGCGCCAGTAAGGCTGATGGCCGGTGGCCGGGTCGCGAAACGGATAGGCCATGACGCGATAGGTATCGATGATCGAGGGGATGAGGTCCTTGCCGAAATCATGCGCCGAATACGCCGTATCCGCATCGCGGACCAGTTGTTCATACAGAAATTTGGTATTGAACAAATAAATTCCCATGGAAGCCAACGTTATCTCAGGATTACCCGGTAATGGCTCCGGGTTTTCCGGTTTCTCCTGAAAACCAATGACCTTGCTGTCCGTGTCCACTTGCACCACGCCAAACTCACGCGCCCGCGCCACCGGCACTTCCACACAGGCAACCGTGGCATCTGCACCGCTGTCAATGTGGTGAACCAGCATTGAGCCGTAATCCATCTTGTAAACATGATCGCCAGCGAGGATGAGCACGAAGGTCGGGTCATGATTGCGGATGATATCGAGGTTCTGGTAAACCGCGTCCGCGGTGCCGGTGTACCACGAGGTTTCGATGCGCTGCTGCGCGGGCAGCAGTTCCACAAATTCATTGAGTTCGCCGCGCAGGAATCCCCAACCGCGCTGAATGTGCTTGATTAGCGAATGCGCTTTGTATTGTGTCAACACGCCAACGCGCCGGATGCCGGAATTCATGCAGTTTGATAGCGGGAAATCAATGATGCGGAACTTACCGCCGAAATGAACCGAGGGCTTGGCGCGCCACAAAGTGAGATGCTTCAACCGCGACCCGCGGCCACCGGCAAGTATCAGCGCCAGGGTATCGCGTGTCAGCCTGGCAATGTGTTGTGAGGATTGGCCCAGATTCATGGTCGCACCTCCTTCTTTTGGTAACGGCTGTGCTGTGGATTCATCCATAAACAGTGATGATTCTAAATTTACCATAACACCATGAATTCAAATACACTAACCCTTCTTGAATGATTTTCTCGATTTCGGACTGATAAACGTGCAAAAAATCCTGTTCGTGGCAAGCGAAGCCCATCCGCTGATCAAAACCGGCGGTCTGGGCGATATCGTTGGCAGTCTGCCGGCGGCGCTAAAATCTCTGCACGCGGATGTTCGTCTGCTGTTACCGGCCTACCGCGACGCGGTTACGCGTGCCGGCAAGTTCAAGACTATTGCGGCGCTGAATATCCCGGGCCTGGATTCGCCAGTGAATATTCTGGAAACCAATCTCCCTGGCACATCAGTGATTACCTGGTTGGCCGATTTCCCCAAGGCCTACGACCGGCCTGGCAATCCTTATCTTGATCCCCACGGTCAACCTTGGTCGGACAACGCCATGCGCTTCGGGCTGCTTTCGCATGTGGGTGCCGCGCTCGCGCTGGGGCACAGCCGGATAAAATGGCGACCGGACGTGGTCCATTGCCATGACTGGCAAACGGGTTTAGTGCCCGTGTTGCTGGCGCGAGAAAAATCTCGGCCGGCCACGATATTCACGATTCACAATTTGGCGTATCAAGGCCTGTTTCCTTACCAGACATTCACAGCGCTGGGACTTCCGCCCGATCTCTGGTCGCCGGGTGCGCTCGAGTTTCATGGCCAACTGTCGTTCATAAAAGGCGGGCTGTTATTTTCCGACCAACTCTCCACTGTCAGTCCCACCTATGCACTCGAAATTCAAACACCTGAACACGGCTGTGGACTGGATGGTCTGCTGCGGGTTCGGGCCGCGCATCTGAGTGGGATTCTGAATGGGATCGATTTTTCGGAATGGAATCCGACACGCGACCCGTTTATTGATAAGCACTACTCGGTCCGCCGACCAAAGAATAAAGCCACCAACAAACTGGCGTTACAGAAAAAACTCGGTCTGCTGCCGGAAAACAAAATGCCTATCATCGGGATGGTGGGGAGACTGGTGGAGCAGAAAGGCATCGACCTGATGCTGGATACGCTCCCCGCGCTCATGCTCCGACCGCTGCAGCTCGCGGTGCTGGGCAGCGGGGAAACCACCTATGAAGAAGCGCTGCGCCAGCAGGCCGTGCGTTATGCAGGCCGCTTCGCGGTACATATCGGGTACGATGAGCAATTGGCGCATCAGATTGAAGCTGGGGCGGACATGTTTCTGATGCCGTCACGCTTCGAGCCTTGCGGCCTGAACCAGCTCTATAGCCTGCGCTACGGAACCATTCCGATTGTGCGTCGCGTTGGTGGGCTCGCCGATACCGTGGTCGATGCCACAGAGGAGAATATTCGTGTTGGCAAGGCAACGGGGATCGTATTTCAGGAGGCTGGCGCCAGCGCGTTGCTCACTTCTGTGGATCGCGCGCTCGCGCTGTGGCGGGATCGCGACCGTTGGAAATGCTTGATGCGCGCTGGCATGCGCCAGGATTTTTCCTGGCACCGCAGCGCCCAGGATTACCTGAAGCTCTACCGGGAGGCCAGACGCCTCGGTTAGAGTTCGTCTACGGAGATTGCCATGGCAATCGAACAGCGAGAAGCAGACGCGGAACAGACAGGCCAGATTATCCTGGAGCAGGTACGGCAACTCGCCACGGAATTGCGCCCGGCCCTCTCCTCCATCCCGTCGGCCTCACTCGACAGCCTGCTGGACCGTGAGCTGGGTTTCGACAGTCTCGGGAGGGTGGAGCTGATTTCACGGATTGAACGCGCGCTCGGCATCAGCCTGCCGGAACATCTCCTGACGACCGCAGAGACTCCGCGCGATCTGATGCGCGCAGTGCAACAGGGAGTCACGTCGACAGCACCATACCGCTTTTCGCCCACACAGAGGCCGACTGATCACGGCGGAGCCAACGCCACGCCGGCCTCAGCAAATTCCTTGTTGGAGGTGCTGGAGTGGCACGGGCGCGCCCATCCAGCGCGACCGCATATCTATCTCGTGACGCAATCCGGCGCGGAAGAAGAAATTTCCTACGCGGCGCTGCGCGATGGGTCCGCCGCCGTGGCGGCAGGTTTGAGAGAACGCGATCTGCGTCCGGGCCAAACGGTGGCGATTATGTTGCCCACCGGGCGCGACTACTTTTACAGTTTTTACGGCGTGTTGATGGCCGGGGGTATTCCGGTGCCCATTTACCCGCCGATGCGCGTCTCACAAATCGAAGAACATTTACGCCGACACGGGCGCATCCTCGCCAATGCCGGCGCCGTCTTTCTCATCACCTTCGCGGAGGTGAAACCCGCCGCGCAGTTGCTGCGGATGCAGGTCGAGAATTTGCATACAGTGATCGGTGTCGAGGAGCTGACCGCCGCGGCAGCTGGCTCCGCAACGGGAATGGCAGCCTTTCCGGCCCAGGCTCAGGACATCGCCTTGCTGCAATACACCTCCGGGTCTACCGGCAACCCGAAAGGGGTGATCCTCACACACGCCAATTTGCTGGCCAATCTTCGCGCCATGGGTAACGCGATGGGAGTCAGTTCCGCCGATGTCTTCGTCAGCTGGATGCCGTTGTACCACGACATGGGGCTCATCGGGGCCTGGCTCGGAAGTTTGTACTACGGCATGCCGCTGGTGGTGATGTCACCGCTGATGTTTCTCACGCGTCCAGAGCGCTGGCTGTGGGCCATCGATCGACATCGCGCGACACTCTCCGGCGCGCCCAATTTCGGCTATGAATTATGCCTACAGCGCATCCAGGATCGCGACATCGAGGGACTGGATCTAAGCACCTGGCGCCTCGCTTTTAACGGTGCCGAACCGGTCAGCCCCGATACAATCACGCGATTCCACAAACGCTTTTCCCGCCACGGTTTTCGCGTGGAGGCCATGGCGCCGGTCTACGGACTTGCCGAGTCGTCATTGGGAATCGCGTTTCCTCCACCTGGGCGCGCGCCCGTCATCGATCGCGTGCAGCGCAAGGTGTTCATGCTTGACGGCCGGGCGTGGCCCGCCGACACGGACGACGTCAACGCTTTGCGCTTCGTGGCCTGCGGTCGGCCGCTCCCGGGACACCAAATCCGTATTGTGGACGGCACCGGACACGAGGTAGCGGAACGCGAGGAAGGCCGGCTCGAGATTAGTGGGCCATCGGTCACCTCCGGTTATTTCCGCAATCCGGAGGAAACGCGGCGTCTGTTCCATGACGCGTGGTTAGACTCGGGTGACCTCGCCTACATGGCCGGCGGCGATGTCTACCTCACCGGACGCGTCAAGGACGTCATCATCCGCGCCGGACGCAATATTTATCCGCATGAACTGGAAGAGGCCGTGGGGAATATCCCCGGGATACGCAAGGGCTGCGTTGCCGTCTTCGGAAGCCAGCCGCACGCCTCCACCACCGAAAAACTGGTGGTGCTCGCGGAAACGCGCGAAGCCGGCGCGGAGGCGCAAGCGCGGCTGCGCGCCGCCGTCAACGCGACGGTCATGGGTCTGATTGGAACGCTCCCGGATGAAGTAGTCCTCGCGCCGCCGTATGCCGTGCTCAAGACCTCGAGCGGCAAGGTGCGGCGAGCCGCCAGCCGTAATCTATACGAACGCGGCGGCATCGGCGCGTCATCCCCCGCCTTGTGGCGTCAGTACGCACGCCTGATCCGGGCCGGCGTGTTGCCGCAACTGCGCCGGATCCTGCGTACGTCTGGCGCCATCCTTTATGCCGTCTATGCCTGGACGTTATTCTGTGTCCTGGCGGTTCCGGTCTGGGCGACGGTGATCCTGTTGCCGCGCGAGACCTGGGCACGAAAATTCATCCACGTGGCGGCACGCTGTTTGTTGCGTCTCTCCGGCACGTTCCTACGCATGGAAGGGATTGAAAACCTTCCTCAGGGTCCCTGTGTGGTCGTGGCAAATCATGCCAGCTACCTGGATGGCATTGTTCTCACGGGAATGCTGGCGGGCTCGTTCAGTTTCGTCGTGAAACGAGAAATAACCGATAATTTTATCGCCCATGTATTTTTGCGACATATCGGCGCAGAATTCGTGGATCGCCTTGATCTCGCGCGCGGCGTGGAAGATGCGCGCCAGCTGGTGCGCGTCGCTCGTGAGGGTCGAACGCTCGTTTTTTTTCCCGAAGGGACATTCACGCGTTCGCCGGGCTTGTTACCCTTTTACCTTGGAGCTTTTGTTGCCGCCGCCGAGGCCGGTGTGCCGGTGGTGCCCGTGACGCTGCGTGGCACGCGCTCTATCCTGCGCGATGGCCAGTGGTTTCCGCGCCACGGAACAATCAATTTAATCGTGGGGCGCGCGCTGCAACCAGAAGGGACCGACTGGATTGCGGCGTTGCGGATGCGTGAGGCCGCTCGCGCGGAAATTCTAAGACATTGCGGCGAACCGGATCTCGCCCATCAGCCGCCAGGTCACTGAAGGGGCGGGGTCTCGCGCGTAATAAAATCTGCGACTTCCTGGAGACGCCGCCGGTGAATTTCTCCCGAGGCATCTTGAAACGGATGCGCATACTCGAGGCGCCGAATAACTTCTCCGCCGCGGTCTTTAACCGTGATCATAAGATCTTCCATTTCCGACGGCCTGACGACACGGTCACGCTCTCCGATAATCAGGTGGAGGCGGGAACAGTGGGTCGGCAGGTGGTTGACAGGATCAAATTGCTCGGGACATCCCAGGTGTGAAATCCGGCTTGGTGAGGAATCCACCACCATCGACGTGTAGGTATTCCCCTCCCCCACGGCATTCAGCAGGATAACGCCTCCCATAGACATGCCATACAAGGCCCGCCGGCGGTAATTCTGGCGGTTGAGGTGAGCGACGATTTCGCGGTAGTCGGAAACGATGGCCTTCAGCCGGCTGTATCCTTCAGAAAGGCCATAACCCCGGTAATCGTAAACATAAACATCAAAACCCCGGTCACGGAACACTTGCAACTCGCCCACGATCTGGTCGGCGAGCATGGCATTCCCCTGCGCCACTAGCAGGTAGCCCCCCGGGATTCCAGTCGTGCGCAGCTTGTAGCCACCCAGCCGGCGCTGATCAAGTGTCACGAATTGGATGCGCTCAACATTATGGATACCGGCGAGTCGTTGTGCATTCGGCGAACCGGCGGCACGCCGGAACATCCAAAAAGCCAGCGGTTCGCGGATGAACCCGCAAACACTGGACTCAAGATTGTCCTTCGAGGCCATCGCCGGTTGCGCCATTCCGTCCCATGCGCTTCCCAGCAACGCCACCAGCGACAACACCCATCTGGCTCCGCGGCCGAAAGGCATGTCCTCAGGCGAGCGCCTGCCTCGGGAGTGCATCCACCGTGGCAAACTTGTTGTTGCGGCACCGCAGCAGCGTCCAGTATCCCCACGCATTTACCGGAACCCGTTCCGCGACGTCCAGCCCTGTCTCGTTGATGAAATGATCCAGCGAGTAGTCCGGGCGAAATCCCATCAATCGCGAAAGCGGAGAAACCAGCCGCTCTACCCCGCGAACCAGTGAATTAGGGTTCTGGAAATGATTCACAATGAAAAGTTGCCCTCCCGGTTTGCATACCCGGCGCATCTCCGCCGTCATGCGTGACGGATGTGGCGTCACCGATACAACATACATGGCCACGACCTTGTCAAAACTGTTGTCGGCGAACTGCATCTGCTCGGCGTTCATCAACCGTAACGCCACCACCTGGTTCAGCTGGTGACGCCGCCGGCGCGCGCGGGCGCGTGCCAGCATTTCGCGAGAAAGATCGATCCCCGTTATTTCGACATGAGGGGGATAAAGGGACAGGGAAAGGCCGGTGCCTACACCGACCTCCAGAATGCGTTCACCGGGGCGGCAATCCATCCTGGCAATGATTTCCTCACGGCCGGGTTGGAACATGACCCCGAAATAAAAATCATAAGCCGGAGCGTATCGTCGATAAACTTTCTGAACGGCATTGATATCCACGAGCATACTCCCCATGCAGACGAGATGCTTGTTGGCGCGGCCGGACTGTCTATTCAGGCGCCGGGCGCAGAATGAGATTTCACATCGCCGCGCTGGCGGCGGGAGAAATCTTCCAACTGACGGATGATGGCATCAAAAGCGTCACGTATCGCAACATAGACATCTTCGTCCTGGGCGCGGTTCGCCGCCAGTTCTGCACCAGGCACGGAAAGATCAATATGTACGCTGTAAAGTTTTCCTTGATGTCGATGCCGTTGCGGTGATTCAACGACCACGCGACAACTGATGATCTTGTCATGAAACCGGCTGAGCTTGTCAGCCTTCTCACGGATACGGGACTCCACCGCTTCGGACTGTGGCATGTCTTTCAAGGTTATCTGCAATGGAATTTGCATCTTCTTGCCCCCTTCTGGTGCATTGTCGCAAGCAGGCATCCCCCCCTCACCCGGGAATAATGCCCTCTTTTACAAGGATACCTTGATTTCAGATTTTTCGCTCCTTGTAATGCGGGTCGACCCAACATCGCGGTAGACGCTCGCCGGAGAGAAAAATCATATCGGATTTGTGGAAATCGGTTGAATCCGGCATTTCCTCGCCCGCATGGAATCTGCCTTTGAATTCGTTCCTGAAAGGATCAAAGAGGGCTTCGACGTCCATCACTTCCACAATATCACCGCTTGAAACATGCCTGAGAAACATGGCACCTCCTTCGCCTAGCCAATGCTGCAGCTTCAGGAATCTTCCTGATCCTGACCGCCACGAGACAATTTATTGCGCCATAGGCATCCGGTTTGATCACCCACACTATTAGGCAGTGGCGAATCTGTCGTAAGTTTCTTGCTTCCGCTATGTCACCTTGATCAATTCGGCATTCTCAGCCTTCCCCGATGCCAACCGCTTGTCACGAACTAATTCGAAATAATGCTGAATAATCATGGTTTCGCCACTTAGCCATCGCGCGGAACATTCAGGAACCGCCTGCCATTTTCAAATAATGACGTGGCAGGCGAGTTATGACATTGACGGATATCAATAAATCCTATCCCTGGCGACGACGTTACGTGTCTCTGCCATCTCCTGAGAACGACCGGCCTTTACAATTCCGGCACAGAGTGGAACTATTGCAAATATTCGCCTGCCGGAATTTTTTCTCATGTCTACATCGCCGAAATCGACCAAGTCGAGGAAAAACCTCAAGGAACTTCGCATCTTGGCGCGTTCCCGCGGTCTTCGGGGATATTCCCGGTTGTCACGCGGCGAACTCGAGAAGCTATTAACCCGACACGGCGGAGAACAACCGGCTGTTGTGAAAAAAACAGGGAGAGCCACACCAAATACAACTGTGGCAACAAACGGTACGATATCCGCCAAAACCACCGCGAAATCAAAGCGTCCTCGCACCAAAAAAGAGCAGAAAGCCAATTCGGTCTCGCGTGCCACGACATCCATCTCTCCGGCTCCGGTCTTGACGCCAAAATGGGAGTGGATAACTGACACCCACCGAAAACACGTGGATGAAGAACAGGTGGAAAGCGCGAAATATGCCACCGTTCTTCCCGGCACGTCAGTACCGCGCGATGATTCGGCGGACCTTAATGAAGATATCGACAATCTGCCGCCAGTCTCTGAACCGACGCTTTGCCTGCTACCACAGAAACCGGGTGTGTTGCATGGCTATTGGATTATACCGCCGAATTCAATCCTGAATCCGCTTTCACTCAAACTCCGGCTCGGACGGATCGCCCGTGATACCTTCGAGATTATCGATGAAATTGCGCTGCCGGATATTCGCGGCCGCTGGTATTTTCACCTGGACGATTCCGCCGACATCGGCACTGTGTACTTGCAGCTCGGTCATTATGAACCAGGCGGACGCTTCGTGACCGCCACGCGGCGTGGTGTCGCCCGAATCCCGCGCCTGTATGCTTCTGATCACACCGACCGCCTGTGGTGGGTGAGCGAAGAACAGTTCCATGCCATGTATCGCCGCGCGGGCGGCTACGTGCGCGGCCCGCGTCTGGGTTGGGCTGCTTCCATCAGCAGCCCCGGCAGCGCGCCGGGCGCCCCCTCTTCGGAGCGTCTTGCCTGGCCGGGCAATGTAAGCAGTCGATAATTCCGCAGTGAATCCCAAAGGCTATTTCGCGCTCGTCTTGCACGCGCATCTGCCGTTCGTGCGTCATCCGGAACACGACCGCTTTCTCGAGGAAGACTGGTTCTTCGAGGCCATGACCGAAACCTACCTTCCGCTGCTCGATGTCTTCGAGGGCTTAGCACGTGACAGCGTGCATTTCCGCGTGACCATGTCGCTCACGCCCACTTTGCTCTCCATGATGACCGATTCGCTGCTCCAAAATCGCTATGTGCGTTATCTCGATGAGCGCCTCGAAGCGCTGGAAGGTGAACGCCGTCGTACCGAGGGGAATGGCAACTTCCATCCAGTGGTGATGTACTACCGTGATTTACTCGCGCGGTTGCGCCGTCGTTTCGTGGAACAGGATCGCCTGGACGTTACCCGTTCCTTTCGTGCCCTGATGGAAGCCGGTCACCTTGACATTCTCACTTGCGGTGCCACTCACGGATACTTCCCTCTGCTCGCCGTGAATGAGGAAAGTCTCTATGCCCAGCTTTCCATGGCGGTACGCACTCATCAGCGAATTCTCGGTCGACGCCCACGCGGAATCTGGCTTCCTGAGTGCGGTTACAAACCGGGCGTTGACCGCCTGCTGCGTGAATTCGGCATCGAGTATTTCATTCTCGACTCGCACGGCCTGCTGAATGCCGACCCGCGTCCGAAATACGGCGTGCACCGTCCCATTCGCACCCCGGAAGGTCCGGCGGCATTCGGGCGCGATTACGAATCCAGCAAGCAAGTCTGGGCGGCAGAAGAAGGTTATCCGGGCGATCCCGTCTACCGCGAATTTTACCGAGATGCCGGCTTCGACGTGCAAGAACCTCACATCCAGAAACTGCATCATGCCGGCATTCCGACGTTCACCGGTCTGAAATATCACCGCATCACCGGCAAAACAGACTGGAAAGAGCCCTATCACCCGGGCTGGGCAAGCGACCGCGCCGCCGAGCATGCCGGTCACTTCATGTTCAACCGGCAGCACCAGATCACCTGGCTAACATCCTTCTTCGACCGCCCACCCGTCATCTTGGCGCCCTATGATGCCGAGCTATTCGGCCACTGGTGGTTTGAGGGACCGCAGTGGATCAATTTTCTTCTCCGCAAGATGGCTTATGATCAGGAAGAAATCAAAACTATCACGCCATCGGAATATCTCGATCGTTATTCCGATCTGCAACCGGCGTCACCTCCCGAGTGCAGCTGGGGAGCCGGCGGCTTTCATGAAGTGTGGCTGAATGGCACCAACGACTGGATATACCCATACCTGCACTCCGCATCCGAAAAGATGAGCGCGCTGGTGCAACGTTTTCCGGATTCGCAAGACAGGCAACGCTGGGCGCTGGACCAGGCCGCACGCGAATTATTGCTGGCGCAATCCAGTGACTGGCCCTTCATCATGAAAACCGGGACCAGCGTGGAGTATGCGGTACGGCGCTTCAAAACCCATCTTCACCGCTTCCACCGTTGTGCTGCCATGGCCGAAGCGGGTAATAACGACCAGCCTTATCTGACTGAAATCGCCACGCGCGACAGCCTGTTCCCGGATATGGATTACCGGATTTTCCAGAAAAAACCGTGGACATGAGCCTTGCAGATGAAATGGCATCGCGAATGCCCGTGACCTGCTCGGGAGACAATTCATCCGCCATGCTCTGCTCCTGCCTTTTTTGATCTTATTTCAATCGCGCCGCGGCCAGCACCGCTCCTGCCAATCCCACTTTCGCGTTAATCACCACCTGCACCGGAATGGCCGAAACATAATTTTTCATTTTTCCCTTATTCAGGAATGCCTGCATGAATCTGCCGTCGGTCAGGCGCGAAAGTATTTTCGGTGCGATCCCCCCCGCGATGTATACGCCTCCCCTGCCTCCCGCGGTTAACGCCAGATTGCCCGCCTGCGCGCCGTAGATGTCAACGAACAGGTCAAGCGCTTGGTTCGCCAAGGCATCATTCTTTGTCATTGCCGCGTGTGTGATCGCCGCCGCCGGATCATCACCATGCATAGCTGCCTCAACCTCTGCTGACTCCGGGGCGACTCCACGCGTTTTCAAAAATGAATAGAGCTGGACCAGACCATGGCCGGACAACACCAGTTCCCAGGATGTACGCCCCGCGACTTTCAGCAAATATTTTGCCAGGTCGACCTGTATCTCGTTCGACGGGGCAAAATTCGCATGCCCGCCTTCGGTGGCAACTGGTGCATAATGATCCTTGTCCCAGACGAGGATGCCCTGCCCCAGTCCGGTGCCGGCGCCCAGCACCACGCGCGGACCCTGCTTCACCAACCGGCCTTTCTGCAGCATGACCAGATCTTTCTTTTTCAGCGCCTCGATGCCGTAACCGATGGCTTGAAAGTCATTGATCAGCCGCAGGCGGGGGATCTTGAAACGTCGTTTGAGTTCAGGTCCATGAATTTCCCAGGGCAGATTGGTGACCTTGACGGATTGTCCCTGGCTTGTTTCCTGGATCGGTCCGGCAATACCGAAACAGGCGGCCTTGATGGATTTTATTTTCTCTTCCCTCAGGAATTGCTCGACGATGGACGAGAAAGAATTGTAAGAGGCGCTGTCGAAACGCTGCTCCCGGACGGCGCGGCAACGAGCTCCTTTGCATTCCGCAATTTGGAGCAGCGTCTTGGTTCCGCCGATATCGCCCGCCAGCACGCGCATGTAAAAATCATCCTTCGCTATCAACAGAACATCACATTGTGAGGACGATGGCAAGATTGATATACTGGCGCGCCTCAGCCGGGGTGGCGGAACTGGTAGACGCGCCAGACTCAAAATCTGGTGGTGGCAACACCGTGTCGGTTCGATTCCGACCCTCGGTACCAAAAGTAAAAGGCTGCCTTGGGCAGCCTTTTTTTATTCCAGACCCGACAACGTTATTGTGTCGAACAGGCGAGCCGTATCGGGCCACCCGGCGACGCGTGGGCTGGAAGCGAGACCGTATACACGGCTCCGCCGGCACCGCAAATCCATTCGGCGGAAAAATTCTTGGCGCAATTCGGAAAGGGATCCCCCAGCAAGACAGGGACGATAGTAAAATCACACAGGGCTAGTCCATCGCAAGCACGCGCGACTTGGGCCGTGGCGTTACCCGGTTTGGCGCCGCAACTGGCGCCAAAGGTGCCCATCACCACTTTGACGACTGATTTCAATCCTTCAGGCCTGGTTCCTGCCGCCGGTTGTTCCATGGCCACGATACCAGTCTGACTCGTCACGGCCACTCTCAGCAGGTTGTTTCCCCGGCTGTTATCTGGATGACGTGCTGGGGCAGACAGAGACTGTCCCATGCCTTCGCGCATCTTGTCCCGCAAGGCGTCCGTCTCGTTAAAGTGCATTGCCAATCCCGTGAACATAAGAATAACGCCAAGGAGAGTGGCGCCGATTCGGCCAGCGTTTCCCGGTTCGATTTTTCCCTCGATGCGCCCCAGCACGGCCACCAAGAGAAACAGAAGAGAAGCGAGAACGAACATGTGCGCGAGTGGCACATCCATCATTCTCGCCAAAAGGTCCTGCATATATCTCATTTGTTCTTTGCCCCCCGGTATCGTTAAACCTCTTATGGCAAATAGTAGAAGGGACCCGGGATAGCAACCGGCCAATGGTCTGTCCGGCCTCACCGCTGGTCGCGCTATGACAAAGCTACTCAACTGGGGGCGGCAATCCTTGTGGGGTTCAACAGACTTTCAGTTTGTCTCCAACAGGCCTTTTATTTCGTTAATTCTTTCCCGGGCCACCGTCTGCCCTGCCGCGATCGCCTCTTTGCCGCGATAAAACTCAAGCAATCCGATACGACCGACGTCTGGTTCCAGCATCAACTCAGGCGGCTTCCTTTCCGTGCGCAGACGCACGATTTCCGCCTGTGTAATATTTATGGCTTGATCCAGTACGCGGCGGGTCGTCCAGGTTGACTTTCCCGATTGCGCCTTTTGGTAATTATCCAACTGGATTTCCAGCCACTCTCGGAGTGGCTCGGCTCGTTTCATCCAGGGTTGTTTGAGCAATTGTCTGGCGCGCGCAGGCCATTCTTCACTCGGGGCAGAAATTTTCTTATTTCCGCGAATGAGCGCCGCCGCATGCACCGCGACCGCCAGCACCGGCCCGCCGAACCGGTCGCGGGCAACATCGACGGGTACGGGATTGACCACTCCCCCGTCAATAAGCCATCGTTGATTAACCTGATACGGGGCGATCAGGCCGGGAATCGAAATGCTAGCCCGGATCGCATCGACCAACCTGCCACGATCTAAAATTACTTCTTTCCCGGTTACAAGGTCCGTCGTGACCGCCGCAAAACCCACGGGAAGATCTTCGATATTCCGCGAGTCCATTGTAGTGTTCAAGAAATCCATGATCCGCTTGCCGGACACAAGTCCGCCCGCCGGCAAATCGGGGACAAACAGCTGCAAGGTTTGTTTCCAATCGAAGTCCGTGGCAAGCGTCACCAGTTCGTCGATGGGCATGCCGGACGCGAAGAACGCACCGATCTCGGCGCCAATGCTGGTACCAACCACGGCTTTGACAGGGATGTCATGCTTCGATATCTCCTGTAGCACGCCGATGTGCGCCAGACCAGCGGCGCCTCCGCCGCCCAGCACCAGCACAATACCGCGACCGTTGCCTGAGGGTTTTACCATAGGGATATGAACCCGAGGAGGAATTCTAAGCAGATCGATTGCAAATTACATGCATCCTGGAACGCAAGCGATGCGTTCCTGTATATCTTAACGTACCACAGAGGGTATCAATTAAAAATGAAGCAACCGCTGGCTAACCTAGGCAACCTGGACCGGGATGGAATGGCGGGTGTGAGTGATGTGGTTGTGGCTGTTGACGTAGACCAATCGCGGTTTGAAGGCAGGCAGCTCTTTTTCCTCCAGCTCCGCGTAGGCACAAAGGATGGCAATATCCCCGGGCGCGGCCTTGTGCGAAGCGGCACCGTTCACCGAAATAATGCCTGATCCCTCTTCAGCGCGGATGGCGTAGGTGGCGAAACGCTCTCCGTTCGTCAAATTGTAGACCTCAATGCGTTCGTACTCGCGGATATCCGCAGCGTCCAGCAGGCGTCCGTCAATCGCCACCGAACCCTCATAATCGGGCTCGGAATGCGTGACGGTTACGCGGTGCAACTTGGATTTGAGCATAATACGTCGCATGGGACCTCCGGCTGTTTTCTATTATCGGGCCTATACAGTCCGGTTTCAAATCAGGATTTCAGTTCGAATTCAATATTATCGATGAGGCGCGTCTTCCCCAGCCAAGCAGCAGCCAGTGCCACGAGTTGGCGGTCATCCGGAATCGGCTTTTGCAGGTCCGACTGTCGCCGCACGCTGACATATTCCGGGCGAAAACCGCTTTCCTCCAGCTCCACGATGGCGTTTTCCTCCACGGTGTCGAATCCCATATTTTTCTCGCAGATACGATCACGCAAAGTAACAAGTGTTTCGTACAACCGTGGTGCAAGATTCCGTTCATCCGACGAGAGGTAATGGTTGCGTGAGCTAAGCGCGAGGCCATCCGGTTCGCGCACCGTATCCACCCCGAGGATTTCCACCGGCAGACCGAGATCGGCCGTCATGAGACGGACAATGAGCCATTGCTGATAGTCTTTCTTGCCGAAAATGGCGACATCGGGCATAACCAGATTGAAGAGACGGTTCACCACCGTGGCGACGCCACGGAAATGCCCGGGGCGGAATGCGCCGCACAGATCTTCGCTCAGGCCCGGGGTTTCGACGAATGTTTGCGCGGTTTTCCCGCGTGGATAGATCTCGGATTCCGCCGGTTTGAACAGCATGTCAACACCGGCGGAAAGCAGCGCCACCTTGTCATGGGAGGGGGTGCGTGGATAGGAATTGAAATCCTCATTTTCCCCGAACTGAAGCGGATTGACGTAAATACTCGCCACCACTACCGGTGCATGGCGGCGAGCTTCCTGCATGAGACGCACATGCCCGGCATGCAAATTGCCCATGGTCGGCACGAAAGCAATGCGTTTCCCGTTTTGGCGGAACCGCGCAACCTGATCCCGAAGACTGGCGACAGTTTCGACCGTGATCATGAAGAAGAAAAGCTATGCTCCGGGGCCGGGAACTTGCCGGTCTTGACGGCTTCGATGTAAGCCCTGACGGCGGCCTCGATGCTGTTGGCGCCCTCCATGAAATTTCGGGAGAATTTGGGACTGGGCCGCGGATAAACCCCGAGCATGTCCTGCAACACCAGGACCTGACCGTCGCAGTTTGGGCCTGCACCAATACCGATGGTGGGAATCTCCAAATCTGAAGTGATGGCTTTGGCGAGCTCGGTTGGCACTGCTTCGAGCACCAGGAGCGAAGCACCGGCCTGTTGCAGAAGCTTTGCGTCACGCTGAATTCGTTCCGCCGTTGTGGTCTCGCGCCCCTGCACGCGATACCCCCCCAGTTGATGCACGGATTGCGGCGTCAGCCCCAAGTGCGCACACACGGGAATGCCGCGATCAACCAGAAACTGCACAGTTTCCGCCATTGGCTCACCACCTTCCAACTTCACCACTTGCGCGCCGCCTTTTTGCATCAGCCGGCCCGCCGAGGCAAAGGCATGTGACGGACTCTGCTGATAACTCATGAACGGCATGTCCGCGATGATCAGGGCACGCCTCACCCCACGCGCCACGCAACGGCTGTGATACACCATGTCGGCGACACTGACCGGCAGCGTAGAGTCGTGACCCTGCATGACCATCCCGAGTGAATCCCCGATCATCACCATGTCGATTCCGGCATGGTCTAGCAGGCTCGCAAAACTGTAATCGTAAGCCGTCAGGCAAGTGATCTTCTCGCCTTGGCGCTTCATTTCCCGGAGGGTAAAAGTCGTGACCGGCTTCACAGATTGGCGGCAAGGGGATTGAAGAAATGGCGACCACTGCGGATCTTGCGAATGTGGGACAGCAAGGTCTGGAAATCCGCTTCGCGTTCCACGATGTTGATTCGCTCGGCATTGACGACGAGCAGGGGCGCGGCCGTGTAATGGTGAAAGAACTGGGTATACGCCTCCACGAGAGTTTGCAGGTAATCGCGCTCAATGAGCCGCTCGTATTCGACACCACGGCGGCGCACTCGCTCATGCAGCACCTCGACTGGTGCTTGCAGGTAAATCACGAGGTCCGGTATTGGCAGGTTCAGGCTCATCTGGGAATACACTTGTTCATACAGGCGCAGCTCATCGTCATCCAGGTTGGCCCGCGCAAACAGCTTGTCCTTATCGAGAAGAAAATCCGATACATAGCCGCTGCTGAACATATCACTTTGTTTGATCTGCTCGATCTGGCGTGCGCGCTGAAACAGAAAGTACAACTGTGTTGGCAGGGCATACGCTTTGCGTGCCTGGTAAAATCGCTCAAGAAAGGGGTTTTCTTCCGGGTGTTCGAGCAGAGGCTTGGCACCAAAGATTTCCGATAGGCGAACGGCAAGGCTGGTCTTGCCGACCCCGATTGGGCCCTCCACGACGACATAACCCGGATTTTCGTTGTTCATGTGCAGAAGATTTTATCTGAGAGCAATACCTTGTTAAACGACAGCCACTTTTTCTACCCGCTGATCGGTACAATTGGCGAGCAATGTTCGCAAGGCTCCCTTTCCCGGAATGATCAGATATGGCTCAATTTCGTGCAAAGGATACAGGACGAAGGCGCGTTCGTGGAGTCTCGGATGAGGCACCATCAAATCCTCCGTTTCTATCACCCGGCTCCCATAAAGCAGTAAATCGAGATCCAGCGTGCGCGGACCACCCTTTTCTCCCTCCCGCACACGTCCGTGAGCGCGCTCGATTTGCAGCAAGTATTGCATGAGCGTGGCAGGAGTCTGGCCAGTGTGCACACGGCAAACGGCGTTGATGAAATCCGGTTGGTCCTGATTGCCAACGGGGCTGGTGCGGTAAAGGGAAGAACACAATTCAACACGAGTCTGATGAAGCTGCATCAACGCCGCCACACCAGAACGCAAATGCATAAAAGGATCATCTAGGTTGCTTCCTAAGCCGATATACGCGAGCACTGGATTCTCTGGCGACCTATCCATGGCTTGGTGCCTGGCCCGACGGTGAACGCCGTCGACGGCGGCGGCGACGCTTCCCGCCTGTTCCGGACGGTGCGATGTCTGTCACCATGGCACGACGATCATTCTCCCCAACGGTCTGGAAGCGTGTCCACCAGTCGGCCAACGCCTGATCGGCCTCGCCGATTTCGACCCGTAAGAGGAGAAAATCATAGGCCGCGCGAAAACGTTTGTGTTCGAACAGGCGGAAAGCCTGCTGACCGGCGCGCCGATCCAGGCGGCCCTGCATGCTCCAAATTTCTCGCATGGGAACGCTGAATCGTTTGGGAATGGTGACGTGACGCAGTTGTTCGCGCAGCACATAATCCGCGGCGCGAAACATGGCGTCGTGGCCATTCATTCCGCGAAGAATATATTCGCCCATTTGCTCCCGCACCGGTTCCCAGAGCATGGCGGCAAACAGGAACGCCGGTGTCACCGGCTTGTTGTCATTCACGCGTGCGTCGGTATTGGCCAGCGCGCGCGGTACCAGCGTTACCGGGAATCCCCCTTCTTCGTGCTCAAGACTCTTTTCCGTAAGCGGGAACAGATATTGAAACAGCCCGTAATGCCGGAGTAACTCATAGGTTTCGAGCGCGTAGCCACCATGAAAGAGCTTTAAAACCTCCTCGAACATTCGCGCCGGTGACACGGAAGCCAGCAAGGGCGCAAGCTGACGTATGGGCGCGGCGGTTTTATCCTCGAGCTTGAATCCGAGTTTCGCGGCAAAACGCACGGCGCGCAGCATGCGCACCGGGTCTTCGCGGTAGCGCGCTTCGGGATCGCCGATAACCCGCAATATACCGCCTTTGAGATCCGGCACGCCTCCGACGTAATCGATGACACTGAAGTCATGGATGTCGTAATACAGGGCATTGACGGTAAAATCGCGGCGTAAGGCATCCTCTTCCTGAGAACCGAAGACATTGTGGTCAAAAACATCCGCCGGTGTGTTGTGCTCGTCCTCCCCGGTGACTGCCTCTTCCTCCATCGAAAGGGCTTCTTCTGAAATATCTCGGGGAATGGCCCGGAAGGTGGCGACTTCGATAATGTCCCTCCCGAATCGCACATGCACCAGACGAAAGCGCCGGCCGATTACCCGCGCATTGTGGAACAATTTCCGGATCTGCTCGGGGCGCGCATCGGTGACAACATCGAAATCCTTAGGCTCGCGCCCCAGCATAAGATCGCGCACGCATCCGCCGACTAGCAAGCTAGCGCAGCCGGCATCTTTCAGACGGTTCAGAACCTTGAGGGCATTTTCGCTGATTTGTGCGCGCGTGATGATGTGCTGATCGCGCGGAATGATAACGGGATTGTTAATCGTTTTTTCACCTGTCCGTAACAAAGCCAATGGTGGGAATCCCTGCAGTCTGTTGGTGCTTTGCCGGGCGGCACGTATAATAACACCGCTTTCGGTGCCACGCGCACCAATCCCCAACGCTCCCATCGTCTAGTGGCCTAGGACGCTGGCCTCTCACGCCGGTAACAGGGGTTCGAATCCCCTTGGGAGCGCCATCCTTCCGTCCCTCGCGATATCCTGAAACTTCGAATGACCCCGGCCCGCATAACCCTGTGCGAGCGTTCAACATCGCAAAGTCACGTTCAATGTCTTTGCGATAACTCCGTTTCATTCGCTTGGGAGCGCCAAAAACAAAGAAGGCCCCATCGGGGGCCTCTTGGGTTCTGGATCACACGGATTTACGGCGTCGTCGCGGTCGTGGTGGGTCCTTTCTTCAGCAGTTCCACGATTCGCGTGTAGCCACCCCGCTCGGCAATTTTCACCGCGGTGTCGCCACGGCCGTCTGTCGATGCCAAGTCCGCCCCGTTTTCGAGCAACATCTGCACAATATCGCTGTAGCCCTTGTAAGCCGCCGCCATCAAAGGGGTCTTGCCGCTGACGGTTCGCACGTTCACATTCACGCCCTGGTTCAGCAATGACTGAACCACGGCTATGCGTCCTTTAAGAATAGCGGTAAACAAGGCTGCGGCACCGTGGGCTGTTTTTGAGCGTCCACTTTTTTCAAGTCCGGTCGGCAGTTTGAGCAGACGGTTGCTGAGCGAAATGACAATCATCGCTACCAGCCCGAGCAAGCTGACCTGTGGGTCAATGCCGAATTCCTTGGCGATGTCCTCAGGCACGTTGGCGCCGGCCGCCAGGGCAACGATTACCAGAATGAGGGTGAATTTGAGATATCGGACCAGCGCCACCGCAATAACGGCGATCAGACCACCCAGCAAATAGCGGCGATCGAAACTGATCCACGCCGTCCACGCATCGGGAAGATTGGCACCGATACTAAGCAGAATAACAACACCCACAAGCCCCCAATCACGCGGCGATTCTTTTAGGATGACCACTTAACTTCTCCTTTTTTTACTGTCACAAAGAAACGCCATCGATGTTCTCCGGTGGCGGCACTTAGTCCTAAGTCTAGTAGTATTTTTCGGCCTGTGAAGGATCACATTCTGCCCCATTGCGGTGCAAAATGGCGATAAATTCCAGACTTTTCGGGGTATTACACCGTCTTTGTTTCAATCGCTTCGTTCTTTTTCCCCGATGATACGCATCAGCCATCGGGCGATGGCCCGGATCTCCTCCGGGGCCACGGAATGCCCCATGGCATAAGTGTGCCACTCCAAATTAAGACCGTGTGATTGCATTCGCCTGATGGCTTGCTGTGCGAGCTCAAACGGAATCATCTGATCGTCGGTACCGTGCGCCATGAATACCGGAATGGAAGCGTTCGCCGGATGGATTTCAGCCAGCAGGTTGTCCAAATAAGGGACGGGTGCAGAAAGTGACAGTATACCGGCAAGACGGCTGGAATAACGCAGACCGGTGTGCAGTGCAATCGCAGCTCCCTGGGAAAATCCCGCGAGCACGATTCGTTCACTCGCCATGCCACGCCGCATTTCGGTTTCGATCAGGCCTTGAAGGATTGCAACAGACTCACGAATGTGCTCGATTTTCTGCTCGAACCCGCTCTCCGACATGGCAATGTCATACCAGGCGCGCATCACATAACCGCCATTGAGGGTCACCGGGCGATAGGGCGCATGCGGGAATACGAATCGCCATGCTGGCGAAATGGGCAAATGCAATTCTGGCACCAGACTCTCAAAATCATGGCCGTCCGCCCCCAAGCCGTGCAGCCAGATGACGCTGGCCGTGGGCAGTTGCCCCGTTTGCCGTTCAATGGCAGGCTCCTCGCGCGGCGACACATCCATTCCCAGTTTACCCTTCTCCCTGATAGACACATCCGGCCGTGCAAGTTTCCCGAACGATCACTTTGGAAAGTACCGGCAAAGTGGGTTTAAGTTTCCGCCAGATCCAGCGAGCCAGGTTTTCGCTGGTGGGATTCTGTAGACCTTCAATCTCGTTCAAGTAACGATGATCGAGTTGTTCATGGATCGGTTGGAAGACCCGTGACAAGTCGGCAAAGTCCATGATCCAGCCGAGATTCTCCTGTACCGGTCCCTTAACGTGAATCTCAATGTGGAAGGAATGCCCGTGCAACCGCCGGCACTTGTGATTATCCGGGACATTTGGCAACAGGTGCGCCGCCTCGATGGTGAAGATTTTGAATATTTCCACGAAAATAACCGGACACAAAAAAAATGAATATTGAAGTGTAACGGCTTTCCTGAACGCCGGAAACCAGTCTGGCGCTCGCTGAGGCTACCAATAGCGCGTTAGAATAGCGTGATTCTTCGAAAAGTCAGTCAGGACATCCTGAGGACTTATGGCACAAGCACTTCTGCTGCTGGTTGTGGAGCCGGCGGAGCTGTAAAAAATCTGGGCAAGGAACATCTGCTGCTTGTCGACCTTTGCCGACCTGAAACTTACGCGCAGGCACATATTCCCGGAGCGATTCATATTGATTATTCGAAGATTGTCGCCGCGCGCGCCCCGGCCATGGGCACATTGCCGGATCCCGCCATATTGAGCGAAACGTTCAGTTTCATCGGACTGACGCCCGACAGCCATGTCGTGGCTTATGACGATGAGGGAGGAGGTCGGGCTTCACGTCTGCTTTGGACGCTGGATGTTGTCGGTCATCACCGCTATTCACTGCTAAATGGCGGGCTTCATGCCTGGCTCAACGATCGCCACCGCGTCAGCAATGAACCGGTTTCGACTTCGCACAGTGATTTCACCGTGAAATTCGACAACCGCGTGCTGGCGGAAAAGGGATATATCCTGAATCATTTGCACGACGCAGGCGTCATTATCGTAGACACACGCACACCGGCGGAGTATCGCGGCGAGACGAAGCGTGCGGAACGTACCGGTCACATTCCAGGGGCGGTGAATTTCGACTGGATAAATGCCATCGACCAAACGCGCAGCGTGCGCCTGAAACCAGCGGAGATACTCATGCGGGCATTTACCGATCTCAAGGTGACTCCGGACAAAGAGGTGATCACATACTGCCAGGCCCATCACCGTTCGGCCCATACATATATAGTACTGAAAAGCCTGGGCTACCCGCGCATGCGCGGCTATCCGGGTTCCTGGTCAGAATGGGGGAATACCCCTGATATGCCGATCGAATGAACGGTCGCCCGCTTCTCGACGATTATTTATCTTGCCCTCTTAAGAAGCCAATACGCAGAAAATTACTACACTGCTGAATCATGGAATCTCCCGGGAAATTAATTCCGCACAACTAAATATTGAAATGAGATGACAGGCTAAGATGTAAGAATCTGCTTACAGCTTCCAGCTGCAAGACTGATTCATATTCTAACTACATACAGTTGACGCTGTTGATCAAGAATCTAGCCACAACCAATCAATGATTTAGCTCTGAGAAAAAATGAGATGTATCGATATCGACACATTCGATAAGATGTAAAAAAGTCCCGACGGTGTATTGATCAGAGCAGAGGTATTCTCATGAATAACATCTGGATTCTGGTGGCCCATCGAGGCGGTGCCCGGGTTTTCGAGAACAAAGGACCGGGCAAAGGCTTAAATCTTCTACACGACATCCCCCACCCCGAAGGCAGACTCAAAAACAGGGATATCGGCTCCGATAAACCCGGACGCAGTTTTGACAGCCGCGGTCAGGGGCGCCATTCCCTGAGCTCGGAACAGGAACCCACGGCGCACTTGGCGGAACAATTCGCCAAACAATTAAGTTCCCTGTTGGAAGACGGCCGTAACCAACAACGCTACAGAAAACTCGTGCTGGTGGCCGAACCGAGGTTTTTGGGGAACCTGCGTGCCGTCTTGAGCGCGCCGACCGCTGCGCTCGTTTCGGGAGTTGTGGGCAAGGACTTAGGCGGTGTCAACCCGCACGATATGCCCAAGCACCTGGGTAACCTCCTCCGGCTCTAAGCCGGATTAAAACCATCCATCAGCATTCCCGGCATCACGGACTTCTGAGAGGCATATCATGCTTTCCGGCTGCTCCGGATTCATATTGTTAAAACCACACTACACTTAAGCCAAAGCCCATTAGCAACCAATTTGTTGCATTTCATGAACCAATCGTTGCGACCCGAGGACCTCCGGCTATTGCGGGAGCGAACCTCAAAATACGCAGTGTATGGCGTGTATATCGCCAGCGTCAGTGTCATCATCGCGACATTGCTGGTGAGCTATGTCATGCAAGGCACCATTTCCCTCGAGGGCATCATCATCGCCCAGACAAGCAACATCGCGCTGTGGACCATGGACTGCATGCCATTCTTGTTCGCCATGTGGGGTCAATACGCCTCTTACCGCATGGCGAGCGATGCCGATGACTATGTAAAAACTAAAACCCAGTCGCTACGTGACGCCCTTACCCGTGCTGATTTCACCAGCAAGGCAAAGAGCGATTTCTTCGCAAAGATGAGCCATGAACTGCGTACACCGATTAATGGAATTATCGGGATGAGTGACCTGGTGCTGCAGACAAATTTGACGGGAGAACAACGGCGTCATGTCGACATAATCAAATCTTCGGCCAGCGGCCTGCTCTCACTTATCAACGACCTGCTGGATTTCTCGAAGATTGAAGCCGGCAAACTGGAACTGGAAGAGGTCGAATTCAACCTGCGCGAATGCATCGAAAAATCGGCCACGTTGCTGGTGCAACAGGCACAGGTTAAGGGACTTACCCTCACGAATCTTATCCAGAACGACGTTCCGAGCCGACTGACAGGCGACCCGGGACGATTGCGTCAGATCATCATTAATCTGCTCAGTAATGCGATTAAATTCACGCACACGGGAGAAGTTGTTCTGAGCGTCAAGAAACTTCAGGATGAAGCCGACCATCGTGTGCGGCTGCACGTCGAAGTGGCTGATACAGGTGTCGGAATATCCGCCAAGGCACAGGCCAGACTCTTCCAGCCCTACAACCAGGCTGATACTTCGACATCGCGCCGTTACGGCGGCACCGGCCTTGGTCTCATCATCAGCAAGGAACTGGTGGAGGCCATGGGCGGGAAAATCGGTGTAAAGAGCCAAGAAGGCAAGGGCAGTGTTTTCTGGTTTACCACCAATTTCCGCAATCCTGTTGCGGTCAGCGCGACGCGCGCGCCCGCACAGGTCGATCTCAGGGGATTGCGTGTGCTGGTGGCCGATGGAAACATACCGGCGCGTGTCAGTCTGGTGGATCAGTTGAAATCACTGGGAATGGAAGTGCAGTCCATTGGAAACGGTACGGCGGCTCTGCAAATGATTCGTTCCGCGGCGGGCACGAATTATCACTTTGACATGGTGCTGATGGACATGTTTCTTCCCAGCCTCAGTGGCGAAGAACTCGGGCGCGAGCTCAAGTCAAATGCGGAAACACGCGATACCGTTCTGCTGATTCTGACCTCTGCAGGTGTTCGCGGCGATGCCCAGCGATTAAACCAGCTGGGTTTCGCCGGCTATTTCGGGAAACCGATTCCCCCAGAGGACCTCGAAAATGCCTTGAAGGCAGTCATGGCGACTCGATCCCTGGACGAGCAGGAACGTCTGCGCACGGGCCTCGTCACCAAATACACACTCTCCGGCATGCGCCGAAAGCTGTCGCGCTTGTTGCTGGTGGAAGACAGCCACATCAACCAGGAAATCATACTGAACATGCTATACAGACGAGGCTACTCGGCTGATGTGGCAGATACCGGAGGGACCGCCATCGAGGCTGTTTCGCATCAGGATTATGGGCTGATCCTGATGGATCTGCATCTTCCGGACATCAGCGGCTTCGAAGTCATCCAAGCCATACATGCTCTGGCTGGCGCACGGGCGAAGACTCCCATGGTTGTAGTTACCGCGGGCGCTTCCGATGAGGAAAGAGCCCGTTGTCGCGCGCTGGGAGTAGAAGAAATCTTGATTAAACCCGTGGAAAGCGCTGCCCTTGATGAAATATTGAAACGCTGTCATTTATCATCAGACTTACCGGCAGAACAATCTCCGCCCATCGCTATTTCGGCTGTCCCGTCTTCCGGGGAGGAAGGAGATGGGCCGGACTCGAAACTGATAGAAATCTTTATCAAGGAGGCCACTCAGCGCCTCGATTCACTGCGTGAGGCGATGGCCGTAAATGACACCCAGCGTGCCGCGCGCGAAGCACACACGCTTAAAAGTTCAAGCGCCTATTTTCAGGCTACCGCGATGCATGAAGCGGCGGCACACCTGGAGAAAATGGCTGACGATGGCCAGCTGGACAAGGCGAAGCCCGTGCTGGAAAAGCTAGAGAAGACTTACGCGCGGTTACGCACCAGCCTGACGAAGAGCAGGAACTAAAGAAAGTTCCGCAATCGCGAAACACCCTCTTGCAAATTCTCAAGCGTGTTGGCGTAAGAGAAACGCACATGCTGCGCCGCCCGATGGCTGCCAAAATCGAGTCCCGGGGTAATGGCCACACCGGTTTTTTCGAGTAATTCAAGAGCGAATGCCTGGCTGTCTTGGGTAAATCGCGAGCAATCCGCATATAGGTAAAATGCCCCCTGAGGAACGAGCGGGATTTCGAATCCCAACTCGCGCAAGGCCGGGAGAAGATAATCCCGTCTTTCACGGAAAATTTCGCGACGCTTGGCCAATTCCCGTTGTACTTCCGGTGTGAAAGCGGTCAATGCAGCATATTGTGCCGGCGTGCTAGCAGCGAGAAAAATATTCTGGGCCAGCTTGTCGATGGCCGACATATGCGATATTGGGGCTACCAACCACCCTAATCGCCATCCGGTCATTCCGTAATACTTGGAGAAACTGTTCACGACGAACAGGTTTTGCGAATAAGACAACGCTGTCATCGCCTCTTCGGCATAGACGAGACCGTGGTAAATCTCATCCACGATCAGCACACCACCCCGCGCTTCCACGGTCCTGATGATTTCATCCAATTCTTTCGTAGGAATAATGGTTCCCGTGGGATTGGAGGGCGAGGCCAGGAGCACCGCGACCGTACGTTTGGTCCAGTGCTGGCGGACCAAATTGGCGTTCAATTGATATCCCGTCGTGGCATCCACCGGGACAGCCACCGGCTGGCCTTCGAACAGGCTGACAAAATGGCGATTGCAGGGATAACCGGGATCAGCCATCAGCACTTGATCCCCGGGGTTGATCAAGGCGGCGAAGATCAACTGCAAGGCGCCGGAGGCGCCGGGCGTAACGGCCACCCGGCTTGCATCCGGCCGTGCTTGCTCCGGATAATTCGTGGCAATCGCCGCACGTAATTCCGTCAGGCCCAGCGCTGGCGTGTAATGCGTGTGTCCGGTCTGCAGCGCAACGATGCCGGCCTGCACTATGGCCGGTGCCGTGGGGAAATCCGGCTCGCCGATTTCCATGTGAATGACAGACCGCCCCTCGCGCTCCATGGCACGGGCACGGGCAAGTATGTCCATCACGTGGAATGGCTCGATATTCAAAAGCCTCTTGGCCGACGGGTTCATGCGTCAGAAAGCATTTTCCGGATCAAGGGGAGATCGAGCATCATGTCCCCGTTCATGCATGGCCCGGACAGCACCTGGCAAGTCATGTCCGGTTCTCCGAAGTGATCCAGCACAATTGCCGCGCCGCGAAAATCGTGCGCGCGGGTATAGTCATTGATCGTGATTACCGTCTTTAGGCCCGCCGCCTGCGCCGAGCGCAGGCCATTCTCGGAATCTTCAAAAGCCATGCATTGCGACGGCAGTAGTTCGAGCCGTTGCAATACATGGTGATAAATATCCGGCGCGGGTTTCTTGGCCGTAACCACATCGCCGGCGCCGATCACCTCGAACCACGATTCGGCGTCAGGTGTAAGCGAGTGTTGCAACAAGGCACTGACGTTGGCCGGTGTCGTGGTCGTGGCGATCGCCAGCCGGATCCCCGCCTCCCGTGCATCTTCCAAGAGTCGACGCACACCCGGCCGAAGCGGGATGACGCCGTGACGCAATAGCTCCGTGTAAAGTCGTGTCTTGGCAGAATGCAGTCGCGCCACCAGCGAATCGAAATCGGTGGGTTTCTCATAATCCGGCCGGTAACGGTTCACGTAATAATGGATGCGTTCCTTGCCGCCCGTCACGGTCAGGAGTTCTCCGTACAAGTCTACGTCCCAGTTCCAATCAAGCCCCGCGTCGGCGAACGCCTGGTTGAAAGCCACCCGGTGACCGTCACGCTCGGTGTCAGCCAGCGTTCCATCAACATCAAAAATCAACGCCTTCAGTACCATGGTTATTGTCCGTAAAATCCCGTGCGAATTCTCATATCTGGACTTGGCGCTATCAGCCCCTATACTCTTTTCTTGCGGCTCCGGGGGCTTTCTGGTATAGATTCGCGCTTATTTTTTTCCCCCACCCTTCAGGGGACACATTATTGCAGGAGTAGAAGCATGCCGGCCAGAAAAAAGAAGGAAAAGGACTTGTCCATATCGCCCGTCGCGGGTATCAAACCCTACCTCGCGAAGAAGGGCGAAAAGTTCATGAACAAGAAACAGCAGGTACATTTCCGTGCTGTTTTAAACGCGTGGAAAAGCGAGCTGGAAAGCGAAATCGCTCGCACAGTGCAACAGATGCGCGACGTTCCGGAAAACCCGCCTGACCCGAATGATCGTGCAAGCCAGGAAACCGACATGTCCCTGGAACTGCGTTCGCGTGACCGCGAGCGCAAGCTTATCAAGAAAATTGACGAGGCGATCGAACGCATTGACACCGGTGATTACGGTTACTGCGAAGTTTGCGGTGTCGAAATCGGCGTGGAGCGCCTGGAAGCCCGACCCACCGCGGAACTCTGCATCGACTGCAAGACGCTCGATGAAATCCGCGAAAAACAGATGGGTTGAGGCTGTCTCGCTGCAATATACTCCCACGTAATCTTTATGACGACGCCTGGACACAAACAGGCGCCATTCGTTCATGAACTGCAGTCCATCGCTGTCCTTATCAGCGGCTACAATTATTCACTTAATAAACGGACTGATTCATGGAACTACCACTACTGATCAAAGCACTAATTCTCGGGGTGGTCGAGGGCCTCACCGAATTTCTGCCGGTGTCCTCCACGGGACACTTGATCATCGTAGGAAATCTCCTTGGATTAAATGATGATAAGAGCAAGGTTTTCGAAATCGTCATCCAGCTTGGAGCCATACTCGGCGTAGTCTGGGATTACCGAGCGCGCGTTGGGCGACTGATCACGGGATTGAACACCAGACATGAACAGAATTTTCTACTGAATCTATTCATCGCGTTTCTCCCCGCCGCCGTTGTGGGGTTTTTGCTGCACCAGCAAATCAAGACGTATCTTTTTAATCCGGTTACTGTCGCGGGCGCGTTAATTGTCGGCGGTTTCGTGATCCTGTGGATCGAGCGTCTCCCGTTGCGCGTGCGCATTACCAGCATGGAGGATCTCGGCCCGCGGGACGCCTTCAAAATTGGCATTGCCCAAACATTTTCACTTTTTCCAGGCGTATCCCGCGCCGGTGCTACTATCATGGGTGGTTTGCTGGCGGGGATGTCACGCACCGCCGCAACTGAATTTTCATTTCTGTTGGCCATGCCGATTATGTTCGCGGCAACATTATTCGAACTGCTGAATAATCATGCGCTGTTCGAGGCGGCTGACTTTCCGGTTTTCGCCACCGGATTTCTCACCTCCTTTGTTTCTGCGCTGATCGTGGTCAAACTCTTCCTGCGCTACGTTTCCAATCATAATTTCACGTTGTTCGCGATTTATCGCATCATTTTCGGCGTGCTGGTGCTCGCCTACTTTTGGAGCTAATCGTGTTCCGCCCGCTGCGACGACTTTATGAGTGGGTACTTTCCTGGGCACACCACCGGCATGCGCCATTGGCCCTGTTCCTGCTGGCCTTCACGGAGTCGTCTTTCTTTCCTGTTCCCCCGGATGTGCTGTTGATTGCGTTGGCACTCGGTATCCCGGCACGGGCATTTCGTCTTGCCTTGATTACCACGGCCGGCTCGGTACTCGGTGGGCTCGCTGGCTATGCCATCGGCTACGGTTTCATGGCCAGCGTCGGCCAGTGGATACTCGATGTGTATCATTTCCACGCCCAGTTCGAGAAGATTCAAAGCTTGTACCTTGAATACGACATCTGGGCCATTGCCGTCGCAGGATTCACACCTATTCCCTACAAGGTATTCACCATTGCTGCAGGCGCCTTCGACATGGATGTGTGGCGATTCACACTCGCATCGCTAGTATCCCGGGGCGCACGCTTTTTCCTGTTGGCATGGCTTATTCATCATTATGGCGCCGCGATCAAGGACTTTATTAATCGCTATTTCAATGCGCTGACGCTGCTTTTCGTGGTGCTGCTCCTCGGGTTTTTTGTTCTTGTGGCAATTTGGTAGGCTCGTCTTTCGCGGGCCTTGATTGCCCCTTACTCGGCCTGAGCCCCCCTTACTGGCCGCCTGCTGGCACCACACCTCACGCCAGAATGCCACTATTTCTGCATGAATCACCATCCTTTCAAGACTTTGAATGTGCCGCGGGGCTGCGCTATGTTTATTTAAATGGACACAAACTCACCCGGCGCCGGCAAAAAAACACAGGACGCCAAGCTTTTGTCAACTCCTGTCAAGTCAACAGTTCCCACCGCTGCTTCGGCGGCCGACAAGGTTCGCGTCTTGGTAGCGGATGATTCACGCGTCATCCGCAAAGCGATAAACAAGATCCTTAGTAATGAATTTGACCTCGTCGATGCCGAAGATGGCGAAACGGCCTGGGAGCGGCTCCGGAAGGATAGCAGCATCGAAGTACTGATTTCCGATATCGAGATGCCCAAGCTGGATGGTTATTCGCTCATCTGCCATATCCGTGCTGAAGAAAACGAGCGCTTGCGCAGCGTCCCGATCATTGTCATCACCGGCGCCGATGACGAACAGACCCGGGAGCGGGCTTTCGCGTGCGGTGCCACTGATTTCATCATCAAACCGATTGACGGCGTGCAATTGCTCGCGCGCACCCGGGCACATGCCAAGCTCGACCAAACCACGCGCAAACTGGAAGAAACGGCTACTGCGCTCGAGGAACAGACGGCGGTTGATCCGCTCACGCAATTGCACAGCCGGCGCTATTTTATCCAGCGCGGTGTCCAAGATCTGGCCTTCGCCAAACGCCATAACTACGACCTGTCGATCATTCGCGTCGATATTGACAATTTTCGCTCTATTTATAAAAAACACGGCGACCAGGTCAGCGATCAGATTTTGATCTGGCTGGCAAAAATTCTGGTGGCCACCAGTCGCACGGAAGATACGGTGGCTCGAATCGGTGGCGGTGAATTTGCAATACTCGCGCCCTCTTCCGGGCGCATGCAAGCCGCTGTACTTTGCGAGCGTGCGCGCACCGCAGTCAGCGCAGAAACTTTCAAGAATGACAGCCTTACCCTCCCGATGACGATCAGCCTTGGCCTATCCACGCTCGGTCGTGATCCCGGGGACACCATTGATGAATTACTGTCGCTGGCCGAGCAGCGCATGACCTTGGCCAAGGCGGCCGGCGGTAATCGCCTCGGTGTCAGCTACCAGGAGGAAGCGCCTAAACCGGAAGAAGCCGTTATCGAGCAGCCTGATCTGGAAACAGCACTCAAAATGCTCGAAGCCAACGAGAGGGGAAAACTGGTGCCCTTTTTGCCGGACCTAATTACCCGCTGCATACCCTTGCTGGAGTTCTGTAACAAAAAACTTGACCTGGGCCTGGGATTTGCCATCGAATCACTTAAGGACAAGATCTCCGATATGAAATAATGGTTCCATTGACCGTAACCGACGGGAACCATGTCCAGTCGTCAGTGTTGTTACGATTCCTTTTGTGGAAATATCACAGGACAACCCTTCGCTGCCCGGTTGGGTGCTGAGTTTGATTCCACCCCAGAGTCTCGAAGGCAATCGTCCGGTGTCCGCCAGTCGTCAGCGTTGGTGACAAGCGCTCTAGGACTGAAAGTTATTTCTCTCAATTTGGCGAAACGCTTATCCATGAATAGAGGCTTTCAACCCGCTTGGTGGTGCCGTGGGCCCAATGCTCAAACCCTATGGGCAAGGTTAGCCAGACGTGCTCCGAAGCTTTTTTTCCAGCGCGAGCGCCTGGAGCTTCCTGACGGCGATTTTCTCGACTTGGACTGGACGGAGAATGGCAGCGGCCCAATTGTCATGGTGCTGCATGGTCTCGAGGGTTCATCTCAATCACCTTATGCCCGCGGCATGATGCAGGCGATCAAGCGCCGCGGGTGGCGTGGTGTCGTCATGCACTTCCGTGGGTGCAGCGGGGAACCCAATCGTCTGGCACGCAGCTATCATTCCGGAGACACCGGCGATCTCGCGCACGTGATCAGTACGCTACAGCAACGCGAACCACGCACTAGGGTGAGCATCGTCGGTTTCTCATTGGGAGGAAACGTTCTGCTCAAATGGCTAGGCAATACCGGAAGAGAAACGCCTGTGCGCGCCGCCGTGGCCGTATCGGTTCCGTACGTCTTGCAGAGCGCGGCGGATCGGCTTAATCGGGGATTCTCACGTCTGTATCAACGGCAACTGATACGCTCCCTGCGTCTCACTGTTGCCGAGAAGCGCAAACGCATCGCGTTGCCCATCAAGATTCAGGACCTTTCGACTCTTAAAAGCTTTCGTGATTTCGATGAATATGTTACGGCTCCCTTGCACGGTTTCGATAGCGCCGATCACTATTACACCGTGTCGAGCTCACGCCAATACCTGAAAGGAATAGCAGTCCCAACACTATTGCTGCACGCACGTGACGACCCGTTCATGACTGAAAAGGTCATCCCACGGAAAAATGAGCTGCCCGACTCCGTCACGCTGGAAGTCTATCCGTACGGGGGGCATGTAGGTTTTGTCAGCGGGACATGGCCGTGGAGGACAAATTACTGGCTGGAGGAACGTATTCCGAAATATCTTGAAGGATATTTCTGAAATAAAACATATCCAGCTAAAATCCATCTTTCTTGAAATAATCTCGACGCCAGTAGGTATACAACGCGAATCCCCACCAACAAAGAATGACAACAGCAGCCATCATCGCGATGGCCTGCACGATCAGGGCTTCGTTGATCCCCTGCATTTGCAGCTGACTTTCGAACCCGATCATCTGAATCTTAACGAACTCCTGCAGCGCTTCCCGGCTCAGCACCAGCTGTAACTTGTCGAGGGTATACACGGCGGTCGTCACATACACCAAGGTGTATCCCCATCTTGTTGCACTCCACAAGCCTATTCCCAGGGCCAGGAAGAGCGCGACATAAAAAAGATGATAAATCCCGGCGGTGATGCCACCCCGAATTGTCCCGAAGAGTGGCGCTTCAGATGTAATTGAAAGAAGCTCCAGCACCGCCGACGCCATGAACAGCACGGCGCAGGTGTGAAACGTAAAGTGTCCCTTTTTCCTTTCTGATGTCATGGCAGGTTCTCCATACTGTGGATCGAGCGAATCTAGCTCGCGCCGGGATGATGTCAATCTCCCGAGGACTCCCGAAGATCCACCGAAGGGCACTGCTGACTCAAGCAACAGCGATAACAAAGCGGTTGCTTTTTGCAGATTTCCTTTCCGTGGATCACGATCAGGGCATGGTATTCATTGAACCGCGAGACGGAAGTGCCAAACTTGCGCTCAAACAGGCCGCGCAGGACCTCGTAGGGCTCGTCACCCGAAATCAGTCCGAGGCGCGCGAAAATGCGTCGCGTGTAGGCGTCAATGACGAACACCGGACGCTTAAAGGAGTAGAGCAAGATATCGTCAGCGGTCTCCGGCCCGACGCCGTGCACTGTGAGCAGCGCCGCGCGCAATTCCGCCGTCTCGCGGCGCGCGATTTTATTCACGCCGCCCTGTTCGATCACCCAGCGGCACAGTGCCTTCAGGCGCCGTGCCTTGACGTTGAAATAGCCGGAGGGCTTGAGCCAGGCCGCCAGGTGCCGGGGGTGAGCGTGCACGATCGCAGCGGGCGAGAGCGCGCGGGCGCGCTTGAGGTTGACGATGGCCCGCTCGACGTTGGTCCACGCGGTGTTCTGGGTCAGCACCGCCCCGACCATGATTTCAAAAGCGCCATTGCCCGGCCACCAGTGTTGACGACCGTTAGCAGCATAAAGTCGGTGGTAAATCTCGGAGACAGAGAGGAGATGACTAGCTCTTGGGCGGCCAGCCGTGGGTTTCCTTCTGACAGTCGCGGCACCACGCATAAAGCGCATCATACATCACCATCCCATGGCGCAGCATTTCATGGTCGTCGGCATATAGACGGGACAAACCGAGCGACAGCGCCATCAGACCCGGAACCTGCGGCGCGAGATCAGGGCGCGAAGTGTCTGCGCCACGCACAATCACAGCCAGCTGTTGCAAGGCGGGATCGTTCAGTTTGTATTTTTTGAGAAAGGCATCGAAGCTGCACAGCTCGCCGTGGTGAGACATCTCAACACCGGGGATGTCATACGGGATAGCGCCTGTCTCTTGCGCCACCTTCAGCACATCCTGGGCTGGCACATAGTGAAACTCGGGGGACTTGTCGATGAACCTTGCGATCAGCCAAGGGCAGGCGATGCGATCAATTTTCGGACGTTCCCGGGTGACCCATTTCATGTCGCCATTCCCTCTATTTTTCCGTAACTTCGCCTCCGGTCGTCTTCCAGGCCTCAAGGCCGCCTTCAATAAAGCGCGCCTTGACGCCCTTTGCCTGCAATTGGTCCACCACCGTGTTGCTCACCGAACCTCCGCGCACGCAGTAAATGACAATATCCCGGTCGAGCGGCAAGGCTGTGCTCCACTGTGCCAGTTTGTCCGGATCCAACCAGGCGGCACCGGGGATTTTCTGGCCATCTGTCTGGTAATCATTCTTGCGGCGCACATCCAGTACCAGGATATTTTTTCGGAGATAGAGAAGCTGTTTGAGCTCATCTGGCGTGATAGTGCGATTCATGAATTCCCCTCTGTAATTCCGTTCGCGACACGGTCAAGTTTTAACGTGGCGTAATTAAAACAGTATAGATTCCCCCGTTCATACAAGTCAGGGCGCTTCAAATACCAAGAAGCGGCCTGAGCACCACGTAAGCAAGCCCTGCACCTCCGCACGCTAGAATCACCGGTATGATTCCAACTTTGAATCGCCACAGGGCGACAAAGGCTACCACTCCGATAATTACGGGCAGCCAGTCAAAGTTGCTGAACACCGTTACCAGACTCAGCGACGTCGGAAAACCCTGCGGCCACAGTACATGATAAGCGAAAAATACCGCGAGATTGAGTACCACCCCGACGACCGCCGCCGTGATGCCGGTAAGCGGTGCTGTGAATTTGATATCGTGCCGCGTGGCTTCCACCGCCGGTCCACCAAGCAGGATGAAAAGAAATGAAGGCAAAAAAGTAAAGAAGGTGGCGACCGTCGCCCCGGCGATCCCGGCCAGCGCCAGCATGTCCGGGCCAAAGATTTCCTTGGTCCAGCCTCCCAAGAAGCCCACAAAGGCAACGACCATAATAAGGGGTCCGGGCGTGGTCTCTCCCAACGCCAAGCCGTCAATCATCTGGATGCCCGTCAACCACTGATACTGATCCACGCCACCCTGATAGACATAGGGAAGCACGGCATAGGCGCCACCAAAAGTAAGCAGCGCGGCCTTGGTAAAGAACCATCCCATTTGCGTGAGTGTTCCCTCCCAACCGTATTGCGCCAACATCAGGCCCATGACACCAGCCCAGATGAACAGCCCAACCAAGGCATAGGTAATGACTCTCGTCCACTTGAAACAGGCATGCTCGGGCGGAGGGGTATTATCGTCGATAAGTGCCGGTCCGTAACTCCTGTGGCCGTCGCCGTGATGCCCGCCGGTTTTGAATTTATCCGGGGCCAGACGTCCACCGATGAAACCGACCATAGCCGCACCCAGCACGATATACGGGAACGGCACGTTGAAGGCAAAAATCGCCACGAAGGCCGCGGCCGCCATCGCCCACAGAACGGCGTTTTTAAGAGCGCGCGAGCCGATGCGATAGGCCGCGAAGACCACAATGGCTGTCACCGCCGGCTTGATTCCATAAAGTATTCCGGCCACGGCTGGCACGTTACCAAATACAATATAAATCCATGTGAGGGCAATGAGGATAAATAAAGAGGGCAACACGAACAAAGTGCCGGCGATGATCCCACCCTTGGTGCCGTGCATCAACCAACCGATATAGGTGGCGAGCTGCTGCGCCTCCGGCCCGGGCAACAGCATGCAATAATTTAAAGCATGCAGAAACCGGTGCTCCGAGATCCAGCGGCGGCGCTCGACCAGCTCCTGGTGCATCATGCTGATCTGCCCGGCGGGACCACCAAAACTGATGAATCCCAGCTTCAGCCAATAGGAAAAAGCTTCGCTCAGTGAAGCCTCGGCCGGGGGCTTTGTGTTATCGGCTGTGGTGGGAACTGTTGACATATTCTTCTCCACTCAATTATTCACAACCTGTTATTTATGACGCGGTGCGTGACTAACGCCGATGTCCCACTCGCCGTTTGGAAACGCGCGATTTTTTCCGTGAGATCTCTGTTCGCTGACGTTGGCGCCCTCTTCCTTGAGTCCGTTTTACACTGTCAATCTTGGTTTTCCCGGGCGAAGGAGATTGCAGACCCGCTTGTTCGTAGAGCGCGGCGGTCAAGGCTTCATCCAGCGCAGAACTTCGACCCGCATGAAAATACGGCGGCAAGGCGACGGGTCCGTAACGCACGCGCATTAACCGGCTGACCTTGGCACCGACCGTCTCCCACAGGCGGCGCACTTCCCGGTTACGTCCCTCCTTGAGCGTCACATGATACCAATGATTCGCACCGGTACCACCGGCATCCACAATCGACTCGAACCGTGCCGGGCCGTCATCAAGCATGACACCCTCCTTAAGCCGCGTCAGCATGGCGTCACTGATTTTTCCCAGGATACGCACGGCATATTCACGCTCGATTTCGCGTGAAGGATGCATGAGGCGATTGGCGAGTTCACCGTCGGTGGTGAAAAGCAGAAGTCCCGAGGTGTTGTAATCCAGTCGGCCGACGGCAATCCAGCGTGCGCCGCGGAGTGTGGGAAGTTTGTCGAAAACCGTGGGGCGTCCCTGGGGGTCCGAACGCGTGCAAACTTCGCCTTCGGGCTTGTGGTAGAGCAGGATGCGCGGTTGGGTCTGGAAAGCATGCGCCGGGACAGTCCGGCCGTCCACGCGCAGAATTTGGCCGACGGTGACGCGCGCGCCGAGGGCGGCGGGCTTTCCGTCGATGGTGATTCGTCCTTCGGTTATCCAGCGTTCGATTTGGCGGCGCGAACCTAATCCGGCGCGGGCCAGAACCTTCTGGAGTTTTTCACTCACGCTCGGCGGTTTTGGCCTCGGACAAGATCTCCGATTCCTGCTCCTCCCCCATACCACCGTGAGCGTCGCCCTCGGCAGCTGCCACGCCAGAACGGGTTGCCTCTGCATGCTGTTCAAGATCCAGACGCAGATTCAACTCGTTGCTGATGACATCCAGATCACGCAAGGCTGACAGCGGCGGCAGCTCTTCCAGGTTTTTCAGATTGAAATGTTCCAGGAATTCACGCGTGGTGCCGTATAACGCCGGCCGCCCCGGGACATTGCGCACACCCACCTGACGTATCCATTCGCGTCCAACCAGCGTTTTGATGATATCGGTGCTCACGGACACACCGCGGATATTCTCAATATCCCCGCGCGTTACCGGTTGGCGATAGGCAATGATGGCCAGCGTTTCGAGCAGTGCGCGTGAATAGCGCACTGGACGTTCCTCGGCCAAGCGAGTAACCCAGGGCGCATATTTTTCGCGCGTCTGGAAGCGCCAGGAACGGTCGATCTGCTTCAGTTCCACCACGCGCTCGGCGTACTCTTCCTCGAGCATTTCCAGCGCGGCGCGGATTTCCTCGCGCGTGGGCGGTGATTCGGCGGGAAACATGGTTAACATCTTATCGAGGGTGAGAGGCTGGCCGGCGACCAGCAGAGCCGCTTCGATGATGTTTTTAAGTTCGACGTTAACTTCACTCATCAGGCCGCCGCCTTGAGATGAATCGGTGCATAGGGTTCCTGCTGAACCACCACGATCAGGGATTCCTTGAGAAGTTCGAGAATGGCCATGAACGTGACCACCAGGCCACGACGACCTTCGCGCAGGTCGAACATCTCTTCGAAACTTACAAACGCCTCGCTGTTGATCCTCGCCAGAATACGAGTCATGCGTTCGCGCACCGACAAAGGTTCCAATTGCACATGATGATGCCGGTAAAGTTCGGCGCGTACAAGCACTTCCTTGAAGGCATCCATCATTTCGAACAGGCTGACATTCGGCTCAATTCGCTTGACCGGCGGCTGATCGTTTTCGATGACGACCAGATGCACCTCACGACCCACGCGTGGCAGGTGATCCAGCGATTCAGCGGCAACGCGGTAACGTTCGTATTCCTGCAGACGCCGCACCAGCTCGGCGCGCGGATCCGCATCCTCGTCTTCATCGCCGGCGGGGTGCGGCAGGAGCATGCGTGATTTGATTTCCGCCAGCATTGCCGCCATGACCAGATACTCCGCGGCGAGCTCGAGTTTGATGGCCTGCATCAGCTCCACGTAGCCCATGTACTGGCGTGTGACTTCAGCGATCGGGATATCGAGGATATTGAGGTTTTGCTTGCGAATCAGGTAGAGCAGCAGGTCGAGCGGGCCCTGAAAGGTTTCGAGAAATACCTCCAGCGCATCCGGCGGTATGTACAGATCCTCCGGTAACCGGGTGAGGGTTTCGCCGTGGACGACCGCCAACGGAGTTTCGCTGTCTGTCGGCGCGCTCATCAGCTGTAGCCCAGCCCCATGGCGGCACGCACGTCCACCAGCGTGGTTTCCGCCGCGTCCTGCGCGCGTTTGCAACCGTCAGCGATTATATTCCTGACGATCAGCGGATCGCGGGAGAATTCCATGGCGCGCTCCTGAATCGGTTTTAATTCCTTCAGCACGTCGTCAATGATGGTCTGTTTACAATCAAGACATCCAATTTTCGCCGAACGGCAGCCTTTTTGCACCCAGTCCTGACGCGTTTCATCGGAATAGATCAGATGAAAATCCCACACCGGACACTTGTCCGGGTCGCCCGGATCTTCGCGTCGCACGCGTGCCGGATCGGTGGGCATGGTCTTAAGTTTTTTCTCTACTTCCGCCGGCGGGTCGCGCAGACCGATGACATTGTCGTAGGATTTGGACATCTTGCGTCCGTCCAGCCCCGGCATCTTGGGAGCGTGTGTCAGCATCGCCTGCGGTTCCGGCAGGATGATCTTCCCGCCTCCTTCCAGAAAACCGAACAATCTTTCCTTGTCACCGAGTGTGATGTTTTTCTGCCGGTCCAGAAGAGCGCGGGCCGTCTCCAACGCCTCGCGGTCGCCCTTCTCCAGAAAAGCCGTGCGCAGCTCGCGATAGAGTTTGGCGTTTTTTTTGCCCATCTTCTTGATGGCCTCTTCCGCGCGATTTTCATAACCCGATTCGCGCCCGTACAGGTGGTTGAACCGGCGCGCTACCTCCCGGGTCAGCTCCACATGGGCGACTTGATCCTCGCCCACCGGCACCAATCCCGCACGATAAATCAGGATATCGGCGCTTTGAAGTAGCGGGTAGCCAAGAAAACCATAGGTCGAGAGATCAAGTTCCTTTAGTTGAAGTTGCTGATCCTTATAGGAGGGAACGCGCTCTAGCCAGGAAAGCGGCGTAATCATGGATAGCAAAACATTCATCTCGGCATGCGCCGGAATGCGGGATTGGATGAATAGTGTGGCGTTATTCGGATCGACGCCGGCCGCCAGCCAGTCTACGACCATGTCCCACACGCTCTCCTCGATGACTTTGGGATCTTCGTAATGAGTGGTCAGGGCGTGCCAGTCCGCCACAAAAAAGAAACACTCGTATTGCGCCTGTAAATTGACCCAGTTTTTAAGTACCCCGTGGTAATGCCCTAAATGCAGCCGCCCCGTCGGTCGCATGCCCGACAACACCCGCATCGATTGGCCCGGCATTACCGTGCTCATCTCAGACCTACAAGAAAAGTGATGAGTTGTTCAAATCCGTGAATTGGCGGGCCAATGATAATGCCCAGAATCCCCGTGGCTAGCAGCGCGAGGAGGATAAAAAAACCGAAAGGCTCGACACGTGAAAGGCGCCATGCCCAGGGACCCGGTAACAGGCCCACAGCCACCCTTCCCCCATCCAGCGGCGGCAAAGGAAGAAGATTAAGTATCATTAGTATTGCATTGATTTGTATGCCAAATATTCCCATATATTGCATGGGCAATCCGGCCCATGAGCTCGGTCCTAACATCACTCCAATTTTGGCAACCAGCGCCCAGAAAATTGCCATCAATAAATTTGCCCCAGGGCCTGCCGCAGCGACAATTGCCATATCCCGCTTGGGATGACGCAGATTTTCCCAGGTCACCGGCACCGGTTTAGCCCAACCAAAAATGAAGCCGCCGAGCATGAGCAACAGAGCGGGAACTAGGATAGTCCCCACGGGATCGATGTGTTTCAGGGGATTTAAGGTCAGACGGCCAAGCCGCTGTGCCGTAGGATCTCCGTAAAGTTTGGCCACCCAGCCGTGCGCTACCTCATGAACGGTAATGGCAAACAGCAGAGGCAGGATGACGACAGAAAGTGTCGCAAGAAACTGGGAAATATCTGGCATTGGCCGCGCAGTATATCAGGTGCGCGACCTAGCGGAAAAGCTGAATACCGACCCTATCTTACTGATTTTTAGAAATATTTAGGCGGAAAACCATGTGCTGTCGCCCTTTCCTTGGCGCAACAGTTTAGGTATCCCATTTTCGAGCTCGATAACGGTCGTTGCATCCAACCCGCAAAAACCGCCATCAATCACCAGTTCCACGTCGTGTTCCAGGCGGGAGCGGATTTCCTCTGGATCGCTCAGGGGCAGATCATCTCCGGGCAAAATCAGCGTCGAACTCATCAGGGGTTCATTCAATTCGACCAACAGGGCCTGGGCGATAACGTTCTTCGGAATACGCAAGCCGATGGTCTTGCGCTTGGGGTGTTGCAAGCGGCGTGGTACCTCGCGCGTGGCCGGGAGAATGAACGTGTACGGCCCCGGGGTATTGGCCCGCAGGAGTCGGTAATCTGCATTTCCTACCCGCGCATATTGCGCCACTTCGGAAAGATCGCGGCAGACGAGCGTGAAATTGTGATCATCCTCCACCCGGCGCAAACGCCGAATCCGTTCCATCGCCTCCTTGTCGCCGATATGCCAGCCAAGGGCGTAACTCGAATCCGTCGGGTAGGCAATCACGCCACCCGCGCGCACGATATCCACGGCGCCTTTGATCAGTCGCGGTTGCGGATTGGCCGGGTGAATCTGAAAAAACTGTGCCATGGCTTAGCCTCCCAATCCCTTCAGGCAAGCGCCTGTCGCGCTGTGTTCTCGTACTGAGTCCAATCCCGCCAGACAGGCGTGCAACCTTCGGGCAAGGACGGCAATTTCCCAAGATCCATCCAGGTTTGCTCAGGGCCATGATAATCCGATCCGGCCGAAGCCAAAAATTTGTATTCCCGGGAAATGCCAGCAAAATGGAGATTGGCCTCAGGCGTATGGCTGCCGGAAACCACTTCGATTGCCTCACCGCCGCAATCGTGAAATTCACTCAGCATTTGGTGCATTTTTCCGGCGCTCAGCTTGTAGCGCGCCGGATGCGCCACCGCCGCCTGTCCGCCGGCCGTGACGATCCATTGAACGGCCTCCTCGAGCGTGGCCCATTGACCGGGCACGAATCCGGGTTTGCCGCGGGACAGGAACTGCCGGAAGGCCTGCGAAAATCCCCGGACATAACCCTGCTCGACCAGGAAACGCGCAAAATGCGTGCGCGCGATGATGGTGCCCTTCGCCAAGCGCGCAGCGCCCGCATAGGCGCCGTCGATCTTTTTCTTTTCCAGACGCCGTCCGATTTCTTCAGCCCTCCATTCGCGGAACTTGCGAAGACGGGCGAGCCCCTGCTGCAACCCGGAATGATCAGGGTCAATGTTGAGTCCGACAATATGCAGTGTCTGATTTTTCCACGTAACGGATATCTCTACACCGGCGATCACGCTTATCCCACATTGCCCTGCAGCCGTTTGCGCCTCATCAAGGCCATCGGTCACATCATGATCAGTGAGAGCCAATACCTCCACGCCAGCCGCATGCGCCCGGCGTACCAGCTCTGACGGTGTGAGCGTGCCATCCGAAAACAGGCTGTGTGAATGCAAATCGTAGCGCTTTGCATGGCCCGAATCGGGAACTATATTGGATATACGCATATCAAAGAGGGTATCATGAATAATCAATTATTTCGTGAATGCGTCAATCATCGCTCATGACAACCATTTTGCCTCCGAGCCTCGCCGAAGCCGCGCTGCGTTTCAAACACGCGGCCATGGAGATCAATGAGGCCTACGAAGCCCGGCGCCCGGACAAGACCAACCAGGTCACGCCGGGACAGCTGACCGAGGCGATCGAACAGTTTCTGACCATCATTGAGCGCATCGACCGTGAGGAAGGCAAAATCGGACCCATCGCCAAGGACGATGCCACACAGCTGGGCGACTACGGCATGACGCTCATTGCTGATCTCGCTGCATGGGCCAGTCAGCTCAATCTGCCGGTCCCGCGCCAAGACCTGGAAATCGTCACTCTTGCCTCCGCCGACTGGATTGTGCGTCACGACGGCCAGATCCGCACGCTGGACCCAGTGGTCAATGCGCTGGCCAATTTCGCCAACCGCCTGCAAGACCCCGGATCGCTGGAGCCGCTAATCACCATGATGGGCCGCGTGGCCCAGGCCACTGCCCATCTCATTAAAGAGGATCTGGAAAAAAACAATCCCGGCCGACCATGGCGAATTTTGCACCTGAATCGCGGGATCGTCGCCACGCGCTCACACAATCCGGCGCTGATGGAAAAGGTCTTCGACGATTTGGTGCGCTACCTGCCGGAGGACGCGGCCGCGTTCTTTGCCGAGGGCATGCAACAGATGGAGGAACTCAACTATCCGTCGCACGTCCGGCAGGTTATGAACCGCTATTTCGACCGCTGGACGCGTCCCCGGATGCATTAAACCGGGCAAACTTCCCTAAAAGACGTTAATTCACCCTCGGTGTTCTTGCCGCCCCGCCGTGGTGATGCGAAAATAGCGCTCCTTTTGCCACCGTATTCACGATGAAATTCCTTTACGACCTGTTCCCGTTGCTGCTGTTTTTCGCGGCGTTCAAACTCTACGACATCTATATCGCCACCGCCGTGGCGATTGTTGCCTCCTTCCTGCAGGTGGGACTGTTCTGGGTAAAGCACCGCCGCTTTGAAACCATGCATATGGTGACGCTTGGCGTGATCGCTGTTTTTGGCGGGATGACGTTGCTATTGCATGACGACACTTTCATAAAATGGAAACCGACGCTGGTCTACTGGATATTGTCCGCTCTCGTTCTCGCCAGCCAGTGGTTCGGGAAAAAAACCGTTATCGAGCGCATGATGTCATCGCAGATCGCGCTGCCCGAAACGATATGGAAGCGCCTCAATCTGAGCTGGGGGGTCTTTTTCGCCGTGCTGGGGGCAATAAATCTTTATGTTGCGTTTTATTATGCGCTCGACCTTGATGCCGCGACGCGCCAGGAAATCTGGGTCAACTTCAAGGTATTCGGTTTGCTCGGTATCACTTTGGTGTTTGTCGTGGTACAGGCATTTTTCATGGCGAGGCACATGCAAGCCAAACCGGAAGATGGCGGTTCAACCGCCAACAGGACCGCGGACTGATGTGGTACGTTATCTACGCCACTGACATCGACAACAGTCTTGAACGCCGGTTGGCCGTGCGCGCCCGGCACCTCACGCGCCTGCAGGAACTGCAAAATGAAGGCCGCCTTCTGCTCGCCGGCCCTTGCCCGGCGGTGGAGAGCAAAGATCCCGGTCCGGCCGGTTTCACCGGCAGCCTGATCGTCGCCGAATTTGAGTCACTCGAAGATGCCCAGTCCTGGGCCAACGCCGATCCCTATTTCGAAGCCGGCGTCTACACAAGCGTCAGCGTCAAACCCTTTCACAAGGTTTTGCCTTGAATATAAACCATGGAACGTGCGACGCTCATCGAAAATCGCCTGCGTGAAGTTCTGTCGCCTCAAAAAATCGAGGTGCGTGATGACAGCCACCAGCATGCCGGGCATGAAGGCGCCAAAAGCGGCGGCGGGCATTTTGCCGTCACTATCGTCTCGTCTCATTTCCAGGGCAAAAACCTCGTTCAGCGCCACCAGATGATCTACCAGGCCCTGAACGACATGATGAAAAAGGAAGTTCACGCTCTGAGCATTCAGGCGCTTGCTCCGAATGAGCTCTGAAGCGCCAGCCATCAGTTAAACCACATTACTCAATCAAGAGGAATTTCATGTCAACCCTGCGTAAAACATTTGTTCTCTATGTGATCGTGGCTGGTCTTTTTATCGCCGGCTGCGACAAAATGACGTCAAAAGAGACCGGCAAGGTCATGGCGACCGTCAACGGCGAAAATATCATGGAATCGGATTACCAGAATTACCTGCAACTGCGCCAGCAACAGGTCGGTCCGATCAGCGACAAGGACAAAGAAAAAAAAGTGGTACTGGATGAAATGATTGAAAAGATGTTGCTGGCCCAGCAAGCCATCAGCAACAAGCTCGATCAGGATCCGGAAGTGAGCAGCCTGATGAAGCGGGTGCGCGAAGAAATTCTGGTCCAGGCGCTCAAACGCAAGCTGTTGCGCGACAATCCCATCACCGAAGAGGATGTGAAAAAACGCTTCGAACAGGAAGTGAGCAACACTCACAAGACGGAGTACAAGGTCCGACACATCCTCGTCAAGGAGGAAGCCGAGGCGAAAGAAATCTTAGGCCAACTCGGCAAGGGCGGAAAATTCGACAAGCTGGCCAAGGAGAAATCCATCGACACCCAAACCGGCAAGGAAGGAGGCGCTTTGGGATGGATCAACCAAGGCATGGTGGTACCTGAATTCTTCAGCGCTGTAATCGCGATGAATAAAGGCGCGGTCTCCGCCGAACCTGTCAAATCCGACTTCGGATGGCATATCATCAAGGTCGATGACACCCGTCCTCTCAAAATTCCAACCTTTGAGCAATTCATGTCGGATCAACGGGCACGCTCGAACATCTACCGCAAAATGCAGGATGACAAGATGGGCGAACTGGTCAAGGATCTCAAGAGCAAGGCCAAGATCACGGTAAATTAAACAAGGTCGCACACCCCTCCCGTCGCACGGCGGGAGGGGCATTGATTGTCTCACTGCGCCCGACCATGAAGCATTATTACAAAATCGCCGGAATGTTCGTCGGCCTGCTCTACGCCGGGTTGTACAGTGGCATCAATCTGGCTGAGACGGATCTTGTCACGCGTCAAGTAACACTTTCGCAGAAAATCCAGAACGGAGACCGCATCGGGGCTTTTCGTTTCCTCGGCATGCTGGAACTGCCCGATATCAAGCTCGATGGCATGCGGTTATCTCAACTTTCGGCGCTCGCCTGGGACGATGACGACGAAATCCTGTATGCCCTCTCCGACAAAGGCAGCCTGTTTCACCTTAAACCGATTTTCGAGGGCGACTTCCTGACAGGCCTTAAGTTGCTGCGGGCAGTAACGTTGCGCGAACTCGGTAGTGACAAACCACTGCGCGGATGGCGTATCGATGTCGAGGGGATGGACATCGTGAACGGCCGTAATGGACGCCGGAATGACGCGGAGCTCATTATCAGTCATGAGCGGGTTCCGGCGATCATGCGCTATCGCCCGGATGGCTATGCCATTGACCGTTTTCCATTGCCGGCACCCATCGATGAAACTAAATTGTATCGCGAGCGGAACAAGATGCTGGAGGCGGCGTGTATTGATTCGGCCCTTGGCGTCCTGACCATGCCCGAGGTGCCACTGAATAACGAGCGCGAAGGGTACAACCGGATTTTCAGTGTCGCCGGCACATCCTGGCTCTATCCCATCTTACCGGGAGACCGGATTACCGCCATGGAATGTCTCGGTAAGGCAGAAGTATGGGTGCTGCAACAAAATTTTCAAAATCCCTTCGGGCGGGTCATCGTGATGCTCAAACGTGTACGCCTGTCATCCTCTCCGCCTTCCGAATCTCTCCTTCCGGAAACGATCGTTACGCTCGATAGCCGGGACGGGCATCAGATCGATAATTTTGAAGGCCTTGCCCGTCATCGCGGAAAGCGTTTTTTCATGGTCAGTGACAATAATGATCTGTTTGTTCAGCGGACGCTGCTGATGTATTTCGAATTGCTGGACGATTGAAGAACCCCCTCGCTGTAACAGGCGCTTGTCCGCTATTTAATGGCCCCGCGTGACTGCAACGCCGACCGCAAGCGCTCCACCCGACGACGATTCACCCCGAAATCCGATCTTCCGGTCCTCGAGGCCGAACGCACGGCGATTATCCCTTCGTCAACGCGAAGCTCAAGTTCCAAATCATCCACAAACCGGAAGACCAGGCTTCGGCATTCGGCGCGCAGAATGTCCTCCGTTGCTTCCGTAATTTTCGTGCGGGGCATGGCTTCTACCGTCTCCCTCACCACACGCCAAGCCTCCTGGGCCGAAAGGTTGATTTTAAAAGGAGACACATGATGCGTTGGATCTGCGGCATCGCTCGAGACGCAATTGGGAGTGCCCGGACAAGCGGCAAGCCTTCCGCCCCTGGATTGAAAATTTTGAATCATGGAATCAGACACCGCGTACGGCGTAACCAAAAACAAGAACATCAGCAAAATCCGCCATGCCATGGGTCATGCTGAGGTTACGTTGGCAAGGAAATAAGTGTCACTGATGGCACGATTGAGATCAATCAAACCGATCTCGAGCGTGTCAATGAATTCGTGCAGCTCGCGCTGATCGAAATTCTCCGGATGGGCCGCGGCCACCCGCTCCTTGAGATCAGACACACAACGGAGCGGCGCCTCCCGTCGCGGAAGATACTCAAGACACGATTCGACCTCAGTGACGGTGTGATAAAACGCGCGCGGAAACAGCCGTTCCTTGAACAGGAAGCGCAACACGTCCGGACGACGCACGCGTACTTGCATGGCGCGCCGGTACATCTGGTAGGCGGAAAGGGATTTGAGCACGCTCATCCACTGGATGTTCTCAAACGGGGTAAGTTCCTTGCTCAATTCCGGCAGCAGATTGGCGGATCGCACATCGATGATGCGGATGGTCATGTCGGCGCGCTCCAGATTACGGCCCATGCGCAGCATGTTGTATCCCTCATCATGGGTCATGGTGCCGGCGAGCAGTCCCGAGATCTGTTGCACACCATGTATAATGCCGCGCAGGTATTCATAGCGGCGGCGATGCCCGAGACCGCTGGCCAGATTGCCCTTGGCATACAGATACAGTTCATTGACATTTTCCCAGGTCTCGCGTGGCATGAAATCACGCACGGTGCGGGCATTCTCGCGGGCAAAGCCGAGCGAGCTTAGGATCGATCCCGGATGGTTCGTGTCGCCAATGAGATATTTCACCACGCTGCGTTCATCGATCGTGGGGTACTGCGAGGTATAATCTGAACGGCTTCCGGAGATTTCGATCAGCGGCTCCCAACCGGGCTGTACACGCTTGGGCAGATCGAGCAGCAGATTGGTGTTCACATTGATCAGGCGTGCGCTGTTTTCCGCGCGTTCCAGGTAGCGCGCCATCCAGTAAAGATTCTCGCCCACGCGCGAGAGCATCAAGTTGATCCCTCCTCGACAATCCACGTGTCTTTGCTGCCACCGCCTTGCGAGGAATTCACCACGGTCGACCCCTTGCGCAGCGCCACACGCGTGAGCCCCCCATTCGTCACATATACCGATTCACCGGAAAGGATGAATGGCCGCAGATCAATATGGCGTGGTTCGGCTCGTGTGCCCACTAGCGTCGGTGTGGTCGACAGGGTCACCAGCGGTTGGGCGATGTAATTGCGCGGATCGCGACGGATTAGGCGCACGAATTCGTCACGTTCCTTCTGGGTGGCGTGCGGTCCGATCAACATACCGTAACCCCCTGATTCGTTCGCCGGCTTGACCACGAGCTTGTCGAGATTGGCGAGCACGTATTCGCGCTCTTTGTCATCCATGCACAGGTAAGTGGGCACATTCGGCAGAATCACCTCCTCACCAAGGTAATACTTGATCATCTTCGGCACCAGCGCATACACCAC
>Ga0224512_10000135_pt1 | contig 80434 bp, 71 predicted proteins | sample SF_May12_sed_USG_4_FD_169103 | JGI IMG/M metagenome (GOLD analysis project Ga0224512, IMG submission 169103) | Sediment microbial communities from San Francisco Bay, California, United States - SF_May12_sed_USGS_13 | ecosystem: Environmental > Aquatic > Marine > Sediment | place: USA... | reverse complement strand
TCGAGGCAACGGCGCCTCCCTTCTGGATTCCGTTCATTCCGACGCGCATCGGATCCGGGGCGCAAATCAAGTTGCGCCGAGCCCGGATGCAGGAGTGGGAACTCCTCGATCGCGACCTGGTCGGGCCGAAAGGTGAGTTGCTGCAGGCAGACCAACGGATGGTCATCGAGGAAGAAGAGGTCCCTCGCGGCGGGGTGTCGCTCGAACGCCGCTGGCAGCTCGCGCGATGGACCGACGGATCCGTCCACGTGTGGCTCCAACGATCGAAGCAACTCGGTCACGGGGAACGTTCGAGCGGGGTCCGTTGGGACATCCTCGACGACATCGAGCAGTGATCCGGCCCGGCACCTGGTCAATCCGACACCATCAAGTTGATCCTCACGACGAATGACGGACACCGCAACACGCCACCGGTTGAGCGTTGGGCTCGCTTCTACCGGCAACGAATGCCCCCGCATCGCGGCGCGACCGTCTCGGAGCCACGCTCTGTGCTCAGGTGATCGCCGAAGCAAGTCGGGCTACGGGCTTGGAAGTGGAGTTGCTCCTGTCTGACAACACCTACTTCTTCGCGGCGATCAGGCTTCTCGTGCGTTCCGGCGATCTCAAACAGGTGTCGGCGGTGTTTGAGACGTCAGACAGCGCCGGACGCCCAGATCACGGCGTTATCGAGTCATAAGACACATTCCTGGGAGTGCTCTGTATCGGCACTTACAGGAGCGGGTACTCCGAGAGCACATCGACCACGGAACGTGAGGGCACCTGCTATCCGACAGCCGGCTATACCCTTTCTTCCGACATTCCTTTTCGGGAGGCGCCGGGTCATTCCTCCAGGCCGAGGTGACGACGGAGGATGTCGGGTCGCATGGTGATGCCTCCACTGGTGGGCATCCGATCGAACGACCGGAGTAGGGCGATGAGGTCTTCTCGGCGGGTAGGGTCGACGGCTGCTTGGCGGGGTGTGATCCCTCCCAGGGCAGGGACTTCTTCGCCGATCCACCGTCGTTCCATCATGTCGAGGACCTGTTCAACTATCTCAGGGTCGATCGGCTCGAACGGCTCTTCGGGGGGATGGAGCTTTAAGGCTGCTTCCAGGTCGGCTGGGTTCCTCACCGAGCGGGCGGTCTGGGCGACGACGTCGGCGACGTCGGTGAGGCGGGCGAGGACCCGGTCGAGTCGTGCCTCGGAGTTGGCGGTGACTACCAGCTCGTCGCCGTCCCGACGCAAGGTAGCGCGAATGATCCGTTCGTCGGGGCGTAAAGCGAACAACTCCCGCCACACGCCGGGCGTGTCCTCTGCGGCCTCGTGGGACATATCGAGGACTCTGGCTAGCTCGTCCCATCCGGCGGTGGGTCGGAGTCGCGCCTCGCACAACACCATCGGCTCGCTCTCCCGGTTGGTGAACGACGGTGGGGCGTGCAGGCTCCCGTACCAGTCGGCGATGAGGTCGGCGTCGGGATCCTGGTCGAGTAACTCCAGCAGCGAGTCTCGGTGCCGCAAGTCGATCCGAAGGGCGACACCCGACGCCCATGTGCGACCCCAGCCCGGCAGGAATCGAGCCAGGATCATCTCACCAGGTTGGAAACCTCGCGCCATGGATCGGTCGGCCACATGAAGGGTTTCGCCGGTCCTGGTGTCTCGCACCGACAGGGTGGCCCCCTCGTCGGTGGCGACCACCTCCCAGAGTTCCAGGCGGGCCATCTCCCACAGCTCGAGTGTGTCGACCTCGTCGTCGGGAACCAGCACGCCCCGTTCGTCGAGGAACTCCGACACCCCTCCACCCTCGAACACTCGCAGCTCAACTATGAACTCATCACGAACCATCCGAGAAATGTCCTCGACCTCGAAATCGTGCAGCATCGCGCTCGACGCCAGCCCGTACAGTCCGGCCACTCGGTTGGGGCGCGTGACGAAGGTCGTGAGCTTGGAGATGAGCCAGCTGACCCGCTGCTCGACCGGAACCTGTACCCGTCCGAGATGACATACCTTGTACTTGCGGCCCGACCCGCACGGACACAGTTCGTTGCGACCAACGGTAGGAAGGTCGGCGCCCAATCCCGCGTGGAACGCAAGCATGGGGTCATCCTCCCCAACGCCGGCCTTGCGAAGCAGCGACACGGTCCGGGGAGCGTCACCCCGGTCGGAGGTATACCAGGCGAGATCCGCTAGGGCCGGCCCGAAACCGGGGTCAACCCGCACCGCCTCCTCGAGATCGAACTCAGCGGCGAGAGCATCACCCACCGCATCGTGATGACGGGCACGCAGTACCAAGGCCGGGGCCACCTCGCGCCGACCCGAGGAGGACAGCGTCGCGGTGAACTCACCGATCGATGGTGAATCGAGCCCAACTAGATCGTCCGCCCATTCCGAGAAAGCGTCGATCACAGGTCCGTGTCCGAGGGCGCGATTCACCGATCGGGCATCGACGGTCCCAGCGCCCACCTGGGCGCTCCAAGCGGCGATAACGACATCGAGCGACTCCTCACAGCACTCTTTGAGCTGGTAGGTGGAATGAAGCCGATCCCTGAGGTCATCGACACGGGCGACCATCGGTGGCTTCCACGTCACCCCGGCCCGTCCCACCCAACCCCCGGCGATCTCGATCCCGGCTTCGGCGAACAGCTCGGAGACGGGACGCACCGGCCTTCGGAAGAGTCCGGGGTGGTCGATCAGCACCTGCTCGAGCACGAAGCCGGGTTCGGCGCCGATATCCTCACGACGGCCCGTTTCGGTCTCGAAAGCATCCCTGATGGCGTCGATCTCCTCCGCACCGTCGGCCAGCTCGCCGACGGGCTCAACCACCAGGCTTCGACCTTGCCGGCGGAAGGCCACCACATCACCAGGCGTGAACCCGCCAAGCCACCCGGCCGGCCCCACCAGGGACCCGTGTTCCGACAAGTGGGGGTCGTCACCGAAATCGAATTCCAGTCTTATGGTCCCGCCGGGAACATCAAGCGCTCGGGTGTCAAGATCGATCGCAGCAAGGTCGGGGATGGCCGTGACCAGGTCACCGGCGATCTCGGACTCAGTAAGCCGATGGGTGAACACCACGCCGTCCAATAGCAGGTCCATCCGGATCACCTGGTCGTCATCGGTGATCCGGACCAAGTCGGTGTTCTCCAACAGGAAGTAGAGGTACTCGGCCGGGTCCTCACCGACCATGTCGGCTTGCTCCCCCAACTCGGTGAGCTCCACGCAACGCTCGACCAGCTCAACGAAGCCGGATATACCTTCCGCCACCCCAGCAAGAGCGAAATCGACGATACGTTCCTCAGGCGTCACACTACGAACGGTACCGCATCAGACCACCGCCCCGTCAACACCCTCCGGTCATTCTCCCGCGCCGATCTGGTCGAGTCGGCCGGTAGCAACCTGCCGAAAGAACACACTCGACCCACCCTACAGCCGCAGCCCCCGCTCCGCCGGCTACAAGGAGAACCTCCGACGGAGAGTCGGCGGCACCACCGGAGTGGTTCCGCTGGCGCACGCGGACAGGTGGCCCGAACACCAAATCTCGCGAGGTGTCGAGTGCGGCAGAATGGGGTCGTGAAATACAACTCTGCGATCGGTCGGTTGCGGCAGGTGGCCGACGAGCTCACCGACCACACCTCAACGTGGGGTAACTCGGTCATTGTTGAGGCACACGTGTTCGGCGACCTGTTGGCGGGACCAGACACCATCGAGGTGATCTGGTTGGCGCTGGTTGTTGACCTTCCCGTCGAGGACGTCACCTGGCTGGCTCGTCCCGCCCAGGCAGAAGCGACCGCCTCGATTCTCCGCTTTGACAAGTATCCGCTGCGGTGGCGGTGGCGGCCCACCGTCTGGCCGGTGTGGAACCACACCATTTCCCGGCCGGTCCGTTTCTGGTCCAAAGAACACGGACCCGACCAGACAGCCCTGGAAATATTGGCAAACCGTCGCCTGGGCGAGCTAGCGGTACTCGAACCGACCGACCAGGCGGCGTATCGAGCACAGCTGCAAACCGAACTGGAGGCATCCAGACGGCATCTCGGCCGGGTAGTCAACTCTTACCATGACCGTAATTGGCGACGGGACCACAACGGGTTTGGCGTCTATCCCGAAGACCACCTGTGGTGGGCAACCCAAGGGTTCCTCGAACTCGACGACGCCCTTCAAGAGATCGACCAACCAATCCCACCCCCCTGAATTCGGCAACGAACATCGGATGCGCACAGATCACTAGATATGCCTGTAATCCACTTGGGCTTTCGCGATGATCTGGTGGGTCCGTTATCCAGGCGCTATTCGACGTCGCCCTTTTCCAGATAACGGGACAAGTAGCACGTAGGTGAGAGTTCGGATATCAGTCCGGCCGGTAGACGTCTCTGCGATGCCCGATGCGGAGAACGATGACTTCTCGCTTATCGTCGTCGATACGGTAGAGAACCCGATAGGTACCTCTTCGGGCGCTCCATACCCCCGCCAGCTCATCCCGCAGCGGAGCACCGATTCGTCTCGGGTTGTCCAGCAACGGACCAGTGATGAGGTCGATCACGGCGAACGCCACCGCCTCCGGGAGGGACTCTCGGAAGGCGGCCACCCGGCCATGGCTGGCGAAGCGGCGGACCATCGACTCGCCCTCTGGTGTCTCATGACGCATCAGCCTGGCGAACACCTCCGCGTCGACCGGGCCGCCCGCCTGCAACCCCACCCGCCCCAGACCCGATCCCATCCACCGCGATGGCGACTCGTGGCCGGCGTAGTAGTCGACCTGAGCAGGCATCCGCTCCCCCCGCAACACCGGCACATCCTCCCCCACCGAATGCCGCAACTGCTCGGTGTAATAGGCGGCCTGCGAAGCGACCAGCTTGCCGATCGACTGCACGCTCAACCCCCCGCAACCAGTGGTTGCAACTGTGTGCGGTCAAACCGGGCGGTGGGCGAGAGGAGAGTGATCAGCGATTGGTCCCGATGGTCAGGTGACGAGGTCGAGGGTGAGCAGACGGTTTTTCTCGAACGTCCGGGGGTAGGCAATCTTGGCCGTAGTGCATATTAACGCTAGGATAACCATGAATAACATGATATTCTACTGTTTCTAGGAGTACGAAGTGGTTCATATGGACATAGACACTGCAATCAGGCGACGCAACGGGGCACGACGGGAGCAAAAACTCGACAAGCTCCTTCTCAAACCAGAGGAAGCGGCTGCTCTTCTCTCGATTGGCCGCTCAAAGGTGTATGAGTTGATGAGCGATGGGAGGCTTGCCTCTGTCCGTATCGACGCTTCACGACGCGTCCCCTTCAGCGCCCTTGTCGAGTTCGTGGAGCAGCTACAAGGCCAACGAGTCGAGGCGCCCACCAAATAGCCGGCGAGACTGTGGCGTTTGGCAGAGGAGCAGCATGAGCATCCACACACGAACCACAGCGAGGGGCAAGGTCTACGATGTCCGCCTTCGAGCGCCGAACGGGCGCGAGATCTCCCGGACCTTCCGGACGAAACGTGAAGCGCTCGAGTACGAAGCTCGACAGATAGCAGCCAAGGGGCGAGGAATCTGGATTGATCCTCGCGGATCACCGGTCATGTTCCGGGACCTCGCCGAGGAGTGGCTCGACTGCAATCCGGCGAAAAGGCAATCAACCCGCGCACGTGACGAGAGCGCTCTCCGGGTCCACGTCTACCCCGCCCTCGGATCGCGAAAGATCGGCACTCTGACTCCGACCGACATCCGCAAGCTCGTTTCGGAGTGGTCAGAGACGATGGCACCACGTACGGTCCGACGGGTGTACGGCGCCTTGCGGGCGTGCTTCAATTACGCGGTTGAGTCGGAGCTGCTCTCGAGAACGCCATGCCGAGGGATTCGGCTGCCGGCCGTTGAACCCACCGTTTCGCGGATACCGGCTGGTCCCCGAAGTTGTGGCTCTGGTGGAAGCGATGCGGCCGCAGTTCGCCGCAATGGTGTGGTTGGGCGTTGTCCTTGGGCTTCGGTGGGGCGAAGTCGCCGGTCTCCGTGTGAAACGGGTGGATCTATTGCGGCGAACCGTCACAATCGCCGAGCAGGTCTCCAGGGATGTCGGTGGTATCGGAATGATCGGCCCTCCCAAATCCGCCGCCGGGAGGAGAACGATTTCGATTCCGATTGAGCTCGCCGAGACGCTCAGCGCACACCTTGTGTCCGCGGGCCTGACTGGCGCGGACCCGGACGCGTTGCTCTTCTCGAACGCAGAGGGATTGCCCCTCGACTACTCGAACTGGCGCCGCAGGGTGTGGTTGCCCGCCGTGGAAGCTGCAGGCCTCAGTGGTCTCGGCTTCCATGATCTCCGGCGAGCTAACGCCACCGCCATGGTCTTGGAAGGCGTGGACATCAAAACGGCCCAGGCGCGGCTCGGTCATTCGGATCCGCGCCTGACTCTTGCGATCTATGCACAAGCGACCGACGAGGGTGACCGCTCTGCTGCGACCAAGCTCGGAGCGCGACTGATGGCCTCCACTGACTTTCACCGCGAATCTCCCGGGTCGACGGGTTCGTAGCGCCCCACTGTCGGGTCAGTCGCACAGGCGACCACGAAATAACGCGCGGGATGAATGCGGGATGAAACGACCGAGGTGCTGGCCAGACCTGCTTCAGTAGGCCTCTGACCAGCACCTTTCTGGTCGGGACGGCCGGATTTGAACCGGCGACCTCAGCGTCCCGAACGCTGCGCGCTGCCAAACTGCGCCACGTCCCGTGGCGCCGACATGTTACTCGGTCTCCGAACCGTACATCTCGTGCCATGTGGGTCACAGGACGGACCCATCGTTTACGCAGGCCTGGTGGAGTTGCACGAGCTACAAGACCTCATGGATCGAACCTACGGGCACAGCGACAAGGCACGAGGAATCCCGGCCAGTGTTGCCTGGCTAACTGAGGAGATCGGGGAACTCGCCCAAGCCCTCCGCAAAGGTGATCGGGACCAGCAACTTGAGGAGTTCGGCGACGTGCTGGCCTGGACTGCATCGCTGGCCAACCTGGCCGGTTTGAGCCTCGAGGAAGCGCTGAGTCGATACGGGGCCGGCTGTCCCCGCTGCTCGAAGATGCCCTGCCGATGTCCATAAAGTGGCAACACGCCGTCGATTTCGATAGGGTCACGTCTCCGTGTCATATTCGAAACGACGAATTTCCATAGCGATGATCCTGTCTCTCGCCCTCCACTTGCTTGCCGCGTCCCCGGCCCTGGCCGACGAAGTCGGAGCTCAGGTGAACGGCGTTCGTCCCGACGGCATTGCCGTCATCCCCAGCGCCGACCAGGTGGCCGGCGCTTCAGCCGCCGCCCAGGCCGCCGCCGGGAGTTTGTTCCATGCCGATGTCTCCGGTCTACTCGGGACGTGCGAATCCGTGGGAGAGGTCGTCGGTACCGGTTATGACGTCCCATCCGTCTTCTCGGCCTTCCGAAAGAGCAGTAGCCACTGGAGCATCATTACCGACCCGACCTGGAACGCCATGGGAACCGGCCAGGCCACCGGCACCGATGGGATGGTGTATGTGGCCGTGGTGTTCTGCCGACAAACCGACGGCACCAGCGCCGCAGCTGCAACTCCGCCTGCCACCGGTCCCGCAACGGTCCACTCCGCACCGAACGCAGAGGCCTCAAATGAGAGGTTTGAAGAAGCACCGGTCCCCGACGAAGTGCTGTCCGACCTTGCCGCCCACCGCGCCGAAATCAGGGACATGTTGGACGGTCAGGCCAAGTCCATGCTTCCGGACTGGTATGTAGGCATCTGCGGAACAGCAGATCGGCGGATACTCGAGGGCGAAACGTCCGAGAGTGGATCCTGTATGGAGGGTTCCTAGCCTCTAACCCGAACTTGCGTGAGAAACCAGCAAGGAGCGCGGGTTTCTCACGCAAGAACCGGATTACACCAACAGTTCGGCGATCTGCACGGCGTTGAGGGCTGCCCCCTTGCGGAGGTTGTCGCCCACCGCCCACAGGTTGATACCGCCCGGGGTACCGACGGTTCCGCGGATCCGACCGACCAGCACGTCGTCGATGCCGGCCGAATCAAGTGGGGTGGGCACCTTCTCCTTCCAGACCGCCACGCCATCGGCTGCGCCCAGCAAGGCTTCGGCCTCTTCGGCGGACAGGGGCCGATCGAACCACAAACTGGCAGCAATCCCGTGGCCCACCATGACCGGAACTCGCACGCAGGTCGGCTCGACCTCGAGGGACGGGATGTCGAGGATCTTGCGGCTCTCGTTGACGAATTTCCATTCCTCATCGGTATAACCCTCGCTCTGCAAGCTGCCGGCGAACGGGATCACATTCCAGGCGATGGGCCGCGGGTATACCTCGCCACCCGGATCCTGCCAACCACCGTTTACCAGGGCGGGGAGGTCGGCGCCGAGCTTCCTCACCTGCCTGGCCAACTCGTCCATGCCCTTCTGGCCGGACCCCGACACCGACTGGTAGGAGGTAGCGATCATGGAACGAAGTCCGGCGGCCCGATGCAGCGGTGCCACCGCCATCATCAGGTCCATCGTCGTGCAATTCGGATTAGCGATGATCCCTTCGTGCCGAGCCGCGGCCGCGTCGTTGACCCCTACCACCACGAGCGGCACCTCGGGCTGCATCCGGAAAGCCGATGAGTTGTCAATCACCACCGCGCCTGCGGCGGCAAAAGCTGGGCCGAACTGTCGGGAACGATCACCGCCCGCGGAGAAAAGAGCGATCTCGATACCGGCCGGGTCGGCGGTAGCGAGGTCCTCGACCTCAACCTTCCCCCACTGCGTGTCCACGTTGGTGCCTGCTGACCGGGACGAAGCCAACAGGCGAAGTTCGGAAACCGGAAATGCCCGCTCTTCGAGGATGGAGATCATGGCCCGGCCGACCGCTCCCGTAGCTCCGACGACGGCGGTTCGTTTGGTGTTCATAGCCCCCCCACCATTCTGGGCGGTTCGAAGGCAGCATGTAGGACCCGGACCGCCTCTTCAATCTGATCCAGGGCCACGACACAGGATATCCGGATGCTGGAGGTTGAAATCATCTCGATGTTGATCCCGTTGCTCGCCAAAACCCGGAACATCTTGGCCGCTACGCCCGGATGTGATTTCATCCCGGCCCCCACCACCGAAACTCGGGCAACCGCCTCGTCAACATCTACCCCGGCCGCCTCGATCTCGACTATGACCTTTTCGGTCACTTCCTTAGCGACGGGCACATGCTCCGTGGGAACGGTGAAGCTGATGTCGGTCGTTCCATCTTCCGACACGTTCTGGACGATCATGTCGACGTTGACTTCCCGGGCGGCCAAAGGCTCGAAGAGTGCTGCGGCGACGCCGGGGCGGTCGGGCACACCGCGCACCGTTACTTTCGCTTCCGAGGTGTCGTGCGAGATGGCGCTGATGATCGCCTGTTCCATAGTTGTCTCCTTCACCCAGGTCCCAGGGCCGTCGTGGAACGACGAGCGCACATGGAGGGGAATGTTGAAATTGCGGCCGAATTCAACCGACCGGAGCATGAGGACCTTGGCGCCGGTGGCCGCCAACTCCAACATCTCCTCAAATGACACCTCGTCGAGCTTGCGGGCATCCGCCACGATGCGGGGATCGGCCGTGAACACCCCGTCAACGTCGGTGTAGATCTCGCACACATCAGCGTGATTGGCGGCTGCCAGCGCAACCGCAGTGGCGTCGGACCCGCCCCGGCCGAGAGTGGTGACGTCTTTCGACTCGGGATCAACACCCTGGAAGCCGGCGACGATGACGACCTTGCCTTCCTTGAGGCTCTCCTGCACTCGAAAACTGCGAATCTCCTGGATCTTCGCCTGACCATGGCTCGAATCGGTGAGGATGCCGGCTTGGGAGCCGGTGAAGCTGACCGCCTCAACACCTTCCTCGTGAATGGCGATGGCCAGCAGAGCCATGGCGATCCGTTCCCCGGCTGTGAGCAGCATGTCCATCTCCCGGCCGGGCGGTGACGGGCTGACCTGGCGGGCCAGGTCGATCAGTTGATCGGTCGTACCGCCCATCGCCGATACGACCACGATCACATCGTTGCCGGCCCGGCGGGTGGTCGCGACGCGGGCCGCGACTCGCCTGATCCGTTCAGCATCCGCGACCGAGGTGCCGCCGTATTTTTGGACTATCAAGGACATAGCGCCGGGAGTGTACCCCGGGTTTATCGCAGCCCCGACGATCCCATCCGGGAGGATGCCTATAGTCCTTTCGCTATGCCCACAAACAAGCGTGAACGCCAGCGCCAGAACCGTGCCAAGAAGCTCTCGGAGCAACGAAAAACCGAGCGGCAACAGAAGCTTCGAAAGCGAGCTACCCAGATCACCGTCCTGGTGGGCGTAATAGCCCTGGCCTCATTTCTGCCGACCGTCCTCGGCAACTCGGACGACACAACAACGACGACCACCACCTCCTCGACTACCACCACGACTACTCCGCCGACGACAATTGACCCGACGGCTCTCCCGTTCGACTACGCGGGCTACCGCGCCCAACCGACCGCGTGCGGTGCGGAGGCCCCACCACCGGTGACGGAGATGACCTTCACGGCCGCGCAAGATCAGGGCATCGCGCCGGACGCCACGGTGACGGCGACGATCACCACCTCATGCGGCGACATCGTCGCTCAGCTCGACCCTTCGATTGCACCACAGACCGTCAACTCGTTCGTGTTTCTCGCCCGTCAGGGCTACTTCGACGGCTCGGCCTTTCACCGGATTGTCCCCGGTTTCGTCATCCAGGGAGGAGACCCCACTGCCGGCGGTAGCGGCAGTCCCGGTTATCTGGTTCCCGACGAGTTCCCGGAAGCAGGCTTCACCTACGAACGTGGAGTCCTGGCGATGGCCAACTCCGGCATCAACTCAACAGGCAGCCAGTTCTTTGTAGTCACCGGTGAGGACGCCGGGCTACCCAATACGTTCTCGGTCTTCGGCACCGCCGTTGACTCCGACGAAACCCTTGACCGGATTACCTCGGTGTCCTTGACCGGCCGGGACGGCACGGCCAATACTGAGCAGAGCCTGCCACTCGAGACCGTGTACATCGAGAGCGTGCGCATCGAGATCAGCGAGTAGCAGCCAGCGGCCAGCGCAGCATGCTGGCTGGTAGCCGGCGGCCGGAAGCCTCGGCGGTTTCCCTCAGGATCAAAACCACCGCGGTTACGCTCTCCGCATATGTCCGTTGATCTTCACGCTCACAGCAACCGTTCGGACGGGTCAGACGAACCGGCCGATCTGGTCGGGAAAGCGGCCGCCAAGAAGCTCACGGCGGTTGCGCTCACGGATCACGACACACTGGAAGGCATCGACGAGGCCAGGAGGGCAGCGGAAACACTTTCCATGGAGCTCATCCCCGGGGTTGAGATCTCCTGCGAATGGGCTCAAGGCACCATGCATGTCGTCGTGCTCTTTGTTGAATCGGGCCCCGGACCTCTCCAAGACCGCCTCGCGGAGCTGCAGGCGAGCCGTTCCCAACGGAACTACAAAATCACCGACCGCCTGCGCCGGTTGGGGATCGATATCACGATGGAAGAAGTCATCGACGAGTCCCGAGTCGGAGTAGTAGGAAGACCCCACTTCGCAGCGGTTCTCGTCCGAAAGGGAGTGGTAGCCGACATCCCGACCGCTTTCACCGATTATCTCGGAAACCAGGCTCCCGCCTATGTTCCCCGGTTGCGACTCGAACCCGAGGAGGCCATCAGCCTGGCCCGTGCTTCGGGTGGCGTGCCGATCCTGTCCCATCCGCACACGCTCGGCCACACCTCCGCCAACGAATTCGCGGCCACCTACCGGCGTTTGACGGCCGCCGGGCTGGTCGGAATCGACGCCTACTACGGCGACTACACGCCCGACCAACGAGAAGACCTGGCTGCAACCGCCCGATCATTCGGGCTGATCCCGTCGGGTGGGTCCGACTACCACGGCTCCTACAAAGAAGGACTGGAGCTGGGATCAGGTCGGGGAGATCTCGACGTTCCCGATTCGGTATTGGAAGAACTGCGGAGCGTGCACCAGAAACTGGTCGGTGCCCCGTGAGTCTGCCCGGCGAGGACCCCGGTCAACCGGCCGTACGGATCGGCAAGGCGGCCCTGGTTGTCTCAGCCGGCATCCTCCTCTCCCGGGTGCTTGGCATGCTTCGCAACGTGGCCCTGGCCGGCCTCCTGGGCAACACGGCCGAAGGGGACGCGTTTCAGGCTGCCTTCGTCATCCCCGATGTCCTCTTCTATCTCATGGCCGGCGGTTACCTCACGGTGACCTTCATCCCCATCATGAGCCGCCATATCGTGCGCGGAGACCCCGAGGAGGGACATCGGGCCTTCGCCGCCGTCTTTCGCCCGGTAGCAGCTGCCATGGTGGTGCTCACCGTCCTGGCGATGATCTTTGCCGAATCACTGACCGACCTCGTGTATCCCCGGTTCGACACCATGCAAATCGGCGAAGTCACCCGGCTCACCCGCATCGTGCTACCCGCCCAGGTCTTCTTCGTGCTTGGCTCGTTGTGGATGGCCGTCCAGTACGCCCACCAAAAGTTCGCGATCCCGGCCGTAGCGCCGGTTATCTACAACCTCGGCATCATCGCCGGCGGGCTCATCTCCTGGGCGACCGGGACGACGTCGGCAGCGGGCTTTGCCTGGGGTGCCGTCGGGGGAGCGTTTGTCGGCAACTTCGCTCTGCAGTGGTACGGCGCTCGCCGGGTCGGTCTGCGGTGGGTGGGCCGCGTTCCGCTGCGTCATCCTGCTCTTCGTGAGTATCTGCTGCTGGCGATCCCTTTGATGCTTGGCCAGTCCATCGCCGTGCTCGACGAGCAGTTTGTACGACTCTTCGGTCAGCTGACCGAGGAGGGTGGCATTTCAGCCCTCACGTACGCTCGCCGCTTGAACATGTTGCCGGTCGGGGTCATAGCTCAAACGGCCGGAGTTGCCGCCTACCCGTTCCTGGCCCGGCTGGTCGAAGAGGGAAGACTGCAAGAGATGGCAGCGACCGTCACCAAGACTATCCGGTACACCATCTTCATTAGCGCTCCAGCGGTAGCAGCCATTGTTGCCCTCTCTCAACCTGCCGTCCGGGTCGTCTACGAGCGGGGCGAATTCGGATCGCAGGACACCGTCCTCACGGCCACAGCACTGGTGCTGTACGGGCTTTCCATACCTGCCTGGGGCGCTCACCAGATTTATGCCCGGGGTTTCTACGCCCGGCGCCAGATGTGGACTCCGGTCATCATCGGCACTGCCGGGACGGCGGCGGCGGTGGGCGTGTATGGGTGGCTGAGCAGATACGACGAACCCGGTTTCGCGCTGGCGAGCACCTTGGTGATGGTCCTCTACACCGTTGCTCTGGCGATTGCGTGGCACGTCCGGGTCGGCCGGACCGGTGTCGCCGGAATTCTGAGCTCCCTGATGCGAAGCGGGATCGGGGCTGCGGTAGCCGCCCCGATCGCCTGGCTGGTGGTGCATTGGATCTCGGGCGATGGATTACCCGGGTTCTGGGGTTCGCTCGGACTGGTGGCGGTAGGGGCAGCCGTCGTCCTGGTCGTGTATGCGGCCATGGCCCACCTGGTGGACTCACCAGAGTTGGCTGAACTGCGGGGACGGTTGAGATAGTCGTCAGTCGTCAGTCATCAGTCATCAGTTGCCCCCTCCGACCTCGCTGCGCTCGGCCACCTCCCCCGGCTCACGCCGAGGGAGGACGCGCCCGAGCGGACAGGCGACAGCTTCGGGTTGCTTCAACTCGAGCCCTTCTCCGACGCCAGGTTGCCGACCCCGGAGCGCGGCATGTCTCCGAAGGATCAGCGGCGCGGATTCCAGAACATCGCCCTCACCCGCCACCACACGGGTGCGCTGCCCCCTCCGACCGAGCGGACAGGCGACAGCTTCGGGTTGCTTCAACTCGAGCCCTTCTCCGACGCCAGGTTGCCGACCCCGGAGCGCTGCATGTCTCCCCAGGATTTGCGGCGCGGATTCCAGAACATCGCCCTGACCCGCCACCACACGGTGCGCTGGCGCATCCCGAGCTGCTCACCGAGGGAGTACACCAGCAGCTTGGCGGCGTCGCCCGGAGCGTTGTAGTAGCCGAACCGCTCATCCAGGAAGAGCCCGATGAGCGAGTTTCCTGCTCCCAAAACGAGCGAGATCAGAAAGAGAGGAACCGCGATCTCCCAGTTCAGAAACCCCAGGACCACGGACGCCGGTACGACCAGCCAGCCGACGAACTCAACAATGGGTGCCACAAACTCGAAGGCAACGAAAGCAGGCCAGCCGAGCAGCCCGACGATGCCGTAGCGCGGGTTGAATAGCATGCCCTTGTATTGCCAGATGACCTGCATCAGCCCGCGATGCCAGCGCATCCGTTGCCTGCGCAGCACCCGACTCGAGAGAGGGACTTCGGTCCAGGCAACTGCATCCGGGGCATAAACGATGCGGTACGGAATTCGCTTCCGGCGATAGTGGCGATGAAGCCGCATGGTCAGCTCCATATCTTCGCCGAGATGCCCGTGTCGGAAACCACCGACTTCGACTACCGCTTGTTTTTGGAAGATCCCGAACGCACCCGATACGAGAAGGAGTGAGCCAAGCGCCGACCAACCGGGCCGGGCCGATAGGAAGCCGCGGATATACTCGACGACCTGAGCCAGTTCGACGGGGCGACGGGGCAGCGCAACTCTGGTTACCCGTCCGCGTCTGACCTCGCAGCCGTTGAGAGGGCGGACGTTGCCCCCGACGGCAATGGTCCGGGCCCGATCTTCAACGAAGTGCCGGACGGCCCGCAAAAGGCACTCGTCGTCGAGCACCATGTCGGCGTCGGTCGCCATCACATAGGGATACCGAGCGATGTTGATCCCGGCGTTGATGGCGTCGCCCTTGCCACCGTTTTCCTTGTCGACCAGGACGATGGGGAGGGGAAGCCTCGACTTATACACACGAAGGATGACCTCGGTTTCGAGGCTGGGCCGAAACGGAACGTCGATCGGTTCCATGCGGAACTCGTCGATCATCCGCTTGACGGTCTCATCGGAACTGCCGTCGTTGACGACGATGATCTCCTTGCGGGTGTACTTCAGCATGGCCATCGATCGGACCGATTCAGCGATCCCGGCTGCCTCGTTGTAGGCAGGAATGATGATCGAAACGGGTGGCGTTGTGTCGGAGGTCAGCATGTCGTGGAGACGGCCGTACTTCGACGTGAACTGATCCCTCTGGAGCGCGAAAAACGACACGACACTCACGAACAAGAGCTGCACTTCCATCGCGATGAAGTAGACCAGGATCACGTAGTTGAACAGTTCGATGAAGCTCATCCGGCCACCTTCTCGCTCGCCGATTCGTCCTTTAGGTATTCGCCCCTGCCCAACACCACCAGTTGGCGCACGATGTATCTTTCCCGCTCGCCGGCGGACCCGTCCTTGACGGCCTCGACCGCCTTGCGGACCAGACCCATTGCCATAAGCCGCTCGATCGAGGCGTCCCGGGCGAAACGGTCCTCATCGTCAAGACCGCCGATGAGCGCTTCAACACCGCGCGGAATCTCGGAGAGAGCCTGAGCGCTGTTCTGGCGAACCCACCAGTTCTCGTCACGCATCGACTCCCGCAGGCCTTCAATAGCCCTCCCATCCATTTGCCGTCCGAGGGCCGCGGCGGCCTGGGCCCTCACTTCCCACTCGACGTCACACAAGGCCCTGCCCAGGGCGGGAACGCAGGCCAGCGATCCGACGGTCCCCAGCGCCGCGGCCGCGCGAATCCGCAACTCCGTGTCGTCCGATTCGAGGGCCGACAACATCGCCGGTTCGGCCCGCACATCCCCGATGATCCCAAGCACCCTGGCAACCAGAGGAAGGTGAGCGGTCGTAGAAGAGAGGCTCGGGTCGTTGAGGAGGGCATAGCGAGCGAGGTCGGGCACCGCCGTTGAGCCGAACGAAACCAGGGTGTCGCCGATCCGGTTGGCACCCCAATCCGTTTCCCGATGCAAAGCCTCGAGGAGGGGTCGCACGGCCCGGGGGTCCCCGATCTTGGCCAAAGCCCCGGCGGCTTGCCAACGGACCTCATCGACCGGATCTGTGAGGGCTTCAAGCAGGGCGTCCGCGGAAGCCGGATCGGCGAACTCGGCGAGGGCCTTGACCGCCTCCACCCGCGAGTTGCGACGCTTTGAATTTCGCAACTCGGTGACGAAACGTTCAACGATTCCCAACTCCCTGGACAGCCGGAGCAGGTTCTGGCGCTCACCGCCTTGTAAGAACTTCAAGAACTCGAGCAGGGTCTCGAGGAAGACCCCGTCAGGCGACCAGCGCCGGAGCATCTCGAGGGGGTACCCCGAGCGGGTAGCCATTTCGCTGAGCGCCCCGACATAGGACGCTCGGCGAAACTCATCAAAACGTTCCCGCCGATGCCGGACGAGTTTGTAGACGAACAGCGACGACCCGGCGACGGCTGTGATGGCACCGAGGGTGGCGAGGACCGGAAGCATCAGCGCGCTCACGGATCACTCCGACCCGACAGGGAGGACGCGCGCGGGTTGTCGGCCTCACCGGTGGCTTCGGGCACGGCGGGTCGACGCATCCACACATTGGGAGCGCGCTGCATCAATTCCTCCTCCGTCATTGCATCGGCAACAAGCCGGGGCCTATTGATGTGTTCGACGCAGGCGGGAAGTGGGAGGTGGGAGGCCGGAGTGGGAAGGAGGGCGTTTTGCGGTCGACACCGATGCGCGGTGGCGGGAGCGAACCGCCCTCCGTCGACCCCTATTCGGGCTCGGCACCTCCACGAACCGACTTGCTCCCGCTCGCCGGCGGGGGGAGGCAGTTGGAAGCTGGAAGCCCGCCTCTAAGAGTCTGGTTCGAATCCCTGGGATCGCAAATGGACTTTCGCGCGCGCCAGTAACTCGCGGACGCTGAAGGGCTTGCGGATGAAATCGACCGCACCAAGTTCGAGGCAACGCACGATGTCTTCCTCGGCGGTGAGGGCGGACACCATGATCACCGGCATATTCTTGCCGTCGTCGATCCAGCGCTGCAGGACTTCTACCCCTAGCAAGCCCGGCATCACCTGGTCGAGCAAGACGAGGTTGAAATCAGTAGTGAGACCCACTTCGAAGGCTTCGAGACCGTCATACACGGTCGTTATCTGAGCTCCGACTCCCTCGAGGCTGCGGGCGATGAGCAACGAAACGACGCGATCGTCTTCTGCAACAAGGACTTGCGGTTTACTCACGATCGATACCGCGCCCTGGGATTGAGGATGTCGGTTGCTGCACTTGCTACCCGTCTCGAGATTCGGCCACTTCAACGAGCCATTGCACCACAGGGACGTACACCCGATAGAAGAACTCGGTCTCCGGCGATTGCGGGAGAACCCTCATGAGCGTCGGAGAACCGGTCATTCTTCGCAATGGGAACTCAACACTGTTCTCGGAAGCATCAGCGGCCAGGTATAGGGTTTTCTCGGCCCGCACCAGGAACGGCCATTCCGTTGGGATTTCATGCCGCTCCAACCGGGCGCGGCCGGCATCGGTCACGGGGAGGTGCATCCACATGTCGACTCGGGTCTCCGGCATGGTGGCGATGATCTCAAACCAGCCATCCATCCTGGCCTCGACGGACCGCCCGGAGCCGGGCAAGGCTCCTTCGACAACCGGGACCCAGCTCTCCAGATCGTCAGATGAAAGCACCACGACCGAGGCGCCGGTAGGTCCCGGCGCCAGCAAGACGATTCCCCGCCCGGCATGGTCCCAGGTGCCCCCCGCCAGATCGATCAATCGATCAGAAACCTCCGACAGGTCCTCAAACGGGCGCCCGGCCCACCCGGTGCGCTCCACCCCAAACAGCTCCTCAAGTTGTTGCGACGCACGCGAAGGCGTCGGTTCCCCGAGGATGTTGAACTCTCCGTACACGACGGTTCCCTCAGCAGCCCACCCCATCACGGTGTCCGCATCGTTTTCCCCAAACGCGTCGGTGATGCGCCTCGTTCCTTCGTCGGACACTTCCCCCAGATCGTCCAGGTACACACCGTACGCATCCACGAGCATGACCAAATCTGGCGCCTCGGTGGGCCAGGCACCGTGCGGAGCACCACCGGGCGCGGCCCCGATGAACGAATCCTTCGTCGCAAACGGGACTTTCTCATATTCGAGCACTAACCCGAGGGAGGCATGTTCGAGGTAGGAAGCATCCGGCACCGTCTGGTCGTAAACAAGAATGTCGATTTCGGCATCCGAGCCCAGCCACCACACAAGTGCGGCGATGGCCGGCCACAGCAGCAGAGGCATCAGCAGCCCGACCACCACCATCAGGATGCCGAGATGGGTGGCGCGCTCGGTTCGACGTAACTCGGGGCCGATCAAGGGGGTGGTCACATCAGATATTTCGGCCCGATCAAGACTCGCATTGAGGACTCCCGCTATGGCGAGTCGCTTTGGTGCGTTGGGGATAGTCCCCCGGACGGTCCGGGTTGCGATTGGGCCGACACCTCGCCGGGCCGCCCCACACGGGCTCACCCGCCGTGAAGCTTGGCTAATCCGAGGGTGTTCGTAACCTCGCTAGCTCTCCGAATCCCCATTGTCATCGTCGGAGCCCGGGGTGGGTGAGAGACCCTGAAAGGACGTCTTCGGACCGAGTACAACCTGTGGCCGGCCGGACATGGCCCAGGCTCCCGGTGTGGCAGGTTGGCTCGGGATGGCCTCGTCGGTCAGCTCTTCGGTCAGCGCGGCATCGATGGCAGCCATGATCGCCGCCGCCTCGTAAGGTCCGGCACCGCCGATGATCTCGATCTTGGGATGCCTGGGATCACCGACTATTTCAACCTTGGGATCCCCGGGGCCTCCGGTTGTCTCAATCTCGGGTTGTACGTCGCTCATTGCAGCTCCACCAGTTCAACGAGCGTACCGGCCAGAGCCCGGGGATGAACGAAGGCGATGCGATGCCCCCCTCCGCCGATCCGGGGGTGGGGGTCGATCAGCTCAACCTCCTCGGCGACGAGGTGGCGTAATGCGTCATCAATCGAAGGGACCGCATAGGCGATGTGATGGAGCCCTTCGCCGTGCTTGGCCAGGAAGCGGCCCACCGGTGTGTCCGGGCCCAGCGGTCTCAACAACTGCACATTTGAGGCGCCGATCGGAAGCATGGCCTCCTCGACCCCCTGTTCCTCAATGACCTCCCGGTATTCGGCGCGCACGTGATACTGCCGCTCGTACTCGGCGAGGGCCGCGTCGAGATCGCGAACCGCGATGGCGACATGATCGATGTTGACCAACCTCATGCGGGCAGGCTACCCGGGTTGGCTCGGTGGGTAGTCTCCTGACAGGAGAGGAGTGAGCCATGGGTGCTGTTATCACCGGAATCGCCAGAACGCCGCTCGGGAAGTTTGGGGGTGGCCTCGCCCCGTTGCGCGCAGTCGAATTGGGAAGCGCGGCCATCCAAGGGGCCCTCCAACGATCGCAGCTCGACCCCGCCCGGATCGATGAAGTGATTTTCGGGCAGGTGCTCCAGGCAGGTGAGGGACAGATCACTGCCCGCCAGGCGGCCGTGCGGGCCGGGGTACCCATGACGGTACCGTCCACAACGGTCAACAAAGTCTGTCTGTCGGGCATGACCGCCATCGCCATGGCCGACCGCTCCGTACGACTTGGTGAGGCGTCATTTGTCGTGGCCGGGGGCATGGAAAGCATGAGCAATGCCCCCTACCTGACGCCGAGTACCCGCTGGGGAGCGAGGATGGGCGATGTCCAATTGATCGACGTCATGCTGCACGACGGCCTGTGGTGCTCGTTCGATCACTGCGCGATGGGTGAATCATCCGACTTGAAGAACGCCCAGCTGGGCATATCCCGCCGGCAGCAGGATACCTGGGCAGCAGAAAGCCACCGCCGCGCCTCGCAGGCGGTCCAAACGGGTGTCTTCCAGGAGGAAATCGTCACGGTGCAGGTGCCCCAACGGAAGGGAGACCCGGTAGCGGTCGAGCTCGACGAGGGTATCCGGCCGGATACGACCGTCGAGAGCTTGAGCAAACTACGGTCCGCGTTCACCGCGGAAGGAACGACCACCGCCGCCAACGCGTCCCAGATATCGGACGGCGCGGCGGCCGTCATCGTGGCTGATCGCGCCGCCGCGAAAGCCGCCGGGCTTCCGATCCTGGCGGAGATCATCGCCTACGGACAGATTGGTGGTCCCGACGCCACCTTGCAGGAACGGCCTGCCGAGGCGCTCGGCGTGGCGCTAAAGAAGGCGGGGATGTCCGCCGGGGATCTCGACCTCGTAGAAATCAACGAGGCGTTCGCGTCCGTGGCATTGTGGTCGGCCCAGATGCTCGACCTCGGCCACGACAAGGTAAACGTCAATGGTGGCGCGATTGCCCTCGGTCATCCGATCGGAGCGACGGGCGCTCGCCTGATCGTTACGCTGGTCAATGAACTGAGACGACGTGGGGGCGGCATCGGCGGCGCCTCGCTGTGCGGGGGCGGGGGTCAAGGGGACGCACTCATCATCAAAGTGGAGGTGTGAATGGCCGAGCTACCGGAACGCAATCTTGCCCTGGAACTCGTACGAGTCACGGAAGCGGCCGCCATGGCTGCCGCCCGCTGGCAGGGACGAGGCGACAAGGAAGGCGTCGATCAAGCTGCCGTTGATGGAATGAGATCCATCATGGCCACCGTCGAGATGGACGGGATCATCGTCATCGGTGAGGGCGAAAAGGACGAAGCGCCGATGTTGTACAACGGCGAAAAGGTCGGAAACGGAAAAGGCATAGCGGTCGATGTGGCCGTTGATCCCGTGGACGGCACCACGCTCACGGCCGATGGCATGCCGGGCGCCCTGGCCGTTATCGGCCTGGCCGAGCGCGGCTCCATGTATGCACCGGGAAGCCTCGTCTACATGGACAAGATTGCGGTTGGACCCGAGGCAGCCGGCATGGTCGACCTGGAGGCGCCGGTCGAGCGTAACCTGACCAGAGTCGCCAAAGCACTCAAAAAAGACATCAACGACCTGACGGCCATCATCCTGGACCGGCCTCGCAACCGTGACTACATCCAGGCCGTCCGGGAAGCCGGGGCCCGGATCCGGTTGATTCGAGATGGCGACGTCTCGGGAGCCATCTCCACCGTCCGGGAGGAAACCGGTATCGACATCCTGCTGGGCATCGGAGGGTCGCCAGAAGCCGTCATCGCTGCATCGGCTCTGTTGTGCATGGGTGGTGAGATCCAGTGCAAGCTTTGGCCGAGGGACGAGAGCGAGCGTCAGTACGCCCTCGAGAACGATCTCGATCTCGATCAGATCCTCACGACCAGAGATCTCGTCGATTCCGACAATGTGTTCTTCGCGGCGACCGGGGTCACCGACGGCGAATTGCTCGACGGGGTCGATTATTACGCCAACGGCGCCCGGACGCATTCGGTGGTCATGCGCTCCCGAACCGGATCGATCAGGTTCATCGATACCCACCACGACCTGCGCAAGCTCAAGGTGCTGAGCGCTGTGGAATACGGATAGTCGAGCTTCGCTCACAGCTTTCCGCTCTTTGCTTTCCGGGTGGCGGACGGCGGCCTAGCTCCAACCTCTCTCCCTCACATTGCTCCTCCGACCTCGAGGGCTTCCATCAGTGAGTCCGCCACCGGAACTCCGGCGGCGGCAAGCTGCCCGGCCGGAAAGGCACCTCCGTCGTACAGCACGCATTTGAGGCCAAGAGCCAGGGCGGCATCCGCGTCATCGAGCGCATCGCCGATAACGAGCACCTCGACAGGATCCAGCCGGCACGTGAGGTCGTGCTCCACGGCCTGCACATGCTCCTCCAGGTACGCCTGCTTGCGATCGCCGGGCGTACCCCGCAAACCGTCGATGCGAACCAAGAACTCGCCCAGACCGAAACGGTCGACTTGCGGGACCAGTTCATCGTGCCAGTACATCGACAAAAGGGACTGGCTCAGCCCGGCCCGGTCAGCGAAAACGATCGCGTCCATCGCGTCGCCGGCCAATGGAGCCGATTCCACCCGGCGGCGGTAGGAATCGTGGAACGCCAGATCAAATGCCAACCACTCCGACTCCTCGATCACCCGGCCGAGGAGACGCTCGTAAAAACGGAGTACGGGGCGCGTGTACTGCGCCCCGTACTCTTCAATGGTGATAGGCCGACGACCAATGGTCGCCAACGTATCGTTGACGGCCGCCACGACGACTGCGAGGTCGTCGAGCAGCGTTCCATTCCAATCCCAAACGATGTGACGCATCGTTTGGGACACTAGGACACCGATTCCAAGGAGGCGGCCCGGCATCAACCAGGCCGCCCCGGAAATGGTGTTCGTCGGTTACTTACTCGGCGACGCGGTCCTTCAGGCCCTTGGCCGGACGGAACTTCGCGTGCTTCTTGGCTGCGATATGGATCGCGGCACCGGTGGCCGGGTTACGGCCCATCCGGGCCTTGCTCCTGCTGGTGTAAAAGGTGCCAAAGCCTGAAACACGCACTTCGCGGTCGGCATCAAGCTCGACAGCGATAATGCCCTTGCCGGAGTCGCTGCTGAAGATCGCATCGATCACATCCGCGGCCTTGGCCTTGGACAGATCTGTCTTCTTCGCCAGCTTCTCCGCCATCTCGGTTTTGTTCACTCCGCCTCCCCTCATCTCTGCGGCCGGCGTTTCCGGCTTTCGCTTGGAACCGCCATAACGCGGTGTCAGATCAAAACTACAAGGTTTACCGACGTTTTTCGAGGATCTACCGCGCTGGAGGGCCGTCAAAACCGTCATCGACGCTCCGGCCCAGGCGGGCGAAGCGCCTGTCATAGCGGTCGGCGAGCGAGCTCCACCCGTACCTCGACATGGCAGTAGCGAGCTCCGGCGCCATCGAGCGAACCTCTGACCGGTGGGTGATCGCCCATCGAAGGCGGTCGATCAGGCCCTCGTCGTCGTCGTACAGGCAATGCTGGTGGTAGTCGTTCGGGATCAATCCGGGGTAAGAGAGCCTGCGAGGAAGGAGCGGAAATGCACCGGCGGCAATCGCCTCAACCACCGCGACACCAAAGAACTCGTGGTGCGCTGTGCTGACCACAACATCGGATCGAGAAAGCAGTTCAATGTAGCGGGCTGGGGGCGAAAACCCTTGATGGAGCAAGCGATTTCCCAACCGCTGCTCTGCATCGACGAACTCCGCCGGCGTGTTGCGGAAGTTCTCCCCGGCGAGGATCACCTGGAATTCGAGCCCCTCATCGATGAGTGCGTAGAGGGCTTGAAAGAACGTTTCCGGGTTCTTGTCGTACTCCCACCGCTGGTTCCAGAGGACGACCAATGGACCGTCCGGCTCGGGCCGTCCGACGAGCCGCTCCAGATCGATTCCCACCGGCAGGACTTCTGAGCGAGCCCGGACGGTTGGGATCGCGTCAACATGGGTGAAGTCAGGCAAGCTTCCCAGCAAGCCGGGCAGAATCGAGAAGAACTCCTCCAGGTGGTACTGGGAGTTGAACAAAACAAGGTCAGAAGCCGCCGCGCTCAGCCAGTTGGTGAAACCGTACGAATGATCGATATTCGTTCCGGGTGGCGGCGGATAGGTGATCTGGTTCTCGTGCATGTAGAGGGCGACGGCCGGTTGCCCGATGCAGTGCCGGGTGAGCCCGAGGAAGGTCGGCAGGTCGAGCATGTCTGAGGTGAGGACCAGGTCGGGACGCCCCCGCTCGGCAACGAGCTCTTCAGCTTGACCCGCCAGAGTGAACGCGGCGCCCCGCATGCGCCACTTCCAGAACCGAGCCGGCAGCGTGAGCAGGTCAACCTCATGGGAACTCGCCTCCACATACCCCTCCGCCCAGGCAGCGTGCGACCCGCCGAAGTAGGGCTCAATGAGGAGAATGCGCATCAGGGCTGTTCGATGTTACGTTGTGTGTCACGCTCGACTCCAAACGATGCGTACTTTGTACTTTGTACTTCGTATTGCGTCCTAGGGATGATTGCTGAGTAGGAAGAACGAGACACGAAGTACGGCGAGCGAAGCTCGCCTTAAAGCTTCTTCCTGAACACCCGGTGGTTCTTGTGCGGTACACCGCCGATTTTCACCAGGTCGCTGCGCATCTTGGAGGCCGACTCGGCGATCTGCGTGATTTCGTAACGCTTGAATCCCGCCGCCTTGAACGTCCTGACAATCTCGGAGTAGAGCAAGGCGTTTCCGCCGCGCTTCTGGAACTCGGGCAAGATTCCGATGCCATTGGCGACCACCCAGTCTTTGGTGCGCATCGCCCGAAGCAGATGCACTACGCCAAACGGGAACAACCTTCCTCCGGTCTTTTGCATCCCACCCGAAATGTCCGGGAAGGCGAGAAGGAAGCCAACGATCCGCTCCCCCTGGGTGATGAGCTTGATGAGATCGGGACGGACGACCAACATGATGGTGGCGACAATGAAATCGACCTCGGCGTCGCTGAGCGGTACGTACTCCCAGTTGTCCACAAACGAGTTGTTGTACGCCCGAGCGATGCGCTCTGCCCACTCCCGGATCTCCTTCTTGGAGGAGAACTCCTTCATGGTCAACCCGCCGCGTTCCTTGGTCCGGGCGGCCACCGTCTCGATCCGTTCGTCCAGTTCCCAGGTCGATCCATCGAGGATATGCGAGATGAAGTCGACTTCCTTCTTGAAGCCGGCCCGGGTGGCCATATCGATGTAGTACGGAGGGTTGTAGCTGAGCATGGTCATCGTTTGTCGGTGCTCAAAACCCTTTTCGAGGAACCCATAGGCATCGAACGGACCGAAGCCCTTGGGGCCGACGACGGCGTTCAACCCGCGTTTCGCGGCCCAATCGAAAGCAGTGGAGAACAGGGCCTGCGCTGCCTCTGGATCGTCAACGCATTCGAAGAGATAGAACTGGCCTTCCCGGGTTTTGTGGTACTCGTTGTACCGGGTGTTCTCGAGAGCGGCGATCCGACCGACGTCATGCCCATCGCGAACCGCAATGAAGAAATCGGCCTGTGAGTGCTCGTAGTAGGGGTGCTTGCGAGGATTGAGCATGGCGTTCATGTCAAGGCGCATCGGGGGAACCCAATTGGGATAGTCGGCGTAGAGCCGATACGCAATGTCCACAAATCGCCGCACTTGAGCGCGCCGCGAGAGGTCCACTTTCTCGATCTTCAGCATGACCACTCCGCCGTTGGACGTGTCATTCTCCCACCTTCGCCAATTGTCTCGCTTCCAGAGTCGTTGAAACCAGGAACAAAATGATGAGGGCTACCCCGAGACCACCGATGGCGAAGTCGTAGATGCTGACCTCACCAAACCAGAGCGAAACCATGCGTTGCCCCACAAAGAAAAGCACGGCGTTGAAAAGAATGATGATCACCCGCACCTCGGTAGGGCCCAGTCGCCCGTACGAGATCCGGAATTCGCCGGTGACGTAGGTCCGGACGTACACGAGGACCGACATCAGGAGGTATCCGATGAGGGCAACCGCGGCTACCTCGAATGACACATAGGGCGACAATCCGAGCCCGAATACAATCAACGTTTCGCTCACGGAATCCATCGTGTGGTCTATGAAGAACCCGAATTTAGGCCGCTCGATGTTGCGATAACGAGCCAGGGTGCCATCGAGGCTGTCTCCGAACCAATTCACGACCAGGCCCAGGCTGGCCAGCCAGAGGAAGACGGCCGCAGAGGAACTTGCCCAGTAGCCGATAAACGTGATCAGTGAACCAACAATGCCGATTCCGGTCAGCACGTCCGGCGTTACCCGAGCCGGCATATGCTCGGCCAGCCACTGGAGGGCCGGACGCTCCAGCGGGCCGAGGAGGATGTCGTTGACTCGTTCGTGCGGTTTTGGTTCGCTCATCGTCTCTGCCCAGACCCGTCGTCGAAAAGATTCGAGCGTTCGGTCAGCGTGCTCTTGGGCCAGAGCGGATAGAACATCAACCACTGATCAGGGTTGGCCCGGATGGCCTCCTCGGCTTGTCCAAGAATCAGGGAGGTGACGTAGTCGACGTCTCCCGGTGGGTCGGCGCAGTCGATCGGCTCGTTGAAGCGAATCTCGTAACGGCCGTCCGGCGTCCGAACAACCCAGACGAAGAAGAGCAGAGCGCCGGTCGCAAACGCCATTGTCGCGTAGCCGTTCCACAGCCGCGTCGGCCGGTTGAATAAGACGACCTTGCTGGCCTTGCGGCCGGGCGGGACCGGGCGATCGACGGCGGTAAACACGATCCCGGCCGACTCGAGCCGGGACGTAGCCTCCGCCAGGGCCTCCCTTGAGCCAGGCGTTATGACCAGCCCGTGGTCGGAGCGCAGATCGTTGACCAGTCGATAACCGGCCGGGGGCGCCGCATACGAGATCACCTGGACTTCAAAGTCCGTTACGGTGAAAGCAACCCCGGCCAGATCGAGTGCCCCGAGATGGGCCGAGACGGCCATCATGCCGCGCCCTTCGGCCTTCTTTTGCTCGAACATGTCGAGGAGCTCGGAGGGGAGATGCACGAGCTCGCCCAGCGCTTCCCGGCCGTGCGCAACCTTGTGAAAGAACTCGAAGCCGGCGATGCCTGCGTGATACAGCACCTTGGCGACGTGTTTGTTCAGAGCCGGATCGTCTTCTGACGTATCGAGGACAACCGCCAGGTTGGATTTGACCGCGGACACCATGCTTGATTTTCGCCGCCGGGCCGACAGTCGTGCAATGACGGTGATACCCGCCGCAGCAAGACCGGGGGGAACCACTTTTCCGAGCCAGAGCGCCGTCCGAAGACCCCTATCCGTGTTGAGGTATTCCTGGAGGCGGCTCACTACAAGCCTCCCTCGGTTGGACCTATGCTACGGCCCTTCCACGCCATCTACATTTCCTGCCTGCCGACCAGGGCCCGCCCAAGAGTGAGCTCATCGGCGTAGTCGAGATCGCCTCCGACGGGCAGGCCGCTGGCCAATCGCGTCACGCGAACACCAAGAGGCTTCAGCTCGCGAGCGATGTACATGGCGGTAGCGTCGCCCTCAACAGTCGGGTTCGTCGCCAGGATCAGCTCTTTGATGCCCTCATTCGGAACCCGCTCTTGCAACTCTGCGAAGTGGAGCTGGCTGGGGCCGACCCCTCCGATAGGAGATAGCGCCCCACCCAGTACGTGGTATCGCCCCCGGAACTCTTGCGTCTTCTCCACCACGACGATGTCCTGCGCGCGCTCGACCACGCACACCACGGTCGGATCGCGGCGCAGGTCGCGACAAATCGAGCATTCCTCGGTCCCGGTCACGTTGAAACACCGGGCACAGGTCTTCACCTGCTCCCGCATGTCGATGATGGCCTGTGCGAGCCGGCGTGCGTCGGCCTGTTCGACGACGAGCAAATGGAACGCCAGCCGCTGGGCCGACTTGCGCCCAACACCCGGTAGGCGTGAGAGTTCGTCGATGAGCCGCTGAACCGGGCCTTCGAACATCAGCCCAACAACCCGCCCAGGTCCAGTCCCCCTGCGATGCCGCCCATGCCCGCCTGTGACGCCTCGTTGGCAGCGGCGAGCGCCTGGTTGGTGGCGGCAACGATCAGGTCGCCCAACATCTCCGCATCTTCAGGGTCGATAACCTCCGGGGCGATCTCAACCGATACCAGCGAGCCGCTCCCCGTCACCGTGGCCGTCACGACACCACCGCCGGCGGTGCCCACAAAGGTCTGGGTTGCCAACTGCTCCTGGTGCGCTGTCATCTGTTCTTGCATCTGCTGCGCCTGCTCCATCAGCTTGCGCAGGTCCTGTGGTCGCATTCCCATGGCGGCAAGAGTATCAGGGATGTAGTTTCTCGTTCTTCGTTCTTCGTTTCTCGTGTTCTTGCTTGATTTCCAGTTTCCAGTTTCCAGTTCCAGTTAGCGAGGTGTGGTCTGCCTGCACCGGCCACTCCTGAGCGTCTGCGGGAGGCTGGTGGCCGGCGACTGGCCACCAGCAGCCGGCTGCTTCAGTTCTCGTCGACGATCTCCTCTACCACCTGGCCACCCAGCAGACCCTCGACGAGAGCATCCGGATCGGTGGGACCCGATGGGGCTTCCAGCAGCTCATGCTTATCCGGCAGCGTCTCCATTTCGTCCGAAGAAACGGACACCCCTTCGTCGCTTTGGCTTCCTGATCGAAACTGAATCTGAATCGATCCTCCCAGCAGCTCGGCGGCGTGTGCCTCGACAACCTCCTTGACCAGGTCATCGGACTGGAGTTGCTCGAGGTGAAAGGAGAGGTGGTCCGGCAGGAGCAGCGTAACGGTCAACCCTTGCACGCTGCCGGGGCTGGCCTCTCGAAACAACGCCTGGCGGCGCGGACCGAGGTCATCGCGAACCCCGGCAACCAGCGCCGGCCAAACCGATTCGAATTGGCCGAGAGTGAGATCGCCGATCAATGCCATACCGGGAACGTCTGATTGAGGTTCGGACGTCTCGAGCTCCGCCGGTTCTGAGGGCGGTGGCTCGTCGGGAATATTCTGCTCGTCGGACGGCCAGGGCCCATCGGAGAGTCCGGTCTGGGATTGACCCTCTGCAGCGGCAGAAGCAGCTGGGCGAGTTGCCGGTTTGGCCGCACCAACTTCGCCGGCGGCCGCGTCGCCTCCAACCGACGTCGCAGGTTTGACAACCGCGGGGACTCCCGCCCCCAAGCGTCTCACCCGCTGTTCCACGTGCTCGAGCCGTGCCGCCATCGAGGCAAGGTCGCCTGCAGTTTCTGGTCGAGTGAGCTTCAGCAGCGTGATCTCCACCATCAATCGTTCCTCGCGCCCCTCCCGAAGCCGCAACAGAGCTTCGGCGAGATGATCGACGGTTCGCAGCACATCGGGAGCAGGTAGCTCCTTCGAAACCCTCACCCACTCCTCGAGCACATCCGCAGAATCGTCCGCCACCTCAGCAAGGTTGGGGGCGTAATGGGCCAGGAACACGCCTCGAAAGAACGCTATGCCTTCGCTAACGAACCGACGCAGGTCGACGCCTTCCGCGGAGAGCGAAGCAACCATTTCGATGGCCGCCCGGGCGTCTTGGCGGACAACTGCCCGGGCCAACTGGGCGTAGACCTCAGAATCGGCGAGACCAAGGGCACGGTTGACACCCCGCACCTCGACCGATCCATCACCGAGAGCAGCTACCTGTTCGAGCAGGCTCAGGGCGTCTCGCACCGATCCTCGGGCATGCCGAGCAACGGCGGTAAGGGCAGCAGGCTCCACCTCGTACTCCTCCTCACTGCTGATCCTGGTCAGATACCCGGCCAGCAGCTCCACTGCGACGTTGTGGAAGTCGAACCTTTGGCTTCGGCTGCGGATGGTGTCGAGCAGCTTGTAGGGCTCGGTGGTGGCAAGAACGAAGTGGACATGCGGCGGTGGCTCTTCGAGTGTCTTGAGGAGCGCGTTGCCTGCCGCCTTCGACAGCATGTGAGCTTCGTCGAGGATGAATATGCGCTTCGCTCCGCCCACCGAGGCAACGGTGGTCACACTCACCCGAATATCGCGGATATCGTCGACGGAGTTATGCGAGGCGGCATCGAGTTCGATGACATCAAGAGAAGAGCCCTCGGTCACCGCAACGCAAGAATTGCAGGTGTTGCAAGGTTCGCCGTTCTCACCAAGGTTGGTGCAGTTCAGAGCTTTGGCGAGGATTCTGGCCGTGGTGGTCTTGCCGGTTCCGCGCGGGCCTGCCAGGAGATAGGCGTGGGCAACTCTGTTCTCCTGAACCTCGCGCGCCAGAGTCTCGGTCACATGGCTCTGGCCGATGATGTCCGCGAACCGCTGCGGGCGATACTTCCGATACAGCGCCTGGTACTCCACGCCGGCGATGGTAGCGGGGGGACCCGACAGCGGCGCAGAGCGCCACTGTCTTGAGTTCTCGTTTCTCGTTTTCGGTTCTTCGCGTCCTCGGCGTGAGACGGGGGAGGTGGCCGAGCGGAGCGAGGTCGGAGGGGGCAATTCTTCGGCGGGAAGACCTACGTTGTTGGGAACCGGCCCCGCCCCTCCTCCGCTTTGCCTCGGGTCCCCCCCCCCCCCCCCCCCCCCCCCCCCCCCCCCCAGCCGGCTCCGCCTGCGTCTAAGGGGGGAGACGCACGAGGAACCAGGAACGAAGAACCAAGAACTACTCAGTTCCCCCACTAAACCGCCGATGACCCACAATGGGGATTCGTCCTGCCAGGATGCCAGTATCTCTGGCCGCGAACCGACGACGGATTGACAAATGACTGAGAACTGAGAACTGATGACTGATAACTCTCACCCGTCCGTTTGGGCCAAGGGGCTCGTTCGCCGGTTTGGCACCAAGGTGGCCGTTGACGGGGTTGACCTGTCAATCGGTCGCGGCGAGTTTTACGGACTGCTCGGACCAAACGGTGCCGGTAAGACAACCACGATCAAGATGATCGTTGGCTTGTTGCGTCCCACGGCAGGCACCGCCGGCATCAACTCACTCAACACCTGGCGGCAACCGCTCGAAGTAAAGCGCAAGATCGGTGTACTTCCCGAGGAATTCAACCTGTATGAGCGGCTGACCGGCGCCGAACTGCTCGACTTCACTTCGGCGATCCACCGCCTTCCCAGAGAAGCCGCTGTGCAACGACGTCGCGAGTTGCTGAAACTCCTCGATCTGGAGGACGCCGCATCCGACCTGGTTGCCGACTACTCGCGAGGCATGCGCAAGAAACTGGCGTTAGCTGCTGCCGTCATCCACGCGCCGCCGGTCCTGTTCCTCGACGAACCATTCGAGGGGGTCGACGCTGTGAGCGCTCGATTGATCCGCGGTTTACTCCAGCAGTACACCGCCCGGGGGGCAACGATAGTTTTCTCCTCACACGTCATGGACCTGGTCGAACGTTTGTGTACCCGGATTGGCATCATGGTGCACGGCAAACTGGTAGTGGAAGCGACACCCGCTGAATTGCGACAACAGTACGGAGTGGCGTCGGTCGAGGATGCCTTCCTGGAAGTGGTCGGAGCCGGCGACATGGGCGAGGGATTGGAATGGTTGGGCGCCTCGTCTGGCTGAAATGGCGGTTACTGGTCAACGGCGTGCGAGCCGACCGCCAGCGCGCCTTTGGTCTTCCCATAGTCACGATCGGAGTGGCTGCGATCGGGTTTTGGCTGGCCGCCCGCTATGGAAAAACCGCGGGCGAGATGCCCGCCAAAGCTGCGGGCGATTTCACACTATGGGTGATGTTATTGGCCTGGCTGACCTGGACCACCCTCCCGGTCCTGCTTTTTCCGCTCGACGAGACTCTCGATCCGGCGCGGTTTTCGCTCGCTCCCATGAGCCGTAGCCAGCTGATGGCCGGGTTGACCGCCGCGGGGCTGGTGACTCCGACGATCGTGGTCCCCGTCCTTGTGCTGGCGACCAACGTCGGTGTGTTCTCAGGTCCGCTCACCGCCTTGATGGCACTCCTCGCCGGCGCTCTGATTCTGCTTCATCTGATAGTCGGAGGCCAGACTTTCACGGCATTGGTATCTCTGGTTCTCCGCAGCCGGCGTGGTCGTGATCTAGCAGTCGTTATTGTCTCCTCTCTTGGCTTGCTGGGATTCGCGCTCCAGCAGACCATCGCCACAGCGATTGGCGAATACGGACTGGCAGGAGCCGTTGACGTCTACTCGCTCTCTTCCTGGTGGTGGGCACTACCTCCGGTAGCTGCCCAACAGGCAGTGGTAGCCGCAGCCGCCGGATCATGGGGACAGGCCTTTCTGGCACTGGCCGTATCCGCGGGTTGGCTCCTGGCAATCATCTCGGTTTGGAACCGGTTGCTGCTCCGTCTGGTAACCACCCCGGAGTCGAGCCCCCTGCGCAGCAACAAACGAGTACGCCCAACCCTCGCCGACCGGCCCGGCTGGTCCACGACGTTGATTGTCGCCCGGAAGGAACTTCTCTTCTATGTGCGGGACCCGCGGCTGCGCATGGTATGGACCGGAGCCGTCATCTTCCTGGGAGTGATCGTCGCCACCCTGTTGATCGGGACAACCCAATTGAGCGACATCCAACGCGCCGGGTGGTTGCCGCTGATCGGGCCGATGGTAGTGATTTTCATCGGCCTTCCGGTAGCCCTCAATCAGTTTGGATGGGAACGCAATGCGGCGTCTTTCCTTTTCGCTCTGCCGGTAGCACCCCGAACGCTTCTCACTGGGAAGAACCTCGCCGCCGGAACTGCGCTGTTCGCGGAGACACTCACGTTGTCGATCATCCTCGCCTGGGTGAGCGGCGGGTGGGAGACGTTGCCGATGGTGCCGCCGCTGGCCCTCACCGCCATCGGCTGTCAGCTCGCCATAGGGAACATCGTGTCCGTCCTGGCACCACTCCGCCTGCCCGACATGGGTACCGACCTCTTCGCCCAGGCGACCGAACAGGGTTGCCTGGCTATCACCGCCCAGATGGCTTCTTTCTTCGTCATCGGGCTCCTGATGACTCCCCCGGCTGCCGCTTACGTGCTGGTCGTCGAGTTCGGTCGAAACCTCAACCCGGTCGTCGTATCAGTGGCGTCCCTCGCCTACGGTGCCATCATCTATTCGATCGGGCTGTGGATCGGCGCCCGGGTGCTACGGAAGCGGATTCCTGAGATGGTGGCGATGGTGCAAACGGTGTGAAAGCGAGCTTCGCTCGCCTTCAAACGTACTTTGTACTTTGTACTTCGTATGGAACGGACTCGTGGGTTATACGAGGTACGACTTACGAAATACGAGGTACGTCGGATACGTAGAATCCCCCCATGACCGCTACCCGTCCGTCAGCGACATAGCCACTCTCGCCCCTCCACCTCTAACAATCTTGGTAGCGGTACGAAGTACGAAATACAAGGTACGTCGGATACGTAGTATCCGACTATGACCTCTCTCCGCCTCGGTATCGATCTCGATGGGGTGGTCGCCGACTTCGTGGCCGGCTGGATCAGCCGCTACAACCAGGAGTTCGAGGCCGACCTCACTCCCGCCTCCGTACAAACCTGGGACGGTTTGCACACGCTCACCCACTTCCGGAACAGCGACGAATTCTGGAAGTGGGCCAGCGACCATGGGGGCGGAAGCGTGTTCCGGCACCTCGAGACCTACGACGGTGCCACTGAAGCTCTTCACGAGCTCGCCATACGCGGCCACGAGATCGTGATCCTCACCCTGAAACCGGACTGGGCCGTACACGACACATTCGCCTGGATTGCCGACCACCGGCTTCCCAGCCGCGAAGTCCACATCCTCTCAGAGAAGTGGAAAGTGTCCTGCGACGTCTACCTCGATGACTCCCCGGGGCAACTGACGCGCTATCTCGAGAAACGCCCGGACAGTCTCATTTGTCGGTTTGTTCGCCCATGGAACGAGCCGATCGAGGGCACGCACGACGTAGCCAGCTGGGCCGAATTCGTGGACATCGTGGAGTCGCAGACGCGGTGTCCCTAGGGCGCAACACCCACCCCGCCGAGGCCAATCGGCCGGGAACGGCAGCTCGATTCCTACCCTCTTCTACGACCGCCGGCCCGTCCCGCCAACCATGGGCGACACCGCCGCTCGAGTTCCGTCCATGCGTAGCATCACGTAGATGACGACTGCCCTCACCCCCAACGCCCGAACCGTGCTCGAATCTCGCTATCTGCTGCGCGACGAGGAGGGCCGGCCCGTCGAGACCCCGGAGGACATGTTTCGCCGTGTGGCAACCCATCTGGCTGCGGCCGAAGCCGGCTGGGGCGGCGACACCGAACGTTGGGCGGAGCAGTTCTACCGGGCGATGGTCGACCTGGATTTCCTACCCAACTCCCCGACATTGATGAACGCCGGGCGAGAGCTCGGTCAGCTGGCCGCCTGCTTCGTGCTTCCAGTGGATGACTCACTCGACTCGATCTTCGACACCCTGAAGCTGGCCGCAAAGATCCACCAATCTGGCGGCGGAACCGGCTTCTCTTTCTCGCGCCTCCGTCCGCGTGGAGATATCGTGAAAACGACGATGGGCGTGTCGTCGGGACCCCTGTCGTTCCTGGAGGTGTACGACGCGGCGACCGAACACATCAAGCAAGGCTCCTTCAGACGGGGCGCCAACATGGGCATCCTCGACGTCACTCACCCGGACGTGCTCGAGTTCATCGATGCCAAGCGGAGTGGGGGAATCACCAACTTCAATATGTCGGTTGGGGTGACGGAAAGCTGGATGGAGAAGGCGGCGGTGGGGGAAATGTACGATCTCGTCAACCCCCGAACCGGTGACCCGGCCGGTTCGCTATCAGCCGGCGAGGTATTCGACCGAATGATCGAAGCGGCCTGGGCGACCGGCGATCCCGGGATCGTGTTCCTCGACCGAATCAACGAGGCCCGCACCAATCCCACGCCCGCCTTGGGCTGGATCGAAGCAACCAACCCGTGCGGCGAGCAGCCCTTGCTCCCCTACGAGGCGTGTGTGTTGGGGTCGATCAACCTCGGCCACTTCGCCGCCGGGGGTACAGCCGACCTCGAGCGCCTCGGGGAGGTAGTGGACCTGGCTGTCCGCTTCCTCGACGACGCAGTCGAGAGGACTCGTTATCCGATCCCCGAAATCGAGCGTCTCCATAGGGAGGGGAATCGAAAGATAGGGTTAGGAGTGATGGGCTGGGCCGATCTCCTGGTCCAAGTCGGCCTCGCCTACGACTCGCAGGAGGCGGTGGCTCTGGCGGAAGAGGTGATGGGTTTCGTTCAAGTTCGCGCCGATGCGGCCTCTCAGCAACTCGCCCGCGAGCGCGGCACCTTTCCCAACTGGGAAAACTCGGTATACGGACCGAAGGGCTGGAACCGCCCGATGCGCAACGCTACGCGAAGCACCGTCGCCCCAACCGGAACCATCTCCATCCTCGCCGCATGCTCCTCTGGCATCGAGCCGCTGTTCGCGGTGGTGTTCCACCGAAAGGTTCTGGACGGAAAGATCCTGCTGGACGTAAACCCCGACTTCAGACGGCTGGCCGAAGCCGAGGGAATCTGGTCACCGGACCTAGCCGAGGCAATCGCCGCGCAGGGAGGGGTGCGAGGCCTCGCCTTGGTGCCAGACGAGCTACAGCGCCGATTTCCTACTGCCCACGATGTCGATCCCGAATGGCACGTGCGCCACCAGGCGGCCTTCCAAAAGCATGTTGACAATGCTGTCTCCAAGACCATCAACCTGCCGCGGGACGCCACTCCTCGAGACGTTCGAAGGGTCTACCTGCTCGCATGGAAGCTGGGCTGTAAGGGGATCACCGTATACAGGGACGGATCAAAGACCTGGCAGGTCCTCAACCGGGGAAGACCATCCGGTACCGACCTCGGGACAACGGAGGGATCAGCACCCTGGGCGGGAGAGGACCGGGAGGCACGGCCGCCGAACCGCGGGCAGAGCCTACTGGAGGTCTGCCCGGTGTGCGGTCAGGCGTCTTTCGAGTTCGCGGAAGCATGCGGCAAATGCCACTCCTGCGGCCATTCCACATGTTGAGGTCCGAATTGAGCATGTTTCTGAGGAAGAGCAAGAGTTCGTTGATGGAGTCCGAGATCACTCCCGGAGAATCGCCCCGCCTCCCTCGATAGCCGGGGAAACCCGGCCGGCCAGCCGACCGGAGTCGCCGGCTTGACCCAGGACCGGATGGAACGTGAATTGCTGTCGAGGCGGCAACCTCTCAACGGAGACCCGGCTCCTTTTCGCTCAACAAAGACCTGATCCAGGTCCCGAGTCGGCTGAAAAGGTTCAGGAGACCGAAATCGCCGCTCGGAGGACCGTGCGGCATGCGTCGTCAGCGTCGCGCGTGACTTCCAGGATGCGGCTGAGGACCAGGGGCGACTCGATGCCGGCGGACATCGTCGAAATGAACGTTAAAGCGACGACGCGCATCCCCGCATGGTGCGCTGCCATCACCTCCGGTAGGAACGAGTTCGAGGATACGGAGCATCCGGCCAGTTGGGCCAGCCGGATCTCGGCAGGGGTCTCGAAGCTCGGACCCATCCAGTAGCCGGCGACTCCCGTCGGGAGTGATAGACCCGCTGCTCCAACAGCTTCGCGCACGGCATCAGTCAGGGCGGCGTCGTAGAGATCAGACATGGAAAGAAAGGGCGTCCGCCACCCTCCTCCCTCGCGTTCCTGTGCGAGCGGATTGATTCCCGAGAAATTCACGTGGTCTGTTAGCGCCATGAAGGAGCCAGGCAGAAGGTCGGCACGCATCGACCCGCTGTTGGCAATGTAGAGCAGGACCCGACAGCCCAGGCGAGCCAAGGTCCGTGCAGATATCCCCGACTCCTCCCAGGTGGCGCCGTCGCAGGGGAGGATCTTGGCCTTCATCACGGCTACCCCGCGACCCACGACGGTACCGACGGCTACTTCGTTTACGTGAGATGGGATTCTGCTCGGACGGAATCCTGGGAGATCCGCGAATGGGACCGTCACAGCGTCCTCCACCACATCGGCGCAAGGGGCGAATCCAGTTGCGAGAATCACACCAATTTCCGGACGAACGAGAGTCCTACTCTGGATGATCGCAGCGGCCCTATCTGCGGTCTCTCTGCTGGTCACAAGTCCACCTCGTTATAGTCTTGGTCGTATCTCTAGGAGGCGTTATGCGCGTTTTACGGCGTTGGGGAACCTCCAGGCTAGTTGTCGTATGTGTGGCGCTCGTCCTTATCGCCACAGCGTGTGGAAACGATGATGGAGGCGTGGAAACCACCCTTGCGCCAGCCAACTCAGGAGCCACAGGACCGGTACGCGGGGGGATTCTCGAACTCCTGGCTCTCAATGACCTTGCCACCCTCGACAACAGCCAGGCTGTTTCCAGCATCGACTACAACCTCGTAGCCGGCGCCTTGTTCGAAGGTTTGTATCAGTTCAACAACGCCGGTGAACTCGAGGCAAGGCTGGCGGATGGAATGCCCCAGGTCTCGGCCGACGGACTGGTATACACGTTCAAGCTTCGCGAAGGCGCCATGTTCGCCGGGCCGGACTTCGAGCCTCGCCAAGTCACTGCTGATGATGTGGCGTACGGGCTACTCCGTGCACTTGATCCGAATACTCTCCCGGCACCGTCCTGGGGAGGCGGCTACCTGTTTCCAATCCAAGGTGCCCCGGCGTTTGCCAATGGGGAGATCGACTCAGTCGAAGGTATCGAGGTAGTAGACGACCAAACCTTGCGTATCACCCTCTCCGAGCCGACCACCACTTTCGTGTTCGGGTTGACGATCGCGACCAGCTGGCCGCTGCCCAGGGAGGCCGTCGAAGAGCGGGGTGAGGGCTTCGCCGACCGTCCCGTGGGCGCGGGACCTTTCTTCGTCCAGGAGTGGAACAAGGGAAAGGACATCACAGTGGTCCGCAACCCTGGCTACGTCGATCCCGACCTTCCGTATGTCGATGCCTTGCACATCGATCTCGGTGTTGACGAGAACACTCAGGTGCTGCGGCTGGAGACGGGCGAAGCCGACGCGTCGTTTGAGCAGTTCAATCTGACCCCACCGGCGATCCGACAACTCCGCGGGAACCCGAACATAACGATCCAGCCCACCGTTGGCCCGCGGATCTTCTACCTGGCATTGAACAACTGGGGTATGTTCGAGAACAAGGATCTTCGTTTGGCGGTGGCCCATGCGGCCACCAGGGACTTCGTGGCACAATTTGGGGAGATGGCGGTGCCCTGGAATCAGCTCATGTCCTCCACCTCGGTGCAGTCAGATCCTGATGGAACCCGGATCTACCCCTTTGACGCAGACAAGGCTCGCGAGTACATCGCCTCTGCCGGTTATGACGGCACACCCGTCAGAGTCATCTATGACGTTACCGATCCGTACGCGTCCTCAAATTCAACGGCCCTCAAACAAGATCTGGAGGCAGTCGGTTTCACCGTTGATTTGCAGGGGATGCAGTCCACCGAGTTCTTTGGCGCCCTGGGCGACGTCGACTACGACATCTCGTCTACGTACTGGAGTGCCGACTACCCGGATGCGCAGGATTTCATATCCACCAACTTCGTCTGCTTCCAGGTCGATCCCCCGTGGGGGCTGAACATCTCACGATTCTGCGACGAGAACATCGACGCCGCTTTCGTCGCCACCGAGCGGATGGCGTTCGGTCCCGAGCGCGACGCGGCTTTGCTCGAGGTGCAACAAGCGCTCATCGATGAGGTGGCCGGGTTGCCCATCATGGAGGTGAATCCACCGGTCGTGTGGGGTCCCGGGGTCGGTGAGATAGTCTCCCTCGCCACCTATGCCCCCTTCGATTGGAAGCGCGCCTGGCTAAAGGCTGGGGGAGGATAATCCCTGACCTCATGAAGGATCCGGCAGCCGGGGATCCGCTGCTCGCCATCGATGGGCTTCGGATCGCCGCCCGAGAAGGCGAGATCGTCCGTGCGGCCGACCTCGCCGTTGGCCGCCGCGAAGTCGTGGGTCTGTTCGGCGAGTCCGGCTGCGGCAAAACAACCTTAGGACTGGGCGTGGTCGGTCTTCTCGATCCGGCCTTGCGCGTCACTCAGGGAGAAATTCGGATCGCCGGAAGAGTCACGGTTTCTCCCTCTCTCGACGAGACTTCCGCTCTCCGGGGCGTCCAGATCGGCTTCATCCCTCAGGATCCGTTCTCGTCGTTCAATCCGCTGAGGAGAGTCGGTCCGCAGATCGGACGGGTTCTCCGCCTGCACCACGGAGCCTCACGGCGAGCGACAGAGACGAAGGCACTCGAACTCCTGTCAGCCCTCGGAGTCACAGACCCGCGCGGAGTCGCGGCCAGCTTCCCGCACGAACTCTCGGGTGGCCTTCTTCAACGCGCCGTCATCGCGGCAACTCTCATCGGCGAACCGGAGCTCCTTATCGCCGACGAACCGACCACCGCTCTCGACGTAGTGGTTCAGAACCAGGTGCTTCTCGCCTTTCTTCGCCTGGTCCGAGAATTGGGTACGGCGCTCCTGATCATCACCCACGACCTCGGCGTCTTGGCAGAGACGGCCGATCGGCTTGCTGCCATGTACGCGGGGAGCATCGTGGAGTTTGGCCCGGTCTCGTCGGTCCTAGGCAAACCCAGGCATCCCTACGTAGGGGCCTTGCTCGGCTCAATGGTGCGGCCTTCGCGAAAGCAGCAGCAGCTCTCCGTCATCGACGGACAGCCGCCCTCCCTGCCCGGCTACCTCGAACCGTGTGCCTTTGCTCCCCGGTGCTCGCGTGCACAGCCCCGCTGCTACTCAGAAGAGCCCACGTACAAATGGCCCGCCTCAAGTGGTGCAGCCTGTCACTTTCCTTTGGGCTCCTTTCCTGAAGACCGCGCAAGTCGGGTGACTCAATGACTGCGGAGCGTGCGCTCGAAGCGCAGTCTCCAAGACGGAAACCGAGACCCGGGCTCGTTGCCGGCGGGATACTCCTGGCCGGCCTAGCTGTGATCTCGATCGCGGCTCCTCTCATCGCCCCCTATGACCCGACCTTCGAAAGCGTGGCCGGTCTGGCTCCCGATGGGGGTCCACTCGATCCGGGGGCGACATACCTGCTCGGTACGGATCCCAAGGGTCGCGACCTTCTGTCTCGACTTATTTTTGGGGGCCGGGTGACCTTCTTTGCGTCGTTTGTTGCCGTGGGAGCGGCGACGGTCATCGGCCTGATCATCGGACTTGTAGCTGCTTCGAGCAACCGGCGAATCGGCGGGCTCTTGATGCGAGCGACCGACCTCGGTTTGGCGATTCCCGGACTGCTGCTCGCGGCCGCCATTTCCGCCGTCCTAGGGCGAGGTCTGGTTTCGCTGACCATTGCTCTTACCGCCGTGTTCTGGGCGCCGCTGGCCCGGGTCACCTATGGCCAGGCGATAGTCGTCAAAGAGCGACAATTCGTCGTGGCGGGTCGTGCGCTCGGAGCACGATGGGGATTCCTTCTGATCCACCACGTTCTCCCCCACGTCCTGCCCATCGTCGCGGCGTATGCAGCCCTCTCTGTGGGTTGGGCCGCGCTGTTCGAGAGCGCATTGGGATTTCTCGGCGTCGGAGTCCAGGAGCCGACTTCGAGCATCGGGGCCATGTTGGGCTGTTGCCTGGTCTTCTATCGCCAGCATCCCGGCCTCATCCTCTTTCCAACCTTGTATCTCGGATTGCTCGTCACAGCAACGACCTTGGTGGGTGAGGCGCTGCGCCGACCTAGAGAAGTGTCGCGAGGAACCGGAAGATGACCAGATTCCTCACCGGCAGGCTGGCGGCCACGGTCATCACCCTCTGGCTGTTGGCCACCGCCGGGTTCCTACTCGTCGAACTGATCCCGGGGGATCCAGCCCGCACGCTCGCCGGACCGCAGGCTTCAGCGGACACGATTCAACGAATCACAGAGGCATACGGGCTCGACGAGCCTCTTTGGGTCCGATACACCGAATCCGTGTCCAAGCTTGCCCAAGGTGACTTCGGATACAGCTTCTCGCGGTCGGAGGCCGTGAGCTCGGTGATAGGCCGGTCTTTGCCGCCGACTCTTTTGCTCACTTTGTTGGCCTTCGCCGTCGAAGTGATGTTGGCGATCCCTCTGGCACTCTTCGTCGTTGGCAAGCGCAATCGGATCGTCGATAACGCCTTGGTTGCCGCCGCCGGGGCGACCAGCGCCATCCCACCGTTTCTCGTAGGCCTCGTCCTGCTCTATCTGTTCGCGTTCCGTCTCGGATGGCTGCCACTCGGAGGGAGCGGCTCTGCCGCCGCCTATGTCTTGCCGGTTGCATCGCTGGCGGTTCCCTTCGGGCTGGTTCTAGCGCGCCTTCTGCGCACGACCCTTCTGGAGGAGGAAGATCGGGCGTACGTGACGTTTGCGTTGGCCCGCGGAGAGAAGCCCTGGCTCGTCAGGCTGCGCCACGCCCTGCCCAACGCTCTTCTTCCTCTCTTTTCAGTCCTCGCTCTGGACTTTGTGGCGCTCTTCTCGAGCGTCGCCATCGTCGAAGTAGCGTTCTCCATCGAGGGATTGGGCTCTGATCTGTTCGACGCGCTCCGTCGGCTCGATACTCCGTTGATCATCGGAATCGGGCTCGTTGCCGGGCTGGTCGTGGCCGCCGTCAATCTCCTCGCTGATCTGTCGGTCATCGCTCTTGACCCCCGGGTCCGGCGCTAGGAGTCCCGAGGGTTTCGGTTTAGCGGATGGCGGCAGGAGACTATCCCGGAAAGTGGCAGGCAACTGGATGTCCTTGTCCGCGGTCAACGAGCTCGGGAGCTTGCGAAGAACATATGCTCTCGGCCTTCCAACAGCGAGTTCGGAACACACATCCCGATGGGGGGTTGGCGGCAGTCGGAATCGCGCCGTGCAAGGTGACGCGTTCGCGTCTCGACCCGACCCGGTCAGGATCTGGAATAGATGAGAGCAGCACATGCGTATATGGATGAGCGGGCGCCTCAAACACCTCTTCACTCGTCCCTTCCTCGAGGATCTTGCCGAGATACATAACCGAGATCGTGTCCGAGAAGTAGCGAGCGACGGCCAAATCGTGAGTTATGAACAGGTAACTGAGGCCACGCCGACGTTGGGCTTCTGCAAGGAGGTTGATGATCTGCGCCTGGATCGAGAGGTCCAGGGCCGAAACAGGCTCGTCGCACACTATCAACGCAGGATCCAGAGCCAGCGCCCGTGCGATACCGATCCGTTGCAGCTGCCCACCTGAGAAGTCGCTCGGAAAACGATCTGCATGTTCGGGCGCCAGCCCGACCTGAAGAAGAAGTTCGTCCACCCGGCGGCGCCGCTCATGACGGTCGAACATGCCGTAGGCCAGCCAAGGTTCGCTGATGATCCAACGGACCGGTTGGCGGGGATCAACGGAAGCGAGTGGATTCTGAAAGATGATCTGGAGTTCCCGACGCGCTTCCCGCATCTCCTCTTCGCTCAACTTGAACAGATCACGCCCGTTAAATAGGGCCGTCCCAGAGGTCGCCTGATGAATACGAAGGGTCGTCAACCCTGCCGTCGACTTCCCGGAACCGGATTCACCTACCAGTCCGTGGGTTCTTCCCCGAAAGAGTGTCAGGTCGATGCCGTCCACTGCCTTCACCGTCCGACCAGCCCGCCCGGCCTTCAGGACGCGGGCTTGACGAAAGTGCTTTACCAATCCTCGCACTTCCAGCAGAGGCTCCGACTCGGCACCCAAGGTGTCCGATCGGCTACCAGGCATACGGTGGAACCTGCATGGGTATCAGCAGGTTCCCACACGGGCCAGCTCTGTGCCACCCACCGGGTTGCTCGTTGGCCGACAGGCGTCGGCTGCCGTCGACCACAATGCCACGGGTTCGATCGGGCTTCGAGTCGCAGCGGCTCGAGACATGACGGACTCCGCAACGCAACCAGATCGACGATCCAGCAGCGATGGGGAGCCCGCAGGGTGCGCGATCGCCCGTCTTCTTCGAGAACACGAGAGGACCCACAGCCGCCTGCCGTCTTTCAGAGATACGCGTAGGGTTGGAGCTTGGAGGTCGGACATGAGACGCTTCGCGGTCAATGCGATCGCCTGCTCCAATTCGTAGCTGAGAACCTCAATGACCGTGACCGGGCCACCCGAACCCGACGCTCAGCCGAAACGCCCCCGCATGTGCGTTGTTGGGAGCGTCAACGTTGACCACGTTGCGTTTTGCAGCCGGTTCCCCAAACCAGGCGAGACGGTGACAGACGCGACGTTTGCGCGACACCCTGGAGGTAAAGGGGCCAATCAAGCCCTTGCCGCAAGCCGCTTGGGAGCCCAGGTATCGCTGTTGGCTGCAGTGGGAGCGGACTCTCTTGCCGACTACGGCCTGTCTCTGCTGAGAAGAGGTGCCGTCGATCTCTCAGGCGTCGTCGTTGTTGAGAATGAGTCAACGGGCATTGCGCTGATCCTCGTCGACGAGACCGGTGAGAATCAGATTGTGGTCGCTCCGGGCGCAAACAGGACCCTCAGAAGGTCCGACGTGGACGTCCGAGACTTCGCCGTCGTCTTGTGCCAACTGGAGGTGCGAGACGAAGTGGTGCTCGAAGCCGCGCGTCAGTGCACCGGCCTCTACCTGCTCAACGCTGCGCCCGCCAGACATCTCCCGAGATCACTCATCGATCGAGCAGATGTCATCGTTGTGAACGAGTCGGAACACGCCTCCCTCGCCGAAGATCTCGCGGGCTTCGAACGGTTGCTCATCGTCACCCGGGGGGCTGCCGGCGCCCACGCGCTTCGTGCTGGACACCGGCTCGCGGAGGCTGTCCCGCCGAGAGTCAACGCAGTTGATACTGTGGGTGCCGGCGACGCGTTCTGCGCTGCATTGGCGGTCCGGCTTTCCATCGGAACACCAGTGCAGGCTGCGCTCGAGGCGGCATGCGCGGCAGGGGCGCTAGCAGCATCGGCCAGAGGTGCTCAACCGTCCTTTCCCACAACGGCCGAAGTCGACATTGTCCTTGCGAAGATGCGAAATGGTCTCGACTAGTCCTCACCCCTGAAGCTGACAAGTAGCCTGAAGGCAATCCTGGTTGACCGGAGTCTGCCGGCAGCATCGAATCCGGGGCGCGGCCCGGTCGACCGCAACGCCGGCGGTCCCGGGGGGCCGGCCGCCAACGAAAACTCTTCGCTTCTCGTCCTTCGTTCCGTGCGGGAGACAACAAGGCTGGGTGGCGCTCTAACCTTTGGTCATGGTCTCTATGACCCGGCGTACCCGAGAGGTTCGTGAGCAAGAGGAGCTCGACCTGCTCTCCCCTGCCGCCACCCTGTCGACGGCGACCCGGGGACGCGAGTACGACGAGGAACCGGACCCGTATCGCACGGCCTACGAGAGGGACCGCGACCGGATCCTGCACTCCAAAGCGTTTAGACGCCTCAAGCACAAGACGCAGGTTTTCATCAATCCCGACGGTGACCACTTCGTCACCCGCCTCACCCACACGCTGCAAGTGACCCAGATCGGGCGAGCGATGGCCGCTTCGCTAGGACTGAACGAGGCCCTGACCGAAGCTATTTGCCTCGGCCACGACGTCGGCCACTCTCCCTTCGGACATACCGGCGAGGAAGCCCTCACCCCCTATGTCGCGGAAGGCGAATGGCTCCACTCGGCGCAGAGCGTCCGCGTTTTCCGCGTTCTCGAGCCACTCAATCTGACCTGGGAGGTGCTCGACGGTATCCGGGCCCATTCCTGGAAGGTCGACCTCCCGCCGAACACCCCGGAAGGCTACCTGTGTCGCTTCGCCGACCGCATTGCCTACCTCACCCACGATGTTGAGGACGCCCTGCGAGCCGGCGTGCTTTCGCACGGAGACATCCCCCGGGGAGCACTGGCAACGTTCGGAGAGCCGGGCAGCGAATGGATTTCGACAATGATCGACGCGGTGATAGACGAATCTCTCGAGCAAGATCACGTCGCCATGCGACCAGCGGTCCAACAACAGATGGACGAGTTCCGGACCTTCATGTTTGAAAGGGTCTATCTGCGCGACCAGGCCCAGCCTCAGCAACACCGGGCCATCGCCGTGATCCGGGATCTGGTTGACCATTTCATCCAGCATCCGGACGAGATTCGCGATACCTACCGGCATGATGATGCCACCCCGGTCGTACAAGCCATCGACTACGTGTCAGGGATGACCGACCGCTATGCCCTCCAGATTCACGATCGGCTCTTCCGCCCGGAAGGAATTGCATAGGCGCCGCCGGTTCTTGGTTCTTGGTTCATGGTTCTTGGTTATGGTTCTTGATTTTTGGTTCTTGTGCGGCCTCCCTCGGCGTGAGCCGGGGGAGGTGGCCGAGGCCGTCAGGCCGAGGTCGGAGGGGGCAACATCCGTAGGCAAGAGGAATCCGTGGTTCGGAACGAAGAAGAAGGAGCCCACATATCGCTAGCCTCGGGAGCGGAGGTGACGCTATGCATCTAACGAGCAGCAGCTTCTCGGACGGTGAGGCCATACCCGGCGAGTTTGCGTTTTGTGTCCCGGACCCGGATACCCACGCCACGTTCGGCCCAAACCGCAGTCCGGCGCTGAAATGGGAGGGTGTTCCCGAAGGAACCCGAACCTTCGTGCTGATCTGCCACGATCCGGACGTCCCGACCAAGCCGGACGACGTGAACCAGGAGGGCAGGGAGGTCCCCGCAGACCTGCCACGAACCGTCTTCTACCACTGGGTCCTGGTGGATCTCCCGGCCCGGGTGACCAGCATCGTCGAAGGCGAGTTCTGCAACGGCGTGACCGAGCGAGGGAAGGCGCAAACCGGACCGTACGGGGCGCGGCCCGGAATCAACAACTACACGGACTGGTTCTCCGGCGATCCCGCCATGGATGGCACCTACTACGGATACGACGGACCCTGCCCTCCCTGGAACGACCCCCTCATCCACCACTACGTCTTCACGCTCTACGCAACCGATCTCGAACCTTGCCCGGTCGAGGGAGCCTTCGGCGGCCCCGAGGTTCTGGCCGCCATCGAAGGCCACGTCCTGGCCAAAACCTCACTAACCGGCACCTACACCTTGAACCCACGGCTGATGTAAGAGCGTCTCCCCCCCTGACGAGCGAAGCTCGTCGAGAAGGGGAAAGGTGCGCCGAGAGAAGAGGTGCGTCCCCCCTGACGAGCGAAGCTCGTCGAGAAGGGGAAAGGTGCGCCGAGAGAAGAGGTGCGTCCCCCCTGACGAGCGAAGCTCGTCGAGAAGGGGAAAGGTGCGCCGAGAGAAGAGGTGCGTCTCCCCCCTGACGAGCGAAGCTCGTCGGGAAGGGGGGAGTACCGCCGAAGGCGGGGAGGGGGGCTCGTTCCCACCAACACAGAGGGGAGTAATTACCCCAAAACCTCGTCGATGCGGGCAAGTACGTCCTCCGGCAGGTCGACTCCGGCCGCCCCGAGGCTCTCTTCGATCTGGGCCGGTTTGGTGGCCCCGGTTATCGCACAGCTCATCTGGGTGTGACGCAACACCCAGGCCAGGGCCAACTGCGTCCTCGTCAAGCCCACTCCGTCGGCGACTTCCTTCAAGGCCCGAACTTTGGCCTGGTTGGCTTCACTGAAGAAATAGCTGCGCATTTCTTCGTCGTCCGAGAAACGGGATCCTTCCGGCAGTCCGTCGTCGTACTTGCCGGTCAGCATTCCCATGGCGAGCGGGCTCCATACGACCACTCCCATGCCGAACCGCTCAGCCTCACGGAGAATCCGCTTCTCAACCCGCTCCCGGTACAGCATCGAGTACTGGGGCTGTTCAACCACCGGTGGGTGTAGCCCGTTGGCCGTGGCGAATGTATTGGCCTCAGCCAGCCGGGGAGCCGGCCACTCGGAGGTTCCCCAGTAGAGGATCTTCCCCTCGTCGACCAGGCCGCTGAACGAGGTGACGATCTCTTCCATGGGCACGGTCTGGTCGTACCGATGCGCAAAGAACAGGTCGACGTAGTCGGTGTTGAAACGGCGCAGGCTTTTGGCAATTGATTCGCGGATGTGTTTGCGGGAGAGCCCGTGATCGTTGACATCTTGAGACATCGGCCAGTACGCCTTGGTGGACAGCACGATGGTGTGGCGCGGGTAGTCGGCCAGGATCTCGCCCATGATCTCTTCGGCTTTGCCCATCGCATAGATGTCGGCGTTGTCGAAGAAGTTGACCCCGCCGTCGTAGGCGATCTTGACGATCTCGGCGATCACCTCTTTGTCATGGACGGTATCCCCGTAGGTGACCCAGGCACCGAGTGCGATCTCGGATACCTTCATCCCCCATTTACCCAGCTGGCGGTAGCGCATCTCTTCCCTCCGTCAGGTTTTTCCGTAGTTCTCCGGTTCCATCCAGAGCGGTTCGTCAACAGTCCAGTCCGGCCGGTTTCCCCACCGTTCTGAGAAGACGACCTGGTCGGCCGGGAGGCGCTTGGCAGTACCCCACCTTCCCAACGGGTAGCCGGCCGATACGGCCGCGTTGTTCACCCATCCCTTTTCAGTCGGCACCCCGAGCACATCAAAAACCTCATCACTCTTGAAGATCCCGGCGATAGTGGTGAGACACGTGCCGATCCCCAGTCCGCGGGCGGCCAGCATCATGTTCCACACGCCCGGGAAGATGGAAGCTCCGGTCGGGTCGTTGCGGCTGAAGACGAACACCCAGAGCGGCACAGCTTCGAAGTTCTCCGCCAACCAGGCGCTGGAGCTGCGGATCCGCATAGTTTGGGTATCGCCGACCGCTTCGGCTCGCTCGAAGGCCTTCTCATATACGGTGCTCTGGAGGATCTTCCAGGCCTCCCGGTAGAGGTCCCCGAGCGAGGACTTGAGGGCCGGATCGGTGACGGTGACAAACCGCCAGTTCTGATTGTTGCCACCGGAAGGGGCCCGGACGGTTGCGTCCAGCATGGCCTTGACGGCGTCTTCGGGAATGGGATCGGGTTTGACCCGGCGCATGGCCCGGGTGGTGTACAAGGCTTCGTTGAGTTCCATCAGAGCAGCGTAGAGGTTTCCCGGCAGCGCGGTACCCGCAACTCCTGAACTTGCGTGAGAAACCCGCGCATGGCGCAGCAAACTCACGCAAGAACCAAAACTAGGATGGCCCGGTCCGCCAGGAAAGGAATACCCCATGAGCGAGTACGTGAGCACAGGGGCCATCAAGGTCCTCGAAATCATCGGCATCTCCGAGAAGAGCTTCGGCGACGCGGTCTCCCAGGCCGTAGCCAAAGCTTCTGAGACAATCGAAGGGATAACTGGGGTCGAGGTGACCGCTCAGACCGCCCGCGTCAAGGACGGCAAGGTCACGCAATATCACGCCACCGTCAAGCTGGCGTTCGCCGTCAAGTAGCAGGCACAGAGGGGCCCCCTCGAGAGGGGGCCCACTCCGCCCTGTAGGATCTGGTTACAGATTAGTCAAGATCTGACAGATTGTGGTTGGTCGTTTGTTGTTCCCCGAATCGGGCTAGTTCCATCACCACCTCTGTGGTGGTTTCTCCCGCCCTTCATCCTGCTTTGATCGCCTCCTGCCATGCCTTCTTGTAGTCGAGCACCGCTTTCGCGTAGTTGCTATCAGCCACATCGTCAGCCGCATCAGCCATCCGATCCATCGCCCTCTGGATCCGGCCCTGGTTGCCACCGCCACTGATGGCTGCGTGGGTAGCAATACTCCCTCTACGATGCGGGTCATGGACTTCTCTTCTGACGCCGTCAGCATCGAAGAAAACGGGCATATCGCCACGGTTTGGTTGGACCGGCCCGACAAGCTCAACGCCATGAATCTGCCCATGTGGGACGACCTCCCCCGTGCCATGGAAGAGGTCGGGACCGACCCGGAGGTCCGGGTAGTGATCATCGCCGGGAAGGGTCGGACGTTCACCTCCGGGATCGATCTCCAGGCCCTCGCTACGGTCGGCACCGGTCAAGAAGGCACCTCGGAAGTCGCCAAACGTGGGGCGCTCTACCGCCTGATCAAGAGACTGCAGCACACCATGACGTCGATCGCCGACTGTCCCAAGCCGGTCATCGCCGCCGTGCACGGGTACTGCATCGGGGCCGGGGTCGATCTCATCACTGCCTGCGATATTCGGCTCGCCTCGTCGGACGCGATCTTCTCGGTGCGGGAAACCAAGCTCGGCATGGTGGCCGATGTCGGGACGATGCAGCGACTCCCCAAAGTGATCGCCCCCGGCTACGTCGCCGAGCTGGCCTTCACCGGCAAGGACATCGCCGCCGACCGGGCCAAGGAGATCGGTCTCGTCAACGATGTGGTACCCGATGTTCACCAGGCGGCTCTCGAACTAGCTCAGGAGATCGCCGCCAACTCACCGCTGGCCGTACAGGGGGTCAAGGCGGTCCTCAAGGGAGGGGAGAACCGATCGATCGAAGAAGCTCTCGATTACATGGCCCTCTGGAACGCGGCCTTTCTGCAATCCAACGACCTGCAAGAGGCCATCCTCGCCAACCTCGAGAAACGCCCGCCCAACTTCAAGGGCGAGTGAGTGCCCCACCGGTAGGCTTGGACATAGCGAGAGGATGGTTTGGTGGAAGAGCTCTCAAACCTGGACATGATCGCCCGCCTGCTGCTGGCCACCTTCCTCACCGGTCTGATCGGCTTTGAGCGGGAGGCGACCGGCAAATCGGCTGGACTGCGCACCCACGCCATGGTCGGGTTCGGCGCCGCCCTGTTCACCATCGTGTCGATCGCCGGATTCGCGGAAGGCGATCCGGGTCGGGTCGCGGCCCAGATCGTCACCGGAATCGGATTCCTGGGGGCCGGGGCCATATGGCGGAGCGAAGACCGGGTCCGGGGCCTGACCACCGCCGCCGGATTATGGGCAGCAGCGGCTATCGGAATGGGCATCGCATCCGGCCTGCTGCTGCTCGGCACGCTGGGAACTCTGATCACCCTCGGGGTGCTGCTTGGCCTGCGCCGCATCGACATCGCCATTGCCAGAAGGACAGCCATTGCTCCTCAGCAGATCGGCGTCACCATCGATCATGTCGATCGGATCAAACAGGTCATAAAGATGGTCGAGCGAGTGGACGACAGTGTCGATGAGATCAGCTTCGAAAGGACCCCCGACGGCACCGGGGTTTTGGTGATCGCCGTCGAACCCGATCGGACCAAGATGATCTCCGAAATGGTTCAATCCATGAAGGGCGTGACGAAGGTCGAGGTCATGAGCCCGCTCTATTGGAAGAGACGCGGCCGGTAAGGGCGACACAACGCGTGGAGGCAACATGATCATTCCCGTCATCCTGTCCGGCGGAGCCGGAACCCGGCTGTGGCCGCTCTCCCGGGAGTTGGAGCCAAAGCACCTGGTCGACCTGCTCGGCACTACCACCCTGTTGCAGAAAACGGTCGCCCGTCTCGAGGGACTAGATGACACGGGCGCCCCGGTCATCGTCGGGAACCACGCCCACCATCAGCTCGTGATCGACCAACTTGCCGAAGTCGGCGTACGGCCGGCCGCGATGCTCCTCGAACCGATCGGTCGCAACACGGCCCCGGCGGCTGCCGTGGCCGCCATGACTGCGGCCCGCAACGGGGACGATCCGATCCTCCTTGTGTTGCCCGCCGACCACATGATCGGCGACGTCGGCCAATTCCACGCGGCAGTCGAAGCCGGGCGAAAGGCCGCGGCGGGCGGGTACCTCGTGACCTTTGGAATCATTCCCGAAGGACCTCACACCGGGTATGGGTACATCCACCAAGGCGAGGGCCTGGCGTTTAGCTCCGGCTTTGCGGTAGAGAGTTTCGTTGAGAAACCCGACCTGGAAACGGCCATCGGGTACCTGGCCTCGGGCAACTATCTGTGGAACAGCGGCATGTTCATGTTTCTGGCTTCCCGGTATCTCGAAGAACTGGAGCGGTTCGATCCGCGCATGGTGCATGAATGCCGGCGGGCCCTCGACACCGGGGAGGAAGTCGACGAAGGGATCTGGCTCGATCGAAGCGCATTCCAGGCCATCAACGGCAACTCCATCGACTACGCCGTCATGGAGCACACAAATCGTGCCGTGGTGGTTCCCCTCGACGCAGGCTGGAGCGACGTGGGATCGTGGCCGGCCCTGTGGGAGATCAGCCATCAGGACGATCACGGCAACGTGGCGCAGGGCGACGTATTGACGGAGGGGACGACCGGCTCGTATCTGAGGTCGGAGAGTCGCCTGGTGGCCGTGGTGGGACTCGAGGACGTTGTGGTGGTGGAGACACCGGATGCGGTGCTCGTATGCCACAAAGACCAAGCTCAGGACATCAAGACAATCGTCGAGCGGCTCAAGCAGGCAAACCGTTCAGAAGCAGTCCGACACAGCGACTAGTACCTCGTTTCTCTTGTCCTGTTCGAAGAATCGAAGGTTCAGCGGTTTGCAGGCTGCTACCCCCTCCGACCTCCCGGCTCACGCCGCGGGAGGCAACCTGAAGCAACCAGAAACTAAGAGCGAGGAACCAAGAACGGCGCCTGCCGGAGGCAGGCGCTACACCATTATCCGACAAGAGTTGACCGGAATCAGATGGAGAGCTTTGGCAATCGCGTCGATGAGTTCCGCTCTTGTCGCCGGCCGGTCGGGCTCGAACGGCATTGGTCCGAACGTGGTACAAAAATCGAATACCTCGGCGGCGGTCAGCGTGTTGATTGCCGACTTGGCATAGTGGTCTTCGTCGTCGACGAAGTAATCGGCGTCGGACACTTCGAGATCGAACACGCTGGCGAGGATCACGGCCATATCCCCGCGAGTAATCGTCTGCTCGGGGCAGTATCGCCATACCCCGCAACCCAAGGCTTCTTCCAGGCTAACGCCGGGAAGAAAGGTCTCCTTCTCTGGAGCCGGACTGAATTCCATGGCCAGGTATTCGCCGACCGAGACCTCGGTGCCCAGTGCTGCCCCCAGCAAGGCCTCGACGTCGGCACCCGTCAGTTCGGCCTCCGGGCAGAGTTCCAGACCGTAGGGGCCACAGCCCGTGATCAACGCCAGCGAGGCGAGCAGATCGGCGGTTGCGGCCATCCGGTTGTCATCGTCATCCCAGAAGGCTCCTTCAAAATCGACCGGAACCGTCTCATCGACCCAGGCAGCCCCCCACAGGCTCCTCAAAGGATCAATGGGCTCACCCCACGGCGTCCGTAGCTCAAAATGAAGATGTGAGGGGGTCGGTTCAGCGTTGCCGCTGTCTCCCACCCAGCCGATCACCTGACCGGCCACCACCCGGTCTCCTTCCTCGAGGCCGGGGGCGACGCCATCACCCATACCGTCGTCGGTCAGGTAGGTGTCGTTGTTGAGATGGAGATACCACGAGCTCCAGCCATCGTCGTGTCTGAGGAAAACAGAAACACCGGATCGGTTGATCCGGGACACCACGCCGTCCTTGACCGCCAGAACCGGAGTCAGGCGAGGAGCCGCCAGGTCGATTCCCTTGTGGTCGCGTTCACCACCGTCCCGCTCGGCGCCGAAGGTGGAAAGCACCACGAGCGGACCTGCCAACGGCAATATCATGCGATAGCGAGTCGCCGGTGAGATGGTGCCCGGCGCAGTTCGCAAGCCGGCCGTCGCGACGGAAGGCATCGTCGCAGTGCCGGCCCGGGCCGGTGACGGGCCGGCAGGTACCAGCGCGGTGCAGAACACCAGCACGAGAGCAACCGATGAGAATCGAGTTCCCTTCACCCCTGGTTCATCGGCGAACCGGGCGATGTCTTGACGAAAAATCGAAGCTACGAGCTACGAGCTACCCTCGCCCCCTCCGACCTCGCTGCGCTCGGCCACCTCCCCCGTCTCACACCAGGGAGGACGTGCGGATGGATGGTGGCTGGTAATCGCCTACTGGAAGCAACGCTTTCCCGGCCTCCTGGCGCAGGCGCGGACCCGCCGGGAGGCGGGGAAGGTGGAAAGAAAGAACGAGAAACGAAGAACGAACCCCACCCTCCCCCTCGCCGCTCCCGGCCAGCCGGAGGGGGATATGAGACCCGAGCAGTCATCCTCAGCTCTCCAGGTAGGCCTTCATCTTGGAGATGCCTTCGTTGATCTCGTCAACATCGATGCCGGAATATGCAAAGCGAATGTACTTCTCCGGCTCGCCCGGCCGGGCACGTCCGAAGTGCAGCCTCGTCGTGAAAGAGACGCCGGTGTTATGGAGGACGGCTCGCCGGAACTCCTCGTAGTCGTGCATTCCAAGATTAGCCATGGCTTCAGTGACGTTGGGAAAAAGATAGAACGTCGCATTGGGAACATACGTGCGGAATCCGGCGATCGAGTTGAGGCCTTCGGCAAGCGCATCGCGGCGTTCTCGCAGCGTGGTGAGGATGGCCCTTGCCTCAGTCTGGTCGCCGGCCAGGCCGGCCACGGCACCGTACTGGATGAAGTGGTTGGAGCATGATTCATCGTTCACATTGATCTTGGCAATCACGTCGATGATCGGTTTCGGACCGATGCTGGCGCCCAGCCGCCACCCGGTCATGGCGAACTTTTTGGAGAATGTGTACAGGATCACGGTCCGATCAGCCATCCCGGGCTGCTCGACAAAGGACCGGCTGGTCCCCTCGTACCGCATGTCGAAGTAAGCCTCGTCGGACAGAACGTACAGGTCGTGCTTGCGTACCAGCTCGGCGAGACGCTCATGCTCTCCAGGGAAGCATTCGGCACCGGTGGGGTTCTGAAGATCGTTGAGGATCAGCAAACGGGTCTTGGGCGTGATAGAGCGTTCGATCGACTCGAAGTCGAGGCCGAAGTTGTCCTCCCCCTCCACGTACCCGTACGGGACGGCGACGCCCTCGTTGAATTCGATCTGTGATTCGTAGATCGGGTACCCGGGGTTCGGATACAGCACCTCGTCGCCGGGGTTCATCAGCGCCAGGATGAACTTGCCGATCGTCGGCTTGCCACCCGGCTGGGCGGCCACATTCTCCGGTCCGTATTCGACGTGGTGTGAAGCCGACACGTCGGTTGCCAGGGCCTCGCGGAGCTGCGGGATGCCGGCGTTGGGGCAATAGCCCGTCTTTCCGTCTTTCAGAGCTTTCCAGCTGCCGTCCACCACCGTGGAAGGTGTAGCCAGGTTGAGATCACCTAGATGGAACGGGTACACCTTGTTTCCCTGAGCAGCGAAAGCGTTCGCTTCACCCGATACGGCAAACGCCGTCTCGGTGCCTAGTCGGGCTATGCGGTCGGCAATGGTCACCATGAGGTCTCTCCTATAACTCTTCTGCGTTGACGATGCTGGGGGCGGCCTTTGGTACTTCGCCGGAGAGGAAGGGGGTGATGTCGTCGCTGTCCCATACGGGATATCCCGAAAGGCTGGCAGCCACGTTGGCGGCCGCCAGGCTCGACATCCCTTCCCGGGTCCAAACGGTCGCGGAGGCGATGTGCGGGACGATGACAACATTGTCCAGCTCCGCCAGACCCGGCTTCATGGCCGGTTCGTTTTCGAAGACATCGAGGCCGACCCTGAATTCGGGGTTGGAACGGCAGTGAGCGACCAGGGCCGCTTCGTCGATGACCGGACCGCGACTGGAGTTCACGAGCACGGCGTCCGATTTCATTACCGCCAGCGCCTCGGCATTGATCAGGTGGTGGGTGGATTCATCCAGCACCGTATGGAGACTGACGACATCGGCCTCCCGGAGGACATCGAGCACACTCTCGAGCCGGCGGCAGGTAAGGGGGGCCTCGCCGCGTTCGACCAGGAAGGCGGAGTAGTCGGCGACGTATTGTTCGAGGGCTTCGTTGGGATACAGGTCGTAGTAAACGAGGTGCATTTTGTGTCCCTCGACCATCATCCGGGCGTAGGCGCTCCCGATCCGGCCCGCTCCGACAACCCCGACCGTCGACCCGACGAAACGCTTCCCCAGGAACATGGTGGGCAGCCAACCCTGGTACTTGCCGCCCCGCATGAAACGATCCCCTTCAGTGACCCGCCGACCGGCCGCAAAGGTCAGGGCAACCGCCATTTCGGCGGTCGTCTCGGTCAGCACACCGGGAGTGTTCCCAACCGGGATGCCGTTCGCCGTTGCAGCTGCGACGTCGACGTTGTTGTAGCCGACCGCCCCGTTACTGTAGGCGGTGCCTCCCGCGGCCCGCAGCGCGGCGAACAGGTCGGCGTTCCAATCCTCGGTGAGCTGACCGATCGCGCCGTCACATCGGGTGCCGATCCGGGCGATGATCTCCTCTGGGGACAGCACGGCCGGGTCCGTGCAGATCTCGATGGAACAGTCGGCCTCCTGGAGAACCTGCTTCCAGTGCGCGCCGGGCAGCTCTTTGGTCACGATGACCCGCCGGCTCCCGCCCGGATTGACGGTGATCCATTCCTTCTCGGACATGTGTGGTACCCCTTCTTCAGCCGGCTTCGACCCGCGGCCTTCCTACATGGTGAGGGCCATCACCGCCTTCTGCACGTGCAGACGGTTCTCGGCCTGGTCGAATACGCGGCTCCAACGTCCATCGATGACGCCGTCGGTTACCTCGACATTGCGGTCGGCCGGGAGCGGGTGCATGTAGATGGCATCTTCGTCGGCCATTTCCAGGCGCCGCTCGTCTGCGATCCAGTCGGTGTATTTCTCGGAGATCTTGGCCGACTCCTGGTGGTCGGAGGTGGTGAGCATTGAGCCCCAGCTCTTGGCGTAGACGACGTCGGCTCCCCGCATGCCCTCTTCGAAGTCTTCGACGATCTCGAAGCTGCCGTGCGCCTTCTTGGCGTTCTCCTCAGCCTGTGCCACGATTTCCGGCATCAGTTTGAACTCGGGAGGACGGGTCAAACGAACGTTGGCCCCGAAGCGCGTCATGAGCAGGATCACGCTCTGCGGAACGCTGATCGGCTTCTGGTAGCTGGCCGCGAAGGCATAACTCATGTTGAACGTGAGTTTGCGCGGATCGCCCTTCTGTTCGATGACGGTGAGAAGATCGGCCAGGGCCTGGAAGGGGTGGTACCAGTCGCACTGCATGTTGAGCACCGGGGTGCGGCTCGCCTCGGCCACTGCCCGGATGTAATCGTTGCCGATTCCCCAGTCGACATTGCGGATGGCGATGCCATCGTCGTAACGGCCCAGGATCTCCCCGATCTCCTTCCACGTGTCACCGTGCCCGATCTGGGTGCTGGTGCTGTCGAGGAACATTGCATGGCCGCCCAATTGAGCCATGCCGGCCTCGAAACTCGCCCTGGTCCTGGTGCTAGAGAAGAAGAACAACATCGCCAGCACTTTGTCTCGCAGCAAGGCATGCGGCTCACCGAGCGCCCGCCTGCGCTTGAGATCGAGGGCCACGTCGATCACCGTGTCGAGTTCGTCCTTGGTCCACTCCTGGGTGGTGATCATGTCCCGTCCGTGCAGGTATGTCTGCATATACGCTCCTTGGTCAGGCTCCGGCTTTCCGCCGGATGAGGCGGAAGCGGAGCAGGTCATCTCTAAAGAGTGAGGTGGCTTTCACCACCGGTTCGTTGTCCTGGTCGAACCCGACCTCCTCAAAACTGATCGAGGGAGTACGACGAGCTACGGCGAGTTGCCCGGATTCGTGGTTACCCAACGCTACCGGGACGATATCCGACAGGTAGTACGAGAGGAATCGGCCGCAATGATCCTCCAGCAACTCGTAGAGCGGTTTCTTGCCGTCTGCGGCCTTGATGTGGACCGAAACGAGCCGCTTAGGGATGCGGTTGGTGGTGAGCACCACCGGCAAATCATTCTCGAGGAACAGTTTCTCGAAAACGACCAGCGGCTCACCCGGCTCGAGTTTCAACTCCGCGGCCAGCTGATCGCCGGCCGGCTCCGTCTGGATCTCCCCGACTCGCACCGAAGGCGTGTAGCCGTGGTCCCTGAGCACCTCCTCGTACGACCAGATCTCCTCGAGACGTGACTTGATCTGCAAGCCGGGTTCGTTGACGAACGTGCCGGCCCCCTGCTTGCGGTAGATAGAGCCTTCGTGTTCGAGGCGGCTCAGAGCGTCGCGGATGGTCGTGCGACTGACCCCCAGGTCCGTAGCCAGCTCGGTCTCAGAGGGAATCCGTCCGGCCTCAAAATCACCACCGACGATCCGCTCCTTGAGGTGCGCCTTCACCTGCTCGGTGAGGGACGGATTGCGGGTGATCATCGGAATAATCCTAACTGGCCGGTCGGGTCATCATGTTGTATGCTTGTATGACAAATCGTACAGGAGGTCCCCGTCGCTGTCCAGTGGCGGACCCCCTTCCGGGAAACGCCCCGGATGACCATGAGGAGTACACATGCGCAGCTTCGCCGGACGGGACATCCTGTCGCTCAAGGACTTCGAACGTAACGAGTTCTTCCACGTCTTCGAGATCGCCGACCAGCTCGAACCCATCGCTCGAGAGCGTCGCAATACCGACCTCCTGGCCGCCAAGACCATGGTCACGGCCTTCTACCAGCCATCGACCCGCACCCGCCTCGCTCATGAAGCGGCCATGCACCGCCTCGGCGGGCACGTAACCGGCTTCTCGGACGCCAAGATGACCCGGGCCGGCGACTTCTACCAGGAGAGCATCAAAGACACCGTCCACATGCTGGAGTACTACGGCGATGTTCTGGTCATGCGCCACTTCCAGCAGGGCGCTCCCCATGAAGCCGCTCGCTGGGCATCGATCCCGGTGATCAACGCCGGCGACGGTTGGGGCGAGCACCCCACCCAGGTCCTCACCGACCTCTACACCGTGCAAAAGGAAACCGGCAGCGTTGACGGGAAGACCTTCGTCTGCATCGGCGACCACCGTATGCGCACCATGCATTCGATCGGTTACGCACTCAGCCAGTTCGACGCCGAGATGGTCATCCTGGCCCCCGAGGACATGTCCCCGACCGCCGAGTTCCTCGCAGAATTGGACGAGAAGGGCACCTCGTGGCGGATCGTTGAGCACATCAACGACGTGATCGAAGACGCCGACGTCATCTACATGGAGCCGGTCGTTCAGCCCGACTACACGCAGTCCCGGCAGGAGAAGCAGGATGAGTACGGGTTCACCCCCGAGAACTACCGGATCACCAAAGAGGTCATGAAGAAGGCCAAGGGCGACTCGATCGTGCTGCACTCCCTGCCCCGCATGGACGAACTGCTGCCCGAAGTGGATCAGCTCAAGCATGCCCGCTACTGGCAGGAGGCCTACAACGGGGTCGTCATGCGGATGGCACTGCTGGCCCTCATCCTCGGAACCACGGAGTAGATCATGCCAAGAGCAGTCATCGCCATCGGCGGCAACTCGCTGATCACCGACAAGGATCACCAGACCGTCCAAGATCAATACCTGGCCGCCGGGGAGACCGATCACCACATTGCTCAGCTGGTCAAGGCCGGTTGGGAAGTGGCCATCTCCCACGGCAACGGCCCGCAAGTCGGGTTCATCCTGCGCCGGTCGGAGTTGTCACGTCATGAGCTTCACGAGGTGCCACTCGACGTGTGCGGCGCCGACACGCAGGGCGCCATCGGGTACGCGCTCCAGCAGAACCTGATCAATGACTTCCGGGCGATGGGCCTTGCCAAGCAGGTAGCCACCGTCGTCACCCAGGTGGAAGTCAGCGCCGACGACCCCGCCATGCTGAACCCGTCCAAGCCGATCGGCACCTTCTTCGATGAGGCGGAAGCCAAACAACGACAGGAGAAGGAAGGCTGGGCCGTACTGGAGGATGCCGGGCGCGGCTGGCGCCGGGTGGTGGCGTCTCCCCAACCCGTCCGGATCGTTGAGATCGAAGCCATCCGCACCTTGATGGATGCGGGGGTGATCGTCATCGCCGTCGGCGGGGGTGGCATCCCCGTGGTCGCCGACGAGAACGGCGATCTTCACGGGGTAGCCGCGGTGATCGACAAGGACCTGGCCTCGGCAGTCCTCGCCAAGGACATCAATGCCGACCTGTTGCTGATCTCCACGGCAGTGGAGAAGGTCGCTCTTCGATTCGGGACCCCCGAACAGGAGTGGGTCGACCGGATGACCCTTTCCGAGGTCAAGCAGTATTTGGCCGAAGGAACCCATTTCGCAGAAGGGTCAATGGCGCCCAAGATGCGAGCCGTGGTGCAGTTTCTGGAGGGGGGCGGCCAGCGGGCGTTGATCACCAACCCCGAGAACATCGCCAAAGCGATCGCCGGCGATACGGGGACCTGGATCGTCCATGACTGACCAGGTCACCGGACTCGTCTGTGTGATATGTGGCACTGCGTACCCGGCCGAAGAAGCCGGGTACGTATGCCCGGATCATGACAACGAAGGCATCCTCGACGTCCGATACGACTACGACCTGGTCGCCTCCCGGATCTCAAAGGAATCTCTCCGCGACGAGCGTGACACCACGATGTGGCGTTACCGACCCCTCCTCCCTATGGCACCCGATGCGGCCGTCCCGCCCCTCACCGTCGGCGGAACTCCCACCTACGACGCTCCCCGCCTGGCAAGAACTCTCGGGATCGCCCGTGTGTGGGTGAAGGACGAGGGCCGCCAGCCGACGGCGTCCTTGAAGGATCGGGCCAGTGCGATGGCGATCGTCAAAGCCAGTGAAGCCGGCGCAGAGGTGGTGACGACGGCCAGCACCGGGAACGCTGCCGCCGCGTTGAGCGGGTTGTCCGCCAGCATCGGTCAGAAGAACGTGATCTTTGTTCCTGAGACCGCTCCCCAAGCCAAGATCGCTCAGCTTCTCGCCTACGGCTCAACGGTGGCGCTGGTCAAAGGCACCTACGGCGATGCTTTCGATCTGTGCATGGAGGCCGCCGCCGAATTCGGCTGGTACAACCGCAACACCGGGTTCAACCCCTACATGACCGAAGGCAAGAAGACCGCCGGTCTGGAGATTCTGGAACAACTTGATTGGAACGTACCCGACGCCATCTTTGTCAGCGTCGGCGACGGATCGATCATTGGTGGAGTCCACAAGGCTATGAAGGACGCTCTGGCGCTCGGCTGGATCGACCACTCTCCCCGCATCTACGGGATTCAGTCGGCCGGCAGCGACTACCTCGTTCAGGCCTTCGAGAGCGGCGAGGATGTGCTGACCAAGGCGCCGATCTCGGCAGACACCATCGCCGATTCGATAAGCGCCGACCTTCCTCGCGACCGTATCAAGGCAATGGCCGCCGTTATTGAGACGGACGGCGCCTACCTGCGGGTCAGCGACGAGGCCATCTTGGCGGCGGTTCCCACGCTGGCGCGGGGGTCGGGCGTATTCGCCGAACCGGCCGGTGCGGCCGCCTATGCCGGCCTGGTCGCCGCCGTCGATCGAGGCCTCATCGGGCCGACCGATGTGGTGGTTGTGCTTTCAACCGGAAGCGGTCTCAAGGACATCGCCTCGGCAATGAAGGCTGTCACCGCAGCAGGAACCGAGCCCATGGTGGTCGAGCCCACCCTCGAAGCATTGAAAAAGGCTATGGAGACGAATACCAGGTACTAGGTACCAAGTACTAGGTACTAGGTACCAAGTACTAGGTACTCAGTATTCAGTACCTAGTACTCCGAAAACAACGAACTGAGGACCATCCAATGATCGATCTCACCATCCACGAAAAGACCCTGGCCTCAGCAGCCGGGCAAGCGCAGGAACGTTCGATTCGAATCCCCACGTTCAAAGAGATGCGGGACCCGTCGCTCATTCCCGATTCGATCAAGCAGGAGCTCACGTCGGTCGGACTGTGGGACCTCGATCCACACAACCTGTACCGGATCACCTGGCACAACGAGCCAACCGCAAGCGGTGGCGGCTATGGGCCCGTCAACTACGTCGAGCTTCCTTCTGAGCTGACCGGAACAACCGCCCGGATTCTCCTCCTCGAAGGCAAGTGGTTCCCGACCGGCGCCCACAAAGTCGGAGCGGCCTTCGGGTGTTTGGTACCGCGGTTGGTCACAGGCCAGTTCGATCCGGTCACCCAAAAAGCAGTGTGGCCCTCAACCGGCAACTACTGCCGGGGAGGCGCCTACGACTCCAATCTCCTCGGTTGCGAGTCGATTGCCATCCTTCCCGAGGGTATGAGCGCCGAGCGGTTTAGCTGGCTCGAGAGTGTGGCTGGGGAAATCATCAAGACCCCGGGTTCCGAGTCCAACGTCAAGGAGATCTTCGATAAGTGCAATGAACTGCGGGCGTCCGGGCAAGATCTCGTGATCTTCAACCAGTTCGACGAGTTCGGCAACTATCTGTGGCACTACGCGGTGACCGGACCGGCCATGGTCGAAGTGCTCGAGGCGGCCATGCGCCCCGGAGATGAGTTCCGCGGCGTGACCCTGACCACCGGCTCGGCCGGAACGATTGCGTCGGGTGACTACCTCAAGCAGGTCTATCCCAATTCGAAGATCGCCGCCGGCGAAGCCATCCAGTGTCCGACCATCCTTTACAATGGATTCGGCGAGCATCGCATAGAGGGCATCGGTGACAAGCACATCCCCTGGATTCACAACACCAAGAACACCGACCTGGCCATAGGACTGGACGACGAGGCAACTATTGCTCTCACCCGTCTCTTCAACGAACCGGCCGGCACCGCCTACCTGGCGGACCAGGGAGTGGCCCCTGAGCTGATCGACAAGCTGCCGCTTCTCGGCATCTCCGGGATCGGCAACATGCTCATGGCCATCAAGATGGCCAAGTATTACGAGATGGGATCTCAGGACGTTGTCGTCACCGTCGGAACCGATTCGATGGAGATGTACGGAAGCCGCCTGCGAGAGCTCAACGAGGAGCGGGGCGAGTTCACCGAACTCGACGCCGCCGCCGCATATCACCGCTACTTGCTCGGGCAAGGCATTGATCACGTGCAGGAACTCGGGTACTACGACCGCAAGCGAGTCCACAACCTGAAGTACTACACGTGGGTCGAACAACAAGGCAAGACCTACCAGGAAATCCAGGCGCAGTGGTACGACCCCGATTACTGGACCTCGATCCAAGCAATGGTCGATCCCATCGACGAGCTCATCGTGGCGTTCAACGAGCAGGTCGGCAGTTTGGGTTAGTTTTACATACGGCGGCCCGAGAGAACCCAATCGAAACGGAGAAAGGCATACGCCGTGTCTGAAACTGTTGCGGAGTTCATGGATCGTGTCACAGCTCGGAGCCCGGGAGAACCAGAGTTCCACCAGGCGACCCACGAGGTCATCGAGTCGATTTGGCCGGTGATGGACCGGCATCCCGAATTTCGAGATGCCAACATTCTCGATCGGATCGTGGAACCGGAACGGGTAATCATGTTCCGCGTGCCCTGGGTGGACGACAGAGGAAACGTCCAAGTCAACCGGGGCTTTCGCATCGAGATGAACAGCGCCATCGGCCCTTATAAGGGTGGCCTGCGCTTTCACCCCTCGGTCAACCTGGGCGTGCTCAAGTTTCTGGCCTTCGAGCAGGTCTTCAAGAACGCACTGACCACGTTGCCCATGGGCGGCGCCAAGGGAGGTTCGGATTTCGATCCGAAGGGTCGGAGCGACGGCGAGGTCATGCGCTTTTGTCAGTCGTTCATGAGCGAGCTCTACCGCCACCTCGGAGATCGAACCGACATCCCCGCCGGCGATATCGGCGTCGGCGCCAGGGAGATCGGGTTTCTCTTCGGTCAGTACAAAAAGCTCGCCAACGAGTTCTCCGGGATCCTGACCGGCAAGGGTCTGGAATGGGGCGGGAGCCTCATCCGACCCGAGTCGACCGGGTACGGCATCATCTACTTCGCCGAAGAGATGCTCAAGACGCGCGACGACTCGATCCTGGGGAAGACCTGCCTGGTGTCGGGATCCGGCAACGTTGCCCAATACGCCGTGGAGAACATCCTCCGGTTGGGCGGCAAGGCAGTCACTCTCTCGGACTCGAGCGGGTTCATCTACGACGGGGACGGCATCAGTCACGAGAAGCTCGCCTGGGTCAAGGAGCTGAAAGACGTTCGGCGGGGTCGGATCGCGGAGTATGCCGATCAGTTCAGCGCCGAGTACTACCCGGACCAACGCCCCTGGGCGGTAGAAGGCGCCGAATGCGCTTTCCCCAGCGCGACCCAGAACGAGCTGAGCGGCGAGGATGCCAAACAGCTGCTGGCCAACGGTGTGTATGTGATTGCCGAAGGGGCCAACATGCCGTCCGATCCCGAAGCGGTGCAGCAGTTCGTCGACAACAAGATCCTCTTCGGACCCGGTAAGGCTGCCAACGCTGGTGGCGTGGCGACCAGCGGCCTCGAGATGGCGCAAAACGCCGGATTCACCAACTGGACCCGGGACGAAGTCGACCAGCGTCTACTGATGATCATGGTCAACATCCATCGCAGCTGCCAGGAAGCGGCCGAACACTACGGAACCCCAGGTAATTACGTCAACGGTGCCAACATCGCCGGTTTCATCAAGGTAGCGGATGCAATGTTGGACCAGGGCGTTGTGTGATCAGGAGGCGTCATGCGCAAAGACATTGGCTACTTCGAAGGGACCGACTCGACGCTACTGACCGCCCTGGTCTGCGGGGGATATGACACCATCCCGGTATCGAACGGCTATGACAACCACGGCCGGCACGTTCAGTTGATCAATCAGGAGAACAAGCCCGATCTTCTCATCGGTTACGTCCACAAGGTCTTCGCCCCGGACAACGGCGACCCCAACTACACGACATACCAAGAAATCTTCCACACCTGCCGGATCTACGGCGTGCCGTTGCTACTCGAGGTTCCCTTGGAACTGCAGGAGAAGGCCAGAGGTTTGTTCGGGGATGTGCCCGATGTCGTTCAGTTTGTGGATCCTGCCGACATGCTGAAGGTGGCAGTGGGGATCCTCGGCGAGCCGCGCACGTAGCTCGTCGGCGCCGGCCGGGCCCGGAGCCTCCTTACGGTCTCCCCCACGGCCCGTGGGGGGTGGGTCGGTTCAAGAGAGCCGAGCCGGAGGGGGAATCAGACTCGATCATCAGCCATTTCCCCCTCCGTTTCTCGCCTGCCCGGCGAGAATCACCTCCCCCGGCTCCCGCCGAAGGAGGACGACGAGCAAGGCGCTCGCCGCCGGGGGGAGGGGATAACGACGCTACTCCTCGTAGCCGGGGTTTCCAATCCTCGCACCAGATGCAGTGTCGCCGCTCATAGCCGGCAGGTGAGCCATAGAACCTCGCAGGCCCTGCAACAACACGAACATGTCCGCCGCCGGTGCCAGCGACAGCGACTGGCCCTCGACGGTGCCGGCACCTGCAGTCGCCTCGAGTAGCCCGAAAGTCTCGAGATCGAGACGGGCGGAGAACGATGGCGACCAGTACTCGACGGCGCCGTTCACGGATAGCCGGTGGGTCTCCCCGTTCCATCGACCCTCCACAGAGCCGTCGGTGAACACCATGAAGGCATTGTCCTTTTCTGCCTCAAAATCGGCTCGATCGAGGTAGAGGCGCGGTTTGTCCTTGTATGGATCACCGGACGTCGGGCAGGCGGTCGTGCAGTTGCCGCACTCGTTGCAGAAATCGGTCAGCACCGCTATCTGCAGGTTCTGGGCGGCCCGATACGCATGCTTCTCACCGGCCACCACCGCGGCTCCGTCAACCGTCAAAGCCGGTAGGGCCGCCGCGAAGGGTTCCATCTCGTAGGTCATCAATGCCATGTTGGGGCAGACCCCGACGCAGAGACTGCAGATCTCATGACAATCCAGACAGCGGCTCGCCTCGGCGATGGCCTGCTCGGCCGTGTAACCCAACACCGTCTCGTCAAAACCACCTCGCTGATCGAGCGGCGAGAACTCGATCGGAACCCGGTACTCGCGGCGGGCCCGTCTGACCGTCATCTCATGAAGATCCACGTGCACCGGTTGATCTTCGAGCATCGACGGTGCTTCGCCAAGGGCAGCAATGATGGCGGCCGCCACTGCCTTGCCATCGGCCGCCGCCTTGACGATCGAAGACGGACCACCGGCCGCCACGTCCCCGCCGGCGTAAACGCCGGGAATCGACGACTCGAACGTAAACGGATCAACCTCGATATAGCCGCGCGTGGTCAGGGCGGGGGGCTCGTCACCGAAGAAGTCCAAGACTGAGTGCTGACTGATGGCCAGGATGAGCGTATCGAGGGGTATCTCGAACTCCGAGCCCGGGACGTCATGAGGGATCTTGCGACCCGATGCGTCCCGGTCGCCCTGGTACTCGGTCTTGGTGCAGATCAGTCCGGCCAGCTTGCCGTCCTCAATATGGAGGGCGTGGGGTGCGGCGAGTTCGATGATTCCGATTCCCTCGTCCTTGCAGGCGTGGATCTCTTCGGGATCGGCCGGCATCTGGTCGATCGTGCGCCGGTAGATAAGTGAGGCCTCGGACGCTCCCACCCGGAGGGCAGAGCGAACCGCATCCATAGCAGTGTCGCCCGCGCCGATGACTCCCACCCGGGCGCCGATCGGCACCGGTTGTTCTTCCCGCACACTGCGCAAGAACAGAAGCGCATCCATGATGCCGTCCGCATCCTCGCCCTCGAGGTTGAGGCGTTTGGCGAGCTGTGCTCCGACCGCAACGAAGATCGACTGGAACCCATCAGTGCGCAGCCCGGCGAGGGTGAAATCAACACCGGCGCTCTGGCCGTAGCAGATCTCCACGCCCAGCTCCTCCAGGATGGCCATGTCTTGATCGATCTGGGCTTGCGGCAACCGATAGGCGGGAATCGCCCCACCCACCATGCCCCCGGCATAGGGATGCGCTTCGTAGATCGTCACCGCGAATCCCGCGTAGCCGAGCGCCTGAGCGGCCGACAACCCGGCCGGTCCGGCGCCGATGACGGCGACCTTTGGTCCGGATCCGGGCCTCTTCCGGAACATCACGGGTTGCTCTTCCTGTCCCATGATGAACTTCTTCATGTGCCGGATGGCCAGCGGCTGATCGAGGTGCGTGCGAATGCAGGTGTTCTCGCAAAGGTGGTCACACACCTGCCCGAGGATGGACGGCAGAGGATTGTCCTCCCTCGTGAGCTTGACGGCTTCCAAAAAGTCCCCGTTCCTGACCGCGTTCATGTACTGCGGGACCTTCTGGTCGACGGGGCACTCATCGAGACAGGGAGCTTCGATACAGTCGAACAAGCCCAGCTTGCGCGGCGTTTTGGACCGGTCCATACGGAAGGATTCCTTCTCGTAGCGCCAATCGGTGCGGACCTTCTCTGCGTAGTGGCGCAAGTTGAGCCGGGCCAAAACCTTGACCACCAGATCGACCAACTCTTCAGTGCGGCCCTGGTCGAAGCCGTGCGCGCTTGCCCACGCCGCGACCCCGTCGGCTACCGGCCCGTCGGTATCGACCAGGCTTTCCGCCAGTGCTGAGCATTCATCGGTGTCGAGCGCCAACCCACTGTCGGTCAGTGCCGACCACCGGAGGAGGGGCACGAACTCTTCAAATCCCTCCCGAGAAATCGCGGTTCGGGCGATGAAATCGGTCAAATCGACCGCTCCCACCTCGTCCATGGCGAGATCCAGGTTCTCCATGTACTGCAGCATTCGCAGATAACCGCCGGTCTTGAGTAGGTCGGAACACACCGTCACAGTCCTCATTCCGCCTGCCAGGAGGTCGCCAACGTTGAAGCAATCCGCTCCCCCGGCGAAGGAGATCATGAGGTCACCGCGGAACTCCTCGCTGATCTTGGAGGCAAGATTGGTGGTGACGGGATGGAGGGCCCGGCCCGACAAGTACATCATCTCGTCCCGGTCGAAGACCGTCCGCCAGTTATCGACCTCGAGCGTATTGGACAGTTTGAGACCAAACGTCCGGTTCTGCTCGGCAGCGATCCTGCGCAGGTTGTGGAACATGGGGACGGCATCGACGTACTTGAGGTCGTGTCCGAACGCCTCGTCGGGGATCGGAACGTCAACGAAAGCCAGGTCTTCGTTGATGATCTTCCGGACACGCTCGGCGCCCAGCAGAGTGGGGTTGCACTTCACCGACGTGTGTAACTTCCGCTCTTCCAGGAGGTAATGCGTGATCCGCTCGATTTCGTCGGGCGGACATCCGTGCATGGTCGACAGGGTGATCGTGTCTGAGATCAGCGTCGGGATGTCGAGGTCACGCACCTCGGGATAGCGTCGAGCGACGATCTCGACATAGGCGGGCAGGTACTCGGAAGCGTCCAGCATCGTGTCGAGGTACCACTGCACGTTGGGCCTGAGGATCCCCTCCAGGTTGTAGCCGACACTCATGTTGAAAATCATCCCGGGCCGGTCGCCGGGAAACCCGAACTTGTGGTGGAGGGAGTAGATGAGTATCCAGGCGCGCAGGTACTCATCAAACGACTCATAGACCTTCAGCTCCTGGGACCATTCGACGTTATAGCCCTCGTCTTCGAGGTCGATGCACGGTTTGTTGACGTCCAGCTCGTCGAGGGTCTGCACGGTCTTCAATTCGATGAAACGAGCACCGACCAGCCAAGAGACGATGATGTTTTGTGCCATCTGAGTGTGAGGACCGGCCGCCACGCCGAAGGGCGTCTCGAGCAATTGACCGTACTTCTGCAAACGGAACCGATCGGTCTCCCTCGGCACAAAGAAGGCCGAGCGGGGAACGCCAAACAGCGAGTCCTTCTGCTCCAGTTCGTCGAAGACCCAGTCGGTCAACTGATCCATGGAGATCGGGTGGAATCGATCGGACATGTCCTCGCTCCTGTGTCGTAGTACGTTCTCTTCGGTGTCAGGTCCTCATAGACGGGCGTGGAGACGGGCGGCCTGCTCGGCGGCCTTGGCCCGGACTTCGGTGGCGTCGACCCGGGTGGTTCGACCGTCGGTGAACACCACTTGGCCGTCCACCTTTACTTCCAGGGGACGAACGCCGGGGGTAAAAGCCAGATGCCAGGGGTCCATCGGGTCGTACGACCAGGTGACTTCATCCTTGCGAGCTTCCGGCATCAGATCCCAACCCGTCTCCAGCCACGACCAGGCCTTATCCGGTCCGCACGTGATATCGACGCTGCGCTGCATCACGTAGGCCAGGCGGAAGGACTCGATCACGTTGGCGCCGATTCCGTCGGTTCCCAGGGCGATCGGGTTGGTGAACCGGGCCGGGTTTGCATAGCCGACCGCGTTGTTCAGATTCGAGCGGGGGTTGTGGAGGATCGTTCCGCGCAAGGTGTGATCGGTCGGCAGGTGCACGCAGTGGCTGAGCAGCCAGTTGTCACGGGTCAACCCGTCGAGACGCTCGGGCGCGTCCATATCGCCGATCCCTTCGGCAACGTGGATATGAACCCCCACCCCGAGCTCCTCAGCGAGGGAGGCCGCCGCTTCGAGAGAATCATCCGTGCAGGTGAAGGCGGCATGGATCCCAACCAGCGCCTTGTTGCCCTCCTTGACAAAGCGCTCGTTCTCCTCGAGGCCGCGGTGGGCGCCGTCGGCACCGTGCCGATCGGTGATCCCGTAGGCGGGCAGCACCCGCACTCCGACCTCGGCGCAGGCCTCAGCGATGACACTAAGGCTTCCCTCGATGGCATTGGGTGATTCATGGTGATCGACGATGGCGGTCGTACCCGACTCGAGAGCCTCTACGGCCCCGAGCATGGCCGACCACCGGATCATGTCCAGGTCGAGCGCAGTGTCTAACCGCCACCAGATCTGCTCGAGAACCTCCTGGAAACTGGTTGGGGTCTTGGGGGGCGGAGGCATGCCGCGCGCCAGCGCTGAGTACAGGTGATGGTGGGCGCACACCAGGCCCGGAGTCGTGGCAGACATATTCTCCTCCCGATTGGTCTAGCTACTTCAACCTACCCCGAGTCCCCCAACACTGTTTTGGCGCTTATGTTGCTCACGGAGCAGGCAAGTTAGGCGCCAAAACCTCATTTTTTGATCGGTTGGTGGATGCCCATCGGCAAGCGGTTGCGCCACTTGCCGTCCACCTCGTGGAAGGCGGCCGCGACAGCCCCGGCGGTGGGGACCAGGCCGATCTCGCCGACCCCTTTGATCCCGTAGGGGGCGCCGGGTTGCGGTGCCTCAACCAGGTGTACCTCGATCTCGGGTATGTCTTTGGCGCGCAGGATGCCCAGGCTCCGCAAGGTCATGTTGGTCGGCATTCCGGAACCATCGGTTGGGAAGTCCTCGGAGAGGGCGTAACCGAGCCCCATGTGAACCGCGCCCTGCACCTGTCCTTCGCACAAGGTCGGGTGGACCACCCGACCCACATCGTGCACGGCAACAACTTTCTCGATGTCACCCGTCTCAGGATCGGCAATGACCAACTGGGCCGCATACCCGAAGGTCGAATGGATGATCGGGTTGTCCACCCCCTCCTCGAGGGAGTTGGTCCAATCAACCCGGTATTCGCCGTAGTAGTCGACCCCGGGGCGGCAATCATTCTCCAGCGCAACCCGACAGGCAGCCTTGACGCCGCCGGCCCCCATCAGCGTGCCGCGTGAGCCGGTGGTCTGACCGGCTCCAAGCTCGCGGGTGGTGTCGACCACGACCCGCACCCGCTCGGGTGCGATCCCTAGTTCTTCGACGGCTACCTGTAAAGCCACTGTATGCACGCCCTGGCCCATCTCGGTCCAGCAGTGACGAACCTCAACGGTCCCGTCCTCCTCGAAACGAACCACGGCACCGGAGACCTCTTTGAAACCGTTGCCGAGACCGGAGTTCTTGATCCCCATCCCGAGTCCGATCGCCTTGCCTGCCGCCCGGGCCACGTCGTAGGCGTCTTTGATCGCATCGAGACACAGGCGTGCTCCCCGGCTGCCATCGTCCATGATCTGTCCGGGGCCCCACACATCTCCCGGCCCCACCACGTTGCGGGACCGCATCTCCCAGCTACTGATCCCCACCTGTTCGGCCAGACGATCCAGCAGACCTTCGGTGGCGAACTGAGCCTGGTTTGCCCCGAACCCGCGGAAGGCGCCACACACCGGGTTGTTGGTGCGGACTGCAATCGCCTCGACGTCGATGGTGGGGAAAACATAGGGGCCGCTGGCGTGGCCGGCCGCCCGTTCCAGCACCTTCATCCCCACCGAGGCGTAGGGGCCGCTGTCGCCCACCATCCGCGCCCGCAGCGCCGTGAGCTTGCCGTCGGCATCACAACCGGCCGTCGCCTCGATACGGATAGGGTGCCGCTTAGCGTGCAACAGGAGAGACTGCTCACGAGTCAAGGTGCACTTGACCGGCCTACTCAAGAGGTAGGCGGCGAGGGCCGTCTGAGCCTGGTTGGACATGTCCTCCTTTCCACCAAAGGCACCTCCATTGGACACCAGCTCGACCACCACGTCGTCGTTGGAGATGGCCAACACCTCGGCGATCTGATTGCGGTCGTCCCACACCCCCTGACCGCCTGAATACACCATCAGAGGTCCGTCTTCCTGCGGTACGGCCAGAGTCGATTCGGGTTCGAGAAAAGCGTGCTCGACCCGCGGGGTGAAGAAAGTCTCCTGAACGGTGTAGGCCGATTCGGCCAAGGCGACGTCCACATCACCCCTGGCGTAGACAGAGCGCGACAGGACGTTGCCGTCCAGACCCCACACCGCGTCTTCTTCCGATACCAGTGCCGAATCGGGATCCACGAACGGAGAGTGGACCGTGTATTCGATCTCAACCTTCTCGGCCGCGGCCCTCGCCAGGGCAACGGTGTCAGCGACCACGACGGCTATTACATCGCCGAGATACGAGGTGCGCCCGCCCTCCGGTATGAATACCGGCCAGTCCCGGTGAATGATCCCGGTCTTGAGGTCGCCCGGCACATCTGCTCCGGTGTACACAGCGACAACACCGTCCAAGGCCAGAGCCGGGGCGGTATTGATCTTGACAATATCGGCCCGGGCGTGATCGGCCAACCGAAGCGCCGCGTGCAGCATCCCATCGACCCTCATGTCATCGACATAGCCGCGATCGCCGAGCGCCAGACTGATTGCTTCGTACTTCGTGCCGCGCGACCCGAGCCCGCCGAGTGGTTCGAGTTCCGGAATCGCATCGTCGCGCAGCATCTCTATTGCTTCGAAGATCTTGGTGTAACCCGTGCATCGACACAGGTGGGCGCCCAGCCGACCTGCCATGGTTTCCATAGTGAGGTCGCTTCCCTTTTGATCGAGCAGGGCTTTGGTGCGAACCAGGATGCCGGGCGTACAAAAGCCGCACTGCAGGGCCCCCGCTGCGGCAAATGCAGTCGACAGCCGTTCCCGTTCATCGAGGTCAAAGCCCTCGAGGGTCGTCACCGTCTTGCCTTCAGCTTTCTCGAGGGTAACCAGGCAGCTCTGGATCGCCTTGCCGTCCAGGAGCACCGTGCACGCACCGCATTGGCCGGACGGCGAACAGCCGTCCTTTGGTGAGGTGACGTCGAGTTCTTCGCGCAGCGCGGCGAGCAGATGCGGGTGATCAGCGGCAACCGACACAGGTTGGCCGTTCACAACAAAGGAACTGATTCCCGGTGCCGTCAGTGTCATTCCACGCCCTCTCAACAAGCCAATGGCCGCAACCGTACAGCTCTCGCCCGACGCTGCTATCTTCAGACTAGGTTAACAATTTGTCAAGACATGATGGCACGCCTCCGCCGGCCGAGCTGGAGGTTGGCGACGGTACAGTCTTGGGAACCGACGAAGGAGATTGGGGTGTCCTGTCGAGCGGAGTTCATGATCGAACCGTTCGAGGAAGACGCGCCGGGACCACATGTCATCGCAGCCGTTGAGGCGGTGCGGGTCCTTGGCTTCGAACCTGAGATGGGCCCCTTTGGGACGTCGATTCAGGGCGATCCGGGTGCGGTGATAGCTGCGTTGCAGGCCATGCTCGATACCGCATATCTTGCGGGAGCGTCCCGGGTTTCCCTGCAGATCCAACTGGACGAATCGTGACCACCGCAACCGGCCATCCGCTCTTTTCCGCCATCCGGCCGTTGTTGGAAGCGATCGGAGGTGAGGAGGTCGAAACAGACGACCTGCAAGCAGGCGACGTACCAATCTCCTGGGAGGGGGAAGTAATCGGCGGTGTGCGCATGGAGTCGCTTTCCTACGCTCTTGATCGATTGGTAGCCCGCATCGAGGAGGACCTCGGTGGGAAGTTGATGGACCTGTCGCGAGGACAAAAGCAAGCGGCGATCCGCCTGCTCGATGAGCGAGGAGCCTTCCAGTTGAGGAAGGCGATTGAAGACGTTGCCGCCATGATGGGCGTCAGCCGCATCACGATCTATAACTACCTCAATGCGATCAGGAGCGATTAGGTGCCCTGCTTCGCCGGGGCGGACCGAGACCGTCATCGACCGCAAATTGACATTTTGTTAGGTAGCGACGACGCTAGCGGCGTGGCGTCCGTGCGGGGCCGTCGCCGTCCAGAGGGAGACGCATCGGTGTGACGAGCGCAGTGACGCAGCGTCGGAGACAGTCCAAATATCTCGCGTTTCTCATCCCGGTGGGGGCCGTCGTCGCCGCTTTGCTCATCGGAGCGATCATGCTCGTCACTCTTGGTGCCAATCCGCTGGAAGGCTTCCAGGCTTTGCTCAAGGGAGCCTTCGGAAGCAAGGACGCTCTCATCGCCACGGCCCTGAAAGCCACTCCCCTCCTGTTCGTTGGGGTCGGCATCACGATCGCCTTTCGCGCCAACGTCATCAACATCGGCGGGGAGGGTCAAATGGTGGCGGGTGGTCTGCTGGCCACCCTCACCGCTCTCACCCTGCCCGACCTCTCCGCGTGGATCATGCTGCCCGCAGTCCTGATCGCAGGCCTGGTCGGCGGAGCGATGTGGGGAGCCGTCCCCGGCGCGCTGAAGGCGTACTTCGGCGTAAACGAGATTCTCAGCACCATCATGCTCAACGTGGTCGCCGTGCAGCTGATGAACTACCTCCTGCGGGGGCCCTTGATCGATCCGGGCGAGCTCGAGCGCGGCACCCGGATCCCCCAGACCGCCCGCCTTCAGGAAGGTGCCGATCTACCGCTCCTCTTCGGTGACGGTCGCTTCCACATCGGCCCACTGGTAGCGGTCCTGGCCGCTATCGCGGCCTACATCCTCCTCTGGCGAACCCCCCTCGGGTACCGCTTGCGGGCCGTTGGCTTGAACCCCGACGCGTCGAAGTATGCGGGAATCCCGGTCAAGCGCACGATCGTGCTGGCGTTGACGTTCAGCGGCGCCATGGCCGGATTGGCCGGGGCGGTCCTGGTCTTCGGGAGCGAGAGTCACCGCATGGTCACCGACGGTTCGACGGCGGGTTTCACCGGGAGCGCAGGCTTCAACGGAATCGTGGCCGCCCTCTTCGGTGGGCTTCATCCCATCTGGACCATTCCGGCTTCGTTCCTCTTCGGGGGCCTGTTGGTGGGCGGCAACGCCATGCAGCGGGCCGTGCAGGTGCCCTCCGCGTTGATCCTCGCCTTGAACGGGCTCGTGGTTGTGTTTGTGGTCGCCACGGACCGCTACCGCAAGCGCATGCTGGCGAGGGATGTCCGGGTCGACGCTCCAGAACCACTTGCATCTGCGTCTAATTCGCCGCCGACCGGCGGTCCGGAACCGCCCGGTGAGAAAGACGCCTCGTGAGCGACTTCTTCACCACCGCCATCCTGGTAGCCACTGCCGCCTCCGGCGTGCGGCTGGCCGTACCGCTGCTATTCGCCTCCCTGGGCGAAACATTCGGGCAACGCAGCGGTGTCCTGAACCTGGGCGTTGACGGCATCATGCTGCTGGGGGCATTCGGCGGCTACTACGCGGTGCTGCAGACCGGCAGTGTTTGGCTGGGACTGCTGATCGGCATCGTCGTTGGGATGCTGCTTGGCTTGGTTTCTGCACTGATCTCCGTCACGCTGCGCGCCGAGCAAGGGATCAGCGGTATCGGCATCTACCTTTTCGGCCTGGGCATGAGCGATCTCCTGTTTCAGAAACTGGTCGGCACCCCGCTGCCCATCACCAAGTTCCCGAAACTGAATTTCCCGGTTCTCAGCGACATCCCGGTGATCGGTGAGTTGCTCTTCCAGCACAGCGTCGTCGTGTACCTAGCCTTCCTGGCCGTTCCGGTCAGCATGTACATCATCAATAAGACAACCTTTGGAATGAACATCCGGGCGGTCGGCGAGAATCCGGAGGCCGCCGACAGCCTCGGGGTGAGCGTCAACCGGATCCGCTACGCCACCGTCATCATCGGGGGCACACTGGCCGGCGTAGCCGGGGCGGCTCTGGCGATCGACCTCGGCATCTTCCAGCAGAACCTCACCAACGCCCAGGGGTTCATCGCCATTGCCCTGGTCTACTTCGGCGCCTGGCGTCCGGTTGGGGTGATGTTGGGATCGTTGTTGTACGGATTCGTCAACGCCATCGTGCTGCAACTCAAGACGCTTGCCATCATCCCGCCCGATCTGTCGGACTTCGCCGCCATGGCCCCGGCCATCATTACGATTCTGGCCCTAGTGGTAGTCGCCCGCCGCTTCAAGGCGCCGGCTGCACTCACTAAGCCCTATTCACGAGGAGAATGAGTGTAGGGACCGTACGGTCCACAATGAAGGAGGAACCTTGAAGAAGAACAGATTGACATGGCTGATCGTCGTTTTGGCACTGGTCCTGGTGGCTGCCGCATGCAGTGACGACTCAGGAACTACGACGACGGCCGGGGACTCAGACACAACCACGACCGCGGGAGATACTCCAACAACCACAACCGCCGGAGACGCCGAAACCACCACAACGGCTGCGTCCGCCGAGCCGTTCAAAATCGCCATCGTGGCGCCATCAGCGCAAAACGACCTGGCGTTCACCCAGTCGATCGTCGATGCCGTGAACGTCATCAAGGATGAGATGGGGAATGTCGAGGTGCAAATCACCGACAACACCTTCATCGTTGAAGATGCCGCCTCCGCCATCCGGGCCTATGCGGTTGACGGAGTGGACCTGGTGATTGCCCATGGATCCCAGTATGGAGGCTCACTGCAGGAGATTGCCCCGGACTTCCCGGACACTGCTTTTGCCTGGGGCACTGCGGCCGATACCTTCGGTCTTTCCAATGTATTCGCGTATGAAGCGGCTTCCGATGAGGGTGGCTACGTGATGGGCGCCATGGCGGCGGCCCTGAGCGAGAGCAACACCATCGGCATCGTAGGACCGGTTGAAGTTGGTGACGCCAAGCTCTACGTCGACGGTTTCAAGGCCGGCGCGGAGGCTCAGAATCCCGACGCCAACGTGCTGGTCAACTACACCGGCTCCTTCAGCGACGTGGCACTCGCCTCAGAAGCGGCCCAGGCTTTCGCCGCCAACGGGGCTGATGTCATGACGGGAACAGCCCAGATGGTTGTGGGAGCGGTCACCGTTGCCAGCGACGTGAACATCATCTGGTTCGGCACCCAGGCCAACCAGACCAGCCTGGCGCCGGACATCGTGGTGGCCTCTCAGGTTTATCACTGGGAAGTCGTGTTGCGAGACATCATCGCCAAGATCGAGGCAGGAACGCCGGGCGGAGAGCAGTTCAAGATCGATCTCGCCAACGGCGGCGAGGTCATCGAGTACAACGATGCCTTCGCCCTTCCGGCCGATGTCAAGCAGCTTGGTGAGGACACCATTGCGGGCATCATCGATGGATCGATCAAGACCGGCAGTTAGGGAGGATCGAAGAAACGACAGGAAGGAAGGGAACTTGTGAGGAGCCTCGTACTTCGTACTCGGTACTTCGTACCGCGGCTTCTGGTGACTCACTCGCCGCGGGGCGAGCGTGGGTCGGGATTCCTTCCGTCGGAACATGAGCAGGAACCGGGGGACGTCACCGTCCCCCGGTTCGCTGATGAGGTAAACGCGTGAGTGACGTTCCGATGCTGGAGATGCGGGCGATCACCAAAAGGTTCCCGGGTGTGCTGGCGAACGATCGGGTCGACTTCGACTTGAGAGCGGGCGAAGTCCACACGCTGTTGGGTGAGAACGGGGCGGGCAAGAGCACACTGATGAAGATCCTCTACGGGCTCTACCAGCCCGATGAGGGTGAGATCCTGCTCAACGGCTCTCCGGTCGAGATCCACAGCCCTACCGACGCCATCGACCTCAATGTCGGGATGATCCACCAGCATTTCATGATGGTCGAGAGTCTCACCGTGGCCGAGAACGTTGCGCTCGGGTTGCCATCCAACCGGGGGTTCCGCACCGATCTTGACGCCGTTTCGGAACGCATCACCGAACTGGGAACCCGATATGGCCTCAAGATCGACCCGAGTGCCACCGTCTGGCAGCTCTCGGTCGGCCAGAAACAGAGGGTGGAGATCATCAAGGCCCTCTTCCGCGACGCCAACCTGCTCATACTCGACGAACCGACTGCCGTGCTGACACCGCAGGAGGTGGATCAGCTCTTCAAGACCCTACGGCAGATGACGGAAGATGGTCGCGGGCTGATCTTCATCTCCCACAAACTTCACGAAGTGCTGGCACTGAGCGACCGCATCACCGTGCTGAGGCAGGGTCGCATCACCGGACAGGTACCAGTTGAGGGAGCGACCCGGGAAAGCCTGGCCCGGATGATGGTTGGACGCGAAGTGAAGCTGGCGCCCGACAAACCTGCGGTCGAGCCGGGCAGGCCGCGGCTCCGAATCGAGAGCCTGACCGTGCTCGGCGACCGCGGCGACGAAGCCGTGCGCAGCCTCAACCTCGAAGTTCGGGCGGGAGAGATCCTCAGCATTGCCGGCGTGTCCGGCAACGGACAGCGGGAAATGGCCGAGACCATCGGGGGTCTCCGCCAACCAACGAGCGGGGCAATCTTCATCGACGACACGGATGTGGCCGGGAAGACACCTGCGGAGATCCGGGCGGCCGGTCTCTCCTACGTGCCCGAGGGCCGCATGAAGAATGGCTGCATCGGCGCGTTCACCGTTTCGGAAAACCTGCTGCTGGTCGATCACCAGAAGGCTCCGTACGTCAAGTGGGGCCTGTTCGATTTCGGAGTGATCAAGGAGCACTCCGCTCAACTGGTCAAGCAGTACGCGGTCAAGACACCGACCCTGGACACCACCGCCCGCAGCCTGTCGGGCGGCAACATACAGAAACTGATCCTGGCCCGTGAGATATCCGGCACTCCCAAGGTACTGGTGGCGTCCCAGCCAACTCGAGGCGTCGACATCGGTGCCGCCGAATACATCCACAAACGGCTCGTTGAGCAGCGGACCGAGGACACTGCCATCCTGGTGATCTCTGAAGACCTCGACGAGGTATTCGCCCTCGCCGATCGGATCGCGGTGATCTATGAGGGTCAGATCATGGGGATGGTCGACCCGGCCACCACCTCTCGTGAAGAGATCGGGCTGATGATGGCGGGTGTCCACCCGGAGACCACCTCGGACAGGCCTTAGCCACCGAGAGCCTGGTCCAGATCCTCTTTCAGGTCTTCGACGTCCTCCAGGCCGATCGACAAGCGCACGAACCCGTCGGAAATGCCGACCGCAGCCCTTTCTTCGGGAGTCAAACGAGAGTGGGTGGTGGTGGCCGGATGGGTGGCAAGGCTCTTGGCATCCCCGAGATTGTTGGAGATGTCGAAGAGCTGCAAGGCATTCATGAACCGGAAGGCTGCCATTCGACCGCCCCCCAGTTCGACTGCCACCATGGAGCCTCCCAGCGACATCTGCCGGCGGGCCAATTCGGCCTGAGGATGCGAATCCGCCGTTGGATACTGCGTCTTGAGCACCCCAGGCCGGCTCTCGATGAACCCGGCCAGCTCGGCTGCCGTCGTCGATTGCCGGGTGACTCGCAGATCGAGTGTTTCGAGGCTCTTGGCCAGGATCCAGGCGTTGAAGGGACTCATGGTTGGGCCGGTGTGACGCTGGAACTCCTTGAGCGGCCCGTCGATGAACTCAAGGGAGCCGAGAACGGCTCCACCCATAGTGCGACCCTGCCCGTCGAGGTGTTTGGTGGTCGAGTACACGACGACGTCGGCACCCAGCTCGAGGGGCCGCTGCAGGACGGGGGTGGCAAACACGTTGTCGACAATCACCATCGCCCCCACCGCGTGAGCTCTCTCAACCACCGCTGCGATATCGATGATCTCCAACAGAGGATTCGAGGGCGTCTCGAGAAACACCATCTTGGTCGGAGTCGCCAGGGCTGCTTCCCAGGCGTCGAGGTCCCGCCCGTCGACCAGCTGCGTGTCGATGCCCCAGCGGGGCAGCAATGTTCCGAGTACCGCCAACGTGGATCCAAACAGCGAACGGGAGGCCACCACCCGGTCGCCGGACTCGAGGTTGCAGGCCAGGGCGGCGAACACTGCGGCCATCCCGCTGGCGGCTGCACGGCAGGCCTCCGACCCGTCCAGCAAACGCAACCGCTCCTCGAATAGGGAAACGGTTGGGTTGCCGTATCGACTGTAGATGTAGCCGTCGAGGTCGCCTTTGAAGATGGCTGCCGCATCCTCGGCGGTTTCGTACACGTATCCGGACGTCAGGTACATGGCCTCGGCCGTCTCACCGAACGGCGACCTTTCTAGCCCGCCGCGCACTTGGTTGGTCTTGGGTCGCCACTTACTCACCACGTTCCTCCAGGCGGCTACGGTACCGGAAGACCTCGCCCCCCGGACGGGATGGGCCGTTACCCTGTCGCACTATGGCCTTTCCCCTGCCCCATTATCTACTGCCCGACACCAGCGCCATCACCGATGGCCGCCTGTCGATCGGTGGTTGCGACACACTCGAGCTCGCCGCTCATTTCGGCACCCCTCTGTTCGCCTACGACGAGAAACACCTCCGGGCCCGGTGCAAGGAAGCCGTGGCAGCCTTCGGCGACGGGGTCGCCTACGCCACCAAGGCCTTTCTGTGCAAGGCAATGGCCCGCCTGGCCGCCGAGGAGGGCATGCACCTCGACGTGGCCACGGGCGGTGAGCTGTGGGTTGCGCTCCGCGCCGGGGTCCCGGCCGAGCGGCTCGTGTTGCACGGCAATAACAAGTCACCGGTCGAGCTGGCCATGGCGCTGCAGGCGGGTGTCGGCAGGATCGTCGTGGATTCATTCGACGAACTGAGCCGCCTGGAGGAGATGGCGGCCGGCCATCACCAGCCGGTCCGGGTGCTGATCCGGATTACACCCGGGGTCGAGGCGCACACTCACGAATTCGTATCGACAGGCCACGACGACACTAAGTTCGGGTTCACCGTTTCGACCGGCGCCGCCGACCGGGCCATCCAACAAGCGCAGGTGTCCCCGGTTTTGGATTTGGCCGGCTTGCACGCCCACATCGGGAGCCAGGTATTCCGACTGCCCTCTTTCGAGGAAGCGGCCCGGGTGGTGGCCAGGGTCGCCGCTCCCTTCGACCTGCCGGAGTTGTCGCTTGGGGGAGGTCTCGGCGTGCCATATGTAGATGGGGAGAGCTCCCCGTCGATCACACAATGGGGCCGGGCGATCGTTGCGGCCTGCCGGGACGAAGGCGTAGCCGGCAGCGTGACGGCCGAACCCGGGCGCGCCATCGCGGCCGCGGCCGCGATCACGCTCTACACAGTAGGAACCATCAAAGATATCCCGGGCACACGAACCTACGTCGCGGTTGACGGGGGGATGAGCGACAATCCGCGCCCGGTGCTGTACGGAAGCGGCTATGAAGCCTTCCTGCCCAGGGCGGCCGACGCGCCCCGTCCGCGGCCGGTGCGGGTGGTCGGCAAACATTGCGAGTCGGGAGATGTGCTGGTTCGTGAGGCCTGGGTGCCGGATGATCTGGCAGTCGGTGATGTGCTGGCCACGCCGGTAACCGGCGCCTACGGACACTCGATGGGCTCCAACTACAACAAGGTGCTCAGACCGGCGGTGGTTTTCTGCCGGGACGGCGACGCCCGCATGGTGGTCCGCCGGGAGACATTCGACGACCTGCTGATCACCGACGCCGAGTGAAGAGAACCTCGCATGGGGTGAGGTGATCTTGCCCGCTCAATACGTACCGTTATGGGCGACAGCGAGTCGTCTTTCCAGCTCAGGGGAGGATGGCGTCGAGGATCCGTTCGGCGTAGACCTCGCCGAACACGGCCACCACGAACAGCACTGCGGGGATGATGAGTCCCACGAGGGCGTGCATCACCGTATGGGTGGTGGTGGGGGTGGTGGGAGCGTCCCGGATCTTGTCGTGGAGAGTGAGGAGATCTCGAAGCTGTTCCGACTCTTGGGGTGACAGGTCGGTGTAGCGCGGTCCGAAGGCATCGATTCGGTTCTGCAGGCCGTGCAGTCGTTGGTCACGGATCCGCTCGACGATCTTCTGGATGCTGGCACGTAGACCGAGGGTCTTGCCGATGGTGGAGAGGTAGCCGAACACCATGAACCCCACTGCCAGCGGGAGCACCAGGGGCGAGTCCCACGACACCAGGACCACCGTCAGCACCAGGTAGACAGTGATCCACATCCCAGTCGCGAACCCAAAGAGGGTCGTCATCCGCATCGCTCTTTGGATTTGGGGCGAATCGGCCGGACTCGGCCAGAACAGGTGATGCTCATACCCGGCTTCACGGGCCATGAACGCCCAGAAGAACAGGTCCCCGCCGGGCATAAACACCCCGAAGTCGTAGAGCAGCAAGGCCAACAGAACGATGCTGCCCGCCGGAAGCTCGCCCATGGCGGTGGGAGTGAACAGCCAGCAGGCCCCCAGCATGATGGCCGCCACCGTCCCACCCACCGCCAGCGCCCTCGGCAGCCGATACCAGCGGCGGGCGAAGTCGGCCAGGTCTTGCACATGGGACTCCCTGACGATGGTGGGGACCAGCGCCCACCAATCGTCCATCCACCGCCTGATCCTCGGTCCCGCCGGGATATCGAGGGGCGGGGTCCTCAGCGGTTGCGTGGCATCGAACAGACCGTAGAACCCGAGGATCACCGCCCACCGGCCCCAGGGAACCCCGGTCCACTCGCCGACCAGGGCGGTGGCGAGGAGCGCAAGAGCCAGCCGGATGCCGACGGCCACCAGCCCCGTCAGCGCTGCCGCTGCCGCACTCAACGGTGCCACCCCCAGCCGCCGCCGAATCAGATCCTCCAGACGGGGAAAGAGAATCGGAAGGTTCGAGCCCACCCGCTTGCTGAGGTCTTCTACGCAAAGGTCGAACTCCTCGCGGCGGGCAGTCTGCTGGTCGCCTTGGGCGTCGATCATCGGAAAGGACCGACCTGATAGGTCACTGGTGTCCGCATCCGTAGCGATACCTTCCGAAGTCCTTGCGTCTGTCATCCAACCCCCCGGTGGATTCGGCATCCTTGTCACGAGTCGGCTCAGAGCCACTCGCACGGCTGGTCTTAACACAGCTCCGCAACCGCAGAACTAGTCCAACTCGTTCAACCCGACCAGAGGAGAAGGGCCCCTTTTTGCCCCCCACAACCGGCATTCGGCGCGACCCTCAGGTGACATTTCGTGACCTTCGAGTGAGGTGAGGTGATCTAGCCCGCTCGATAGGTGCCGTTATGGGCGGTCGGTCTCGATACAGGTCGAGCCGCTCAGGGGAGGATGGCGTCGAGGATGCGTTCGGCCGATACTTCGCCGAACACGGTAATGACGAACGCGATGGTGGGGATGAGCAATCCGGCCGCTGTTCGGAG
>Ga0224512_10000134_pt1 | contig 80524 bp, 69 predicted proteins | sample SF_May12_sed_USG_4_FD_169103 | JGI IMG/M metagenome (GOLD analysis project Ga0224512, IMG submission 169103) | Sediment microbial communities from San Francisco Bay, California, United States - SF_May12_sed_USGS_13 | ecosystem: Environmental > Aquatic > Marine > Sediment | place: USA... | reverse complement strand
GTACCAGCAATCGGTCAAGCAAATGATGCAGCGGAGTGGGACCACTATGGCGGTGGTCAACATGGCATGCAGTACTCGAGCTTGTCGCAGATCTCACGGGACAACGTTGGTTCGCTCGAGGAAATTTGGCGTTACCGCACGGGAGAGCTGGGGGAGGGTCACCGGGAACCGTTTGCGTTTCAGGCTAACCCTATACTGGTTGAGGGTAGGCTCTATTTTCCAACCGGAAGCGCTATCGTTATCGCCCTGGATCCCGCAACAGGGGAGGAGATTTGGCGCCATGATCCTGAAATTGACCGCAGCAGACCGCACGCGGAAATTGCCAACCGTGGAGTCACTTCCTGGATAGATAACGAAGCAATGACCAACTCTCCATGCCGTCACCGCATATTCGTGGGGACTTTGGATGCCAGACTGATCGCTCTTGACGGCGCGACGGGTGAAGCTTGTAAAGATTTTGGTAAGAACGGTGAAATCTGGCTCAACAAAGATGTGCGTGCGACGGAAAGTGACTGGGTCATCTACACAATAACCTCACCACCGGTGGTTGTTGAGGACTTAGTTATCATCGGTTCAGCTATCGGCGACAATCAGGCGGTTGAGTCCGAACTCGGCATCGTGCGCGGCGTCGACGCGCGTACCGGTGAGGTGCGCTGGCGCTGGGATCCGATTCCGAGGAGTGCCGGGGATCCGGCATATGCGAGCTGGCAGAGCGAAGAAGCGGCTCGTAACGGTTCGGCCAATGCCTGGGCGCCGCTCGCTGCAGATGCAGAGCTCGGTCTGGTGTACGTCCCCACAGGGTCCGCAAGTCCTGATTTCTACGGCGGTGAGCGCGAAGGGGACAATCTCTATGCGAACTCCCTCGTCGCTCTCCACGCGGCCAGCGGTGAGATTGCCTGGTATCAGCAACTGATTCACCACGATGTCTGGGACTACGACCTGTCCGCACAACCTACGCTCGTCGATCTTACACACGATGGCGAAACCATTCCGGCGGTTCTGCAAGGGACAAAAACCGGCCTGATCTTTAGCTTCAATCGAGAAACCGGCGAACCAATCTTTGAGATTGAAGAAAGAGCGGTTCCCCAGGGTGGAGTCGCAGGAGAACATTTGTCACCGACTCAGCCTTTTCCGGTGGCGCCACCGTCGGTAGCGCGTCACGATGCCATCACGGAGGATGACGCGTGGGGCATGATGTTTTTTGACACCCGTGCCTGTCGCAAGAAAATTGCTCGACTGAGGTCGGAGGGGCTTTTCACACCGCCTAGCCTCCAGGGAACTCTGGAGCTGCCAGGCTACGGCGGTGGTATCAACTGGGGCGGATTGGCCTTTGAGCCCGACGAGCAAACGGTGGTCGTTTTCTCAATGGATGTACCAATGGAGGTGGCACTGATCCCACGCGATGATTTGGGTGCTGCCTATGAGTCCGGTGAATTCGAGAATTACGAATTCGCAAGGATGTCCGGTACGCCATACGCCATGCGTCGCGCGCTGCTCGGTTCGCCGCTCGATATTCCATGCATTGCGCCGCCGTGGGGTGTGTTGACAGCCATCGACATGCGTAAGGGAACGATCAACTGGCAAAGATCCGTTGGCTCTATTCAGGATGTTGCGCCGGCAATCGTGCCGAACCTTGAATTGGGTATGGCTGGCCTGGGTGGGCCGATTATCACCGCCGGAGGTGTGATATTCATGGCCGCCGTAATGGATGACTATTTACGCGCATTCGATCTGGATGATGGCAAGACCTTGTGGGAAGGACGCTTGCCAGCAGGAGGGCAGGCAACACCGATGACTTACTTCCTGGAAGAGACTGGCAAACAATATGTCGTCATCGCTGCAGGCGGTCATGCAAGAATCGGAACAACCGCAGGCGACTACGTAATCGCGTACGCGCTGCCCGATTGATGGATCAACTCAGCTGCTACGACGGCTATTTTACTCGCACACGTTGACGAACTGTCGGAACAGCACAATTCCTGCCGCCGCTACCAAATTAAAAAGATAGGGTCAGAGCCCTTGGGCGCTGACCCTTTTTTCGTTTCGATCCGGACAACATTTAAACATGTCAAGCCCACAGCGGCACAGGTGCGTGTCGAGGCCGGCGCAGCCGACCGACATAACTGAGCGGCGCGGCCGCGCAGGCAATCCTGCCCCCGCTACCAAAAAAATACGCCGGTCTACTGAAAGGGGGCCGGCGTTTTTGTCTTCTAGGACAGGAGTTGAGCTTGGGCGGAAGCATCGCGATCAGCGACAAGGGCAACAGAGCCCTGCAGGGGCGAAAGCAATTCGTGGCCCCGCTACTATGAAATAGAAAGCCCGACCTTACGTATGTCTTTTTTGTGCCTGCCAGCCTCCTATCCGATGTCCGCTTTACCCCTGAATGGACTGCCCCACTCTTGTAGACACTTCCAAGTACATCCCAGATTTGACAGGTTCCCCACCTTCCCAACATTCCGAGATGGATATGAGGCAAACCTGACCAAAGTCCGGGTCGCGAATCCACGGATCCAACACAAAAGTAAGATTGCCGTACAGTGACTCTGCTTTAATTAACGATACATTGGCGAGGAAATAGCTTTTACTACGGTGTCAAGCTGTTATAGTGCGCACAGCTTGAATGTGCGTCTGATATTTGTGTACACCATTTCGAAGTGCCGTCATCAATACCTCGTCCTGTTTTTCATAAGTAATAGCAACGATTCCAGCGATATGGCCTTCACAAGAAGGCTCCCATTACTCTTGAATAATTAGGATTTTGACTATGTCTACTACTGGAACTGTTAAGTGGTTCAATGATGCCAAAGGCTTTGGCTTTATCGAGCAAGAATCCGGACCCGACGTGTTTGCCCATTTCAGCGCTATTGCAGGCGATGGACACAAATCGTTGGTTGAGGGCCAAAAAGTCGAGTTCACTGTTACTCAGGGCCAAAAAGGTCCCCAGGCAGAGAATATCGTAACGGCTTGATTAGCGCGATTCGGCCTGCAATGCAGTCATTGCGGGCCAGCCTCACACTCCTTGGGAGTTGAGGCCTGAAGGGGCGGGGCCTAAAGGTCTTGCCCTTTTTTGTTGGCAGAGCATCAATGTAATGACGGTGTCGTGGCGTCATCCTTCTGCGGCTAGAAAATGCAGTGGGTCCCTAAGGTTTTGAAGCGCTCGATAGTAAAAGAGACGATTAGGTCGTCTGTTCTTAAACCTGAGTCTCCTCAAAAACGCCAGTTCCTCTTTTGAGAGATCGTTACAAAGTACGGCATCTTGCAGGAAATCGGTAAGCCCCGGCTCATCCCCGCGTCGACGGTCATATTCTTTCTCAACAAATCCGAATTTTTTCGGTTCGCCAGGGGCGAGCCTTTCATTTAGCGTAAATTCCATATCGAAAGTCGATAAGTCGATGTCCCAGCGAGCAATCAGCGGATCCAGAAAAGAATTGCAGTCTTCGTTTGAAATTTTGAAGATATCTGTATCGAGGAATTCCAGAATGATGACACGCATTTGCTCATGGCTTTTGTCACCGAGCTGTGCGACCTCGTGGAGCCACGCTTGATTGTCCAACTCCGCTCGCGCGACCTCGCTAACGACATCCAGTAGCTTCTGCGTAACGAGCTGTTCGAGCTCACCAAACGGCTGCCTCTCGAATATAGAGCGAACTTCCTTCTGTCTGGCGGCTACGCACTTGCGCAGGATCAGTTTGCGAGTTTCCTTTAGCAGGGCGCCTCGGCGTTCCTCGTAATTGCGCGTTAACGCATCCATGCGCTGTGCGAGAGCCAGTTTTGCAAGTTCGCCCTTCGAGAGTTTGAGAGCCTTTTCGAATTTCCCGTAGATATCTGTTCGATCCGGCGCCGGCGGCAATTTTTTCCGGGTCAACAGCTGCGAAATGTAGGACTCGGTCACTTCCGCGGCTGCCGCCAGATCCTTCTGCCCGAGTTCCAACTCCTCCAGTCGCGCCTTGATGACCGAACAAACGTCCATTTGTCGTTTCTCCATGAATTTACTAATATGGTTAATAAAAAAAATAATGTCAGATAATGATTGACTGTGCAAGTTAATTAGTTAACTATGGTTAACGGATCAAGAGAGCCTCAGACGAAATCAACAAGATTAGTTAATTGAAGAGTTCTGTTGGCCAATCACAAGGACGGAGAACGTCATGTACGCACGTCAAGTATCAGTAGAGCTTAATCGAGACAGTCGGGAAAAATTCACTCAGGTGCTGGAGTCGGAAATACTCCCGCTGCTCCGCAAACAGAAGGGCTTCAAGGACGAGATCTCTTTTGTTAATCCGAAAGGTAATGACGCGTTTGCTATCAGCTTCTGGGAAGACGAGGAAAGCGCAAAAGCATACAGCCACGGCCCTTATACCGAAGTGACCAAGTTTCTCTCGAAGCTGGTTCAGGGATCACCGCGGGTGCGAACCTTCGAGGTTGCCAACTCAACGTTTCACAACATAGCGGCTAAGGCGAAAGCCGCCTAATGGCGATCGGTGTTTTCTACAGCAGACGATACAGTTTTCGTCTGCTGTCTTCTCTTGCGAGGTATTTGGTCTCCAGGATCAAACCGCGACAACGCAAGGCGGTTGTGAATTCATGTCAGTCGGCTCCGATACCAGGCCTCGATAATGCTGATTGTAATGCGATCGCACGTGCCGAGTACGAGGGAATGACTGACCGAACAGGATTGACTGCCGCGCGGCGGCAGACACGACAAGGAACACGACCCGCATGACATCACCAACCGGAAACGGCCACCGCGGCGCTTCATCGCCCCGTGGCGGAAATCCAGGCTTCGATGTCGAACAACTGATCGGCCAGGGGCAGGACAGGCTCAAGCAAATCATGCCGGGCGGTGATTCGAGCAAAGTTATTACGGTCGCAGTCCTTGCGGCGCTGATATTCGGGGCATGGACCGCGTATTACACGGTTCCGAGCGATTCTGTCGCAGTGGTCCAGCGCTTCGGCAAATATCTCAAAGACGTGCAACCCGGGCTGCACTTCAAGTTCCCAATGGGAATAGATGCGGCAACGATCGTTCCTGTCAAACGACAATTGAAGCAGGAGTTTGGCTTCACAACGCCAGGTGCGATGGACCCCTACCAAAGCCCTGTCGATGGCAAGAGGGAAACCGAGATGGTGACCGGGGATCTCAATGCCGCGCTGGTGGAGTGGGTCGTTCAGTACCGAATCTCCGACCCGGCCAGGTTTCTGTTCGAAGTCCGGGAGCCGAGCGCGACTCTGAGATACGTGTCTGAATCGGTCATGCGGGAGGTCGTCGGCGATCGCACCGTGGATGAGGTCATCACCATCGGGCGCCAGGAAATCGAATCGGAGGCGCTCATGAAAATGCAGGAACTCTCGACCAAGTATGTGATGGGAATCAGCATCGATCAGGTGCAGCTAAAAAACATCAATCCTCCGGAACCGGTTCAGGAGTCTTTCAACGAGGTGAACCAGGCGCAGCAGGAGAAAGAAAAACTGATTAACGAGGCCCGCCGCGACTATAACAAGGTGATCCCCCTTGCCGAGGGTGAAAAGGATCAACGGATTCGTGAGGCCGACGGGTACAGGCTCAAACGAATCAACGAAGCTGAAGGCGATGTCGCCCGATTCAGCGCGTTGCTGACCGAGTACACCAAGGCCCCGGAAGTCACACGCCGCCGCATCTACGTCGAGACCTTGCAGGCTGTATTGCCGGGCATCCGCTCAAAGGTGATCGTCGATAATCAGACCAACAACATCTTGCCGTTGATGAATCTCGACGCTGCAAACGCTGCACGGCCATGAATAAACTTGCGGCTTTGGTGGCAATACTGGGCGCAACTGCCTTTGTATTCATGAGCTCTATTTACACAGTCAGTGAAGTCGAACAGATGATCATCACCCAGTTCGGCAAACCGGTCGGTGAGCCTGTGACGACAGCGGGCTTGAGAGTCAAGATTCCGTTCATCCAGCAGATTAACCCGATCGAAAAACGCGTACTGGAGTGGGACGGGAGCCCCTCGGACATGCCGACCAAAGACAAGCTCTATATCTCTGTCGATTTGTTCGCCCGTTGGCGGATTACTGATCCGCTGCAGTACTTTCTGAGACTTCGCGACGAACGCAGTGCGCAGTCGCGTCTCGACGATATTCTGGGCAGCGAAACGCGAAATGCAGTTGCAAAGCATGAATTAATCGAAATCATTCGCACCACCAGGGATCGCGTGCCTTTACGTGACACGCTTTTGACGGATGCGGAACGTGATCTCAACATGGGGTCGCTGGTGCCGATCCAAAAAGGACGCAAGCTTGTTGAGCAAGAAATATTTGCCGCGGCTGCGGAAAAGGTCGAAGTATTCGGCATCGAGCTGCTGGACATTCGCTTCAAGCGAATTAATTACAACGAGAGTGTTCGCCCAAAAATTTACGATCGAATGATCAGCGAGCGCCGGCAGATCGCCGAGCGGTTCCTTTCAGAGGGCAACGGCGAAGCGGCAAGAATTCGCGGTAACCGTGTTCGCGATCTCAACAAGATTCAATCGGAAGCGTACCGTCAGGTAGAGGAGATTCGCGGCCTGGCCGACGCGAAAGCGACGGAAATCTACGCAAGGGCGTACAACCAAAACGCTGAGGCAGTTGCCTTCTACGAATTCACTCGGACGATGGAGTCGTACAAGTTTATCATCGCCGAAAACACAACACTCGTCCTGTCAACCGACAGCGAGTTATTTAAATTCTTGAAAGGCATGAATCCCGACATTGGAGAAGATCTATGAATACGAAACGCCCGAAACTCGGCGTAGTCGGATACGCATTAATATATTTGGCGGTAATTGTCGTTCCTGCGGAACTCGCGTTGGCGCAAGAAGTTAAAGGCGCGTTACCCGCAAACGCGACTGCGAAGACCTATGGTAGTGGATGGGAATGCGACAGGGGTTATCGCAAGAATGCTGGCTCCTGTATTGCTGTGACATTACCGGTAAATGCATACCTGACAGACTCAACCTATGGGGTTGGTTGGACGTGTCGGCATGGCTACAAGCAGAATGACGATAGCTGCTTGCCGGTTGCGCTGCCGGCCAATGCTCATCTCAGGGGCACTTCAGGCGACATGTGGTCATGCGACAGAGGCTTTCGAAAGCTCAAAAACACCTGCGAAGCCATATCTGTGCCGGCGGACGGATATCTGACGCAGAGTTCCTCGGGGTCGGGCTGGACCTGCGAGCGTGGGTATCGTGCGATAGCCGATAACTGTGTTGCTATCGTGGTGCCGGAAAATGCCTACCTGACGGCCAGATCTTATGATGCCGGCTGGGAGTGCGATCGCGGCTATAAGGAAATCAACGGCGCCTGCGATGCTATCAAAATACCCGCACACGGATACCTGTCCGGGGGGACTTATGGCCAAGGTTGGGAATGTGAACGTGGCTATCGAAGCGTCCATGCGACTTGCGTCGCCGTGGAGCTGCCGGAGAATGCTCATCTGGATTTCGCCGGACACGGTTGGGACTGTGATAAACCTTACCGCAAGCGCATGCAAGCATGTACATCAGGTGACTGAAATGACTAAAGACGACAAACAGGCCATGGACGCCCACGGCATCACACGTAAATCGAAAGATGTCTACTACTACAAGGACTTCAGGTATGAACGACTGGCAGACGCAGTCCGGTACGCTGAGATCGACGCTGATCGTCCTCGGCTGGAAGGCGGAAATTCATGACACGTCTTACAGAGGAGGTTTTTGGCCCGCCGAATGTGTCCTCGTTCAACTCAATTACCCGTATTCGCAAACGCACCGCCACAGCAATTATCTATTGCGAAGCTAATTTTGGCGCCATCGATGGCAAAACCGCGAACGGACTCGTTCGGCACTCAGAGCGATACAAAATTCTGTCGGTAATTGACAGCGAAAAGGCGGGCCTCGATGCGGGCATGGTGCTCGACGGCGAACCCAATGCGATTCCGATTTGCCGCGATCTCGCGGAATCTCTGGAGAAAGCCGACACCTTACCCGATTACTTTATTTTTGGCATGGCGCCCTCCAGCGGAATGCTTTCACTTAAGGAGCGGAGTCTTGTTCTCGAGGCCATTAGCCACGGGATCAATATCGTCAACGGCCTACACGAATTTCTGAACGACGATCCGGTATTTAAAGCCGCATGCGTGGTGAGCAATGTCGAGATCCTCGACATGCGCAGACCACCCGACAAGAAAGATCTACATATTTTCACGGGTGATATCGATCGGGTAACGTGTCCGGTCATCGCTGTGCTTGGGACCGACTGCGCGATCGGTAAGCGCACGACCGCGACGATTCTGGCCCGGGCGCTAAACGATCGCGGCGTCAAAGCAGTAATGATTGGAACGGGCCAGACGGGTTTAATCCAGGGTGCCCGCTATGGTGTCCCGATCGACGCAATTCCGTCGCAGTTTTGTGCCGGCGAACTCGAAGCAACGATAATCAACGCTTTCACGGTCGAAAACCCCGATGCGATTATTGTTGAAGGGCAGGGCGCTCTGAGCCACCCGGCCTTTTCTTCAACATCGTTTATTCTTCGTGGCGCCTGTCCCGACGCCGTTGTATTGCAGCATGCGCCAGGGCGCAAGACTCGCTGCGATTTCCCGGAGATGATTATGCCAACGCCGGCCACGGAGATAAATCTCATCGAAACGTTCGCCAAGACCACTGTAATTGGTGTGACCATAAACCATGAGAATATGAGCGACGCCGAAGTTAGCTCGGCGATCCAGCGATATGAGAACGAGCTCGGTATCCCGACAACCGACGCACTGAGCCGTTCTCCCGAGCGCCTGGTGGAAATGATTCTTCGCGCCTTCCCAAAACTCGCGGAGAAGCAGCTCGCAGCGGCGTGATGTTCGCACCGCGCCTGGAGATAGACCTAGGCAAAATCCAGCACAATGCCCGCACGCTTGTCGAACGACTGTCCGGGCGTGGTATTTCGGTGACCGGCGTGACCAAGTCGACGCTCGGTTCGCCTGAGATTGCTCACGCAATGCTGCGTGCCGGTGTGCGTGGTCTGGGTGACTCACGCATTGAAAACATCGAAGCAATGCGTAGGTCGCACGTGTCCGCGCGACTGTCCCTGATTCGTTCACCGATGCTCAGCCAGGCGAAGCGCGTGGTCACAAGCGCCGATGTTAGTTTTAACACCGAGCTTGAGGTCATCAGACGGCTATCGCTCGAAGCGGGAAAATTGGATCGAACGCATGCCGTCGTTCTCATGGTCGAGCTTGGTGATCTGCGCGAGGGTCTCATGCCGGACGATCTGGTGGCCGCCGTGCACGAGACGCTGAGTTTGCCGAACATTGTGTTCAAAGGGCTCGGTACCAATCTGGCGTGTCGAAGCGGAGCGTCGCCTGATGACGCGAATATGGGCGAGTTGTCCCGGCTCGCGGCGTTGATCGAAGCGACCTTTGATATTTCGATAGAGATTGTATCTGGTGGGAATTCTGCCAATCTGGAATGGGTGTTCAGCAGCGAGTACTCCGGGCGAATCAATAATCTGCGCCTGGGAGAATCGATTCTCCTGGGTCGCGAAACGCTTCATCGAAACGCCATAGAAGGATTGTACACCGACGCGATTACGCTGGTCGCCGAAGTAATCGAGTTGAAGCTTAAACCGACGCAGCCCGCAGGCAAGCTGGTACCAAATGGGTTCGGAAATTGCCCGGCGGTGGTCGATCGTGGCGCTGTAGTGCAGGCTATCCTGGCAATAGGCGTACAGGACGTCGACTTGGGCGGTTTGCAGCCTTCCAAGGGAATCGAGATCCTCGCGGGTAGCAGCGACCATCTTGTCGTAACTTCAGGCATCGATAACCTGGCCGTCGGTACAGAGATGAAGTTCCAGCTCGACTACAGCGGACTGCTTCGTGCGATGACGTCGCCATTCGTGGGGAAGTCATACAAACGCGCAGGCAATATATCCAGACTTCGGCAAACTGCTTGATCCGATCTGGGGAGGGTACCCGGTACCCGCTACGAACCTGGTTTGCGGAACGGTCAAATTTCAAGAATGACGAAAGACTGCCGCATTCAGGACGACGGTCGGTGGATCTTCAGGCTCGATATCCGGCCCCGTGCCGATCTGAAGGAAGTGGGAGAAGCAGACCGTTGAATGGCAACCTCTCGCGGATTCCGGGCGGCTGGTGTGGAGTAGAATGTTGATTTCGCGGCCGGATTTGAGAGGGAATCCGACGAGAAGTGGTGCTATGTGAGACGTACGCGCTTAAGCACTGTTGGAACAGTGCAAATCGCGCCCCCGCTACCAGGAAACGGAAGACCCGGCCTTGTGCCGGTTTTTTTGTGCCCGCCATCAGCTCGTTCGATGTCCGCCGTCCGCCCGAAACCGGACATTAAGCTAGAATTGGTGAAATGGTCCGCTTATGACCCGAAGCGGACGCTGCCAATTCTTCGGTCGATACGGATTGCGTGCCCCGCGGCAACGGCGTATGCACTCAATTCATGGGTCTGTTTTCAGAACTCAAGCGTCGAAAGGTATATCGAGTCGCGGTAGCCTACGTCGCAGCCGCGTGGTTACTTACCGAGGTGGCTTCTACGCTTCTGCCCACATTTCATGTCTCTGAGTGGGTGTTGCAGGGGTTCATAATTATACTGTTCCTCGGGTTTCCGGTGGCGATTCTCCTGGCCTGGGCCTATCAATTGACGCCCGAAGGTATTCGCCTAGAAGACGACTTAGCAGGCGACCTGACCACAGGCTCGATGGTTCCCGCAGTTTCACCAATCAGCGATGGTAAAACCTCTATTGCTGTAATGCCATTTCAAAATCTTTCTCCGGGCGGTGGTGACGAGTATGTGAGTGATGGGCTCACCGAACTCCTAATTGCACGGCTTGCCGGCATTGCTGCATTACGCGTGATATCGCGAACAACATCTATGCACTACCGTGGCGCTGACAGGACGATTGCGCAGATTGCTCAGGAGATAGGTGTTGACCGCGTTGTCGAAGGCACTGTCCTTAGGTCAGGTGACAAGGTTCAGGTTGTTGTCCAGCTTATTGACGCAGTTTCGGACAGTCATCTTTGGGCCCGCAGTTACGAGAATTACATGGGTGATTTACTAGGCCTTATGAACGATATAGCAGCCACAGTCGCCGAAGAGATTGCTGTAGAGTTTTCGCAAGAAGATCACGACCGGTTATTAGTGAAACAAGCGCTGAGTAATTCCGCGGTGGAGGCGTATCTTTATGGCCGTTACTTGATGAACGAACGAACAGCGGATGCATTTGAGCAAGCCGCACACTATTTTCGCAAGTGCATCGCTGAGGCACCCGATTTTGCTGCCGGTTACTCTGGTCTAGCGGACTATTACACGTTTCGCGGACTCTACGGGCTCGCCGCTCCTAACAAAGCGCTGCCAAAGGCTATGAAGTGGGCTGAAAAGGCAGTTGAATTAGACGCCAACTGTGGTGAAGCCATTACAAGCATCGCTGTTGTGCAGATGTTTTTCTATCGGGACTTCAATGCAGCTAGAAAGAGCTTCAGAAGGTCGATTGACCTGAATCCAAGTTACCCCTATGCGCACGTGGGATTTGGTGACCTGCTCTGGGTATTTGGTGACGAGGCATCTGCCATGGATGAAATATCGGAAGCGATTCGGGTCGATCCGCTCAATCTGTCGATGAGATCAATACGTGGAGACTATTTGATGTTCGGACGTCGTTATGCGGAATCTGTGACCCAACATCGAAAAGTTCTCGAGACAAACCCGGATTACCTGCCCTCGCGTATCCGATTAGCTAAATCGCTCGCCTATCTTGGCGATACTCAAGCAGCGATAGAACAGTTGGAAAAACTCAAACGGCATGGATCCAAGGCGTACGATCAAGCATTGGAGGCTACCGGCATGGTCTACGCATTGTTGGGCATGAAAGAGGAGGCGTTAGAGGCCCTGACATCTCTTGAAGGGTGCAGAAGCGAGCGATACGTCTCACCTATGCCGTTGGCGTGGGGCTACGCAGCTATGGGTGAGGTGGACAAAGCGTTCGAGTGGCTCGAGCGCGCCATCGAGGAACGCGCCGGGCCGATCATATTCATTGGCTTTTACGCACCATTCGACCCAATACGTAACGACCCACGATTTGATGTAATGCTCGCGAAAGCAGGCATCAAGAAGGTGTGGACAGAGAAACTTCGATCCTAATGCGCTAAGCCCACTGTAAATGTCCGCTTCTGGCCGTTAGCTGCCGTTCAAACTGCTCGAAATCCATCTGGATGAATGACGGCTATTGGGAAAAGCAGGCATTCGGGCGGACCTAACGTCCGGTAAGCGTTCCAAAGCTGCCATTCACGTGATATAGGCTAGAATGTCGGCTATTGACCCGAAGCGGCCGTTGGAATGCAACTGACGTTGACGAGTTACCCAGGATTCTGACACGCTTTTCGAGAAACCAAGTGGATGTAATCTACTCGCTGTCTCTTCTTATTTCGCTGATCGCCAGTGGACTTGGCGCAACGATTTTCGCGCTGGTGGCTGTGAAGCCGGACCAAGCACAGAGGTTTGGCCCCGGACTGGCATTGGCAGCATTGGTTTGTGGCGCAACCGCCTTATTATTCGGCATGATCTCTGTCTTCGTTCATCTGGTTTTCGGGCATGGCTCTGACTCTGTCGCTACAATGACGACCTCGCAATTTTTTTGGCATCACAAAGCCTATTGGTTCGTGCTGCCTTTGACTTTGTTGGCATACGGCGCATGGCGCTCTGCGGGTCGATACCGAGATCAGAATCGTCGGACCGACTGATCGCCAACCGACCGCTTCTGGCCGTTAGCTGCCTATCAGAATCTCTGATTCCCGGCTAATCGCATGACCGCTTTAGGTGAGAGGAGACATTCGGACATGCTGACAGTCCACTAACCGCTCCAAACCGGCCTTTCGGCTATACTGGGTCTAAACGACCGCTACTGACCCTGAGCAGCCTGTCAGTCGGACTCTGCTCTTAGAAGATAGTGGTCGTTACCCGCTTTATGAAACTTCGCGGAGAAGGCTAATTAGCTACTTGATCATAAAGTTATTGCACATCGCATCGGTGGTCATATTCCTTGGAAACATAACGACCGGTCTGTTTTGGGCGAATCGTGCGCACAAAACACGTGATGTCAAACAAATCGCATTAACTTTCGACGGGATCATTCGGAGCGATCGCCTGTTTACAGGTCCGGGTGTGGTTGGGATTCTAGTCACCGGATTTGCCGGCGCAATCGTGGCTAAACATCCAATTCTGAGTACCGGATGGATCTTATGGCCAATCATCCTGTTCTCGATTTCGGGATTAGTATTCGGAGTATGGGTGGCCCCGCTGCAACGCAGCATTCGCGATGCGGCACGTGCGGCTGATTCAGCGGGTTCATCGTGGGCGGAATATGCTAAGCAATATAAGAAATGGGAAATGTGGGGATTAGTCGCGCTAATCACGCCCGTCGCCGCAATGGTTATTATGGTGTTGAAACCCGCGCTGCCAGGTATGTAAATTGGGGGCTCGCGAGACTCTAAATCCATGTGAAAATGTGATGCGATTGTTTATGCGGACGGTCGTTCCTGGCCGTTCCGTCTCGGTCATCATGAAACAGCACGAACGGGTGTCGACCGTGGGAACAGGTGTTTCACGCTTCCGCGGTAACTTTCCTAGAAACTACTTTAAGTTTCGCGAATAGCGAACATCATGAGATGCGTCTACGGATGACTCCTCCTGGCCGTTAGCTGCCGTTCGATATTGCGCATATCAGGCTGACTGAATGACTGCTATTGCGAAAAGCGGACATTAAGTCTGGAACTTAGGAAATGGGCCTAGAGAATGTCCGGTTTACACCGTGAAGCAGACATTGGGCTAATATTGTGCTGAACGACTGCAAATGACCCAAAGCGGACATAGTCAGTGGGATGTGTTATCGGCAATCCGTCAATGTGGTGACCACGTCGTTGTTTTGAGAATGCCCAACGCGTACGCTCGCAGCCCATAACCCTGTAGGGGAACGACTTGCCGAACCTAAACCTGGACAGAATTGAGCACGAATTGCGGCTGATGAACGCCAATCTGGCCGAAGCGAACGACATCGCAATGCTGACAGCATTCGCAACCATGCCTGCTGATCTTGATAATGAAAGCAGAAAGTCATTGCGGCGGCTGCGTGACAAGATGATGGAACGAGCGAGAACTCGCGCCGACATCTAAGGTTGGGGATGCACGAGTTGGCCCAACGACCGCTTGTGGCCGCTAGCCGCCTGTCAGAGTCTCTGATTTTCGGCTGTTTGAATGACCGCTATTGGCAAGAGCGGACGATTAACCGGACGGTTCCGAAATCTGGTCGCGGAGTGGCTGCTATACCCCGGGAAGCGGCCGTTGCGATAAACTGAGGACCCGGGACCGCTAATGACCCAAAGCGGCCAGTGCCGCTCCCAAGGAAAATCGATGTCTGAGTTTGAATTGGCTGAACTGGCTGGCACGGCGATGAGTAATTTTCTTACGTCATTCACGGTCTTCGTCTCGATCGTTACCGCCTATGTAGTTGCCGCTTTCGCCGCTGGACGGAAGCTGACTAAACTGCAAGTGTCAGTTGTTACTACGTGCTTCCTGATCGCAAGCGTCGCAATGGGACTCCTGTCAGTTTTGATCTTTCGAGTGTTTTTGTTGCGTACCCAGGCGCTCGCCCAACTGAGTAACCCCGATATCGGTGTGGGCGTTGTTGTTGATGTTACTTGGGCGGTTGCCATTTTGTACGTGATACTGGTTTGCGGCAGTCTCGTTTTCATGCGCAACGTAAGGCAGCCGAACGCGAACAAGTGACCGCTTATGGCAGATAGCTGCCGTTCGATATTGCGCATATCAGGCTGACTGAATGACCGCTATTGGGACAAGCGGACATTAAGTCCGGAACTTAGGAAATGGACCTAGCGAATGTCCGGTTTACACCCTGAAGCAGACATTGGGCTAATATTGTTCTAAACGAATGCAAATGACCCAATTGCGACGCTCAGCGCAATCACGGGCCGGGGAATCCCAGCCCGTGCTGTCTTTTGACGCGAGTGACGCCGTGTCAGTTACAGATAACAGTCTCGTCATAAGCAATCGCACCGTTGGGTCCGTTCTCTAGGCCGCCGAAAAACACCTTCAGTTTCTGCGAACGATCGTAAGCCATTCTCGCGCCCGGATGGATCGACGCATAGCAGCCGGACGCATCAGGTTCCTTGCTCCATTTGCCCGACCGGGCACCGTCGAAAGTGAACGTCCAGACCGCATAGCTGGGAGTGTCATTGAGGTCCACGTATCCGCCGGTAACCAGCAGACGGCCACCGTCCCAGGCCATGCTGTGACCGAACAGCGAGGGTGGCGACAGGCCGCCGCTCACAGCCACCGGTTGCCAACCGTTACCGTCCCAGACCCACATGTCGTTGAACAGGCTTGCAAATTCCTTAAGCCCGCCGAAAAGCACGATGCCGTTTACCGGTGAACCGACATACGTCATCGCGGCCCACCAGCGTGCCGGCGGACTGGAAACCGGATACTCACGCGTCCAGTTGCCCCCGGCAAAGCTCCAGGTATCACCCAGGCTATCGTTCCCATTTATCCCGCCGAACAACAAGTGGTAAAAACGATCCGGATCGTAGGCCATCGCGACCGACTCCCGCGCCGACGGGCACAGCCGTCTCCGGCAATTGACCTGCGACCAGGAGCCGGATCGCTCCTGATAGACCCATGTCTCTTTAAGGGGGCCAATACGGCGGCCATTGGAAGTAACACATTCACCGGCCCCGCAGGACAGGCCGGCGTGGGCCCGCCCAGCGGGCTTGCTCGTCCCCGTGGGTGCCAGCACCCATTGCCGACTTTCAACGGCGTAAAACCAAAAATCCGCAAAAGTTTCATAATCGGCAGAAGCGTCGCCACTGCCACCGAGCAGGAAGAGCCTGCTGGTTCCGAGATCGCTGCTGCCGTTGCCAGTAAAGGCGTGCCAAAACCGTGCCGGCGGTTCCGCAGGAGGCGGCTCCGGTGGCGGGCGAGGCTTGCCTTTTGCCAGTCCAACGGCCGGGATGCCGAGCATTATTAACAGTAACGCCACGGCCATACCCGCCCTGGCGGTCCTCAATAGGATTGCGCGGACATGAGCCGACGACCCTGCCGCGCCGGTAAGTGATTGCAGAATCATTTGAAAGTCTCCTGATAGCGGCCCTCTATGCGGGCCACCGGACAGACTAGAAGAGCCGGCGGGCATTAATTTTCTGACGCTGCCCCGGAGAGCACGCGCCCCGGGGGTTAAGAGATCGGCCCCCGTAGGTAGCTGCCGCGGGGTCAGTATTTGAGAAGAGATTACGGCCGGCTTAACGCGGGCATGGAAAAGCGATGCCAGAACGAATGGCGCCCTCGTGAAGATCGAGACATGACTGACCATGTGGCACCGCTGATGTGTCGGTTGATCTAAACGATCACACCTCCTTGTTCCATCCCAACATGCAAATTACGCTGGCTGCTGTTTACAGCTATCAGCACTAAATCTTATTGACAACGGTCGTTGTCCGGCGTACCCAGCAGTTTCGCCAAGGCCGGTAATCTCAATTTCCGGTGCACCTTGGCGGCGATCAGCTTGAGTATTGATCTTCGCTGACCAGGGACCCGAGACCTCGTCCGCTCATGGCCGGAAGCAGCCGCTCGCCTGGTCTGACGTATAATGATTCCTTTTGACCCCAAGCGAAAGTTCCGGGAGCGAATGAAATGACTGAGTCTCATCGCCAAATAGCAGCACCATGCGGGCTCGTCGTCGGCGCTATTCTTGGCGTTGCTGGAACTTTTGCGCCATCGGCATCCTTGCGTGGGTTACTGTGGGGCATCGACGGTGTTGCGCTAGTTGTAGCCGGCGCCTTGCTCACGATCTATCACCTCGGCCGAAAGAACAATCTTGTGGCGGTTGGGTTTTTAGTCTTTGTTGCCGGCCAAAGCCTGGTTCTGTCGACAGCAGCGACACCGCTTGATTCAGGCGCACCGGTGTTTGCCGCTGGTGTATCTCTGTGGGCAGCGTCCCTCGTTCTAATCAGCGTTCCTGCCGTCATGCCGCTTTGGGTTCGAGTGGTAGCAACAATGGCTGCGGTCTTATTTTCTGTTGTTGCTGTGCAACTATTTCAAGGGCAGCCGCTTGATGCATTATCGAGGCCGTTACCGTTCTTTGCGTACCCGCTTTTGGCGGCAACGATGTTTGGTTGGGCGTGGGCACACTATCGCCCCGTCGTCTAACTATGTGACGGAGCCGACAGCTCGGCGTTCTCTATTGGCCGTAACGCGACGGTCGCTGAGATCAGGCTATAATTTCTCCTACTGACCTATAGCCGACGTTGGTGACTTAAAGAGTAAAACCACGTCACGCATGACTGTCGCATAGTAATTTCTGATCAGGTGGCATGTCATGGCTTATGACGAAGGGATTGCAGAGCGGCTTCGAGAGTTCTTTGAAGGGCAATCCGATATCGTCGAGAAAAAGATGCCTGGCACTGATGCCACGTGCCAACCGACATCCTCGAACGGTCACTTGTGGCCGGAACCAGGCGGTTGACCCGATTACGGTAGAATGACGGCTACTGACCCACAGCAACCTGTCGTATCAAGTCGAAAAGATTCCAAGAGAGTGTTGTGTCGGAAGAAATTCTAGTCGGAAATGTAATTACCAAAGTCCCGGGTCTAGGGCATTCGCTCTGCGTATTTGATCATCGTCCCGAGACTCTCGCCTTCATGGAGAAGAACGCGCTTCACGGTAGTGGCCCAACGTGGATGGGTTTGATCACAGCTGCTTTACAGTTGGAGTCACCCCCGACTCTGGCGACAATTGAATTCGACGACGAGGCAGACGAGGTATTGGTTACTTCCAAATCTACTGCTGCCCTCAATGTGGTCCAGTCGTATGTTTCGATTCTTATGACCGATCCCGAATTTATGGAGAGCTGTATCGCCAAAGCTCGGCAAGGGGGCTACCTCGAGTAGCAGTACGCGTCGGTCGACCGACCGCTCCTGGCCGGAAGCCGCCGGCCAAGCGTTTTGAGGTAGGATGACTCCTGTTGACCCGTGCAGACAATCAGTATCTGGCCTTGGGTTCGTCATTATCTCGCGCGGAGGATAGATCACTGCCCAAATCGAGTAAAAACTGGGTTGAATTGGCCGGTGTTTTCGGCGTTGTTGCGTCGCTGGTCTTTGTTGGGCTGGAAGTCAGGCAGAATACGGCCGCCGTTAGAGGCGCAACCCATCAAGCAATCGCAGACGCATCGTTTCAACAAGTGGTTTGGTTTGCGGACAACGAGAAGCTTCGCCCGATCTGGATCCGCATTCGGGACGATGGGGCTGTGCCAGAGGATTTTACGCCAGAAGAAAATCTCATAATTGGTGCCAACTACGTGATGGCCATTCGGCGAATAGAGAATATCTATGTGCAGGTTCGCGAGGGCTTAGTAGAAGAAGAAGCCATCCTTCGATTTAGACCAAGCGAAGACTATTTCGACTCTCCTTATTTTCACGAGTTTTGGAAAGGATGGGGACCTCAAATGGAGCCTGCATTTTTGGAGTATTTCGAGTCTGAATTCCTCCCGTAGACGACCGTCACCTGTTTAATGCGCCATTCTCTTGGAATCGAATGTCGGCTACTGGCCGCAACCTGAAGTTCGCGTCGTTTGGGCGAAACTGACTGCAAATGACCCAACGCGGACTTTCGCCACCGCCGATATTTTTGGTCGCCTAGTCGTGATTGAGTTCCAGATTTCGGTCCAACAACTCGTGTAAGGAATGGACGGTTTCTACTATCGGCAGTAGACCCGAGACGATATACGAGTCGTAGAGATCCGCATTTTCATAAAACTTCATCAAGAACTTCGGAGTTTGCCTCATCGCGTCAAGATTACAAGTGACGCTGACATCTAAGTCATTCCGATCTTCAGCGGTATTTACAAACGGCTTAATATCGAACAGCTCTGGAAAACCGGAGCTGAGTTGAACGCTGTCTAGATCTACAAATCGCTCAATCGTCTCTCGCCTCTGACTAAATTGCACAAACATCGCACGTAATTCCTCGTCACTGATAATGTGCAGTCGGCCGGTTGCAAGAAGCGTGCGAAATGAAGGCAATTCAGCAATATTGGCAGACTTGATGTGGCTGTTGAAGATAGCTCGGCACTCTATATCGGTTAGGCTATCGCGATCATCGAACTGGAACACCGAGTCCAAGCCGCTACGCAATCCATTCCAGTCCTCAATTCTGCGGTCCCTAAGAAAGGCTCGGACACTAATCGCATCGAGTAGTTCCTCGTGCAATCGATTTAGGAAGACTTGCTCATCGTTTCGATCAAGGCGTCTCTGATTCCAATCGTCGGCTTGCAAACCGATGAAGATGCCGACCACTACGACTATTATTTCAACAACGACCGTGAACCAGTTCTGTGTGCGGGCAGCTTCGGCTAATCTGCTCAGTATCATCTTCCTTCCTCCCCCGAGCGAGCATATCGGATGCTGCGCTCACATCAACTCTTGACTTGCCTGCAATGGCTGCTTTTGGCCGTTAGCGGCCTCTCACCAGTTTCGGATTTCAGGCGATTGAATGGCCGCCATTGGTGAATGCTGACGTTCAGCTAGGGACTGCCGCAATTCAGCAGTTGAACGACCGCTTTACGCCCGATAGCTGCCGTTAGCCTATACTTGGCTTAAATGACTGCTACTGACCTGAAGCAGCCTTGCGGTCAGCACTGTATAGCGTGACGAGATGTCGACTCGTTGTCTAGTTTCCGCGAGGTATCACCTCCGGCGTATGGGAAACGACGTAAATGGGCGAACTACGCTACGACCAAGAAGCTACGAAGCAGCTGCTGGCCATGTACATTACGCAGGATGTTATTGCGCAGCGCCGGCAGTTCTTACACGCCCTGAGCCCGCAAGAAGGGGAAAGAATACTCGACGTAGGCTCTGGGCCGGGTTTCTTGGCTGCAGAGATTGCGGGGGCGACCGGACCAACTGGTTCTGTGCACGGTATTGACGTGAGCGATCCCATGATTGATCTGGCGCGGAACCACTGTGCTCAGTTCCCGTGGACAACGTTCAGCCAGGCTGACGCTACGCGCTTGCCTTTCCCCGATAGAAGCTTTGACGCTGTCATATCAACCCAAGTCTTGGAGTATATACCGGACGTTGATGCCGCTTTAGCTGAGATTCACCGCGTTCTACGGTGTAATGGCCGCGTTATTATTGTCGACACGGATTGGGATTCCATGGTGTGGCATTCAAATCATCGTCGCCTGATGGACCGAGTGCTAGCTGTTTGGGATGAGCATGCCGCCGATCCTTATCTGCCGCGAACGCTGTCCAATCGGCTGTCTGGCGCTGGCCTCGATGTCAAATTGCAAGAAGTCGTTCCGCTTTTGAATCCGGGATTTGTTGAGGACACTTACAGCAACAGACTCATTGATTTAATCGTGTCCTTTGTGTCAGGCCGCTCCGGCATAAGTCCTAACGAAGCGCAGTCTTGGGCCGATGAACTCAGGCAGAATGGGGTAGATGGACAGTATTTTTTTAGCCTGAATCGTTACTTGTTCCACGCGATAAAGTGTTCGTAATTATGACTCAAAGCCATGAACCAGATCGATGGCAAACGACTGCTTCTGGCCGAGGCTGCCTATCGCGCCACTCGTATTTGTAGTCATTTGTGCGGCTGCTATACACTCGATAGCTGGCGCGATAGAGACAGGCAGGAATTTACCCATGCTCGCTGTTAGCCAAACCTCGGTTCGACCCTGGGTTTCCCCGTGATGTCGATGGTGAAGCAAGCCGTGATGAGCAAGAGGCGCACGTGACGCAGACTTCCATACCGCCGGGGGGCTTTGTCTTAATGATCGTGAAGATCGCGCTTGTGATGCTGGCGGTCGAGATCTTTATCATGCTGGGCTTCTACTGGTTTGGGATGCAGCTTGCCAATTGGAAGCTCGCTCTGCTGGATGCCGGATTGCTGGCTGTCATCGTCGCGACAATCGCCTATTTTGCGTTTGTTCGTCCGAAAGACCGACAAATTCGGACAATGATGGCAGCCTTGGAGGAAGCAAGGCTGAAAGCCGAGAACCTGGTGCGTGTTGACGCGCTGACAGGCGTTCTCAGCAGGCGTGCCGTTCTCGAGGCGCTCGACGCGGAGGTAGAACGCGCCAAGCGCTACGGCAGTGCCCTTGCGTGCCTTATGCTCGACCTCGACCGCTTCAAGAGAATAAATGATACCTACGGACACCAGTTCGGGGATAAAGTCCTGCACCGAATTGCGCAAGTAATTACCGAGCATTGCCGCACAAACGACCACTTGGGACGCTATGGCGGCGAGGAGTTCTTGATAGTCCTTCCGGAGACTCGGATTGACGGTGCGATCATGTTTGCGGAACGGATGCGTTTGGCAGTTGCCGAGACGTGTCTGGATCGAAACGAGGAGCGCATTACGCTCAGCATCGGCGTGGCGGAGTGGCGCAATGGTGATGGATCATCGGGCAGTCTAGTCGCTAAGGCAGATCGGGCTTTGCTCGAGGCGAAGGCGGCAGGTCGTAACCACGTCGTAGCGAATCAACCGGTCTAGCGGCAGGATTTCTGCATCAAACCAGAAACGGTATGTGCCGCCTTGACCAGCTATCTTCGTTTATAGTGAATGTCCCCTTGTGGCCGTTAGCTGCCCTCGAAATCATGCGGTTACGCAAGAATCGAAAGACCGCTTCCGATCAAAGCAGACATTCAGATTCTTGATTTCACAAATCATTCGTGGAGCGACCGGTTTACCCTCGTTAGCAGACGTTCGGGTGATAGACTTCTGAGGGGCTGCTAGTTACCCGAAGCGGACGCGCTGAAGCGCCCTATGTATCGGTTCCGTGTTCCATAGATTGAGGTGCTTGAGAGTGCGTTCGATAACATCGGCAACTAAACTAGTCTGGCAACGCGTCCAGCACGGCTTGGTAACGGGGGTGATCGCGCAGCGAATCGAGATCAGAGTCGTTTTCGATCCACGTGCGTGAGATAACGGAGTTTTCGAGGCAATCGAGGGCTTTTTCGATTTCGCCGACAGTGGCGTAGAAGCAGGCCGCATTGTATTGCGTTGCCAGGTCATTTGCGTCCAGCGCGAGGGCACGCTCAATCCACTCGTACGCGCGACCCTTCTCCCCAAGTACTTCAAGCGCAAGGGCGCCGAGGTAGTAGGCGCGCTGGTTATCGGGATAATCTTCGAGAATCTTCTCGGCTCGCTTGAGGCCGATGCGGGAGAACCTCCGTTGGTTGCGCTTGTCGCCTTCCTTTGCGTAAGCGTTTGCCGCAAGGAAAGGGCTTTCGTAATCTTCAGGATCACACGCCGTTGCGGATGCAAAACTCTCTGCGGCCGCACGGGTTTTACCTTGGTGCCATTGAGCACGTCCGAGATAGTGATGAGCAGCGCTCATTTTGGAATCGAGCGCGATTGCTTTTCGAAACGCAGCTTCCGAATCTTCATGGTTGCCCGCGGCCGTCTCGGCATATGCACGAGCCAGATAGCTCTCGGCACGCTCGGGCGCAATCTCCAATAGCTTGTCTCCCGCTTTCTTGGCGACTTCTCGCCAGTGCGCCTGATTGCCGTAGAAAACGGCATGAATCGCACACATCTTGGCGAGGTTGATCCATGCACGGATGAAACCCGGATCAAGGTCGACCGCCTTCATGAACATCTCTGCGGCAAGTTGAGTTTCACGAACACCTCCGGGAACGGCATAGCCACGACCTCGCAAGAAATACTCGTAGGCCTTGGCATTGGTCGTGTCTTCATTAGCTGCCCGCGTTGTTCCGAGCTTGAGCTTGAGCGCGGCAAGAACGCAGGCAGCGATGTCGTCCTGAATGGCGAAGATGTCGTCGAGTTCGCGGTCGTAGGTCTCGGACCACAAGTGTGAATCGGTCGCGGATTCAATGAGCTGCGCGGTCACGCGAATTCGATTGCCTGACTTGCGAACGCTACCTTCGAGAACGTGAGCGACGTTGAACCGATTTGCAACCTCCGTAAGGTCAATCTCCTTCCCTTTCAAAGAAAACGAGGACGTGCGAGACGCGACTCGCAGATTAGGAATGGAAGTCAATACATTTACGAGTTCCTCGGTGAGGCCATCGCAAAAATATTCCTGATCCCCCTCAGCACTCATGTCCGGAAAAGGGACAACAGCGATGGATGGGCCGCTGGCAACATTCAAGGGAGAGCCCCCGGTTTTCGACTCGGCTGTGCGTCGAATGCCGACGGGCGTGATATCGAAGACCCAAGCCAGAATCACCGCAAGCGGGAAACCGACAACCAGTAGGCCGAGCACCAGGGTGACCGACTTTTCCGACAGCCCCATGGCCGGGAAAATGACATCAGCCAGCTGCAGGACCAGCCACGCGCCCACAAGGTAGGCGATGCCGACCTTTATGACGCCGCGATCCCTGATCTCTCGGAAGAAATTGGACATTGACGCATTATAGGGACGTTTCCCTCTGAGAGTGAACTTGGCATAAGCGCGACTACCGACGATCGCTATTGACCGAATCAGATCGGTAAAACGAATTGGGCGAACGGCTGGTTGTGGCCGTTATCTGCCCGTCACTCTGGCTGATAGTGAACGACTGGTAAGCGTTCGAAAGCAGCCCATCGAGTGATAAACTACTCAAAGACTGCTACTGACCCGACGCGGACATGAATGGTCTAAGTTCTGTGCGATCCTTGCGAAAAATTCGGAGAATGAACAGATGGACCGAGAGACTCGGATTGTAGGACTGGTTAGAAGATGAGGCTCAAGGTTGATTGGCAGCGCCCGATAGCTCTCCGATCTGGTGCTTGAGAGGGATTGCTCTATACGTTGGACCTTGAAGCACTCCCCAGAGTGCCAGGTATTTACATATTTGCCCGTCGTTGGGGTAAGTCCTATGAGGCGCTTTACATCGGGAAGTCCCTGCGCCTTAGAGGGCGAATCAAAAGCCACCTAAACAATCTGCGCTTGATGCGCCACCTCCAAGATGCCAAAACCGGGCGGCGCGTAGTAATTGCCGGGCAGATTCGTACACGGCGGGGTCAGCAAATGTCCAAGTCTCTGAATACATTGGAGCGGGCGTTTATACGCTACTTTCTTTCAGAGGGGCATGATCTAGTAAATAGGCAAGGCGTTAGGATTCGGCGGCATGAAATCGAGTCACAAGGACCACTCCCAAAGTCGTTTATTCCATCAAGAACGTTTATGGATCATCAACCAAACCCGCATCTGAATCGCTCTGCCTTGAGTTCACTCGCATAAGGATTTTCAAGAACTTGGGTTTCAAGACTGTCGCTGCAATTTGGGAAAATTGTTCGAAAGTAAAGAACCATCCTTTATGGTAGTTACATATCGGGCAAGCCAACACGATATTTTCTAACGTGTACCCCTCTTCGTTTCTCATGCGATCAATCTGCAGTCTATTGCTCCGTCGAGAGACACTTAGCTCCTTCAAAATTGCTCGCGTCTGCTGAATGTCGCACCCGCAGTAGACGCAGACCTTGTCTTGCGCCTCGTACCAAGCAGTAAAGTCCTCTTTCGTAAGGTCGAACTGGTGCTTTCCATTTGTCTTCTGTGACACCACTTTAGCCCATACGCCTTCTGCCGTGTCTTCGTAAGCCAGCCGCTTTTTCTTGAGGTGTTTCTTGTTCCTCACGTAGTAGTTGTGCTGCCGTTGTTTTATCTTTTCTTTGTTCCGGCTGCGATATTCCTTATCTCTAATACTCACGCAGTCTTTGCATTTCGCACGATACCCACCGGCAGCAGCTCGGTCTTTCGGAAAAAGCGACAATGACTTTACTTCGCCGCATTGATTGCACTTTCGCGTTTTCACGTATCAGCTACTCGTATCACGTCTTAGCTTGTCATAGAACGGCGTTACATAGAGTTTGGCTATCTTTTGAAACTCTTTCTCTCCGAAGATATATCCTTTTAGCTCATTGCACAGATAACACGCCAGGGCGAGATTCCCTGCCTGATAAGGTTTATTGGAATCCCTGCGGTCAATAGTCAGCACCTTCGTTTTTTTCGCGATTCCTTGTAGATGACTCCTGACCGAAAGATAGTCCTCAAGGGTGATCCCGCAGTAAACACATTCTTTCGCCGTTGAGTCATACCACTCCGAAAACTCGTGGAAGGAAATGTCGAATCCTGCCGCGCCCCGACGATTTTTTGACTTGTTTCGGTTTTGGAGCGTTGCATAGGCTCCCTTTGCAGTGTTTCTCTAGCTCGCTTGTTGGCGACGGAAGAAGCCAGGGTCTGATCGCTTCTTTTTTTTGCGATAGCTTTATTGTCTAGATTGAATTTTCTCCGGATTTGTTTCTCTGTATTTCGACTGCGACATGAGAACGCATTGCTTACAGTAAGAGTGCTTTCCATCCAATGACTCAAACGCCGCGTCGTAGAAGTCTTCGACAGGCTTCAATAACCCGCACTTACGACAACGCTTATCTTTGCGAGCCGCCAAGAGTTTTCTTTGGTGTTCACGAAAGCTGAAACCGCAGTCAGCTAGTTTGGCTTCGATTGCCTTTTTCGATCGTTTAGGATATTTGGGCAGAATGTCGTTTACAGACCATGCTTCCGAAGCGGCTTCCACAAGCTTCTGAATTTCTTTGTCAGTCCATTTGGACTGCTTTGGGATCAATCCGGCAATTCCGCCGCGACGATAGCGGCGCAGCCATGAATAGTAAGTTGCTTTGTTGACTCCAGCTTCGGCGAGGGCTTGAGTCTTGTTGCCGGATTTCTCAATTCGCTCTATCAGCGAAACTATCTCAGAGGGTTTCATCTGTCAGTCAACTTGGCGTAACCAAAACTCGACCACGCCTCGGTTATAACTTCGATGTGAGTGATAGTAAGAGTTAGGGTCTGGTTTAGTCGAGCGTCCCTGCGCATCCGTTTCTTGTACACAGAGAATACGCCTTTCGCGTCTAGGCTTGCGCCTCTCGCCCCTTTGAAGCCCTGACGCGAAAGAACCGCAGCTATCTGCGGAAACGTCAGCCGCTTTCTATCTCTCAGTCGAATGACGCGATCAGAGAGGCGCATCTGACTCTTTGTATAAGGGGTCGAGAAGAGTGACTTCGTTTTGAACACAACCACGAAGCGCACCGAAACCGGAAGCTCCCCTATACCCCCTAAGAAAACTACTCCACCGTTACCGACTTCGCGAGATTCCTCGGCTGATCGACGTCGGTACCCAACAGCACGGCCACATGATAAGCGAGCAGTTGCAGCGGTATCGTATAGACGATCGGTGCGATCATCCTGTCCGCGTGCGGCATCGCGATTACCTTCATGCCGGGCTCGCTTTTGATGCCGGTCTCCTGGTCCGCAAAAACATAAAGCTGGCCCCCGCGCGCACGAACTACCTGCATATTCGACTTGAGTTTATCCAGCAACTCATTATTTGGCGCAACGACAACAACGGGCATTTCATCATCGATCAGCGCGAGAGGGCCATGTTTCAGCTCCCCTGCGGCGTAGGCCTCCGCATGAATGTAGGAAATCTCCTTCAGCTTCAGGGCGCCCTCCATTGCGATCGGCCACATCGGCCCCCGCCCAAGAAAAAGCGTGTGCTCCTTGTCTGCAAAATCCTTGGCCAATTCCTTGAGTTCATCGCTCATGCCCAGCGCCAGGTCCGACGCGGCGGCGGCATGTGTCAGGTTGGCGACGAATTCTTTCTCTCGTTCCCTCGATAGTCCGCGATGCTTTGCCATCATCAGCGTAACGATCAGCACCGACAACAGCTGGGTCGTAAATGCTTTGGTGCTCGCAACACCTATCTCCGGGCCCGCCTGCGTCATCATCACGAGATCGGATTCCCGCACCATCGAACTGTGAGCGCTGTTGCAGATGGTTAGTGAGCCGATGTAATCGAGCGCTTTTGCAATACGCAGGGCCTCTAACGTGTCCGCGGTCTCGCCGGATTGCGATAGCGTAACAAACAGCGTGTTCGGCGGAACGACGACGTGACGGTATCGATATTCGCTGGCAATCTCGACCTGGCACGGAACGCCAGCCAGCGACTCGATCCAGTACTTGGCAACGCATCCGGCGTGATAGCTGGTACCGCAGGCGACGATATGAATATGCTCTACCCGGTCGAGCATGGCCGACGCCTTCGGTCCGAGCGACTCCGGCAGGACCCGCTGGTTCGACACGCGGCCATAGAGTGTATCTGCCAGCGCGCTGGGTTGATCGAAAATCTCTTTCAACATGAAGTGGCTGTACGGTGCTTTTTCGGCGGATGCGCTGTCCCACTCCGTCTCATGAACCTCACGCGCGACTTCCTTGCCATTCGTGGCAACGATCCGCACGCCATCGCGGCGAATCTCCGCGAGGTCTCCCTGCTCCAGGTAGATGAATCGCTTCGTAACCGGCAGCAAGGCGGGCACCCCGCTGGCAACAAAATTTTCTCCGTCCCCGATACCGATGACAAGCGGGCTTGCAACGCGGCTGACTACAATTCGATCCGGGTCTTCAGCATCGACAACAAGCAGCGCGTACGCGCCCTCAAATCGCTCAACCGCCTTGCCGACGGCCTCGACGAGATCAAGCCCCTGCAAAAGATAATCGTGTACAAGATGCGCCGCAACTTCGGTGTCGGTTTCCGACGTGAAGACGTAACCCTTTTGCAGCAATTCATCCTTGATTGGCTGGAAGTTCTCGATGATGCCATTATGGATCACGGCCACGCGATCGCCAGACAGGTGTGGATGCGCGTTCGCTTCGGTCACGCCACCGTGGGTCGCCCACCGCGTATGCGCAACACCGATGGGGCCTGCCAGCGATTCTTTTTTGAGCTTCTCATCCAGCTCCGCTACCTTGCCGACGGTGCGGCACAACCCAATCTTGTTGTTGTCGATAACCGCCACCCCCGCGGAATCGTAGCCGCGATACTCCAGACGACGCAGCCCTTCGACGAGGACAGGCACTATGTTCCTCTCGGCAATCGCGCCGACGATTCCACACATTCTCTAGCTTCCTTTCTTAACCGGCCGCTTCCAGCCTTTTATCGTTACCTGTTTGGCGCGAGCGAGCGTCAGCTGATTGGCGGGCGCAGACTTTGAAATCGTCGAGCCCGCACCGATGTTCGCGCCCTCACCAATCTCGACAGGCGCTACCAGGTTAACGTTCGACCCGATAAAGACACGGTCCCCGATCGTGGTCTTGTGCTTTGCAGCACCGTCATAATTACAGGTAATCGTGCCGGCGCCTACGTTGACGCCAGTCCCGATCTCGCTGTCGCCGATGTAGCTCAGGTGATTCACCTTGCTGCCATCGCCAATTGTGCTCTTCTTTATCTCGACGAAATTGCCGATTTTCACGTTGTTGGCAAGTTCGGCGCCGGGGCGCATGCGTGCAAACGGTCCGATCTCGCAGTTGCTGCCTGTTGTGGCACCTTCGAGATGGCAGTTCGAGTGTACGACGGTACCGGCCCCCAGCCTGCTGTCGCGGATCAAATTATTCGACTCGATTTTCGCACCATCACCAAGTTCGACATTACCCTCGAACACCGCATTGACATCGATGAACACGTCTTTGCCACAGCTTAGCGTGCCACGAATATCTACGCGCGCCGGATCCGCAAAGCCGACGCCTTTTTTCATGAGTTCCTCAACCAGGCGTGCCTGCAAAGCACGCTCTGCTTCAGCCAGCTGTTTCTTGTCGTTTATCCCCATAACCTCCACCGGGCTGCTCGCCTTGACGCCATGCACCCGGACCTTATCATTGACCGCCATGGCTATGACGTCGGTTAAATAATACTCGCCTTGTGCGTTATCGTTGCTCAAATCCTTGAGCCAGTTTTTCAGTTTATACGCCGGGCACAACATAACGCCCGTATTGATTTCGCGAACCGCTTTTTCGTCTGCGCCCGCATCTTTCTCCTCGACAATGGAGCTGACGCTGCCGCGCTCGCGGATGACACGTCCATAACCGCTCGGATCGTCCATGTCGACGGTGAGTACCGCCACATCGCCTGCCGGCGTTTCGTCCAGCAATACCGATAGCGTCTCGGGCATCAGCAAGGGCACGTCGCCGAACAGGACCAGGACGCGATTTTCATCCGGCGTCTCCGGCATGGCCTTCTGCATGGCGTGACCGGTACCGAGCTGCTCTGCCTGCAGGGCCCAGCGCAGCGGCTCGTCTGCATACACGGACCGAACGGCGTCCGCCCCATGCCCATAAACGACGCAGATGTCGTCGGCCCCGACGGCCCTGGAGCAGGCCAGCACGTGCGACAGCAAGGGTATGCCCGCTAGCGGCTGCAGTACTTTTGGCAGGTCAGAACGCATGCGCGTGCCCTGTCCGGCGGCTAGAATGATGATACTCAGGCCCAAGTGACCTTCTCCGGATTTCCTAGCCTGCGGATCATACAGGAAGTCCGGTAATGCGAACTCGATTCAGGTCTCGTTAACAGTTGGGGTGTATGCTCATTACCATGCGCAACCTTGTCTTTTTGCCGCTCTTGCTGCTTGCCGCCTGTAACAGCGCAATCTACACCCGCGACGGCGTCACGGACGGCGACTCGTTCTACCTCGCGCCGCGTGCTTTCGAGTCCGATGACCCGGTTTTGCAGAGCTGGGTCTCTTACAGCCTGATGAAAAGCGCCTGTCAGCTCGATATCGGCGGTCCGGTTCCGGCGCGCGTGAGCGACTACAGCTGCGAATACACCGCCCGCCGGCACCTCGTCGATACCTGGGAAGAGCAGCGGCTGGAGCGCTCCGACGCCACCGATCCGTACCTGGACGAGCTCGTCGCGGTTCAGGAAGCCGGGTATCTCGACGAGTATACGGTTCGCTACTTCGGCGAGGAAAACTGGCAGGTGCCCATCGAGGTGCAGGTCGATGACTTCCGTCGCTGGCAACGTACGCACCTGCCGCGCCACCGACCGCAGACCCACATTATCGGCTCATGGGGTTATCGCCAGCGATAGCCGATCTGCAGCGAATAAATCGGACCACCCAGGTCGCCCGCATTCCGCCCCAGCACCGGCGCAACAAAAATGTCTTCATCGCGAACGATGCCGAAGTCGACGAAATGCACTTTCAGACCCAGTGACAGCCCGCTGTTTTTGCCGGGCTTGCCGGCACCAATATCCCAGCCCGCGCCGATGAAGAACCCGGTTGCGCTTTCTTCCCAGCTCTCGAATTCGACGGCAGCATAGTAGTCGGAATCCAGTTGAGCAATATCGAGAAGATGATACGCAAGGCCGAAGTCCAGTGACGCATTTTGCGCCTTGCCCATCATCCATTTGGCCGATACTGCAAGATAGGCGTCGCGCGCCAGCAGCTCGTCGAGGTACACGGGGATGTCGCTTTCGGTCGCCATGACAACGCCTTCGACGCCGAGCATCAGCGTTCCGTTTCCGCGCTGCCGAAGCGGCCAGTGTGCGGCCGCGCCAATGCCGTATCCGATTCCTTCGAACGAACCACCTGCTACGGGTCGCAGATCGGCAAGGCTCGGCCAGCTCGGCAGCGCGAGCCAGACCTCCGAGCGTATGCCTGTGCGCGTGCTTTCGTATTCCTCATACTGAGCCGCCGCGTCGGCAGCGAAAGCCAGGCCGCCCACGGCCAAAGCGGTGCACGTTCGTTTTACGAATAAGCTCGCGTTCATGTCTCTACCCTCTAAAGGCCAACGGGCCCTATACCAATCTTCCTCGATCGGCGTGGCTAGAGAATGATGGAGGGCTGAGCTTTCCCTGATGCTTCCTTGAGGAGGCCTAGCGTTTGCCCTTGAGCTTTTGCGCCGCACGGTAGCGTGCCTGCGCTTCCTCGAGCTCCGCTTGTGCACGGGCCAGATCCGTTTCTTCAGAAGCACCTTTCAGTGCGGCTTCCGCTTCTTTTTGAGCTGCAAGTGCGGCAGCCGCATCGAGCTGGTCGCCGCGCAATGCCGTGTCGGCCAGGATGGTCACCTGGTTCGGCTGCACCTCGAGCATGCCACCCGTAACGTAGAAACTCTTTTCCGTGCCGTCCTCGCCCTGAACGCGGACCTCGCCCGGTTTCAATGCCGTGAGCATGGGTGCGTGACGTGGCGCGATACCAACCTCGCCCATCCTTGCGGGCGCGAACACCATAGCGGCGTCGCCCGTATGGATTTCACCTTCCGCGGATACGATGTCGACCCGAATCGTGCTCATAGTATCTGTTACCTTGACCCTGTAGTCGTGGGCATGGCCCGCTCCTACTTGAATTTCTTGGCGTTCTCGACGGCTTCGTCGATTGTGCCGACCATGTAAAACGCTTGCTCGGGAATGTGATCGTAGTCGCCGTTCACAATACCATTGAATCCGCGGATCGTTTCCGCAAGCGTCACGTACTTGCCCGGCGAGTTCGTGAAGACCTCGGCAACAAAGAACGGTTGCGACAGGAAGCGTTGAATCTTGCGCGCGCGGTTGACGATTTCCTTGTCTTCTTCGGATAGCTCGTCCATGCCAAGGATCGCGATGATGTCCTGCAGCTCCTTGTAGCGCTGCAGCACCGCCTGTACGCCACGCGCACAGTCGTAGTGTTCCTGGCCGATGATGAGCGGATCGAGAATACGTGACGTCGAGTCGAGCGGATCAACGGCCGGGTAGATGCCGAGCTCGGCAATGTTACGCGACAGTACGAGCGTCGCATCCAGGTGAGCAAAGGTCGTCGCGGGTGACGGATCCGTCAGGTCATCCGCCGGTACGTAGACAGCCTGGAACGAGGTGATGGAGCCCGTCTTCGTCGACGCGATACGCTCCTGCAAAATACCCATCTCCTCGGCCAGCGTCGGCTGATAGCCCACGGCTGACGGCATGCGGCCGAGCAGCGCCGACACCTCGGTTCCGGCGAGCGTGTAGCGGTAGATGTTGTCGATGAACATGAGGACGTCGCGGCCCTCATCACGGAAGGCCTCGGCCATTGTCAAACCGGTCAGCGCGACGCGCAGACGGTTGCCGGGAGGCTCGTTCATCTGGCCATAAACCAGCGATACCTTGTCGATAACCCCGGACTCCGTCATCTCGTGGTAGAAATCGTTACCCTCACGAGTACGTTCACCGACACCGGCGAATACCGAGTAGCCTGAATGCTCGTGAGCAATGTTTCGAATCAGCTCCATCAGCGTTACGGTCTTGCCCACACCGGCGCCGCCGAACAGCCCGACCTTACCGCCTTTGGAGATCGGCATGATCAGGTCGATAACCTTGATACCGGTTTCGAGAAGCTCCGTAGTTGCCGCCTGGTCTTCGTACGAAGGCGGTGCGCGATGAATGGGCATGTGCATCTCGGCACCGATGTCGCCCTTGTTGTCGATCGGATTGCCGAGTACGTCCATGATGCGGCCGAGCGTCTTTTCCCCGACCGGTACCGATATCGGCCCACCCGTGTTCGTGACGTCCATGCCGCGCTTCAGGCCTTCCGAGGAGCCCATGGCAATTGTGCGGACCACGCCGTCGCCCAGCTGCTGCTGAACTTCCAGCGTGATTTTCGCATCGTCAATAACCAATGCGTCGTAGATCTTGGGGATCTGGCCGGCCGGGAACTCAACGTCCACGACAGCGCCAATAACCTGCACAGTAGTTCCGGTGCTCATTTTGTTTCCTTAACCCGTTAAAGCGAACGTGCCGCCCGATAATTAACCAATAATTCTGCTAGCCAGACACGGCAGCTGCGCCGCCGACAATTTCCGAAATTTCTTGCGTGATTGCCGCCTGCCGCGCTTTGTTGTACTCGAGCTGCAGGCCGTCAATAATCTCGCCGGCGTTATCAGTCGCCGACTTCATGGCAACCATTTTCGCAGCCATTTCGCACGCAAAGTTTTCGACCGCACCGCGGTAAACCTGCGACTCGATGTAGCGCATCAATACGTCGTCAAGCAGCTCGTCCGCCCCGGGTTCGTAGATGTAATCCCAGTATTCCTGCAGTTCGCCTTCGGCCATTTTTTCGGCTGTAGCAGGCAGCAGCTGCCTTACCTGCGGTTTCTGCGTCATCGAGTTAACGAAGAGGTTATGGACCAGGAACAGACGGTCGATTTTTCCCTCGCTGTACGAGTCGAGCATGATCTTGATCGAACCGATCAGGTCATTGATGCTCGGCTTGTCGCCCAGGTGCGACGCAGAGCCGACGACGTTTCCGCCCATGCGACGGAAGAAGCGCACGGCCTTCGCGCCCACCAGCGCAAGATCGACATTCACGTCCTCGCCGCGCCACTTCCCAATCTCTGCAATGACTGACTTGAACAGGTTCGCGTTTAGGCCGCCACAAAGACCGCGGTCTGTAGAGATGACGATGAAGCCGACCCGATTCACTTCGCGTTCGGTAAGAAACGGGTGCTTGTAGTCCGGGTTGGCGTGCGTCAAATGGCCAACCACGCGGCGGATACGCTCTGCATACGGCCGCGACGCCTCCATCTGCAGCTGCGCTTTGCGGATCTTGCTGGCAGCAACCTTTTCCATTGCACTCGTGATCTTCTGCATGTTCTTTACAGAAGCGATCTTGGTGCGGATTTCCTTTTCACCAGGCATATAAGAACTCTGCTCTTTCCGACTTAGTCATTGTTAATCCGTGTTTTGGAATTACGTGACGATCTAATAAGCGCCTTTCTTGGCGAACGCATCACAAATACCTTTCAGGGTCGCTGCGATGTCGTCGTTGTAGTCGCCCGACGCGTTGATTGCATCGAGATCTGCCTGGTAGCCCGAGCGGGCGAATTCATGCAGCGCCGCCTCGTAGTCGACGACCTTCTCAGCCGGAACATCATCAAGATAGCCCTCATTCACCGCGAACAGCGACAGCGCCATTTCGGCAACCGACAGGGGCGAATACTGCTTCTGTTTCATGAGTTCGGTAACACGCTCGCCGCGCTCGAGCTGCGCGCGCGTGGCCGCATCGAGGTCGGAAGCGAACTGTGCGAAGGCCGCCAGCTCACGATACTGAGCCAGCGCGAGACGCACGCCACCACCGAGTTTCTTGATGATCTTGGTTTGCGCCGCGCCGCCCACTCGGGAAACCGACAGACCGGCATTGATGGCCGGGCGTATGCCTGCGTTAAACAGGTCAGTTTCGAGGAAGATCTGACCATCGGTAATCGAAATTACGTTTGTCGGCACGAACGCGGATACGTCACCGGCCTGCGTTTCTATGATCGGCAGCGCCGTCATCGAGCCCGTCCTGCCTTTGATCTTGCCGCCCGAAACCTTTTCGACGTGTTCTGCATTAACGCGGGATGCGCGCTCGAGCAGGCGCGAGTGCAGGTAAAAGACGTCTCCAGGATACGCTTCGCGCCCCGGCGGACGCCTAAGCAGCAGTGATACCTGGCGGTATGCCCAGGCCTGCTTCGTAAGGTCGTCGAAGATAATCAGCGCGTCCTGGCCGTTATCGAGGAAGTATTCGCCCATCGACGCACCGGAGTACGGTGCAATGTACTGCATGGCGGGACTATCGGCGGCGGCGGCGGCCACGACGATCGTATGCTCCATCGCCCCTTCTTCCTCGAGCTTCCTGACAACGCCGGCGATCGACGATGCTTTTTGCCCAATCGCGACGTAGATGCACTTAATGCCCGTACCACGCTGGTTGATAATCGTGTCAATGGCAACGGCAGTCTTGCCCGTCTGGCGGTCACCGATGATCAGCTCACGCTGACCGCGGCCAATCGGCACCATAGAGTCGATCGACTTGAGCCCGGTCTGTACCGGCTCACTGACCGACTGGCGCTCGATAACGCCCGGCGCAACCTTTTCGATCGGCGCGGACAGCTCCGTTTTGATCGGGCCTTTGCCGTCAATAGGCTTACCCAGGGCATCGACAACACGTCCCAGCAGTGCGTCGCCGATCGGCACCTCGAGAATACGACCCGTCGTTTTTACCGTATCACCCTCTGTGATGTGCTTGTAGTCACCCAGGACAACGGCGCCGACCGAGTCCTGCTCGAGGTTCAGCGCCATGCCGAAAGTGTTCTGCGGAAATTCGAGCATTTCACCGTAACGTGCGTCGGCCAGGCCGTGGATACGAACGATACCGTCTGTGACCGCGATCACTGTGCCAACGTCCCGCGCTTCCGCGGATGCTTCGAAGTTCTCGATGCGCTCTTTAATCAGCGTGCTGATTTCAGAAGCTTTGAGTGCCATTGCGTTTTCCTCTTTATTTAGTCAATGCGTTGGCGAGGCCGTCGAGCCTTGCGCGCAGTGACCCGTCAATAACGACATCACCGGCGCGAATTACTGCACCGCCGATGAGCGTTTCGTCAATTTTCGTGGTAATCCTGATATCGCGACCCAGGCGCTTCTTGAGCGAATCCGCGATTTCAGCAAGCTGTTGCTCGCTTAACGCGACGGCCGATGTCACGACGGCGTCTACGCTGTTCTCCACTTCCGCTTTCAGGGCTTCGAAGTGTTCCGAGATCTCCGGCAGCACGCCGACACGGTCGTTCTCGATCAAGAGCTTCAGAAAGTTGCTGCCTTTCTTGTCGTCGCCGGCGAGCAGCCGGCTGCCCGCGTTGTCAAACAGGCCGCTCAAAAACTCGAAGCGCCGCTCGTCGCTGAGGTCCGGGTCGCCCAGGTATTCGACAAGGTCGCGGTCGCCCAGCAACTGGCCGGCAACGGCCAGTGACTCGGACCAGTCTGCAAGCGCGCCCGCGCCTTCCGCTATCTCGAAGATGGCCCGCGCATACGGTCTCGCTATTGTGTTGTTGTCGGCCACGATGGTGTCCGCTTATAGCTCCTGGGCAAGTTTGCCCAGGATGTCTGCGTGCGCCTTGCCGTCTATCTCGCGCTTCAGGATCTTCTCGGCGCTGGCGATGGCGATCGCCGACACCTGCCCGCGAAGCTCTTCGCGCACCCGGTTCGTTTCCTGCTCGATTTCGGCTTTGGCGGCCATGAGCTGCCGATCGCGTTCTTTCACGCCGTCCGCCTTGCCTTCGGCAACAATCTCGTTCGCGCGAGCGTGTGCCTGATCGAGAATGCCGGTTGCCTGCTTGCGGGCTTCGTCAATGATGCCGGCCGCTTTGGCCTCCGCCTCAACCAGCTTTTCCTGACTCAGGTCAGCAGCCGCGAGGCCCTCTTCGATTTGCTTTTGACGCTCTTCCAGTGCCGCAAGAATCGGCGGCCAGATGAACTTCATGCAGAACCAGACAAACACGATCATTGCGATCGTCTGGCCGATGAGAGTTAGATTGATGTCCACGTAATGCTCCTTACTGTAGGAGCGGCCATCGGCCGCGACTTGGGCTGATTGCCTTCCTACTGCCTCCCGGTCGCGGCGACTCGCCGCTCCTACGGTTTATTCTGCGCTTTAGCCGCCGGTCGCTGCCTGAAGCTGACCAACGAACGGATTCGCAAACGCGAAAAACAGCGCGATACCAACACCGATCATCGCAACGGCATCAAGCAATGCGACGACGATAAACATTTTCGTCTGCAGCATCGGAGCCAACTCCGGCTGACGTGCGGCGCCCTCGAGGAAGCGGCCACCCAGAAGGCCCATACCGATACCGACGCCCAGTGCGCCGAGGCCAATCAAAAGTGCGACAGCGATCGCCGTCAAGCCAATAACAGTTTCCATCAGTTTCTCCTAAGGAGGTTTATTTAAATCAGTGCGATTCGGATGCGAGACTCAAATACACTATGGTCAGCATCATGAAAATAAAGGCCTGCAGCGTCACGATCAGGACGTGAAAAACGGCCCAGCCAAAATGCAGCGGCAGCTGGTAAATTCCCAGCAGCGCAATCAGTATAAAAATCAGTTCGCCGGCAAACATGTTGCCGAACAATCGCAGGCTCAGGCTGACCGGTTTGGCCAGCAGCGCGACACTTTCGAGGATGAAGTTGAATGCGATGATGAACGGAGCCGCGATCAGGCCGACACCCCTGGTCGGCGGCGCAATCGGGTGCAGGGTCAGCTCCGCGATGAAGCCGGTCACGCCCTTGTACTTGACCGTGTAGAAAATGATCAGGAAGAAGACCGCGATCGACATGCCGAACGTGACGTTGACGTCGGTCGTCGGCACGACCTTCATGTACGGAATGCCGGCGGCGCCGGCCGCCAGCGGAATCCAGTCGACCGGTATCAGGTCCATAAGGTTCATCAGGAACACCCAGACGAAGATCGTCAGGCCCAGCGGCGCAATCAGGCTACTGGTGCCGTGAAACGTATCTTTAACACTGGAATCGACGAACTCGACGATGATCTCGACCACCGCCTGAAACTTGCTCGGCTTGCCCGCTGACGACTTCTTGGCGACGCTGCGAAACAGTAAAACAAAAATCAGGCCGAGCAGCAGCGACCAGAACATCGAGTCAACGTTGATCGCCATCGGGTTGCCGGCGCATTGATTCCACACCCACTCACCCGTCTCGGCCCTGCACACCTGCAGGTTCTGCAGATGGTGCGAAATGTATTCGCTCGACGTCGCCGCGCCGTGTCCGCCTTCAGCTGCCATTGCTGTTTCTCGTATCCTTTTCCTGTTCGTGCCGCATCAACAGTCCCGTCAGGGTTGCCAACTGCGTCGCGATAAATGCCGCAAACAACGCTGCCGCCGAGAGCGGCTTCACCAGCGTAAACACGAGGCCGAAAAACAGCACGGTCAACGCCAGCTTTCCCAATTCGCCGATATGGGCGGCCCGGACGAGGGCCTGCGGCCCCGGATCCCGACGTGGTACTGCCAGCCGAAGCGCCAGAAAAGCGTTAGGGACAACGCACACCAGGCTTCCCAGCAGCGCCGAGTATCCGGCTACGTCACCATAAATGCTCCAAAGAGCCACGGCGAGGACCCCCCCGACCCCAATTTGCGCCACCAACACCTTCAGCATCACGGATTTGATGTCGCATGCCTCCGGCACTAAAAACGCCACGGCCATCGGGCTCACCGGCGGCTTGTGGCGCGTGTGGTTTTGGTATGTCCAGGCGGGCCTGTAAATCGCGTGCGCATTATAGTGTCAGCCCCTTCGCATGGCAACACGAAACCCCTCTGAATACGCCATTTTCCGGTGATTATCGAGGGCTTGCGAACATTCCCGATTACGGCTTCCCCGAATTGGATTTACCGCCGGCAGGAGTGGCCCTGTGACCACGGCCCAGGGGTCAAAGGGGGGTTCGGAAGTCTAGCGAATGTGTTTCAGAATCCCGTCGAGCTCGTCGAGGCTGTTGTAGCTGATGACCAGCTTGCCGCCGCCCTTCCTGCTGTGGTCAACGCGGACTTTCGCGCCCAGCTTCTCGGACACCTCGATTTCCAGGCGCCGGATATCGGCATTCACGACAGGGGCCTTTTTCACGGGCTTCTGCCTTCCGCCCTCCAGCATGTGCTTTACGAGTTGCTCCGTCTCACGAACTGAAAGGCCCTTCCTGACGACCTGGCGCGCGGCGTCGAACTGCTGCGTCGCATCCGTTATCGAAAGCAGCGCCCGGGCGTGGCCCATTTCGATTTGCCGTTCCTCGAGCAGGTGCTTCACTTTTTCCGACAGGTCCTGCAAACGGAGCAGGTTGCTTACCGAGGCGCGCGAGCGGCCGACGGCTGAAGCCGCTTCGGCGTGCGTCAGGTCGAATTCGCGAATCAGGCGATCCAGCGCCCGCGCCTCCTCGAGCGGGTTCAGATCCTCGCGCTGGATGTTTTCTATGAGCGCCACCGCGATCGCCGACTCGTCCGGTACTTTGCGAATGATGGTCGGAATCTCGGCGAGGCCGGCCAGCTGCGCCGCCCGCCAGCGGCGCTCGCCGGCCACGATCTCGTATCGCCGATCGCTGCCGGTCTTTGCTATTGGACGCGCGACGATCGGCTGCACCACGCCCTGTGCCTTGATCGACCTCGCAAGGTCTTCCAGTGAGTCCTGGCGCATATCGACCCGGGGCTGGTACTGCCCGCGCTGCAGTAGCTCGACCGGAATCTGCTTCAATACATCGCCGTCTGTGGCGTCATCGCCCGCGGCGGCGGCCCGTGTGGCTGGTTTGCTAAGCAGTGCATCGAGGCCGCGGCCCAATCGTTTCTTCGGTGTCATGGTTTCATTGGCGCGCTCAGGCGCACTCCTGCAGTCTCATCAAACGGCCTCGGCCATATTTGCGTCCTCGCGTCGCAGCACCTCGCCGGCGAGGGCCAGGTAGGCGATTGCCCCGCGCGATGAACGATCGTGCAGCAGTACGGGTCGGCCAAAGCTCGGCGCTTCGGCCAGGCGTATGTTTCTCGGCACTATCGTACGAAATACCTTGCGGTCAAAGTGCTCGACGAGCTGCATCGAGACTTCGTTGGCCAGGTTGACGCGAGGATCGAACATCGTGCGCAGGATGCCATACATCTCCAGGCCCGGATTCACCGAATCACGTACCTGCTCTATCGTGTTGAGCAACGAGCTCAACCCCTCCAGCGCATAGTATTCACACTGCATCGGAATCAGCACGCCGTCGGCCGCCGTCAGTGCATTAATGGTCAGCATGTTAATCGCCGGCGGGCAATCGATCAGAATGAAATCATAGAGGCCAGCCACTGGCGCGAGTTCTTTTTTCAGCTTCATCTCGCGACCGATTTCCTGCAACAGCTTGACTTCGGCCAGCGTCAGGTCCTCGTTGCCCGGCAGCACGGCAAACCCGCCTTCGGGCGCCGAGACGATCGTGTCGGCAGCCGATGCATCGCCGAGCAGCACGTCGCAGGTCGAATTCTCCAACTCCATCTTGTTGATGCCGCAGCCCATCGTGGCATTGCCCTGTGGATCCATGTCGACCAGCAGCACGCGCCGCTGCGTCGCCGCCAGCGATGCGGCCAGGTTGACGCAAGTGGTCGTCTTTCCCACCCCGCCTTTCTGGTTTGCTACTGCAAGAATTCGCGTCATGAAATCAGCTTATCAGGTTGTACGACTCATACCCGTCGCAACAGTACCGCGTGACGTGACCCCTGTTCGAGACCCGGCACGTTCAGTTCCACGACAGCGTACCGCCACGGCTTGTTGCTCATCTGTTCTAGTTCTTCTGCCGGGTAACGTCCCTTGAGCGCTACAAACACCCCGTCCTCTCTTACGTGATGCCCGGCGATTTCCACGAGGCGCGGCAGCGCGGCCAGCGCCCGTGCAATCACCGTATCAAAGCGCCGCCCGGGTGCATAGTCCTCGCCCCGGGCTTTGACGGCGGTTACGTTGCCGAGACCCAGCAAACCGGCGGCGTGTTCGACGAACATGATCTTCTTGTTGCTGCTGTCGAGAAGCGTGAAGTGCCTGTCTGGCTCGACGATTGCGAGCGGCAGGCCGGGAAACCCGGCGCCGGTTCCAACGTCCAGTATTGCCCTTCCTTCGAGCAGTGGCCTCACCACCAGGCTGTCGAGGAGGTGTGCCGTGACCATCTCCCGGCGCTCACGAATGGCCGTCAGGTTTACGCGGCGATTCCACTTCTCCAGTTCGTCGAGCAACGCCCCCAACTTCACGGCCGTGCCATCCGGGTACGTCTGGTCAAGCTGCTGGATCGCGGATTCGATGTCGTGCAACGGCTACTCGGCGCCCGTGAGATGTGCCTGGAAGAACAGCATCATAGCCTGCTGATACGTGTCGCGATTGTCCCGTTTCCGATAGCCGTGGCCCTCGTTCATTGCGTTCATGTACCAGACCGTGTGGCCGTGTTCGCGCAAGGCATTGACCATTTGTTCTGACTCGGTGACCGGGACGCGCGGGTCATTCTGGCCCTGTACGATAAACAGCGGGACGCTGATCTTATCGACGTTGTTCAGCGGGCTGATCTTCTCGAGGTGCGCCCGCATAACGGGGTCTCGTTCATCGCCGTATTCAGCGCGCCGAAGGTCGCGCCGGTAGTCCTGCGTGTTTTCGAGAAAACTTACAAAATTGCTGATACCCACTATGTCCACCGCGGCTTTCAACCTGTCGCTGAAATGCGCGGCGCTCGCCAGCACCATGTAGCCGCCATAGCTGCCGCCGTACACGGCAACACGATCCGCATCGAGGTCCGGCTGCGTCGCGATCCAGTCGAGGAGTGCGCCGATATCCCTGACTGAATCTTCCCGTTTGAAGCCATTATCGAGGCCCAGGTAGGTCTTGCCGTAGCCCCTCGAGCCACGAACATTAGGGCGCACGACAGCAACACCGAGCTTGTCGATCCACATCTGGTAGGTGGCGCTGAATGACGGCCGGGCCTGTCCCTCGGGGCCCCCGTGGATCGAAATTATGACCGGGAACGGCCCTTCGCCGGCCGGCTTGTAGACCCAGGCGGGAATCTCCCTGGGCCGTCCTGCTACCTTGTCGAACGTCGGATAGCGAACGAGCTCGGGTATCCGGAACTGCGATGTATCCAGCCCGCCGACTTCACTCCTGGTCCAGCGCACCAGCGGACCGTAGTCGAGCGGCTCGTCGCCGAGTTCGAGCACAAACGCGTCGCTCGGCGTTTGCGGCGTATTGAGTGTCACCGCCAGGCGGCGATCATCGGGGCTGAAGCGCAGGCCGAAGGCCAGCCCGGTCGGAATGCTCTCGATCAACCGGTATTCGCGAGACTTGGTGTCCAGCAGGTAAACGCGCGACATGCCGTCTTCGTTGGTCACGAACGCCATGCGCCTGCGATCGTGGCTGATCGTACCCTCGGTCAGGCTCCAGGGAATGTTTGCGGTCACGATTTCGGGCCGCGCCCCCGGAACCGCGGGCTGCCATGCAAGCTGGCTGAACTCGCTGCCCTGATTCGTGACCAGCCAGATGCCGCCGGCCTCATCATCGAATGCGACGGGCATGTTGGTGCCGGTGTTACCAGGGCCGCCCGCGAGCAGCAGCGTCTGACCGGAATCGAGATCCAGCACGTGTACGCGAGAATCGGTCGCGCTGACGTAATTCATGAGGAGCAGCTTGCTGCCGCTCGCCGAAAATTCCACGGCCCCCCACCAGCTGCCGTCCGGAGATTCGAGCACAAGCTCGGCTTCGCCCGGTCGCGTCGGGTCCATGATCCACACGTCGTTCGACGCGCCGTTGCGTCGCGTGCTCTGGTAGGCAATGCGCCGGCCGGAGCGGTCCCACACGACCTCGGTATTCCGCGACTTCCCGTCGGTCAGCATTGTGGCCTCGCCGCTCGCGGGATCCAGCTGAAATATCTGTGCAAATTCACTGCCACCGGCATCGCGCGTGAAAAGCAGCTCCGCGCCGCCGGGACGCCTCGTTACTCCCGTTACAGGCTCACGGTAGAACGTAATCTGGTGGCGTGCGCCGCCCGGCATTTCCACGAGGTGCAGCGAATCGACATCGCCAAACCCCGTCGCCACATAAATGCCGTCGCCGTCCGGGGTCCAGGCGCGAAAACCGGCGGCGCGAATATTCTGGAAGCGCATGAGGTCGACGACCAGCTCGATGGGAATCTCGGGCACATTCTCGACGATGAGGTTGCCGTTATTCAGCGTGCGGCGATCCACATCGGCCGTCGCCGTCGCTGGCAAGAAAAAAACTACCAGCAGGAGCGGCCCCCAGGCCGCGAAGCAGCGCGGCAGCCGTAAGGCTGCTATCAACACGGCGGCCTGGCGGCCGCTCCTGCCGAGAAAAATCATGCGACCAGTAACGCCATGAAGTCATCGACCGATGTCGCCACGAGCTTCTCACGATCGGCACAAAGCGCATCGAGTTCGGCCCACTGCCTCTTGGCCAGCCTGGGTGAAACGCTATCGATAAATTTCTTCTTGAGAACCGGGATACCCTCTTCGCGACGCTCGCGATGACCGATCGGGACGTGGACCTCGACGCGGTCCGTGCTGCTGCCATCTCTAAAGAAGACCTGCACCGCGTTGCCAATGTAGCGCAGCTCTGGATCGAAATAGTCTTTCGTATACTGCTTGTTTTCTCTGACCGTCATCTTTTCGCGCAGTTCATCGATGCGCGGGTCACTGGCGACAGAATCTTCATAGTCGGCGGCAGTCAGGCGACCGAATATAAGCGGCACGGCCACCATGTACTGGATGCAGTGATCGCGATCCGCCGGGTTGTCGAGGGGGCCGGTCTTGTCGATGATACGAACGCCGGCTTCCTGCGTTTCGATAACGACTTTTTCAATCTCATCAATTCTGTCCTTAACTTCGGCGTGCAACGTCATGCCCGCCTCGACGGCCGTCTGTGAATGAAACTCCGCCGGAAACGAGATCTTGAACAGGATGTTCTCCATGACATAGCTGCCGTACGGGCGCTGCAACCTGAAGGAATTACCCTTGAACAAGACGTCGTAGTAACCCCAGGTCTTTGCCGTCAGCGCGGACGGGTAGCCCATCTCGCCGGTCATCGCTATCAGCGCGAGCCGCACGGCGCGGCTGGTTGCATCGCCGGCGGCCCAGCTCTTTCGGGAACCCGTGTTCGGCGCATGACGATAGGTGCGCAGCGCACAGCCATCGATCCAGGCATTGGACACCGCGTTCAGGACCTGTTCGCGGTTTCCACCCAGCAAGCGCGTGACAACCGCCGTCGACGCAACGCGCACCAGCAATACGTGGTCCAGCCCGACCCGGTTGTAGCTGTTTTCCAGCGCCAGCACGCCCTGGATTTCGTGCGCTTTGATCGCGGCGACGAGTACATCCTGCATCGTCAGGGGTTCTTTACCCGCCACACGCGCCTGACGGCTCAGGTAGTCGGCTGTCGCCAGGATGCCGCCGAGGTTGTCGGACGGGTGGCCCCACTCGGCAGCAAGCCAGGTATCGTTGAAATCGAGCCAGCGGATCATGGCGCCTATATTGAACGCCGCCATGACCGGATCCAGCTCGTACGACGTACCCGGCACCCGGGCGCCGCCGGACAGCGTGGCGCCGGGGACAACCGGGCCGAGCAACTTGGTGCAGGCCGGGTAGTCGAGCGCCTGGAATCCACAGGCCAGCGTGTCCATGAGGCAGTAGTGCGCCGTTTCGAATGCGAGCTCGCTATCCACCTCGTAATCACAGGTGTAATCGGCAATATCGACGAGCGCCTGGTCCCAGTCGGCTCGTTTGGCCGAGCGAATATCGAGATTTGACATGACGCTTTCCTAGGCGCGATCTTCGATCGCTGTCCACTTCTGAAGACGCGGGCCGATGTAGTCGGCGGCCGGGCGAATCAGCTTGTTGTCGGCGCGCTGCTCCATGATGTGCGCGGCCCAGCCGGTGATGCGTGAGCAGACAAAGATCGGTGTAAAAAGATAGGTCGGAATGCCCATGAAGTGGTAGACGCTGGCCGCGAAAAAATCCGCGTTTGCGAACAACTTCTTCTCGTCCCACATCACTTTTTCGATGGCTTCCGAAACCGGATACAGCGTCGTATTTCCGACATCGTCAGCGAGCGCTTTCGACATTTTTTTATTGACCGAGTTGCGCGGATCCGATGACGTGTAGACGCGATGGCCAAACCCCATGATCAGGTCCTTGCGCGCCAGCATTTCATGCACACCCTTGACGGCAGCCTCGGCTGAATCGAATGTCGAAATCAGTTCCATCGCGGCTTCGTTGGCGCCGCCGTGCAGGTGACCGCGCAGCGCGCCGATCGCGCCGGTCACCGCGGAGTGCATGTCCGATAGCGTTGCCGTGATAACGCGGGCCGCAAATGTCGACGCATTGAATTCATGCTCAGCGTACAGGATCAGCGTCGTATCCAGCGATTTGCGGTGCAGCTCTTTCGGCGCTTTGTCGTGCAGCATGTGCAGGAAATGGCCGGAGATGCTGTCATCGTCCGTTTTCGTGTCGATGCGAACGCCGTCCGTGTGGAAGCGATGCCAGTAAAGCAGGATGGACGGCAGACAGGCGAGCAGGCGATCCGCAACGTTCTGCTGATTCTTGAAGTCGCCCTCGGGCTCGATGTTGCCAAGGAACGAGACACCGGTGCGCAGCACGTCCATCGGGTGTGCGTCCTTCGGCACCATTTCGAGTACCGTTGTCAGCGCCTCGGGCAGCCCGCGATTGGCTTTTATCCTGTCGATATATGCATCGAGCTCCGCCTGCGTCGGCAATTTGCCGTGCAGCAATAGATGCGCCACTTCTTCGAAGCTTGCATTGTCGGCCAGGTCGTAAATGTCGTAGCCGCGATAGGTCAGGCCGGCCCCTTCCTTGCCGACCGTGCAAATGTGCGTCTTGCCTGCCGTAACGCCGGCGAGACCGCCGGTTTTTTTAGTTGCTGCCATCTCTGTCTCCCGTCTTCAGTCCCTGCTCACGGAACAGCGCATCGAGCTTGTTTTCGTAGGCCTGGTATCCCAGCACATCGTAGAGCTCCATGCGCGTTTGCATCGTGTCGACCACGTCCCGCTGTGTGCCGTCTTTCCTGATGGTCTCAAAGACCTTCAGCGCGGCCGTGGACATTGCGCGAAACGCACTCAGCGGATACAGCGTCATTGCGACTCCAACGCCGGCCAGTTCGACCGTTGTAAACAACGGTGTTTTGCCGAACTCGGTAAGGTTTGCAAGTACGGGTACTGTAATGACATCGGTAAACTGCTGGTATTCCTCAAGTGTGGTAAGAGCTTCTGCAAAGATCATGTCCGCACCGGCCTCGACGTAGGCGGCAGCCCGGTCGATCGCGGCCTGCTGGCCTTCCACGGCGTGTGCGTCGGTACGCGCCATGATGACGAACTGCTCGTCGATCCGTCCGTCCACCGCGGCTTTCAGGCGATCGCACATCTCCGCCGGTTCGACCAGCGCCTTGCCCGGCCGATGCCCGCAGCGTTTGACCGCCACCTGGTCTTCCATGTGGACGGCCGCAGCGCCCGACCAGGTCATTTCACGGATGCTGCGGCCGATCATGAACGCGCTGCCCCATCCCGTGTCGATATCGACGAGCAGCGGCACATCGGTCGCCGAGCAGATGCGGCGAACGTCTTCGCAGACGTCGTTGAGCGTCGTCATCGCAAGATCCGGCATGCCGAACGAGGCGTTCGCAACCCCGGCGCCGGACAGGTAGATCGCCTTGAAGCCGGCTCTTTCCGCCAGCATGGCCGTGTAGGCGTTAATCGTGCCGACGATCTGAAGCGGGCGCTCCGCTTCGAGCGCGGCGCGGAATCGGGCTCCTGCACTCATCTCGCGTACTCGGTGTTCGGGGGGCGACGAGTCTAAACCACGGGATGGTCGTTTCCCAAATAGAGCGGATGGTTAATTTATTTCCACAACGGTGCGGCCCGTGACCGTTCCGTCGAGGTAGGCCTGGAAAGCGCCCGGCAACTCGTCGAACGAAATGCTCCTGCGGCCGATGGTGTCGAGGTGCCGCGGCTTCAGGTCGCCACCGATGCGCTGCCAGACCGCGCGCCGCAGTTCCTTCGGCGTTTCGACCGAGTTGATGCCAAGCAGGCAAACGGCGCGCAGGATAAACGGCAGGACGGTCGTATTGAGCGCCGGGCTGGCCGCAAGACCGATGCTCGCGATATTGCCGCCGTAGCTCATCGTGCGCGTCAGCCAGGTCAGGTACTCGCCGCCGAGGCTGTCGACAGCGCCCGCCCACTGCGCTTTTTCCATGGGCCTCTTTCCGAGGTCGATCTGGTCGCGCAACAGTATTCTCGCCGCGCCTATCTCGCGCAGATAGGCCTCTTCGGTGTCCTTGCCCGTGACAGCGACAGTTTCATAACCGCGCCGACTCAACATGTCGATCGCGATACTACCAACGCCGCCGGTCGCCCCGGTTACAACGACGGGACCCTGCTCCGGCGTTTGCCCGTTCTGCTCCATGCGGTGAATTGCGAGCGCCGCCGTGTAGCCGGCCGTTCCAATTTGCATGGCCTCGGCACACGTCATGTCCTGCGGGATCGGCACCAGGCTCTCACTATCGAGCCGCGCATACTCGGAATATCCGCCGTCGACGGTTTCGCTAAGCCCGCAGCCATTGACCACGATCTCAGCACCTTCCGGAAAGGCCTCATCGTCCGAGCTGACGACGACACCGGCGAGGTCGATGCCTCCGTTCAGCGGATAGCGGCGCAGAATTCTCCCTTTGCCGGTAGCCGCGAGCGCATCTTTGTAATTGATCGTCGAATGGCTGACGCAAACGACTACGTTGCCGGGCGTCAGGTCATCGATCGACAGCATTTTGAAACCCGCGACGATCTGACCGTCCTGTTCATCGATTCGATACGCGCGAAAACTCTCCATTGCCTATCTCCGCTTTTCCAGACGATTGAGCCAGGCCGCGAGGCCGGCCGCGTTCAGCTGTACGTCCATCTCCAGCACCGACCATCTCGCATCATCGTCACCCTTGAAGCCATGATCGATCAGTCGCGACGACAGATACTCGTACATTGCCGCCTCCAGCGCCGCGCCCCGGTCTTCTTTTTCGCGACACGCAATCGCCATCTGCTCGTAGGCATCGATTCCGGCGTGCATGTCCGCGGCCAGCCGATCGAGATCCCTCACCCTGCTGTAGTGCGTCAGGTAAACCTGCCGCGGATCACAGTCCATGATCCGATCCACCGACTTGTGCGCTTCGGGCGGATCGAAGCTCGCCGGCGTCGAGGTCGGATAGATGAACTCACCGTTCACTGTATCCAGCTCGCGGTAGGAAATGCCGAAGTTATCGCCCGTGAATACGCCGTGCGACGCCGGGTCATTGAGGCAGTAGTGGTGCCGCGCGTGTCCCTCTGTGAACAGTGCCTGCATTGCCCGGCCGTCAAGCTCGATCCACTGTTCGTCATCCACGATGACGATGCGTCGCTCGTCGATGGGCCGGATCTCGCCGTACAGCTCCCGGGTTCGCTCGACGCCATACACGCCCTCGGTACCTTTAATTAGTTTCTCCGGGCTGGCCATGTGCGGCGCACCGCGCGGATGAATAACGCAGCGTGCGTTCGGCAAATGCTGCATCAGCAGCCCGGCGCCGCCGGCATGATCGAGGTGAATATGGGTGAGGAAAACGAAATCGACGTCGGCTGCATCCAGGTTTCTTTGATGCAGCGCATCCAATAACAGGGGGACGCTGTCGTTGGTCCCGGTATCAACGAACGCGCCGCGACCGTTTTCGACAATGAGGTGACTCGCGTCCTGCATCGGCCGCGTGTACTCGGTATCAACGGCAAAAATGCCGTCGTTCAGGGCCGTGAGTTGTGCGTGCTTACCCGGCATCAGTGACGCGACAAGAGGCCGGGCGACCGCTAGTCGACCTTCGTGGTCTCGAGGCCATCAAGACCTGCATAGTAGCGTGCGAGCCGCGGAATATCTTCGTCGGCGATTATCGCCGCCTGCGCGGCCATGATGGCATTGGCGCGGCTGCCGTCGCGATATTGCCACAACGAGCGTTCAAGATAGCTTTCGTACTGGCCCGCAAGCGTCGGCCACTGTGCGTTGACGCTGATGCCGATTTGGCCGTGACAGGCTACGCACGCCGCCGCAGGCGCGAACGAAGGGGCTTTTGCGTTCGCCGCCGCGGCCAGGGTTTCGCCTCCCAGGCTTGCAAGATAGGCCGCAACATCCTCGATTTCCCGGTCGGTCAGGCTCGTCGCCTGCGCCTGCATGGTCGGATGCGAGCGCTCGCCGCTACGATAAGCCTTGAGCGCGATGACCAGGTAGCCGGCCTTCTGCCCGCCGAGCTTCGGAACACGGTACGAGGGATAAGCGTTTCGATAGCCCTCGATGCCATGGCAGCCGAGGCAGGTGTATCCGAGCTCCATACCGGCATTTGCATCGCCTTGCGCGAGAGCGGGTTGCGCCAGAAGGGCCATTGCAAGGAGCAGTGTCGCTGCACCGGCTGCGATCGTCGTGTTCGTAATCACTTGGTTACTCTTAAGGGTTGGTGCCCGATCCAGGGATCGGGCGATCCGTGAGGCCGCTATGGTAGTGACACTCGGCTTCGATTTCTAGCCGTAATGAGCGGGATCGGCCGGGCCGGCATGCTAGCATCGGCCCGTAATCATCGTCTGAACAGGTAGTCATCGTGAAAAAAAGCATCGTCACCCTGCTGGTCGTCCTGGCCCTCGTCGTCATCATTTCACCGGGCATACTGGGACGGCTTGCCGAACAAAGCGTTGACGACAATCTCAACTGGGCGGCGGCTGAAAGCGGCGACCTTGTCGTAAGCTCCGAGAGTTTCGATCGCGGCTGGTTTTCCTCCGACGGACAGCACCGCGTCGAAATCAGGGAGGGCAACCTGCAAGCCATGCTGCAAGGTCTGGGCGGGCCCGATGATGCCACCGACCTGCCCGTGCTCGTTATCAACACGCACCTCGACCATGGACTGATACCCGTCTCGTCAATGGCGAGGGAAAAGGGCTCCCTGGCTCCCGGCCTCGGCAGCGCCGTATCAACGCTCAGCGTCGAATTCAGCAACGGCGACACTGTCGATATCCCGGGCAAGATCTACAGCAAGATCGGGCTTAGCGGCGAGCTGCAGTCCAGCTACCTGCTGGAAGCGGGTTCGCGCGAAGAAAACGGCGCGACGGCAAGCTGGGGAGAGACAGAAATCGACGTAACGACGAACCCCTCGACGGGTGACGTCGTTTTCAAGGGCAATGTTGGCGCGCTCTCGCTCGCCGACGGTGCCGACCTGATTGCCATCGATGCGCTCGCGTTTTCGGGCCGTCAGGCGCCGACGAAATTCGGCTTCACCATTGGTGACATGAAGCTCGAACTCGACACGCTCTCGGTGACAAGCAACGGCGTTCAGGCGGGCGGCCTGAAGCACATGAGCGTCGACGGAAACACACATCTTAGCGGCGATCGGCTCAGCGCCCGGACGTCGCTGGAAATGCAGTCGCAGGCCGTTCCGCAGTTCGGGGAAGTCACGATCGTCGCCGACATCAGTCTCGGCGGTGCCGACGCCGGCGCCGTCGGCGCCCTGCAGCAATCGCTGGAAACCCTGGGGGCGAATCCCGTTCCCGGCCAGGTATTCGGTGCCGTAGAGAATGACCTGAAGCGTCTGCTCGCCGCCGGCTTCGAGCTGCGCTTCGACCAGTTCGACATCACGATGTCTCAGGGCACGGTCATGTCGAAAATCAACGTCCAGGTTGCTGAAGAGGACCTGTCAACTTTCGAATGGACAACGCTGCTGCTGGCCACAGAGGCGTCGGCCGACATTTCCGTTCCGGAAGCGCTGATCAATATGGCGCTGCAAATGAACCCGCAGGCTCACGCTGCCGTTGGCATGGGCTTCCTGCAGAAGAACGGCGACGTTTACGAAATGAAGGCGAACTACAAGAAAGGCCTGCTGACAATCAACGGCGCGCCGATGCCAATTCCGCTCGGCAATATTTCGACGACGCCCTAGATCGAAAGATCGATTTCATTGGCATAGTGGCAGGCGACGCGCGCGCCCCCAAAGTCCCGTGTCGTTGGCAGCGTCGTCCTGCAGATGTCATTGACGTATTTGCATCGCGGATGAAAGACGCACCCGGAAGGTGGATCCAGTAATGAGGGCACCTCGCCGCGCAGCGGCGCCTTTTTCGGTGCGATGACCGGGTTGGGTACAGGCACAGCGTCGATCAGTGCCCGCGTGTACGGGTGGCGCGGACGGCTAAACAACGACGCGTTATCGGCGAGCTCCACCAGCCGCCCCATATACAGGACAACAACGCGGTGGCTGATCGCTCGAACCACGGCGAGGTCGTGCGAAATAAAAATAATCGCGAGCCCGGCGTCCTCCTGTGCTTTCCTGAGTAGCGTCAGCACCTGTTCCCTTACCGAGCCATCGAGCGCCGCAACGGCTTCGTCACAGATCAACACCTTCGGCTCGAGCACCAATGCTCTCGCAATGGCGACGCGCTGCGCCTGGCCCCCGGACAATTCGTGCGGATAACGGCCGAGATACTCGTCGCCCAGACCGACCTGCTCCAGCGCCTCGACGACTTTTTCGAGGCGCGCCCGCGACGACAGCCCTGGTTCATGCACCAGCAGCGGCTCACCGATAATGCTCTGCACGCGCATGTGTGGATTCAGCGCGCTGACCGGGTCCTGGAAAATCAGCTGCAGGTCCCTTCGCTGTGCCATGGCACGGCGCTCGACCGGGCCCTCGAGCGGCGCGCCGGCATAAACGGCACGGCCTGAATGCATCGGCACGAGGCCCAGCACGGCCCGGACGAAGCTGGACTTTCCGGAGCCGGACTCGCCGACGACGGCAACGGTCTCACCGCGGCGCAGCGACAGGCTCATGTTATGAACCGCGTGCAGCTGTTCGTTGCCGAACGCCGTGTAACGAACGGATACGCTCTCGATGCCCAGGATCGACGCGCCCGTCACCGGCGGCAATTCGGCGGGACGATCGATCCGCGGTGCCGCATCGAGCAGGAGGCGTGTGTGCGCGTGGCCTGGCGATGCGAACAGCGACGTCGTCGCCCCTGCATCAACCAGGCGCCCTTTTTCGAGAACCAGCATGCGCTCGCAGTGCCCTGCAACCACACCGAGATCATGAGTAATCAGCAGCAGCGCCGTGTTGTCGCGCATTTCCTCGAGCAGCTCGAGTATCTGCGCCTGTACCGTTACATCCAGGGCGGTCGTTGGCTCGTCACCAATTAAAAGATCCGGCTCGGCAATCAGGGCCGACGCCAGCATGACGCGCTGACGCATGCCCCCGGAGAGCTGGTGCGGGTACGCATGGAATTGTCTCGGCGCGTCGGACAGTCCGACACGCTCGAGCATCGCGATAACGCGCGCGTCGATTTCTGCGCCGTGCGCCAGCTTGTGCCGAACGAGAATTTCTCGCAGCTGCCGGCCAATCCGGAGGTACGGGTTCAGCGCCTGCATCGGGTCCTGAAAGACGATGCCGATGCGTCGCGCCCTGAACTCATCGAACGTTTCCTCGCTCGCCGCCACGAGCTCCGTGCCGTCGAAATCGATGCTGCCACTCACGCTGGCCTGCCTGGGCAAAAGGCCAAGCAGGGCCAGCGCTGTTTGAGACTTCCCCGAACCGGACTCGCCGACGAGACCTACGGACTCTCCGTTTTCGATCGAGAAACTCAGCGCATCGACAACGGCTGTCTCGTTGTACCGTACCGAAAGCTGCTTGACGTTCAGCAGGCTCAATTCGTGTGCCTCACATCAAAAAAGTCCCGCAGCCCGTCGCCGAGGAAATTGAAACACAGCAGAATAAGCGCCAGCAGCCCGGCCGGAATCAGCAGCGCCCAGGACGCGCCTTCCATCTGCTTCACGCCGGCATCGACGAGCGCACCGAGAGAGGTCTGCGGCTCCTGTATACCCAGACCGAGGAAGCTCAGGAATGATTCAACGAGTATCGCCTGCGGAATGGTCAGCGTTACATAAACAACAACGACGCCGATCAGGTTTGGCGCGATGTGATGCAGCAGGATGCGCGGCGTGCTGACGCCCATCAGGCGTGCAGCGTCTACGAACTCACGCTCCCTCAGGCTCAGCGTCTGCCCGCGGACTATACGAGCCATGTCCAGCCAGTTGACCGCTCCTATCGCAACAAAAATCAGCAGGAGATTTCGCTCGAACGCCACCATCAAAAGGATCACGAAAAAAATGAAGGGCAGTGCGTAAAGCGTGTCGACGAAACGCATCATCGCCGCGTCGACGCGGCCGCCGACGAATCCGGCAATCGCGCCGTAGGCAACACCGATAACGAGGCTCACAAGGCTGGCGACGATTGCGACCAGAAGCGTCACGCGGACACCAAGCATGGTGCGAACGAACAGGTCGCGGCCGAGGTCATCGGTGCCGAATACTTGCCCCCCCGAGATCGACGGCGGCAGCAGCTGCCGGTCGAAGTTCGTCGTCAGGTAATCGTGCGGGCTGAGCCAGGGCCCCGCGAGAGCGCATGCGGCGATCGTAAGCAGGATGCCGCCGCAAACGCTGATCGTACGATTAGCGAACAGGCTCATCGGTAACGCACCCGCGGGTCGATCGCGCCATAAAGAACGTCGACGACCAGGTTCAGGAATACGATCAGCGCCGCATAAAAAACGACGATGCCAAGAACCAGCGTGTAGTCGCGATTAAGCGCGCCGCGAACAAAGAACTGCCCGAGTCCGGGTATGCCGAATATTTCCTCGACAACCACCGAGCCGGTCAATATGGCGGCGATTGCCGGACCCATATAAGAGAGTACCGGCAGCATCGCCGGCTTGAGCGCGTGAAGGCGCACGACCGTCATCGTGCCGAGGCCCTGCGCGCGTGCCGTGCGAATGAAGTCGCGCCCCAGCACGTCGATCATGCTGGCACGCGTCAGGCGCGCGATGTACGCGATTTGCGGCAGCGCCAGCGTAATAACCGGCAGCATCATTCGCGATATTCCGGCAGAGCTACTCCATCCTGCCGGCAACCACTGCAGCTTCACGGCCAGGAACAGCACCAGGATCGGGGCAACGACAAACACTGGTATCGATATTCCCGTCATCGAAAACGCCATGACCAGGCGATCGACATAGGTGCCCTGTTTCAGGGCCGCGACCGTGCCGGCGCTTACACCGACAACAATCGCCAGCGCCATCGCCATCGCGCCCAGCTTGAGAGACAGCGGAAACGCAGCGCCTATGAGCTCACTGACGGTGTGATCGCGATAACGATACGAAGGGCCGAGATCGCCCTGCACGAGCCCCCCCAGGTAGCGCAAAAGCTGTTTCGGCAGTGGCTCGTCGAGGTTATAGGCGCGCGCAATATTGGCCTCGACGTCCGCCGGAAGCACGCGCTCGTCGTCAAATGGCCCGCCCGGAGCGGCATGCACCATCAGGAAGGCCAGGATAATGACCAGCAGCAAGGTCGGGATCGCTCCCAGCACCCGGAGCAACGTGTATCGCAGCACTATTGTGTTCCGCTAGTAGCGCGACTATTCGGCCGCGCTGAGACTCAGGTGCTGACTGTAATGATAATCAAGGACGTTGTCGCCCCAGCCCCTGACTTCCGGACTAACGAGGTGCTTGCTGACGTAGAAGTACAGCGGGATTACCGGGTGATCGGCCAGCATAACGCGTTCCGCTTCTTCGAGATAAAGCTTGCGGCGCTCCGGGTCGACCTGGTTCGCAGCGCGCTCCATCAACGACTCGTATTCGTCGTTCGCATAGCGCGGCATGTTGGCCGCGCTCCCGGCCTGCAGCACGCTCAGAAAAGTGTGCGCGTCGTTGTAGTCGCCCACCCAGCTGGAGCGAAAAACCTGCGTAATCTCTGCGTCGCGCATGTTGGAGAGCAGCACCTGAAACTCTTCGTTGATCAGCGTTGTTTCGACGCCCAGTACATCCCGCCACATCGACTGAACGGCAACCGCGATTTTCTTGTTGGTATCCGACGTGTTGTAGCGCAGCTCGATTTTGAGCGGCTTCGCATCGCTGTAACCCGCTTCCTTGTAGAGACGCCGCGCAAGCGTCTCGCGCTCATGCTTCGCGAGTGACGCAAAGCTGAAAACCGTTGGTTCATAGCTGGCGACGCCGGGTGGCACCCAGCTGAGCGCCGCTATTTCGCCACGCCCCAGAATTTTATTCGCCAGCTGTTCGCGATCGACCGCCATCGACAGCGCCTCTCTGAGCTCGACGTTGCCCTTGAACGGCGGCCTCCGGAGGTTGTATCCGTAGTAGTACACGCCAAGATACGGCGCAACGCGCAGCTCGCTGCCAAACTGCGCCTGCAGGCCCACAAAGTTATCGGGCGGCACGGTGCTGGTTATATGCAGCTCCCCTGCCCGGTACCGATTGAGCTCCGCCGTGTCCTGCACGATAACGTGGTAGTTGATGCCGTCGAGCGCGGTATCTGCGTTGTTCCAGTAGTGTTCGTTGCGGCGCAGAGCGATAAGGGAGCCCGGCACCCTGGCGTCGAGTACGTAAGCGCCATTCGACAACAGCTTTCCGGGGCGCGCAAAGCGGTCACCGTATTCGGCAACCATGGCCGGGTGTAAGGGAAACGTGCTCGGGTGCGTCAATAAACTCAGGAGATACGGTGTCGGCCTGGCGAGTTCGAGGACGAGCGTCCAGTCATCCAGCGCCTCAACCCCCAGCGCGTCCGCGGGCAGCTCGCCGGCGACGATTTCCGGGGCATTCACAACGGCCTCCAGCATGTTGGCATAGAAGGCGCCGGTCGCCGGCGCTACGAGGCGGCGCAAGCCAAACACGAAATGCCCGGCTTTGACCTTGTCGCCATTCGACCAGCGCGCCTCTTCTCGCAGGTAGAAGGTATAGGTGCGCCCGTCCGCCGAGATGTTCCATCGCTCGGCCGCTGCCGGCACCAGTTCGCCGGTCGGCGAGTGAGCAACGAGGCCCTCGCCGATGTCTCTCAGGACTTCTGCCGCCTGGGTGCTTCTCGCCTTGTGCTGGTCGAGGCTTTCAGGATCCGACGGAATGCCGCGCTGCAGAACGACACCGGTATCCGGCGCGTCGCCCGAACAGCTGCAGACCGCAACCACTGACAGGGCTGCAAGCAGCAACAATAACCGCGTCGATTTCATCGGCAAAGAATACCTGATTGCGGAGTCCTTTCACCCGATCGGGTCACATGGATGTTATTGTTCCCGCTGCTGTTTCGGCTTTTGGGGGGCCGCGCCATGCGGGGTTTCATAGAAGAGCTTCGTCATCGAAACGTGTTCCGCGTGGCGGCAGCGTACGTCGTTCTCGGCTGGCTGATTGCGCAGGTCGCCGATCTTGTTGCCGGTGCGTTCAAGCTGCCCGACTGGTTCATGCAGATGCTGATCATCTTGCTGTTGCTCGGGCTGCCTGTCGCGCTCGTCCTGGCCTGGGCCTACGAGCTTACGCCCGAGGGCGTCAAGAAGGCCTGGGAAATACCGGCCGATGCGCCAAAGGACCCGCGTGCGGGGCGTGTCCTGAATATTGTGACAATCGTGACGCTCGTGATCATCATTGGCTGGCTTGCCTGGGATAAGCTTCACCGCAGCGCATCGGCACCCTTGTCGACCGACAAGTCAATCGCGGTTTTGCCCTTCGACGATTTCAGCCCCGCCGGCGACCAATCGTGGTTCGCCGACGGGCTCACCGAAGAGATCCTCAACTCGCTCGCTCGCACGACCGATTTGCAGGTCGCATCCCGAACATCGTCGTTTGCCTATCGCAATTCCAAGGAAGATATTCCCGCCATTGCCGCCGCGCTCAAGGTCGAGCACGTCCTGGAAGGCTCGGTGCGCCGTGCCGGTGGCCGCTTGCGCGTGACCGCGCAACTTATTCGTGCGGCAGACGACAAGCATCTCTGGTCCGAGACTTTCGACGGAAGTAGTGATGATTCAATCCAGATTCAGGAAGAAATCGCGTTTCAAATAGCCAATGCGCTGCAAACCGCGATGGACCCTGACGAGCTTGCTCGCATGGTATCCGCGGGCACGCGTTCAGTCGAAGCCTGGGAAACCTACTTGCGCGGCCTGGCGCTGGATGCGGAGGTGTCCGGACAGAATGATCTCGACAGGGTGTATGAGGTCATCGCTGTCTTCGAAGAAGCGGCGAGTACAGACCCGAGCTTCGCTGATGCGCAGCTGCATCTGGCCGAAAAGTGGGAGCAACAGCTCGATCCAACGTCGCTTCATTACGTCGCGTCAGGCCCGCCACGCTCCGAAAGACGGCAGCGCTACGAAAAAGCCATAAACGCCGCCATCAAGTACGCACGTTCCGACATGACGCGGATCGAGGCCGAAATGCGCGCCGCCGCTTTCGATGTGCGCCTGGCCGATCAGGTCGCGCTGGCCGAGCGAATGGTAGAGCTTGAGCCGGACCGGCGCATTGGCTGGGCCTGGCTGGCTTACCTGTATCAAGTGATCGGGGAATTCGATAAGGCTCGCGATGCCGGTCTCGAGGGTTGGGCACGCCCGGCAACGATCGACGTCCGCGACGGAGCGATTATCGAAAACGTCCACCGCGCCAGCCCACAAGATGCCGTCAAGCTCGTCGACGAAGCCCTGCAGTCGCCGAGCCCCTCCGCCAACATCATTTACCAATCGCACCGCGCGCTGCTCGCGGTGGGCCACGTTGAGCGGGCGGCTGGTTTGATCGACATTTATCAGCAGCGCGCCAACGATGCGGAGGGCGTCTTGATCATGAGGCTTCGCCAGGCCTGTGCCGAAGGCCGTATTGCCGACGCCGATGCGATTTACGAGACGCTGGAGCCTGACTCAAGTGTCCAGTGGCTTTTCCTGAAAACGCTTGGCTTTGACGATCGCGCGCGTGAACTGCTTCGGCCGCTCGACACGCCGGAAAACCTCGCCACACTTAGCGGCTACCTGGCATACCGGTTCTTCGAGCCGCGCGATTATCCGCTGCTTTGGCGCGTCTTGACAGCGCAGGGCATCAATCGTCCCCGCGCAACGCCGCTAGCCTATCGCTGCCAACGTTAGTCGTCTTTCAGCCGGTCTTCCTGAGCTGCCGTTTCTTCAGGTGTATGAGCAGCAGCGAGACGGCGGACGGCGTCATTCCTTCCAGGCGCGAGGCCTGACCCAGGGTCACCGGACGAGCAAGCTCCAGCTTTTGCCGCGCCTCGTTGGAAAGTCCGTCGACGGCGGAGTAATCGATGTTGTCCGGCAAGCGCAGCGACTCCTGCCTGACGTGTCTTGAAATTTCGCGCTGCTGTCGCTCTATGTATCCTGCGTACTTCGCCTGAACTTCGAGCTGCAGCTCGACCTGTTCGCGCTGCTCGTCGCTAACGAGCCCCTTCGATTCGAACGCGCCCACTCCGGACAGGGCGGACACAGCCGCGTAGTCAAGTTCCGGGCGACGCAACAGGTCTGCCGCCGTGCATTCACGCTGCAGCGATTTGCCGATCAGAAGCTCGTCGTTCTCGCTCAGGCTCGCCGGGCGCAGCATTACCCCACTGAGTCGCTGCTGTTCGCGCGCGACCGCGTTCTGTTTGGCTTCGAACACGGACCAGCGCTCGTCATCGACAAGACCAAGCTCCCGACCAACGGGCGTCAATCGGAGGTCGGCATTGTCTTCACGCAGCATCAAACGGTATTCGGCGCGGCTCGTGAACATGCGATAGGGCTCGCTGACGCCCCGCGTGATCAGATCATCGACAAGCACGCCGAGGTACGCCTCGTGCCGCTTCGGAAACCACTCGTCCTGGTCGCGCGACTGCCGCGCCGCGTTGATGCCCGCAAGCAGGCCCTGAGCACCGGCTTCTTCGTAGCCGGTCGTGCCGTTAATCTGGCCCGCGAAGAACAATCCGCCGAGGTGCTTTGTCTCCAGAGTCGGCTTCAGCTCGCGCGGATCGAAGTAGTCGTACTCGATCGCATAGCCCGGCTGCGTGATATGCGCATTTTCGAAACCGACGATCGAGCGGACGAACCGGAGCTGTGTCTCGTAGGGCAGGCTGGTCGAAATACCATTCGGATAGATCTCGTGCGTGTACAGGCCTTCGGGCTCGACAAAAACCTGGTGCGAGGACCTGTCGGCAAACCGTACGACCTTGTCTTCGACCGAGGGGCAGTAGCGCGGACCCACGCCTTCGATCATCCCCGAGTACATCGGCGACTCATCGAGTGCGCCGCGAATGATCTCGTGCGTTTTCTCGGTCGTTTTCGTGATGTGGCAGGACACCTGCGCGGGATGCTCACCGCGCCGGCCAAGAAACGAGAACACCGGCACCGGTTCGTCGCCAGGCTGCTCCTGCATTGCCGTGTAATTCAGCGTTCGGCCATCGAGGCGCGGCGGAGTACCCGTCTTCAGGCGCGCCACCCTGAACCGCAGCTCGCGCAGTCGCGCCGCCAGATTGTTCGAAGGCGCATCGCCGGCGCGGCCACCGGCTTTTTCTGTTCGGCCGATGAGTATTCGACCCCCGAGAAAAGTGCCCACGGTCAGGACCACGGTCCTTGCGAAGAAGCGCAGGTTCTGTGCGGTTACGACGCCCACCACGCGTTCGTTCTCGACGATGAGATCGTCAACGGACTGCTGGAAAACAGAAACGTTCGGCTGGCTTTCGACCAGGCCGCGTATGGCGCGGCGATACAGTTCGCGATCGGCCTGCGCGCGGGTCGCTCGAACCGCCGGGCCCTTGCTGGCGTTCAGGGTACGGAACTGGATGCCGGCCATGTCGATCGCCCGCGCCATGGCACCGCCCATCGCATCGACTTCCCGGGTGAGGTGCCCCTTGCCGATACCGCCGATAGCCGGGTTGCAGCTCATTTGCCCGAGCGTCGCGATGTTCTGCGTAATCAGTAGCGTGCGGGCACCAGCACGCGCGGCCGCCAGCGAGGCTTCCGTGCCGGCGTGTCCGCCGCCAATCACAATTACGTCATAGCCGTGGGTCATCGTCATGACTTATGGTCAATAAGTAAGCAATCCGGGCCGCGCATTTTAGGGCCTGGCCACCCGTGAAGCCACTGAAACTTTACTATTTACAGGCCGTTGTCCAAGATAGCGCGCTGTTTCGCGCTCACGTTGACCCATGGTCCGAATCCCTATAGCCCTGTTGGCCGGCCTGCTGTTTGGCGGCGTCTCGCTCGCCGAGCCGCTGGCACTCACGGACTGTCGCATCAGCGCCGGGCCCGGTTTCCCCAGCATGAAGGCACGCTGCGGCACGCTCGAGCGCCCCCTGGATCCGTCGGACGCCGCGTCGGGAACGATTCAACTCAAGGTCGCCGTCGTCCCGGCCCTCGACCTGGTGCCCGAACCGGATCCACTGGTACCCATCGCAGGCGGCCCTGGCCAGGGAACCGTAGAGTTCTACGCGGCTTATGCCAACGCCTTCGAACACGTACGGCGCAGTCGCGACATCCTTCTCATCGATCAGCGCGGTACGGGCGAGTCTTCGCGCATGGACTGTCCCGTCGATGACGACCTGCTTGACGGACAGTACTCAACCGAACTTACGATCGAGTACACGAAAGCCTGCCTCGAGCAACTGCCTGCCGATCCCCGCTTTTTTACGACGAGCGTTGCAGTCACAGATCTCGAGGCCGTTCGCGAGGCGCTGGGCTACCCGTCCGTCAATCTTTACGGCATTTCTTACGGAACTCGCGTTGCTCAACATTATGCGCGACGCTATCCGGGCTCGGCACGCACTGTCGTTCTCGACGGCGTCGTGCCGCCGCAGCTCTCGCTCGGTCCAGAAATTGCGACCGAAAGCCAAAAAGCGGTGAACGCCATTCTTGCCAGGTGTGCCGAAGACGCTTCGTGCAAAAAACGCTTCCCCGACATCCAGAACACCTTCGAAAGAGTGCTGGATGAATTGCGCGAGTCACCCGTGACGATCGACGTGCCCCACCCAGGCTCCGGCCGGCTCGAGCAGACCGCGTTCGGTCGTAACGAGCTGGCGCTCGCGATTCGCCTGCTTGCGTATCACGCGAATTCGATCGCGCTTCTGCCGCTTCTGATTAACGAAGCCGGCAACGGCAACTACGTTCCTCTCGTTGCACAGTACAAAGTGACGGTCATCGCCATGACGGACGCACTGTCGTTGGGCATGCACAACGCCGTTGTTTGTACAGAAGACGTTCCGTTTTTCGACGAAACAAAGATCGACTACCGGGGCATCTCGGCTACCTACATGGGCGCCCTGCAGCTGCGCGCACTCGAAGCTATTTGTTCGCTGTGGCCGGATGGGCCCATCGACCCGGCGTTCAAGACGCCGCTCTCGACGGACCTGCCCGTCCTGTTGCTGTCCGGCGACGCCGATCCGATTACGCCCCCGCGTTACGCCGAAATGGCCGCCCTAAACTTGAGCAATGCACGGCACCTCATCGGCAGACACCAGGGCCATGGCCAGATTGGCGTGGGCTGCACCAGCCGTCTCGTTGCTAACTTCATTGACACGGCGGATCCCGAAGGCCTCGACGCCGAGTGCCTCGAGCGCAGCTTTGTCATGCCTTTCTTTCTGGACTTTTCGGGTCCGGCACCATGATCCGGGTCGAGGGTCTGCACAAGTCCTTTGGCAAGGTGCACGCCGTGCGCGGCATAAGTTTCGACGCACCGGACGGGATGATCACGGGCCTGCTCGGCCCCAACGGCGCCGGCAAATCGACGACGCTCAGGGTGCTTTACACGGTCCTCAAACCCGACGCGGGCTCGGCCGTGATAGACGGCATTGACGTCGTCAATGACGGGCTCCAGGCCCGGCGGCGTATCGGTGCGTTGCCGCACGGCTCTGGCCTGTATCCGCATTTGACCGCCAGAGAAAACATCGCTTATTTTGCTCGCCTTTGCGGCCTTCGCAAGTCCGAGGTCGATGATCGGGTCGAGGAAATCATCAGGCTGCTGGAAATCGAAGATTTCGCAGAGCGCCGCACGAAAGGCTTTTCTCACGGGCAACGCACCAAGGTCTCTCTTGCCCGTGCGCTTGTCCACGATCCACAAAACATCCTGCTCGACGAGCCCTCGAGCGGTCTCGACGTCATGGCAACACGCTCGTTGCGGCGAATTATTCTAAAACTCAAAGACGCAGGCCGTTGCGTGCTGCTATCCAGTCACGTCATGCAAGAGGTGGCCGCGCTTTGCGACGATGTCTGCATTATTGCCAATGGCCGGGTCGCCATTGACGACTCCATCGACGGCATTCGGGCGCGCACCGGCTGCGACAATCTCGAAGATGCATTTGTCCGCGCCATAAGTATGGTAAAGGCCGACTGATGGCAACCATCCTGATTGTTTTCGCAAAAGAGGTTCTTGAAAACCTGCGCGATCGCAGGACTCTCGCATCCGCTTTGATCATGGGGCCGATTTTTGCGCCGGCCGTATTAGCGTTCATGATCAACCTCTCGATTACACGATCAATAGAAGACGTCGAGCGCATTCTCGAGCTACCGGCGGTGGGCCAGGAGCAGGCCCCAAACCTCGTGAGCTACCTCAGGAGCCGCAATATCGATGTCATTAACTATCCGCATGGCCGCGCTTCCGCGATTGAGGCGGTGAAGGCCGGCGACCACGATATCGTGCTGGTTATTCCCGGCGATTTTGGCGAACAGCTGGCCAGCACCGTGCCCGCGAAGATCGAGCTTGTCTCCGACCTGGCGAACACCCAAGCCGACAGGGATGCCCGGCGAGTGCGCAATGCCCTGCGCGAATACAGCCAGGAACTCGGCAATGTTCGCCTTCTTGCTCGCGGTATTGACCCGGCGGTACTGGTACCGCTCAACATCGACGAGCTTGACGTGTCCACGCCGAGCGGCCGATCGGGCATGCTGCTTGGCATGATGAGCTACTTTTTTGTTTTCGCGACCCTCATGGGCGGCATGTATCTGGCTATCGATGCGACGGCGGGCGAACGCGAACGCGGCTCGCTCGAACCGCTGCTGTCGCTACCCGTAACCCGCGCTCAGCTCATTCTCGGCAAGATTGCTGCAACCTGCCTGTTCATGGCGCTGTCGCTTACCCTGAGCCTGCTGTCGTTCTACGTCGCGCTGAAATTCATGCCGCTCGAACAACTGGGCATGACGCCCAACTTCGGGCCAAAGGTTGTGTTTGCCGCGTTTCTGTTATTCGCACCCTTTATCCTGCTGGGCGCTTCGATCATGACGCTGGTCGCATCGTTTACAAAGAGCTACCGCGAAGCGCAGACCTGGCTGAGCGTCGTGCTTTTTGCGCCAACGATGCCGATATTTATCGTCAGCATTCTCACCCTGCGCCCAAAGCTGGAATTCATGTTTGTGCCCAGCCTGAGCCAGCACCTGCTGCTGGTCGATATCGTAAAAAACGAGCCCGTCAATAACGTTCATGTCATGATTTCTGTCGTGAGCACGCTTTTTTTCGGCGCCCTGCTGACCTGGATTTGCGCGCGGCTCTACCGTCGAGAGGGACTTCTCGGTTGACAATCCCCGTCGAATCTCCACCATGGAGGTTCCAGGGAATACAATAATTACTATGTCTCTGTTTTCCGAACTCCGCCGGCGCAACGTTTTGAAGGTGGCCCTGCTCTACGCGGTCGCCAGCCTGCTCATACTGTGGATCGTCGATCACGCGGTTTCCAGCGGCGTGCTCCCCGTCTGGGCAAGCGAATTCATGCTCCTGCTGCTCGCCATCGGTTTTCCGGTGGCCCTGATCTTCGCCTGGGTTTATGAAATCACACCGCAGGGGCTGAAAAAGGGCGTCGACGTAGACCAGACGCAGTCCATCGTCTACAAGACCGGGCAAAAGCTGAATGCGGCGGTTGCAGTGCTTGCGGTCCTTGGCGTGGCTGCGCTGGTTGGCGAGCGTCTGCTCCCGGAATTCGAGCTGATACGGCCCGAGCCCGTTGAGGAAATCCCGCTGCGGCCGGTCTACAGTGCGCCCGAAGCAGCCGGCGTTCCCAAGGAGATCACCTCCTACACGATGTCCAACGGCCTGCGGATTATCGTCTGGCCCGATCACGATATACCCAACGTTGTCATGTACAACTTCGTCCGCGCAGGAAGCCGCAACGAGTACCCCGGCATTACGGGGCTTTCTCATTTCTTTGAACACATGATGTTCAATGGCACCAGCAAGCTCGAGCCCGGCGAATTTGATCGCGTGATGGAGGCAGCGGGCGGCGCCAACAACGCCTATACGTCAAACGACCTGACGGTTTACCAGAACTGGTTCCCGCGCTCGGCGCTCAAGACCATTCTGGAGCTCGAGGCCGACCGACTGCAGAACCTCGCTATCGATACGGACCTGTTTGAAAGCGAGCGCAATGTCGTCTATTCCGAGCGCCGGCTGCGCATAGACGACGACAACGAAGGGCGACTTTACGAACAAATGATGGCGACCGCTTTTCTCGCGCATCCCTATCAGTTCCCCGTCATTGGCTGGCCGTCCGACATAGAAAACTGGACGAAAGAAGATCTCGAGTCGTATTTCAAAACCTACTACGCACCGAATAACTGCACGATGATTTTTTCCGGCGCCGTGTCGCCGGAGGAGATCTTCCTGCTGGCCGAACAATATTTTGCGCCGATTCCGCGGCAGCAACCGCCGCCGCCCGTGCGCACGGTCGAGCCCGAGCAGGCGGGCGAAAGGCGCTTTGTGATCGAAAGCGAGGCCCAGACTCCGCTACTGCACCTGGCCTTCCACGCCGGCCGCGCGTCGGACCCCGAAACACGGCACATGGAGCTGTTACTGCATATCCTGGTCGGCGACAAGTCATCGCGACTGCATCGGCTGCTGGTCGAAGAGGAACAGGTCGCGCTTAGCGTCGGGGGATTGCAGATGGAAGGCTTTGATCCCGGGCTCGTCTATTTCTACCTCACGCTGCCGCCCGGCGCCGATATCGATGCCGTCGAAACGCGTGTACTCGAGGAACTCAGGCGCGTCGCTGCTGAAGGCGTAACGAGACCCGAACTCGCCAAGGCCCGCAGCATCGTGCTTGCCGACTTCTGGCGCGAGATCGCCACGATAAACGGCAAGGCATCCGCGCTCGGCAATTACGAGGTGTTCACCGGAAGCTACGAAAACCTGTTTGCCCTGCCGGAAGACGTTAACGCAGTTACGGCCGCACAAATAAAGGCCGTTGCGGCGAAGGTCTTCCAGCGGAAGAATGCGACCGTTGGGGCCCTGCGTTCGCCGGCTGATGCTCCGGGAGCAGCCAGGTGAACGCTTTCCGTGCTCTCTCGCTGGCATGCGTGCTACTGCTCATTGCCTCCGGCGTGAACGCCGCGGGTGTTACCCTGCCCGCCCACGAACGCGTTGAACTGGCGAATGGCACGGTTCTGCTGCTCATCGAAAAGCACGACGTTCCGCTGATTGGTCTCGAGGCCGTCGTGCGCGGCGGGGCGGTCTCGGATCCCGACGGCCTTGGCGGGATGGCCAGCCTGCTCGCAGAACTCATGCAACACGGCGCCGGCCGGCGCGATGCGGCGGCCTTTGCGGGGGCTATTGCGGCCGTCGGTGGAAAGCTCTCCGTATTGGCTGGCCTGGAGGGAATCTACGTTTCGGCGGATTTCATGGCCCGGGATGCGGAACTCATGATCGAGCTTGTCGCCGACCTGTTGCAGCGCCCGCTGCTGGCGGCCGACCAACTCGAGAAGCTGCGCGCCCGCTCGATTAACCTGATCAAGGCCGCCAAGGGCTCGGATCCGGGTGAGCTGCTTCCCGCCTACGGCAATGCCTTCCTGTTCGGCGACCACCCTTATGGCAACCCGGTCGGCGGCAGCGAATCGACGCTTGCAAACATCTCCCACGAGAAACTGCGGCAGTATTACGAAGAACAGGTCGGCGGTGACCGACTGATTATTTCTGTTTCCGGCAACTTCAACACGGTCGCCATGAAGGCGCGGCTCGAGAAAGCGTTTGCAGGCTGGCGGCCTGCGACCATGCCGCTGCCGGCGCCAACGGCCGCCGACAAACAAACCGGCCGCCGCGTGCTGCTGATCGACAAGCCCGGCGCAACACAATCCTACTTCTGGCTCGGCAATATCGGGGTTGCCGCCGATTACGCGAAGCGAGCCGAACTCAGTCTGGCCAACACGGTTTTTGGCGGCCGCTTCACGTCGATGCTCAACACCGAGATGCGCGTCAAGGCCGGCCTGACCTACGGCGCTCGTTCAACCCTGCAACAACCGTCGCAGCCAGGGGCGGTTGTCATCAGCTCTTTTACTGAAACCGGCACGACGGTCGAAGCGATTGACCTGGCGCTCAAGGTGCTCGGTCGCCTGCGGGACGCGGGCATTAAGGAAGATGCCGTGAATTCGGCGCGCAATTACATCATGGGGCAGTTTCCGCCGCGCCTCGAAACCGCACGGCAGCTAGCGGCACAGTTCGCGATGCTCGAGCAATACGGGCTCGACGTGGCCTATATCAATGACTATGGCGCCGCATTGTCGGCCGCAACCAGCGAGTCGATTGCGGCGGCAATTGGCGAGATCTATCCGGCGCCCGAAAACCTGAGCTTTGTCGTGATCGGCGACGCGGGCCTGATCCGTGAAAACATCAGCCGCTACGGCCCGGTAACCGAGATGTCGATCAAGGAGCCGCGCTTCCGCTAGCCGGCCCGCCGCGGACCGCGGCGCTTATTTGCCGATACAGAACTCCGAGAAGATCTTGCCGAGGAGATCATCGCTTGTCACCGCGCCCGTTATCTCACCGAGGGCCTGGTGGCTCAGCCGCAGCTCTTCGGCCAACAGCTCTCCGGCACGCGCCTCGAGGAGTGCCTGGCGTCCGGCAAGGAAGTGAGCTTTCGCGCGGGCCAGCGCGTCCAAATGCCGGCGCCGCGCCGTGAACGCACCCTCCCCCTGGTTTTCGTAGCCCGCCAGCTTCCTGATGGCCTCTCGCAGAACGTCGACGCCGGCACCGGTTTTTGCCGACAGGTTGATCGTATTTTCAGCGGCGGCGCCGGCCGGATCGCCCGTCAGGTCAATCTTGTTGCGGACGACGATCAGCGGAATGTCTTCGGGCAACTCTTCATGAATGCCGCCGCGATCCGGGTCTGTCGCATCCTGAATCCAGAGCACGGCGTCGGCGCTTTCGACCGCCCTGCGGGCGCGCCGGATTCCCTCTGCCTCTATGCGGTCCGGGTCCTCTCGCAACCCGGCCGTGTCGACCAGCTCGACGGCGAGGCCATCGATGTCGAGCTGCTCCCGCAGGATGTCCCGCGTGGTACCGGCCAGCTCGGTGACGATCGCGGCTTCCTGCCCGCTCAGGAGGTTCATCAGGCTCGATTTGCCGGCATTGGGCTTACCAACGATGACCACCTGGTAGCCGTCGCGCAACACGCGTCCCTGCCGCGTCTTGTCCAGCAAGCCATCGAATGTCGTCGCGCAGTCGTCTAACCGTAACTTCAGCCCGTCGTCAGACAGAAAATCGATTTCTTCTTCGGGAAAATCGATCGCCGCCTCGACATGCATGCGCAGTTGCGTCAGCTTTTGGGAAAGTGCGTTGACGGCCATCGAAAACGCACCGGACAAGGAACGCACCGCGGCACGTGCCGCCTGCGCCGTACCGCTGCCGATAAGGTCCGCAATGGCTTCGGCCTGGACGAGGTCCAGCTTGTCGTTCAGGAACGCGCGCTCCGAAAACTCGCCGGGTGCCGCCTGCCGCGCGCCGAGCTCGATCGCCGCATCGACCAGCAGTGACATGACGACCGCGCCGCCGTGTCCGTGCAGCTCCAGAACCGATTCCCCCGTGAAAGAGGCGGGCCGCGGAAAATACAGCGCTATTCCTGCGTCGACGGTTTGACCGCGCGCGTCGGCAAACGGTCGGTACGTTGCCGTGCGGGGTTCCGGTAGACTGCCGAGCATGGCGCGCGCAATGCGCTCCGCATCGTTGCCGGAGATTCTGACGACACCGATGCCGCCCGTTCCGGGCGGCGTTGCCGAAGCTACGATCGTGTCTGCGCGTGACGTCATACCCTAATGAAAACACAGGTTGTCCCGTCATGCCGCATAAGAAGATAACGTTCGAAAACCAGCGCCGGCAAGCACTGTCCGGCATTCTCGACCTGCCGGCGGCGGCGCCCGTCGCTTACGTATTATTCGCTCACTGTTTCACGTGCTCGAAGAATCTAACGGCGGCGACCAATATCGCACGTTCCCTGACCGATGCCGGCATCGCCGTACTTCGCTTCGACTTCACGGGACTCGGCCAAAGCGAAGGCGAGTTCTCCGACACCAACTTCTCATCGAACGTCGACGATTTACTCGCCGCCGTCAGCTACCTCGAGCGGGAGCACGAAGCGCCGGCAATCCTCGTCGGACACTCGCTCGGTGGTACCGCGGTCCTGCAGGCTGCCGCGAACGTCGAGTCGGCCGTGGCCGTCGTGACGATCGGCTCGCCGTCCGAGCCCGCCCACGTGGCGCGGATGTTCAGGGGTTCTGCCGACACGTTGCGCGATCGCGGCGAGGCTACGGTCAATCTCGGTGGCAGACCGTTCCTGATGAAGCAGCAGTTTCTCGACGACCTCGGGAAGCAGAACCTGCGTTCGTCCATCGGCTCACTGCGCAAGGCCCTGCTGATCATGCACGCGCCGCTCGACGACGTGGTCGATATCGACAATGCGTCGGCCCTTTTTATGGCCGCAAAACACCCCAAGAGCTTTGTCAGCCTCGATACGGCCGACCACCTGCTGAGCCGTGAAACCGATTCAAGGTACGCGGGGCGCGTGCTGGCGTCCTGGGCTTCGCGTTACCTGCCCGAGTCGAAAGGCCCGGTGACGCCACCTGCTGCCGATACGGCGGTTGTAGCGAAAACCTCTTCCGGCGGTTTCAAGACCGTTGTTCGTATGGGCGATTACGTGATTGTCGCGGATGAGCCGCCTGCCGTCGGCGGCACCGGGCTTGGCCCGACGCCATACGATCTCCTGTCGGCCGCGCTTGCGACCTGCACATCGATGACGCTCCGGATGTACGCTCGCCACAAGAAGCTGAAGTTCGAGTCAGCCACCGTTCGCGTCGAGCACGACAAGATCCACGCCAGGGACTGCGAAGACTGCGAGAGCGGCGCCGGCAAGATCGACGAATTCCGGCGCACGATTTCACTTGAGGGCGACCTGAGCGACGCAGAACGCAAGCGCATGCTCGAGATCGCGGACCGCTGTCCGGTGCACCTTACGCTGCACGGCGAGACCAAGGTTCGCTCTGCTCTCGGCTAGCTGTCCTTTTTCTTTTTCTTGCTGCTTTTCTGCGCTTTCGCCTCGGCCTCGACAACGGCATTGATCTTCCACTGCTGGGCGATCGACAGCAGCGTGTTGGTCACCCAGTAAAGTACGAGGCCCGACGGGAAGAAGGCGAAAAACACCGTGAACATGACCGGCATGATTTGCATCACCTTCGCCTGAACCGGGTCGGCGGGCGCGGGGTTGAGCTTCTGCTGCATGAACATAGCCGCACCCATGATGAGCGGCAGGATGAAATACGGGTCGCGCGTCGACAGGTCGGTGATCCACAGCATAAACGGCGCCTGTCGCATTTCGACGCTTTCCAGCAGCACCCAGTAAAACGCCAGGAAGAACGGCATCTGGATCAGTATCGGCAAACAGCCCGCAGCCGGATTTACCTTCTCCCGCTTGTAAAGCTCCATCATCGCCTGACTCAGCGCCTGGCGATCGTCTTTATAGCGGTCCTGCAGCGCTTTCATGCGCGGCTGCAGGTTGCGCATCTTGGCCATTGAGCGGCCGCTCGACTCGGTCAGTTTGTAAAACGCGAGCTTGATGAGGAAGGTAACTAGAATAATCGAGACGCCCCAGTTGCCGACGAAGGTGTGAACCTTGCTCAGCAGCCAGAACAATGGCTGGGAAATGATCGTCAGCCAGCCATAGTCAACCGTGAGCTTCAGGGTCTTATCGATTTTTTCCAGCTGAGACTGCATCTTCGGACCGACGAAAAGCGTCGTTTTGAACGTCTTTTCTGATCCGGGCGCTATCGCTTCGGCGCTCCTGCCGATCGCGCTGCTGACGGAAACATCGCCGGCGACCGTTACCTCGTACTTGTGTTCGACGCCGGCCTGCGGCACGACCGCGCTCACGAAGTGATGCTGGATGGATCCGAACCAGCCTTGGGTTGCGTGGAATTCGACCCTGCCCCCCCCGACAAGGTCGTCATACTTTAGCTTCTCCGATTTTTCGCCGTCGTAGATTATTGGCCCGGCGAACGAGTAAGAATCCACGTCAAACATGGATCGCTCCGGTTCCTGAAAGTGGCGCTTGATGCGGATATACTCGGCGCCGCTCCACAGCGCTTCGCTACCGTTTCTTACCTGCTGCTCGAGACCAATCGCGTAGCTGCCCTTCCGGAACCGGTATCGCTTTTCTATGACGACGCCGCTTTCATCCGACCAGGTCAGCGGCACGACGAGTTCGTCTCGCCCGCCGAGTTCGTACGACATCTGCGCCGCGGAGAAGGTCGCAAGGTGCGTTGCCTCCGGCCCGCCGCCGGTTGCGCGGACGCCGGACTCGATAAGGCCAGTCTCGCCCGGCCGGGCGCTCAATAATTCGACAAGGGTATCGGGCTGGTCTTTGGCCACCGGGTACCTGAGGAGAACCGCTTTTTGCAGCGTGCCGCCCCGGGTGCTGATTTCGACGTCGAGGACGTCGGTCGTAACGCGAACGGCAGGATCGCGCCATTCGGTGACCGCCGCCGCGGGTTCATCCGGCGCCGCCGGGGCTGCCGACGATGCGCCCGGCTCACTGATCTCGGGAAGGCTCGTGTCGATGCCGGGCTGCGCCGTCTCTTCCGCAACCACTGGCACGGACTTCGGGCCGTAATCCTGCACCCAGGTCTGGTAGGTTATCCAGGCCATGAGTCCGAAAAAGGCCCAGATCAGCAGTCGTTGGTTGTCCATCGATTAGCCTTCCTGCGGTATCCGTTTCGCTTCGCCGCATCGGTGCCAGTGGTTTTCAAGGCTTCTGAACATCTGCCGGTTACTGGCGCTGTCCGTTCCCGGCTGACTGATCACGACGATATCCAGACCCGCCAGTGATGCCTGCTGCAGGCGAAACGACTCCCTTATCACTCGCTTGATACGATTTCTTCTTGCGGCCCGGCGGCAGTGTTTCTTTGAAATCGCCAGTCCGAGCCTTGCGGCGCCCGTTTCATTGCGCCTGCACAGCACTGTAAATAAATTGTCCCGGCTTCGTGAGGCTTTTTGAAACACACGGCCGAAAGCAGCCGCATCAGGAAGCCGGTTGTCTTTCCCGAACCGGTTGCTTCGGCTGCTCGTCAATCCTGAATTATTGCTGTTCGCCGCAGGCGGCGCCGGGGGCGTTACGGCGCCAACCGCGCGCGGCCTTTGGCGCGGCGGCGCTTCAAGATGAGGCGCCCGGCCTTGGTGGCCATGCGCGCACGAAACCCATGGGTGCGAGCGCGCTTTAACTTGCTGGGCTGAAATGTGCGTTTCATGGCTGTTTACCTGGCTCATCCGTCGGCCTAAGCGGGGCCGTACTTTCGGGAGGGCGGCAAGGGTACGCAGATGGCCAGACAGTGTCAACAGAACAGCGTAAACACTGGAGTTTTGGTCCTTGGCAACCTGTGGATAACCGCATCTGGCGGCGCTCGTTCTTAGGGTATAGACTGCTCGATCGTTCGCTTTTTTCGTTGTTGCTACGAGGCCGCCTGAGGCCCGCCGGGGAATGTCTTGTCTGTTGAGTCGACGCTTTGGAACCAGTGCCTCCGCGTCCTGCAGGTAGAGCTTCCCGAGCAGCAGTTCAACACGTGGATCCGGCCCCTGCAGGCTGTCGATGATGACACCTCGCTACGTCTGCTCGCCCCGAACCGCTTCGTCGTCGACTGGCTTCGCCAGCACTATATGGATCGCATCCTCGAACTGGTCGGCGATGGCGGAGACAACATCAAGGTATTGCTCGAGGTCGGGTCGCGCTCTGTCGGTCAGGCCAGAACTGACGCTCCGCGTCCGACCCCTGCCGCGGTGTCGGCGGCACCGGCAACGCCGGTTGTCTCCAGGTTGAATCCTGCGTTTACGTTCGACAGTTTCGTCGAAGGCAAGAGCAACCAGCTCGCACGTGCAGCGGCCAGCCAGGTTGGCGCAAACCCGGGCATATCGTACAACCCCTTGTTTATCTATGGTGGCGTGGGGCTTGGCAAGACGCACCTCATGCATGCCGTTGGTAATGCCATGCTGAAGAATAACCCGGCCGCCCGCGTCAGCTACGTGCACTCGGAGCGCTTTGTCGGCGACATGGTCAAGGGGCTGCAGCACAATACGATTTCGGAATTCAAGCGCTCGTACCGGTCGCTCGACGCCTTACTCATCGACGATATACAGTTTTTTGCAGGCAAGGAGCGCTCCCAGGAAGAGTTTTTTCATACCTTCAATGCGCTCTTGGAGGGCCAGCGGCAAATTATCCTGACCTGCGATCGCTATCCAAAAGAAGTAGCGGGTCTCGAAGAACGGCTAAAGTCCCGTTTCGGATGGGGGCTTACCGTTGCCATCGAGCCTCCCGAACTCGAAACCTCGGTTGCCATCCTGATGAGCAAAGCCGCGACAGAGGGGGTTGCGCTGCCCGAAGAGGTGGCGTTTTTTATCGCCAAACGAATTCGCTCCAACGTCCGGGAACTCGAGGGAGCGCTCCGGCGCGTCATTGCGAACTATCGATTTACCGGCAGAGCCATTAACCTCGACTTCGCCAAAGAGGCGCTCAGGGATCTGCTTGCCGTTCAGGACCGCCTCGTCTCCATAGAAAACATCCAGAAAACTGTTGCCGACTACTTTAAGATTCGCGTCGGTGACCTGTTATCAAAAAAACGCAGCCGCTCGATCGCGCGACCGAGGCAGTTTGGAATGGCGTTGGCCAAGGAGCTGACGAACCACAGCTTGCCCGAAATTGGCGACGCGTTCGGCGGTCGTGATCATACGACGGTGCTGCACGGCTGTCGCCGCATCGCTGCATTGCGAGAGACCGACAAGCGCGTCGATGACGATTATTTGAATTTATTGAGAACGCTGACAGGATAGTGTGGATAAGCGGTGGATAAATTCGTGGCCGGCTTTTATCCACATGCTATCCACAGTTGGCGGGCCGGGTACACAGATTCTATTAGCCCGTAGTTTTGTTGTTAAGTTATTGAAAAATAAAGAAGTAATAAAGTTATACACAGGCCTTTGGTCGCTTAATAATAACAATAATCTATAAATTTCCAATATTTATTAACAGGTGGAAGTTATGAAGTTTACCGCAGCCCGGGAAGCGCTGTTGAAGCCGCTGCAGGCCGTCATCGGTGTCGTGGAAAGACGGCAGACGATGCCGATTTTGTCGAACGTATTGATGGTAGCGCGTGAGGGTCGGCTATCGGTAACGGCGACAGATCTCGAGGTCGAGCTGGTCGCTGATGCCGAGGTTGAAACGCAAAGCGGCGGTGAGATTACTGTCTCGGGCCGCAAGCTTCTGGATATCTGCCGGGCCGTGCCGGAAGGTTCCGAGATCCATGTCAGTCTGAACGGGGAAAAACTTGCGGTTCGTGCAGGCCGGAGCAAATTCAACCTGGCGACCCTGCCGGCCGCGGAATTTCCGGTCGTTGAAGATATCAAGGCCGGTCAAACCATCCAGGTACCGCAGTCCGCATTGGGCCGGCTTATCGAGAAAACGCATTTTTCAATGGCACAGCAAGACGTCCGGTACTACCTGAACGGGATGTTGCTCGAGACCGGTGGCAAGTACCTCCGGGCCGTGGCGACAGATGGTCATCGACTGGCGCTGTGTCAAGCTGAGCTTGACGGGGACCTCGATGAACAGCAGGTTATTTTGCCAAGAAAAGGCGTCCTGGAGCTGCAGCGGCTCATGGGCGGCGACGGCGAGCTGAACATCGAGCTCGGTGCGAATCACATCCGCATTCAGCTGGATGGTATCCGTTTCACCTCCAAGCTGATCGACGGCCGCTTTCCCGAGTACGAGCGCGTTATACCCAAGGAATCGGCGAATGAACTCAAGGCGGATCGGGGGGCGTTCAGGGGGGCGCTGCAGCGGACGGCGATCCTGTCGAACGAGAAATACCGGGGGATCCGGCTTGTTATCCGGGACAGCGGTGTCGTGCTGCAGGCGCATAATCCGGAGCAGGAAGAGGCCGAGGAGGAGCTGGAGGTCGAGTACAGCGGCGAAGACATCGAAATTGGCTTCAACGTGAATTATCTCCTTGACGCGCTCGGTGCGGTTGATGGCGACGAAGTAACGCTGTCCGTGCAGGACAGCAATTCCAGCTGTCTGATACGCCAGCCGGGGAGTGAAGACGCCACCTTCGTGGTCATGCCCATGCGGCTGTAGCCGCGGCCGCGGTGGGCTGCTGAGAGGACGATGATTCGCTTTTTTCGGGCCAGTCATTTTCGATGCCTTGAAAACGCCGAGCTGACGCTATCCTCGAATTTCAACCTGATTTACGGCGCCAACGCCTCCGGGAAGACCAGCCTTCTTGAAGCCCTGGCGTACCTCGGGCGCGGCAAGTCCTTCCGTGGCGCCAGCACGGCAAACCTGATCCAGCATGGCAACGAGGAATTCGTGCTGTTCGGGCAGGTGGACAGCCTGGCTAGAACGCGAAGCCTCGGAGTGCGTAACAGCCGGGCGGGCCTGGAGGTACGGGTGGACGGCGACAGCGACGGCGGCGCGGCCGCGCTGGCTGAGGCCCTGCCGCTGCAGGTAATCGATCCGGAGGTACACAACCTGGTGGCCGGCGGGCCGGAGCAGCGGCGACGCTTTCTCGACTGGATCGCGTTCCACGTGGAACAGGACCACCTTCTGGCGTGGCGACGCTTCAGGCGGGCCCTGAAACAGAGAAACGCCGCGCTGCGGGCCAAATCGGGCCCGGCGACCATCCATAGCTGGAACGCCGAATTTGTGGCGCTGAGCGCCGCGCTCGATGAATCTCGCCGGCGGGTCCTCGACGTGGCGCTGGACAGTCTTTCGGAGTTTGGCCGGGACCTTTTAAGAACGGAGCTGGGCTTCGAGTACCAGCAGGGCTGGACCCGGGACAAGAGCCTGGATCAGGCGCTGGAGGAGGGCCTCGAGCGGGATCTGCAGCTCGGGTCGACCCAGCACGGCCCACACCGCGCAGACCTGAAGATCAGCTACGACGAAAAACAGGCCAGAAAGCTGGTTTCGCGCGGACAACAGAAGCTGCTGGCGAGCGCCATGATCCTGGCGGCTACAGAGACAGCCCAAACAGCCCTGGAACGGCCGCTGTTACTGCTGCTCGACGACCCGGCAGCAGAGCTTGACGCCGGGTCGCTTGAGCGGCTGATGGCTGCGGTGGCGCGACTGGGCTGCCAGGTGGTCGCGACCAGCTTGGAACCCGGGGCTCTTGAGACGCCAGCCGGGACGGCCCTGTTCCACGTGGAACAGGGCGCGTTGACCGTTGTTCGGGCGCCGGAAAGCAGTCCCCGAAATACAGCGCCGGCAAGCCCTAAAATACCTTAAAAAAGAATGCTTTGAGGCTACTTTCGGAGGCTGATTTTGGTACAATGTGTCGGTTGCGCCCAGAGGATATGGAATGACCGACAAATCAGAATATACTTCCAGTAATATCAAGGTCTTAAAAGGCCTTGAGGCCGTCCGGAAACGGCCCGGCATGTATATTGGCGACACCGACGACGGCACGGGCCTTCACCACATGGTCTTCGAGGTCGTCGACAACTCGATCGACGAGGCGCTGGCGGGCCACTGCGACAGCATTATCGTGACCATTCACGCCGATGAATCGGTGACCGTAAGCGACGACGGCCGCGGTATTCCGGTGGACATGCACCCGGAAGAAGGGCGCTCCGCGGCCGAGGTGATCATGACCGTGCTGCACGCGGGCGGCAAGTTTGACGACGATTCATACAAGGTTAGCGGGGGCCTTCACGGTGTCGGCGTTTCGGTCGTGAACGCGCTGTCCGAGCAACTGGTCCTGACCATCCATCGCGAAGGCAAGACCTACCAGCAGGAGTACGTGCACGGTGAGCCTGTGGCGCCGCTGGCCGTTCTCGGCGGCTCTGACCGAAGGGGCACGACGCTTCGCTTCAAGCCGAGTTCCGGCACGTTCACAAATATCGAGTTTCACTACGACATTCTCGCGCGACGGCTGCGCGAGCTCTCATTTCTGAACTCGGGCGTGCGAATTCACCTGATTGACGAGCGGGATGAAAAGCAAGAGGTCTTCGAGTACCAGGGCGGCATTCAGGCGTTCGTTGAGCACCTCAATCGCAACAAGACCCCGGTCCATGCAACGGTTTTTTATTTCACGGCGATGAAGGATGGGGTCGCCGTCGAGGCGGCGCTGCAGTGGAACGACGGCTACCAGGAAAATATGTTCTGTTATACCAACAACATACCGCAGCGGGACGGCGGCACGCACCTCGCGGGCTTTCGGAGCGCGCTGACGCGAACCCTGAACAGCTATATCGAAAAACAGCCCAGCACCAGGAAGGAGAAGTACACGCCGAGCGGCGACGACGCCCGTGAGGGCCTGACGGCGGTGCTGTCAGTGAAAGTGCCGGACCCCAAGTTTTCCTCGCAGACCAAGGACAAATTAGTTTCATCTGAAATCAAAGGTATTGTCGAACAGACCATGGCCGCCCGGCTCGAGGAATATCTGCTCGAACATCCGCAGGATGCCAAAGCCATCGTCTCGAAGATTATCGATGCCTCCAGGGCCAGGGAGGCGGCTCGCAAAGCGCGCGAAATGACCCGCCGCAAGGGGGCGCTCGATATTGCGGGTCTGCCGGGCAAGCTCGCCGACTGCCAGGAGAAAGACCCCGCGCTGTCAGAACTGTTCCTGGTCGAGGGCGATTCGGCCGGCGGATCCGCGAAACAGGGTCGCGACCGGCGCACCCAGGCGATTCTTCCGCTGAAAGGAAAAATACTCAACGTCGAAAAAGCGCGCTTTGACAAGATGCTTTCATCCGCCGAAGTCGGCACGCTGATAACGGCGCTTGGCTGCGGCATCGGTCGCGACGATTTTGATCCTGACAAGTTGCGCTACCACCGCGTCATTATCATGACCGATGCTGACGTCGACGGCTCGCACATTCGCACGTTGTTGCTGACGTTTTTCTATCGACAGATGCATGAACTCATCGAGCGCGGCCACATCTACATCGCGCAGCCACCGCTTTACAAGATCAAGCGAGGCAAACAGGAGATTTACGTCAAGGACGACGCTGAGCTGAACGCGCACCTGCTTAACGCGGCGATGGATAACGCAGCGCTGCACGTCAACAGCGAAGCGCCCCCGCTGTCCGGAGTCGGGCTCGAAGCGCTCGCGCAGGAATATATTGCTGTCGAGAACATCATTGCGCGTTTGTCCAATCGTTACGACGAGGTAGTGTTGCGCACACTGAGCCAAGTTCCTGCCGTGACGAGCAAACTCGCCGACGACCTCGACGCGCTTGAAGCCTGGACGGAAAAATTGAGTGTCATGCTGCCGAAGCATAGCGGCGACCGCGCGGAAAACGGCAACGGTGGCAGCTACTCGGCGGCCCTTGATCGGGGCGACCAAGACGGCGAGGGCGTTCGCATCGGCATTACGAAAGTGCAACACGGCCTCGGTGCCACGCGGTATCTGCCGCGGGAGTTTTTCGGTACCAATGAATACCGGCACATCATGGCGCTGTCGGAAAAACTGAACGACCTGTTGTCCGAGGGCGCGTTCGTCAGGCGCGGTGATCGTGAGGCGCCGGTCGAATCGTTCGCCGAAGCCATAGAGTGGTTGATGAGCGAGGCGCGGCGCGGCCAGTCGATCCAGCGTTACAAAGGCCTCGGTGAAATGAATCCCGACCAGCTCTGGGACACGACCGTAAACCCGGAGACACGTCGGTTGATGCAGGTGAAAATCGAAGATGCCGTTAAGGCTGACGAGATTTTCACGACGTTGATGGGTGATCAGGTTGAACCGCGCCGCGAGTTCATCGAGAAGAATGCGTTAACGGTAGAAAACCTCGACATATGATCACGAACCGCCTGTTCGTTCACGCGGTATTTCTAGCGCTCGCACCGATCGTCGTCGCGTGGTTCGGCCTGTCGGTTCCTGGCGCGATTCTCCTCGTGCTGCTGCTGTTGCTGTGGCGCTGGATCATCGTGCTGAGCGGCTTTGCGGCACCGGAAAAGACACCGGAACTGGTGCTTGCGACGATTTCCGCGAGCCACTTTGTCGAAAAAGTGCGCTGGAGCATGGACCGCCTCGGACTCGACTACGCCGAGCAAACCTCCGGCGGTACGCTGGGGGCATTCTTCCGGGGACGGACCGTCCCGCAGCTAAAAATGCGCACGGGCGGTGTCCAGTCGAGCATCGGCAACTCGGCCGAGATCCTGCGGTATCTCTGGGGCCGCTACGCGTTTGAAAATCCGGAGGCCGCCGCCTTTCTCGAGCCGACCAAAGAACGCGTCGAACTGGAGACACGGCTCGATCGCTACGGCGTCAACCTGCAGGTCTGGGTTTACTACCACCTGCTCGACGATCGTGAGCTTACGCTGCACGTCTGGGGGGCGAATAATCCGGCGACGCCTTCGTGGCAGCGAGCGACCTTAAAGCTGTTGTTCCCGGTACTTCGGTTTCTGATCCGGAAATCGTTTCGGATCACAGACGAAAATTACGCTCGCGCCGTCGCACGGATCGAAGGGCTCCTCGAGGAAGCCAACGAGCGGCTGAAAGACGGGCGTAAGTCCTTGCTCGGCGGCGAGCTGAACTATACGGATATCAGCTTCGCAGCCATGACCGGATTGTGGCTGCAGCCAGCGGGGTACGGCGGCGGTAAAGCCGATGCCGTTCGCCTTGAACGTGACAGAGCGCCTGTCAGTATGCAGAAGGACATCGAGGTCTGGGCTTCCGGCTATGCGCGCGTTCGGGAATTTGTCGAGCGGCTGTACGCAGAAGAACGAAAAGCCCCTGCTGCGGGTCAAAGCAGACAGGAGCACAAGAAATGAAACCATTAATAGCGGTTATCCTGTTTGCGCTGTTGCCTGGTTGCGCGGCCCAGTCGGAGTCGAAGGTGGACGAAGCTATTTCCGATTTCGCGGCGCTGTCCGGGCTCGAGGCAATCGATGCGATAAGAACGCAGACCCAGTTCGGCACGTCCGAACTTACGGACCGTTACCTTATCTTGAGAACCCGCAGAGACGTTTACCTGGTCGAGTTGCAGTATTGCCCCCCCAGGTTCGACAACGACGACGTGACGCCGGACGTACGCTATGACAGGAACGTGCTGCGAGCGCGTTTCGATACCATACGCGGATGCCGTATCAAACAGATATTTGCGATCGACGAGGCCGGCGCCGAGGAACTGAAGATGCTCGCTGAAGCACGAGGTGCGGACCGCGGTTAAGCAAGGCCGCCACAAATCAACTATTGGCGCCGTCTTGCGCCGTTTTGTTTTTATACCCGTCGCTGATTTCGTGCATCTTGCCTTCGATCCATGCCTGCACGATAAGGTTTGTCTCCCTGGGCGGTTGCGCCGATGCGTCGACCGGCGGGCCGATGCAAAAGCGAACGGTTCCCGGATGCAGCGAAAATTCGCGGCGCCGCCAGACGTCGTCTGCATTATGAGCGACCGGGACAATTTGCACGCCAGCTTCCTGCGCCAGCGCCGCGCCGCTGATTCCGTAAGTGCGCGTCTCACCCCTCGGCACGCGCGTGCCCTCCGGGAAAATGGTGACCCAGATTCCGTTCGCGAGCCGCTGTTTGCCCTGTTCGATGACCTGCTTGACCGCTGACCGCCCCTTGCCGCGATCGATTGCGATCGGGTTGAGAACGAGACCGATGGCCCAGCCGACGATTGGCACCCACAGCAATTCGCGCTTTACGACCCATGCCGTTGGCGGGAATATGGGCACATGACCGTAAGTCTCGAGAATCGTCGTGTGCTTGATCATGATGACGCTCGGTGAGTCGGGGATGTTCTCGGCGCCTTCGACGATAACTTTCATGCCGCACAAAAAGTCGCCGGCCCAAACCAGGATACGGCAGCCGTGAACCAGCACGAAGCGACGCCAGGTGGCCGGCGTCCAGAACATGAACAGCAAAATGGTGGCGACCGTGGACGACCCGACAACCCCGGCGAGCAGGCCCAGCAGAGAACGGAACCACCGAATCATGGGCTCACTCCCTTATCAACGCCCAGGCGGCCGCCGCGAGGTCGTCGAAAACTTCTGTCGCCGCCAATTCGCCTCTTAGCGCTCGCTCGGTTGCGCGACCGTTGCCGGTGCGAACGAGAATCGGCCGCGCGCCCGCGCGGGCGGCCGCCTGGAGGTCTCGCAGCGAGTCGCCGATAACCGGCACCCCGGCAAGATCGCTGCGATAGTAACGGGCCAGACGATACAGCAGGCCCGGTTCGGGCTTGCGGCAGTCGCAGCCGTCGCCGGGTCCGTGCGGGCAGATGACGATGCGGTCGATGTGACCCCCTGTCGCCGAAACGAGCTTCCGAAGTTTACGGTGCATGGCGCGAAGCGCGTTACGATCGAGCAGCCCTCTCGCAAGGCCCGACTGGTTGCTGGCGACGGCCACCGTAAAGCCGGCCCGGCTCAGGGCAGAGATCGCGCCGATGCTGCCTTCAAGCGGAATCCATTCTGCAGCGGACTTCACGAAATCGCTCGAGTCGCGATTGATCACGCCGTCCCGGTCCAGAATCACCAGGCCTCTGCGAGTCGGGCGAGGCACTATCGTCAACCCAGCGAAAGACGAGAAATGTCGGCAACGCCCAGGAAAAGCTCACGAATTTCGCCTAAAAGCGCCAAACGATTGTTTTTAACGGCCTGCTCGTCTGTCATGACCATGACTTCGTCGAAGAAGTGATCGACGGGGTCTCTGAGGTCCGCCAGCGTATTCAGGGCCTCGGCGTAGCTGCGGGCCTTTATCAGGGGCGAGACCTTGTCGCGGGCATTCTCGAGGGCATTGAACAGAGCCTGCTCCGCCTCGTGCTGCAGCAGCCTCTTCCTGATCTTGAGCCCCACCGGGTCGCCCGCCTTTCTCAGGATGTTGGCGATGCGCTTGTTGGCTGCCGAGAGGCTTTCGGCCTGTTCGAGGCGGGAGAAGGTCTGCACGGCGGCGAGACGCCGATCGAAGTCGAGCAGCGATGCCGGCTCACGCGCCATCACGGCGTCAAAAGTTTCTACGGCAAGCCCGGTATCACGATCGAGGAAGTAGCGCCGCAGGCGATCGGTGACAAAAGCGTACAGGTCCGCCGCAAGCCTCTCGCTGTCGGTCTTGCTCTTGGGCTGCTGCTTCACGGCGTTCACGATCAGCGCTTTCAGGTCGATGTCGATCCCGCATTCGATCAGGATCCTGACGACGCCGAGCGCAGCCCGACGCAGCCCGAAAGGGTCACGATTGCCGCTTGGCGTCTTGCCGATCGAAAATACCCCCGCCAGCGTATCAAGCTTGTCGGCGATGGCCAGGACCTGGCCAAGCGCTGTTGCGGGCAAGTCATCGCCGGCAAAGCGCGG
>Ga0224512_10000133_pt1 | contig 80723 bp, 105 predicted proteins | sample SF_May12_sed_USG_4_FD_169103 | JGI IMG/M metagenome (GOLD analysis project Ga0224512, IMG submission 169103) | Sediment microbial communities from San Francisco Bay, California, United States - SF_May12_sed_USGS_13 | ecosystem: Environmental > Aquatic > Marine > Sediment | place: USA... | reverse complement strand
ACTTCTTCAGTTGTAGAGCTCATTGATCAGTCTTTCCACCTTTAATTTTAGCAATTGATGATACAACTTGATCTACAATGTGTTGTGCATCACCAGCATCCAAAATTGCTGCAGCGGCAGAAGTAATGTCAATACCCAAAGACTTGCCTAATTCTTGTTTGCTTGGTACAAATGCATATGCTGCACCTTGTTCCTCACATAGAATTGGAAGATGTGCTACTACCTCTGGTGGTTCTACATCTTCAGCGATAACAATTAGTTTGCTAGTACCACGTTCGATTGCCTTTGTCGCTTCGTTGGTTCCTTTCTTTACTTTACCACTGGTAGATGCTACTCTAATGGCCTCTAAGATTGGATTTACGAGGTCTTCTGGCGTTTCAAATTTAACATAATATGATTTTCCCATACTTCGTCACCCTTAGGGTTCATTCTCCATTCTCTCAAAACGTTGGAATGGTTTTAAAAGTGTTATCGGGAAATGATTGTCTTGACTTTATTGAGGTATTCAGACATCAAAGAGTATAGTTTCTCTTGACTTTCAGCTTCTGCATAGACTCTAACTATTGGTTCTGTTCCACTGGGTCTAACCATTACCCAGTTTTTAGGATCAACTAAAATTTTGATTCCGTCTGTAACATCAGAACTTGGAAACTCTTCTTTAAGAGAGGAGATTAATTTTGTCACTTTTTTAGGAGGACATGGTACCTTGTCTTTTGTAGTAAAGGAAGGAGATAGAAAAGAAATTTCATCAGATAATGATTTTCCAGAAGTTGCTAGAAGTTCAAGCATTAATCCTAAAGTCATACAACCATCTCTTACTTGATTATGTTTCCCATACATGAATCCACCATTTTCTTCAAATCCAATCAATGCATCAGTTGAAACCATCTTCCTAGAAACTTCAACACTTCCAACTTTGGTTCTGATAACTTTGGAATTAAACTTCTCAGCAATTTTTTCAATGTTAGATCCTGAATTCAAACAAGTTACAACCAAAGAGTTTGGGTTCTTCTTTAAGATATGTTGAGTTAGTACAAATGCTGACTTGTCACCAGTTAAAATGTCGCCATTATTATCACAAAATATACTTCTATCACCATCTCCATCAAATGCAATGCCTACATCTGCATTGTTTTCAACCACAGTCTTTGAAAGTATTGAAAGATTTTGTGGTGTTGGCTCTGATCCACGTCCTGGAAAATTTCCATCAATGTTTTCATTTACAAGAAATGTTTCACATTGTAACTTTTTACAAAAATCTGGTGCAGATACTGCCTGTGTACCATTCCCTAAATCTAAAACAACTCTAAACTTTTTTGATTCTATTAGTTTAGAATCAATATGAGATAAAATTCCATTCAGATGCATCTCAATAGATCTCTCCTCTGTTCCTGTAGTACCCCATTTTGAAGGATTTACAATCCAACTTTTTTTCAAGTAAATGTCTTCAATTACCAATTCATCTTCTCGTGAAATCTCTACACCATCTTTTGCAACAGGCTTGATACCGTTGTATTGTGAAGGATTGTGAGATGCAGTGATCATAATTCCGCCAGAATATCCCAAACTCTTTACTGCAAATTCAAGACATGGTGTTGGAACAATTCCTGCAACATTGCAATCAATTCCAATTGAATTGAGAGCTGAACTAATGACCTTACAAATTATTGGACTTGATTCTCGTCCATCATATCCAATTAGCATAGGTCCTCTCTCAAAGTAAGTTCCAATAGCTAAAGTCATATCATGAACAAATTCTAAAGTAAAATCTTCAGAGAATATTCCACGAATTCCATTAGTTCCAAAAAATTTTGCCATGTCACTATGCAATAATAGATAAATTTGTGTTTAATGGCAAAGTCGTTGCGGGAGTCGCCCAGCCTGGTCAAAGGCGTAGGGCTTAGGACCCTATCTCTTAGGAGTTCGTGGGTTCAAATCCCACCTCCCGCACACCATTTTGATTTCTGTGAATGATTAATAATGAGAAAATCTTCACCAAACAAAGTTATGAAAAAGACAGTAGTAGGAATTACAGTAGTAGGCAAAGATAGAGAAGGAATTGTAGCTACATTTACTAATTTTGCATTTTCAAGAGATGGAAACATCGAGAAAGTAAATCAAAATGTAATCAAAGGTCTTTTTGGAATGTATCTGGAAGTATCATTCTCAAAATCACTTGATGCGAAAAAATTTGATTCAGAGATTCAAAGCTTGGCTAAAAAAGAAAACATGGATGTAAACACACATCACGAAACTAATTCGCAGAAAAACATTGCAGTATTTGTAACAAAAGAGCCATTATGTCTTGAAACTATTCTTAAAAATGCAAAGTCTCTGAAAGGAAAAATATCAGTAATTGTTGGTACTGAAAAGACATTAGAGCCATTAGCAAAGAAAACAAAAATCCCATTTGTTTCAGTAGAAGAAAAGAATCAGGAGAAAGCAGAAGAGAAAATTATTCAGATCTGCAAAAAATACGACATTGATTTAATTATCCTTGCAAGATACATGAGAATTCTTAGCCCCAACTTTGTTTGGAGATATCCAAATAGGATTATTAACATCCATCCATCATTATTACCTGCATTTCCAGGTGCACTAGCATATGCACAGGCATTTGAGAGAGGCACAAAAATTGTTGGTGTAACTTCACATTACGTCACAGAAAACTTGGATCAAGGACCAATTATATTCCAAGATTCCTTCAAAGTGGATCCTAACGATACGCTTGAAAAAATAAAGACAAAGGGACAAAAACTAGAAGCAGATACACTTCTCAAAGCTACTAAGATGCATCTAGAAAACAAACTTGAAGTTCGTTGGAGAAAGGTTCACATCAAATCTAAGTGAATTAGATGGCAGAAATCAAATCTCAATTCGATCCAAATCTTAGAAAATTAATTTTAAAGAAAGAACAAGCTGTAATAATTCCAGTTGGATCAATTGAACAACATGGTTCACATTTACCTGTATCAACTGATACAGACATTGTAACTGAAGTTGCAAAAAGAATCTCAAAAAAAAATGGATTCCTTTTACTTCCAACCATTACTTATGGAGTTTCATTTGAGCATGCACCGTTTTTCAATCTGAGTATTAGAGAATCAACTTTGCGTACAGTTCTTTCTGATTTGTGTACATCATTGTTATCAAATGGCATCAAAACAGTCTTCATAATTAATGGACATCATGGAAATTTAAAATCAATAAAAAATATAGATATTAAACTAAAGAAGATCTCAAAAAACAAGCTAAAGGTTTTCCCGTTATCTTATTGGCATTTTATGAAAAGGGATTTTGATCATGCAGGATTTGTTGAAACATCACTAATGCTTGCAATCTCAAAAAATGTCAAAATGAATTTAGCTAAAAAAGGACTTATCACAGATAAAATGACTAAACAGCAAATCCAAAAACTTGGAAAACTAGCAAATCAATCATTTCCAAAAGCTACCAATAATGGAATTTGGGGGGACCCAACAAAAGCCACAAAGAAAGATGGACAAGAAATTTTAGCTGAAATCATCAATAATCTATCAAAAAGGTGTCAAACTTGCCTTACTGGGTATAGCTCATAGTTTCACCAATGGAAATTTAATATAACGCCTCGATATCCAAGTCAATAAGTGATTATAGATGTCCGTTGATATGGCAGTAAAAGTATTGGATGAGAGTATCAATCAAGTCGTATTGATAAAGCTCAAAGGGAATAAAACCATTAGAGGCTTGCTTCTAGGTTTTGACCAACACATGAACCTGCTACTCGATTCTTCAGAGGAAATTCCTGCTGAAGGCGATTCTAAAAGCCTTGGAAGCATCGTAGTTAGAGGAGACAATGTTGTTATGATTTCTCCTCCACCAGCACAACATTAGGTGATTTGAGATGACTAAAGGCACAACTTCTATGGGTGGTTTTACAAAGAAAAAAGTTCACATCAGATGTAGACGATGTGGTAAAAACTCACTTCATAAACGTCACCACCAATGCGCAAGTTGTGGATTCCCAGAGGCTAAACGTAGAAAGTATTCCTGGATTAAATGGTATACATAGATGCAAGAAATTGTTTTAATTCTTAGTTCATTAGCTGGTGTCGCAACTGCTGCTGCAGTAAGAAAAATCCCAAGAGCCAAAAATCAACTACTCAGTCTTGGTGCCAGCTCTCACATTAAAAGTCAAATTAGTGCTCTAAAAATTGAAAAAGACATTCTAACCAAAACAATATCAAGATTGTACCAAGCAGACACAGAATTTTCTAAAATTCAAAAAGATAAACTATTATTCAAATACCAACATCAATTAGGAATTATTTTAGCTAAGCTAGAAAAACTAGAACAAGCAAGCAACCATCCAGACTTGGGTCCAGTTGGAGATGGTTTGATTACTCTGATGGATCAGAAGTTATCAAAACTAGATGAGAGATTGTATGAGTTATCATCAAAGATTGTAACTGCAAAAGTTGAGACAGAAAGTAAAGAGAAGGAAATTAAGAAAGAATCAAAACAGGATATTTCAAAGTCATTCAAAAATACATTTAACTTTGAAATACCAAAGAAAACAGAGACAAAACCAATTGAAATTCCTGCAACAAGATCAAAACAATCATTTGAATTAACTACACTAACAAACATTTCAAGAAAGGATCCAAAGTTTCCACTCTTTGAAAAAGAAGAAAAACAAGTTGTAAAATCGATGCCACAGCCAAAAGTGATACAAACAGAACTAATCAAACCAAAAGAAGAGATAGTTGAAGAAATAATTCAACCAAAACCCAAAGTTGAAGACAAAATTGAGATTATTCAATCAGTTGCACCAAAACCAAAAGTAACCTTTGAAACTAAACCAGATATTAACAAAGAAGTAGCAAAAATTACAGAGCACAAGGCACTGCCAGAACCAGAAAAGCCAAAGACTACAATATTAGATGATGACTTTGATGATGACACTGATGATTTAGATAAAATCAAAGGAAACATCATGAGAGTATTATCAAAGCTTGATCAAGCAGAGGTAGAGTGATTGTCCTTCGATAATGCCATCATGGCATTGTCAAATGATGCATTAAAATTAGTTAAAGACAACTATATCATTGGATTAGGTAGTGGAAGAGCAGCTACTACCCTTGTAAAATCACTTGGAAAATTAATCAAACTAAAAAATTATAACATCACGGGGATTCCTACATCTTTGCAAATCAAATTGATTGCAGAAAAGATAGACATTACACTAGTCGAAGCTGATCAAGTTAATCATATTGACGTCGTATTTGACGGAGCAGATCAAATTGATTCTCAAAAATATGTAATCAAAGGAGGAGGAGGTGCACTATTACGAGAAAATATTTTGTTTAGTCTTGCGAAAAAAGTCATTGTTATGGCAGATAGTACAAAATTTGTGAAAAACTTCACAAGAACTGTTCCAATAGAAGTTCATCCACTTGCAAGAAATTCAGTAGTTAGATCAATTGAGAAACTAGGAGGAAAGATAAAATTGCGCTCACTTGATAGAGGATATCCATTCTTTACAGAAAATGGTAACATAATTTTAGATTGTGATTTCGGAACAATAAAGAATCCCAAAGTTCTTACCCAAAAAATTAAACAAATCACAGGAGTTTTAGAGTCAGGAATTTTTCTGAGAAAACCAGATATAATTTACAGAGCCAAAACAGATGGCAAATTCGACATTATCAAATAGAAAAATATAATTTTGCAGAATCATGAATAAATGACATAATGTCATAAATATGACAATATTAAAAATGTGAAATTCTCGACAATGCAAATTGCAACATTTTAGTCAGATGAGATTCAATCAAAACCCAAATCAGAAAGGCAAATCACATATTTTTGCAGATTATCCAGGCAATACAAAATAAAAACAAGAAAAGCTCATCTATAAAATTACCATAATGCAAATAGAGATACCGTAACTAAAAGAAGCAATAATGATCTAGTGGATGTTATATTTATAGAATCAAAATAATTTTAAAAAAATATAAAAAAATTATTGTACAGAAACTGATTTTTTTGTCTGTACTTTAGTTGGTTTTGATTTGGGCAGTGTAATATCTAATATGCCATCTGCGAGTTTTGCCTTTGCTTGCCCAGAAACTACTTTTTCAGAAAGTGGCAGTGTTCTGTAATAGGAAACTTGGCTGCGTTCCTTTCTAAGATAGTTCTTTTTCTTTTGTTCAGATTCTTCTTTGTGTTCTGCAGAGACTTCTATGGAGTTATCAGTAACATTTAGCTTAATGTCTTTTTTCTGAACTCCTGGAACGTTCATCTTTACTCTAAATTGCTTTCCCTCATCAATTACATCACATGATGTTTCTTGCATTTGTGGAAATTTAGGTATAGAAATTGAAGGAAATGATGAAAATGATTTTTCAAGATCCCTTCTAAAATTAACAAATGCTTTGTCCATTTCTTCCCAACTAGAATGCCATGGTGATATTCCATGTGATACTTTCTTTGGTACTTTTTTAGTAGCCATAATTCACGATTTTTTTTTTGTGTTACTTAACGTATGAACTTGATTCTCAAAAATGAATCTGAAATAGTATATAAATAAAACTTTGTTCTAATTATTTTTTGCCAAATTTTCCTAATAATGGAACAAAGACATAATGTGACTCGTTTTTAATTTCAACGATTTCTTTTCTAGTCTTTTGTAATAATACTAATGATTGAGAAGAGTCACCTACTGGTGCAATTAATAATCCACCATCTGCCAATTGATCAAGTAATGGTAAAGGAATTTCAGTACAAGCAGCAGTAATCATTATTCTATCATATGGTGAGAATTTGGGATATCCAATACTACCGTCACTCAAAATAACATTAACATTATTCATTCCTAGTTTTTCTAAATTTTCTCGTGCAAACTTTACAAGTTCGGGTTTAATTTCAACAGAATAAACAGCCCCTTGGCCTACCAAGTACGAAAGAATTGCAGTCTGCCATCCAGAGCCAGTACCAATCTCAAGGATTTTTTGTCCTTGCTTAACATCTAGCCACTCAGTCATTCTCGAAACTACTGCTGGTTGAGAAATTGTTTGGTTTTTCTTAATTGGGAGTGGTTCATTGTAATACGCATAGTCTAATTCTGATGATGGAACAAATTCATGTCTTGGAATATTTCTAAATGCATCTTCGACTTTTTTATCATTAAGAAATCTTGAATTTTTTAAATAGTTAATTAAGTCATTTAATGCAGTTTGATATTTTTTTTCAATGGGTTTTTTTCTCAATTAAGGTAATTCGTATTTTTTACAATTAAAACACTCGGTAAATTGTTCTGAATGATTTTAAAATTTAGGGTTTTGTTTCAGGATTATCATGTCTTACAGAATTCATAAACTCTGGATGTTCTAATATCAATTCTATCATTTGTTGGCGTAAATCTTCATCATCCATTATTGTGCCAAGCATCGGATTCATCATTTGGTTTGACATCTGTCTCATGTGTGATGGATTTTGTATCATAAGCCTATGCATGTCAGTACTCATTCCAGAATTAATCCATATCTCATGCATCACATCCATCATTCTGTCTGAATTTACAAACCCCATAGAATGAGAACTAGAATGCATCTGATAATTTGGACACCAAGAGCATGCAGCACCATGCATTCCAGAACCCATTCCAGAATTCATCATAGGATGATGAACTGAATCCATCCACGCCGAATGCATTTTTAGAGAGTTTTCCATGTGAGGATGATTTTTCATTGCCTCAATCATTTTTTCACGCAATTGAGGATCACTAGTCATTGGGCCCAACATATTTTTCATCAATTCGGAATCCTCATTCATTTGAGTCACCCAATCACCGATGATCTGCATCATAATGGTGGGATTTTTCTGCATCATCTCATGCCAATGATACATTAGTTTTTCATTTGCCACCATATTTTGCATTAGTTGATTCATCATCTCAGGACGCTTATTCATAATTGATGAATCATAGTTGCCATATCCTCTATCAACTAGTTTGAGATATGTGTAAGGCATTACGCATGCAGGTGTACCGTCATTTTTTTGCAATAACAAATGACCAGGTTTACAAGTAATAGTATCAGGGTCTGCAAATTTTTTCCATTGATAATGAGGCGACATATTTTGAGCAAAAGAATTTTCAAGAGACATGATAGAAATGCTAAAAGCTATCAAAAGTACAAAAAATAATTTGAGACTCAACAGAATGATTTTGAGTTTTTTTCATAAAAAGTAATCGCATAATTTCAGATTAAAGGTAATGAATAAAGAATCAATTAATTTTTCGCTCGACTAGTTTGCCATGACCCAGTTTACCAATAACCTCAAAATTATCAGCAACAATTTCTCCTCTGACAATTGTTTTTACAGGCCATCCTTTTAGATTTCTTCCTTCATATACAATATAATCAGAGAATCCTCCAAACAAATCAGATGTAACCTTTTTTTCTTTTTTCAAATCTATCATGGTAATATCTGCATCTGAATTCTTATCAAGTGTTCCTTTTTGTGGATACATCTCAAAGATTTGAGCAGCATTTTGACTAGTAAATTTTACAAATTGTTCAAGTGTTATTCTGTTTTGATTTACTCCATCATTGAGCAGTATTGGAAGCACTGTTCCAATTCCTGGAAAACCTGCAAGTGCACTCCATACATCATCTCCACCAAGTTTAAGTTTTAGTTGATTTGCAACATGATCTGTACCAATTGTGTTGATAAAATTGTTTGATAAAGCACTCCAAACTGCTTTGGAGTCTTTTTCTGATCGTATTGGAGGCATGACTTTTGCAAGATATCCTTGTTGTTTCTCATAAGATAGAGTAAGATAGTGTGGACAGGTTTCAACAAAAATTTTTGTTCCAAGTTTTCTCTCTTCTTCAATTTGCTCTAGTGCTCGCTTAGAACCAATATGTACAAAGTAAATCACACAGCCATAATCGCGTCCAAATTTAGATACAGTTTTGATTGCTTTTGCCTCAAATTCAGGAGAACGACTCTCAGACCAGGCATGCAATCCGTCTTGTTTTTTCTCTTTTGCAGTTTTTATTCCACAGCCACATGATTCATAGTCTTCAGCGTGGACTAGTACTGGGCAACCAAGTGATGCAGCTTTTTTTACTGTTTGTTCAACTATTTCATCAGTTACGTCTACCTGAGCTGCTACAAGATCAGATGAATCAGGTGGCATATCCATGTATACGTGACCAATTTCACCCCCTAGATTCATGTAAATTTTAAAAGATGTGATTCCTTTATCAACACAAAAATTCATCTCATTGATTTGATCTTTAGTAAAAATTGAAGCATGAATTGCATAATCAACATAATGGCTCTTAGATGCCGCATCAAGCTGAGCTTGCAAGGATTTTGTAAATGGATCTCCCAGTCTTAGCATTCTCATCATAGTTGTAATTCCACCAATTGCTGCTGCATGAGATTCAGTTTTTGCTGCTTCGTTAATCGGGGAATAAACACCATAGTGAACATGAGTATCAATTGGACCCGGAACAGAAATCAATCCTTTTCCGTTTATTTTGTTATCACATGCAGGAGTATCATGTATCAATCCAACTATTTTTCCCTCATCAATTATGATATTTTTGTCAACCATTCCTTGAGGAAGAATAACGTGTGAATCAGTAATCACAGTATCATACGTCATATGAGAACATTTTGCTTGCAGTCTATTATGCGTTGAGAAAATGAATAAAAGCACAACTCTAAGAGATAGTTCATTGGGCCGGTGATTTAGGGGTATAATGCCTCGTTCGCAACGAGGATGTCGAGGGTTCGATTCTCTCCCGGTCCACCAAAACTTTTGAAATTAATTAAAGAGAGATTTAATTACAAATTTCTAATTACCACTCATTAATGTCGTCATCAGTATCATCAGAAACAGTTTTTCTTAATAGTCTTATTAGAATGTAAATTATCACAGATATTCCACATTGATTATTACACTTAGTATGGTGTTTGATTTAACTGAAAACTAGACAGGTATTGAAACGATTGGTCTTGAAGAGATACGGCAAAAGATGAAAATTCCTAAAATTTCAACTTGCTCCACTAGTAAAATAAAATACAAAGGTTCCAGCCATCCACCAGAAAACTCATTCATTATTACATATGTAATTGAAAATACACAGTTAAATGTAGAGTAAATTCTGTTATCAGAATCATAAACAATGTAGATATTTTTTAGATTATTTGGATTTAGTTGGTTCAAGTCATTGTTTGAAACTATAGTATCATAAAATATAGCCTTATCCTCAGAGAAAACAGACTCTCTTTGCTCCATGAAAAACATTAAACTGCCAAAATAAAGCAAAGACAGAATAGAGATTCCAATAGTAAATTTTCCAGTCTTTCCAAAAATTGTCTTTTTCATTTGCTTTTCTAAAATAATGCCAATTTTTCCGTCTTCCTTTTTTTGTTAAAATGAACAGAGTAATACCCAATCCAGAAATTAGACCAAACCTAGTCATTGATCAGAGACATATTCTACAAAAACCAATCTCAGAGGCAAAAATATCCCTACAGGGAACCCGATCACAATTAGCTTTTCTTGAAAGTCTTTTTTGCCTAGGACTATTATGCTTGATTAAGGGTACATTTGTTTAAAACATTTTAATGAATACTATCCCAGAAACTGTTATACATAAATAAAAAATATAATCATCATGGAAGTTTTTGACGGCAAAAAAGCTGCACAGGATTACATGTCAAAACATACTTTAGCATTTTCTACACCAGAATTAACTCTAATGAGATTTGCATTTTGGTTAGGAGATTCAGTACCAGATCCAAAAAACGAGGGAAAAGGAATTCCAAGAATGATGACATATTTGACAGAGCAGGACTTTCAACCAGTCTTAATTGATGATGATAAATACGAACCATCAGGTGCAGTCAGAAGTTCAGCAGTTGTAGGAAATGCATACAATGAAGTTCAGATAGATGGAAAGTTTTGTTCAGAATGTGGAACTAGTCTATCTGCTACTGCAAAGTTCTGTCCTGAATGTGGTACTACACAATAAGAAGAAAATAATTTTTCAACTAATTTTATGCTTTAGCGCCACACTTTGTACAAAATTTTGCGTTGGCTCTTAATGCAGCTCCACATGAAGAACATCCACTGCCGTCATTATGTAGAGCAGTTTGTCTTGGCATCAAGGAGGGATCAGGTGATGGTAAAGTTCCAACATCTCCAAATGCTTCTTGTGCAGAAACAATTCCTGGTGGACCTCCACCAACTGGATTTTCTGCAGTTCCTGCTCTTGGTGGCATTCCCATTCCACCTGCCATCATTCCAGGATTTCCCATTCCAGGCATCAAACCAGGAGATTGTGTATTTCCAGTACCTGTACCCAGTGATTTTTTCATTTCAAATATTACTTTGATTGCAAGAAATTCTAATGCAGAATATGCCACTGTGTAATCACCTAATTTTTGGAAGAACTCTTTGTCACTGAGTAGACCTTTTTTGTACATGTTATTTGTATCAAGAAATGATTCATAGTAACCCTGAGATTCATCAAACAAACTTTGTAGTTTATCAAATAGCATGTTTAGAGTGTCTACTTCACCAAATGACATATTCACACTCTATTTTTGGAATATTAATTACTTTAGGATCAAAAAATTGATTAACATTTGCTGTTTGCCTTTTTCATGTATTAAGATTCTAAAAGAATCATATACTCGATATCCTAAATTAACTAAAAAATACCTATTTTTTATTGAATATGAGATTTTTGTCTTCAATGGTCTCAATGATACAGTATTAAGTAGGGATTTAAGAATCTCATTCTCGATAATCGATAAACATAAAGTTAACTGTTACGAGATCATAGTTAAACAACCAAAAAAATAACAAAAATTAGTGAATTTTAAGCAATATTGCTTTTTGAAATTACTTTAATTCTACAAAAATTTGCACTGCATTGATTATTTCATTTTCAGAATCATATGCAATAACGTAAAGCAATATTATGAATTTTTCTCCTATTGAGGTCAGTTCATCTAAAATAATGCTATTCTGAGTTGTAGCTTCAGAGATGTTTGGAGAACAACTTACACAGCCTACCTCATATTGAGAAATCGACTCATCTTGATTCCAAGATATTTGAACGATTGCGGTATTGTCATTAAATTCTAAAATTTTTGTTGAAATTTGATCTAGAGGTTCGGCATATGCATAACCAACTCCAGTAGTAAACAATAATGGAATTAAAAATAGAAATCTATTCATCTTAATCACCGCAGAGATTATTATCTATTAACAATTACTAATAAACTCCCTTAATTTGTTCTACAGGATGATCGGATATTGATTTATGCAAAATGGCAATTTTCTGCTCTTTAAAGCTTAGATTGCACCTATAGCATTTCCAAGATGTTTGGTTCAATAGTATAAAAAAACAATTATTTCATTTATAAAACAAACGTATGAATCATCAGTGAGATCTAAATACTAAATTTGTCAAATCAGAACAGTATTGGAACTCTCACCAAACAACTAATCGTTGCTGGTCTTAAGATCCAATCAATAAATCAAACAGAGGTCAGATTGGTTGTATTTTGTCTGCAAAATATATCGAATTGATTAAGAACCGACTCCACATGATTCTTTTTTAATGATTTGTAATGGAAGAAAGATATTGTTCTATTGTTATTTGGCTCTGCAAGTATGACATTACATATTATACAGAATTTATTGTAATAAGAAACGGTAAAATTAAGAAAATTCAGTGTTTTAGGATCAAAAAAGAGGAAAACGTGTTTGATTTTATACAAGTGCTCTATCAATCATATTTTTGTATGATTCTTTAGAAGCTGCACCTACTTGCTGGCTGACTATTTCGCCTTTGTTAAGGAGGATTAAGGTTGGAATACTAAAGATATTGTATTTAGATGCCAATTCATTGGCCTCATCAACATTAACCTTGACAAATTTTACTTTGCCATCATAGTCATTAGCCAATTCTTCAACTACTGGACCTACCATTCTACATGGACCACACCATTCGGCCCAAAAGTCTACAAATACAGGAACGTCAGAGTTTATCACATTGACTTCCCATGATTTTGCATCTGAAATTTGAGTAATTCCCATTGTTATAATATTGAGTTAAACGTACCTAAAAACGTTCACCAGAATTTACACCATGTTTTTTCTTGTAGAATAAAATTTCATATATATTTAAATGACGTTTTGACAAAATCCAGATATGAGTTCAGAACTTAGATTAAAGAAATTACGAGGTTCTGGGGGCTATGTTATGGCTACAGTTACAGATGAACAACAGATGAAAGGCAACCTAGGCGGGCCAGATCTGTTTTTAGCGCCAATCGGAAGATTAGAGGCTGAAATAATTACTAAACATTTTTGCAATACTTGTGAAAAAGAATTTGAGGGTTCTCCAAAAATAGAATTTGAAAATCCCAATGAAGAAGTTGCAGAAAATCTCATCCTGTATGAAAAAGGACAATACATTTGCAATTCATGTAATACATCAATTGCAGAATACAGAGAATTTAGAAAACAAGATGAGGCTGGAGATGTCGGAGTTGCAAAACCATTAGAGCCTGCAGTTGAAAGTATACCACAACAAGTTGTAGAACCTGAAGTGCAAACTCCACAGCAAACAGTAACACAACCAGATCCAGCAACATCAGTTAGCTCAATTGAAGGAAGAGGAGTATATGATGAAAATGCTAACAAGATTGGAACTGCAAAACAAGTGGGAATCGATTCTACACAATCAATGGTTCTGGTTGTCACTAAAAATGATGGTATTGAAGGTAGTATCCCATGGAGTAATATCAAAAAGATTGGAGAAGTAATTCTTTTGGGAAATCCAGAAGAAGCAGCTCAGCCTGGAAAATGCTCTAATTGTGGTTTTGAAAATAAGGATGGTTCCAAGTTCTGTGAAGAATGTGGAACCAAGATCTAGCTAGCAAATTTAATCAATGATACTAAGGCGATAATGTAATTGGCAAAAAGATCCATCCCTAAAGGAGTTATCAAAGATATTATCATCGTAAGTGTTGGAGTTTTGGTTATTTGGATAGGATTACAAGTTGCTTTTGGAACAAATCCATTTTATGTAGTTGCAAGTGGAAGTATGATTCCAGTTTTACAAGTATACGATGTACTAGTAGTACAAGGTCATGAACCCTTTGAAGATATTGAAATAGGAGACATTATTGTGTTTAATCGGCCATCTGATCATAACAGGGTAATTGTACATAGAGTTGCATCAATTATTGATGAGGATCCTAAAACAATTAGAACAAAGGGTGATGCAAATCCGGCATCTATTCCTGGAACTGATTTTCCAATTACTGAAGAAGAATACATTGGAAAAGTAGTATATACGATTCCACAAGCAGGATATGTCACACAGTTGTTTAAACCACCAATTAACTATGTCATAATTGCAGTTGTCATAGGCATCATGGTTGTAAAAGAGATGGTAAAGAAGAAAAGTGTAAAAGAACTCACATTCACTGATCCCCTAAATTCAGAGAATCCAGATACTATTGAAGGACTATCCGACATTGATAAAATAGAGAAAGACTCTGAATATTCAGAACATGTGAAGAAATCAGAACATGTAGAGACTTCACAAGACATAGAAAAAAAATTTGAAGATATAGAAAAATCTGTTGAAGAAAGAAACACAGATGCAAAAAAGAAAGAATGAGTCAAATTCGTTAAAATTCAGGCAAACAGGTTCACATATGCCTTTAGAACAAAGCAATAGATCGTCCTGCTTGCTTGGTAGTATAATTAGATTGAATTTACTAAAAAAGGATCCTCAGAAATTATCAGTTTCAAGAATAGAATCATTTATGAATTAGTAAAAAATATCCTAATTTGAATATCTATTAGTGTAAATCTAATTTGAATTAATTCTAAAGAACAGATTCTTTTGTTTTGAAGACTCGCTTAAAGTATTCAGAGTGTTCACGTGGCTCTTCAATATCATTTTTAATTCCTGCAAGATTTTTTGCAAGATTCTTTTTGTATCCTATTTGCATTTGCCTTTGAATCTGAATTCTTTGTGCTTGAGGAGAACCTGCGCCATGCATGGATTCTGTTAGATACCCAACTGCATTTCTACCAAGAGTCATGTTTTCAATTAATCTCAATATTCTCATCCTATTTTCAACATCAACACCTTTTCTTCCTACTAGGTATTTTTTGAGTAGTGGTCCTGCTTCTGGATGTCTAAAGTCTTTTTCAGATGGAAGAGTTACTACTAGACCACCTGCAATGTCTTGTGCAAGTCTACTTATTTCATATGGGAATCGAGTTACATTATGTTTGCAAACTTGAGCAAGCATATCATCATTTAGGTAAACACCAGATTTCATCTTATGTCCTTGGTGGGAGGATGCAAGTCCTGCAGCAAAGATGGTCTCATTAAGATGAGTCATTTCAATAATTTTGTCTTTGATGTGAGAAACCTTTGGAACTCCATTATAATCTGCAATTGTTGCTGCTGCACCAATTAGCACATCACCAAGTCCTGTTTTGCAGACATAACTACGTCTATGATAACAAGTAAAACGTTCTATAAGCATGGATGCAAATTCATATTCTCCATTCATGAAAACTTTGTCCCATGGAATGAACACTCTATCTAAAATGATTAATGCTTCTTGTCCACCAAATTTTGCATTACCATCATCAATATCGCCTTCTTCCATACTTCGAGTGTCACAAGACTGTCTACCATAGATGTAAGTAACGCCTTTTGCATCAGCCGGAATTGCTCCAACAATCGCCCAGTCTTTATCATTTTCCGTTAGTCTAACTGTTGGCATCAAAATAATCCAATGTGAGTTAATGCAACCAGTTTGGTGTGCTTTTGCGCCAGAAACATAGATTCCTTTCTCATCTTTATCTACAATTCTTGTAAACAGATCTGGATCATCTTGATCTGCAGGCCCTTTGCTTCTATCACCTTTAGGATCAGTCATTGCACCACCAATTACAAGATTTTCTTTTTGAACCATCTTTACAAATTCTAAAAATCTTTTATGATAATCGGTTCCATGTTTCTCATCAATTTCAAATGTAGTAGAGTGTAAAGAGTTCATTGCATCCATTCCAACACATCTCTGGAAACATGTTCCAGTGTTTTGTCCTAGTTTTCTTTGCATTTTATTTTGTAAAACTAAATCTTGTGCGCTTTCTGCAATGTGTAAAAATCTGTTAACCTTCAATCCAGTAAGAGATGAATTTGCAGAAGCTAGTTCTTCTTCACGTACTGCAAGATCATAAGTTTCAGCAACTGCATTAATTGATGGTCTAATCATTGGATGATCTACTGGTTCTTTTACAAGTTCTCCAAATAGGTAAATTTTAAGATCTCTACCTCTGAGACTTTCAATATAATCATCGCCTGATCTAATCGTTTTCAAGACACTAGCCATCTAGTATTATTAGTTTTGATCTAGTATAAATATTCTAAAAATGTATGAGTAAATTTTAGGAATGAATTGCGATCAGAGCCCTATTCGGACATCAAGAACACGACAACCATTACCTTTTTCCATGACTAGTACTGGATTCATGTCTAACTCTTTGATTTCTTTAAAGTCAGAAACTAGTTGAGACAATCTCTGAATGCATTCAGAGAGTTTTGCAATATCAGATGGTTTCTCACCTCTAACACCTTGTAGTAGCTTTTGAGTCTTAATTGAGGCTATCATGTCATCAGCTTCAATATCAGTTACTGGTGCAAGTTTGAATGTAACATCTTTTATAACTTCGACATAGATTCCTCCCATTCCAAGCATAATCACTGGACCAAAACTAGGTTCAAGTTTTGAACCAATGATTAGTTCCTTTCCGCCTTTTACCATTTCTACAATCAAAACTCCTTTTATCTCGGCGTTCTTGTTGTATTTTTTAGCATTTTTGATAATTGTTTTAAATGCATCTTTGATCTCTTCATCGTTTGTAAGATTTACTTTAACACCACCAGCATCAGATTTATGAATAATCTGTGGTGATGCAATTTTCATTACAACAGGATAACCAATTTTCTTTGCAATCTTTACTGCTTCTGATTCATTTTTAGCAAGTGCACTTTGAGGTAATGGTAATCCATATGCTTTGAGAACTTCTTGTCCTTCTTCTTCTAGAAGATTTGGTCTCCTTTCTTTTTTGACTTTATCGAAGATCTTTTTTGCTTTTGCTTTGTTTACTTTGAATTTAGTAATTTTTCCATTTGGATCTTTAGTCCAATTAGAAAATCTAATCATTGCTGAAAGTGTTCTGATTGCACCTTCTGCATATGTATAATATGGAACATTACCATCAGCTAAAATTTCTCTATTAGTAATTCCTTCATCTAGTCCCATCAGACTTGCAAGCATTGTTTTTTTATATTTCTTTGACATTTCAACAATTACTTCAGCAAGTTTGTCATAATTGAGAGTTCCAGATGGAGTACACATAGATATAACTGAACCAACTCTTGGATGTTTTAGGACTCTATCCAAAACATTATGGAATCTATTAAAATCTGCATCACCTACGATATCTACTGGATTTCTGGAGCTTCCCCAAGGTGGAATAACTTCATCAATTTTTTTTCTAATGCTAGTAATGTCTGCCATTTTGATTTTCATTTTAGAGCATGCATCAGTTGAAATGATTGCAGGACCACCAGCATTTGACACGATAACAAGATCACCGCCTGTTGGCAATGGTTGTTTTGAAAATGCAGTAGCGTAATCAAAGAGTTCTTCCATAGTATCAACTCGTATTGCACCGGATTGTTTTAGTAATGCATCATAGATTTCATCTGAACCCATCAAGGCTCCAGTATGAGACATTGCAGCCTTTGCACCCTCTGGGCTACGTCCTGATTTGAGCACAAGAACAGGTTTTTTGAGTTTTTTAGTAATATTTTTACAAACTTTAAGAAATTCTTGACCATCACCCATGTCTTCAAGATACATTACAATAACTTCTGTTTGTTTATGGTTTGCAAGAATTTTTAAAACATCAACTTCGCTCATTACAGCTTTATTTCCAAGACTTACAACTGCTGAGAAACCAATTCCTTGTGCGCTAGCATCTTCAACTAATGCTGCACATATTGCACCACTTTGAGATACAAGTGCAATCTTTCCAGACTTTGGTGTAACTTTAAGAAATGTAGAATTCATCATTGTTTTTGGATCAAGATTCATTACACCAAGACAGTTTGGTCCAATGACATGAATTTTGTATTTTTTAGCAATATCTTTTAGTTCTTGTTCTCGTTTTGCTCCTTCTTCATCCACTTCTTTAAAACCTGCAGTGATAATAATTACTCCTTTGATTTTCTTTTTACCACATTCTTCTAAGACAGGTGCAACTAGTGTATTTTTGATAACAATTACTGCAAGATCAATTGATTTTGGAACGTCTAAAACACTCTTGTATGCTTTTTTGTAAAATACTGTTTCTCGTGATGGGCTAATTGGATAAACTGAACCTTTGAAACCATTCATAATATTAGAGGTGATTGTAGCACCGACACTTCCTCTTTTGTCAGATGCTCCTATGACAGCAATTGATTTGGGTGATAAAATTACAGATTCTTCCATGATGAATTGAATCTAAGTATTTTGTATAATAAAGTTATTCATAGAAATTTATGATCTCTATGTTTTTAGCTTCCCAGCATCTTTCCTGCTAGATTCTCTTTTCGTGGAATCCAAACAATTGAGAGATTAGAGAACTTTCCCATTACATTCCAAGCTTGACGGGCAAGATCTCGAAGTTGTTCATTATTAATTGCAAATTCATGATTCAGTTGGTTTACCGTATTTTTGGAATCACTAAAAATTGTAATTTCGTCATTTGAATCAACAAATTTGTTTAATGCTGAAATTATTGCCATATATTCAGCCTGATTATTTGTAATTTTCGGTTTTTTTTCATAGAATGATTCTCCAGTTTCTTTTACAAAAAATCCAAATCCTCCATTAGGGCCTCCAGAGCCATCCACATAAACACTAATTCCCATCTTTGTACAACCTCGTAATCTTCACACTTAGATTAACTACTATCATGTAAATGATTGTTGATATTCCTTGCGATGCAATTGATGCCAAGTATGGATCATAATTAATTGTCAAAAAATAATACTGTAAAACCCATCTAACAACTGTATATACAATTTCTGCAATTCCCAGTGATGTCACTAATTTTTTAAGATCATTCTTTAGTTTTACAGTATCAGTATGTCCAGATGCTAAACGATATTTTCTTCTATTATCCAAATAAAACAATCCGCTAAAAACTGAAAAATAAATCACGTAATCTGTAATTGTGGTATATGTTGTGTTTAGATAGTTTGCCTGTTCAGATAAAATTTGTGCAATTAATGCAGAAATAATGATTGATGCTGCAAATGCGATTAGAATATTTTTGTTAAGCTTGAGATACTCTTGTAACACATTTTTTGATTTTGTCTATTACAATTAAACTCAATCTAAAGTGATTTTAAGAAATATCAATAATCCTGCAAGTTCTGCAATTCCCACTCCTAACATGTATGGAAATATTTCATGAGAAAAAATTTCCTCCATTGAGAAATATGCAAGAGAACCGATGACATTATGCAAAAATAACATACCTGCAACTACAATCATACCTAATGGAAGCTGTGCACGTGTCTTACTGTACATGTTACCAAATATTGCAATCAGAATTCCCAATATCCCCATATTTGCAATTGAAACAATAGATAAGATTAGAGAAGTAGTCTCCATTTAGTCAAAAACACATTTAGATCTTTTATTTACTTTTGTCCAATTTTGCTTCAATTTCTTCAAATGTCTCCATATTTACTTCAAGAAAGTTAGAGATAAAGTATGCAACGCCATATTTTTCTCCAACTTTGCTAATCATGTTATTCTTTTCAAGAACCCTAATGTGATGCTGAATTGCCTTGTAATCCAAATTCATCTCTTTTGCTAGTTGATTAGTATTGAATGGTTTTTCCTTTAATTTTGAAATTATTTTTAATCGATTTAATCCTCCACGTGAACCTGCAAAAACAAACCAAAGTAGTCTTTTTGCATCAGGATTATTTGCCATAAGCTATGGATTTCTTCCGAATTACCACTAAAAGGTATTTTGAGATTGAATCAAAATAGAAAGTATAAAAACAGAATCAAGTAAATTTCTTTGAAAGATATGATGTTAAATTATGATGCACCGTTATACAGACCACCTTCAGAAGCTAGATCATTAATTTTTCAAGTTACGTTAGGTTGTTCATTTAATGAATGTTCTTTTTGTGATATGTATAGATCAAAAGAGTATTCAGAAAGACCATGGGATGATGTCAAAGCTGAAATTGACATGATGGCAAATTATCTACCAGATACTAGACGCGTCTTTCTTGCAGATGGAGATGCATTGAATCTTGACTCGGATTATATGATAAAAATTGTGAAATACATTAAAGAGAAATTTGTAAATCTTGAAAGAATTTCCTGCTATGCAATGCCAATGAACATTCTAAAAAAATCATCTGAAGAATTAAAGAAAATGAATGAAGCAGGTTTAGACATGTTCTATTTAGGAATTGAAAGTGGTTCAGACATTGTTTTAAAAAAAGTAACAAAAGGGGCTATTGCAAAAACAATCATCAAGTCAGTTAACAAAGCAAAAGAAGCAGGATACATCATGTCATGTATGGTAATTTTGGGATTGGGAGGAAAAAAATACTCAAAAGAACATATCAAAGGAACTGCTGAAGTAATTAGCGCATGCTCTCCAAATTATGTAGGTGCCCTTACTCTATATTTGGAAAATGGAATTAAACAAGAATTTCTTGATAAGTATAATGGAGAATTTGTCAGAATTAACGATGATGAATCATTAGACGAGCTTCATGACTTGTTAAGTCAGATTGATACAAAAGATGAGATTGTTTTTAGAGCAAATCACGGTTCAAATGCATATACTATCAAGGGAACTTTTCCTCAAGACAAGCAAGAGATGATAGAGAAAGTAGAATGGATGAAGCAGCATCCAGAAATTATGCGTCCACAGGGTCTACGCGGATTCTAAATTAGATTTTCTTGATTAAGATATACAACTTTGAATATCTTTACGGAATAATCGCCTTCAAATATTTTGGTGGTATGATTTTTCTCGGAATTTAATATTCTGAATTTGTATTCATAAACACCATTTTCTCCAATATCAGTCTGTGCAAAGTGAACAGCATAATTGTTTTTGAAGATTTGAATTATCACAGGATATCCTTCAACATGATTTGCAACTTTTCCTTCGACATATCCCCAGGGCAATGTGTTTCCTGTAGGAACATGGAAGAAAACCGTTGATTTTTCTAGTCCAATCATCGAATTAATTGGAATAATCTCAGTTTGTGGTTCATGAGTAGGATTATTGATCAAAATATTACCTGAATGAGGATGAGCAAAAGCTGAATCTATAGAAAAAGACAAAAGAATTGTCAAAGCCAAAATGCTTGAAAATAAAATGAACTTATTCATAGTAAATCTATAATTAGAATGATTTAAGAATTTTTAGATTATAGATTTTCGATTATAGATTTTAGATTTTCTGGAAGTTCAGGCAGTTCTGTGTGACTTTCGTTGTTTTGAAGATTTTCAGGACCAATTCGCCTAACTCTTTGAGTTCCAATAAGAGTGTCAATATTTCTTTGAATATCTTTTTCTGATAAGATATTTTTTAATTTTTCAAGAACTATTTCCTCATTTTCAAATTTTTTAATCGCATATTGAACAAGGATGGTTTTTTCTTCAAAAGAGAATTCTGCCATATCTGTGATAATTCTTTTGTGGCTAAGAATCTTTGGTTGATAAATAGTTAAAATATGATGAATGGCAAACTATCCTACTTGGTAAGCAAATTACAACTAATTTCAAATGTACTTATAACTAGAAGATATGCCTCAATTGCCATAATTAGTGGTCTAGGATTAGGAACAATCTATAATTTTTTGACAATGTCAATGCTAGCATCTCATTTGGATACTACAATGGAGTTAATGCCATCTTACATCATTACATCAGTGGGATTAACAATAATAATTTCAGCTTTGGTTGGGATCAATTTTGCAATGATTGCATTTAACATAAAAAGAATGAAAATGATGAATTCCATCAAGGGTAATTCATCAGCTGTGTTAGGAGGGGCTTTTGCAGCATTTACTCCAGGATGTCGTGCATGTACTACTTCACTAGCAGTAATTTTAGGAGCAATGGGAGGATTATCATTATTTCCAATGCAAGGATTAGAATTGAAATTTATTTCAGTAGGAGTTTTGATTTTCTCCATTTATTGGATTGTGAGTACCTTCAAAGTAAAAGTTGTTGTAAGATAGGATGGATGGATCTAATTATTTTGCTTCATTGAAGAACAAAGAATTTTTAATTCTTCAGCAATTATGTGATGATTCAATTTCACAAGCAGAAAAAGAAAAAATGGAGAAAGAGCTCAAAAAAGTTCGCATAGAAATAAAGAAACTAGAATGAAAGTTTTTGAGAAATACGTGGTAAATTAATTTAGTAAAAAGAGTTTAGTTAAATATGGAACAACATTTAGAGCAACATGAAAAAATCGCTTTACATGAATATTTTAGTTCCCCTTGATGGTTCAAAATATTCCGAAAAAGCTCTCATACATGCATGTGAAATGGCTAAAAATTATCAATCTCGTTTGATACTTTTGTATGTAGTTGAAAAATCAATTCCAATTAATCTATTAGACAGAAAAGAATATCTTGAAATTTTAAGAAAGTTTGGAAATAAAGTTTTGACTAAAGGAAAAGAAATAACCACAAAACGAGGGGTTGATTCAAAAATAGTCATGAAAGAAGGTAATGTCTCAACAGAAATCACAAAACTTGCAAAAAAAGAACAGTGCAATATGATAATTATTGGTAGTAAAGGTCTCGGTAAAGCTGCAAGATTCTTTCTTGGAAGTGTTTCAAATAAACTAGCAAATAATTCACCCTGTTCTATCCTTATTGTAAAATAATCAATTTTTGTAATATTATTTTACAATCATTACTGGAATAGATGATTTGTGTACAACATGATTAGATACACTCCCAAGAAGTTTTTCCTTTATTCCACTCATTCCTCTTGTTCCAATTATTATAATATCAAAATTCAATGATTCAGCAAATTTTGTAATTTTAGATCCAGGATCTCCAAAATCGATCTTTCTTTCAAATAAAATTCCATTCTGGGCACATTTTCTCTTGGCTGATTCCATCATTTTGTCTGCAACTAGCAAAACAGGCTTTTCAGGATAACTCAAATGATGATATTTTTTTGGAATATTTGAGATAACAGTGATGCCTATTAGTTTAGTATCAGCCTTTCTTGCTAAATAAATCCCCATATCTAATACACGTTGTGAATTTTTCGATCCATCAAGTGCAACCAATATTTTGTTAATTTTTTTCTTAATCATTTATTTTTACCAAAAGCACCCTGATGGTCACTCAAACAACAAGAGCATTGTTTTGTATAGCACTCATCAGTTTTTTCATGCCCACACGAGCCACAATGACAAAATACATCATCCCTCATAATCATGTGTCTCAATCTTGATAGTTAAACTAATTCCAAGTTATCACATTTGAAAATTAACTGTCATTTTAATCCAAAAATATCTAAATACCAAATTAAGAAAATCAATTACTTGAAAGAGAATGTTTTTACAAAACGTACTCTTCTTCTTTTGCTTACTGGTATAGGATTAGTTTTGGAGAGGCATTTGGGAAATGTCTGCAAAATTCTTTTCTGAAGATATTAGTTTGATTGTAGGATTAGTAATTTTAATTTTAGTGACAATTTATGAGAGAAGACAGATCTTTCAGTTCTTTGGTGGAGGTAGATAGTCGTGAATGCTTAGTTAAACGAATTCATAGTTTCTAATTTTTGTTAATTCTCATTTATGATAATTGAATCATTGTTTTTTCTAGCTAGATTCCATCTAAATTTTATTGACATCTATGGATAAAGTAGGTATGGGAGTTACAGCTGTAGTGGTAGCAGTTGCTTTAGGATTTTTATTTACTGGTGGAACAGAAGTTCCTTTAGATATTTCACCAACTGTAGAAAAAACAACTACATCAATTAAAGAAACAACTGAAAAAGCAACAGATAAACTTAAAGAATTATCAGAATCAGGTAAAGAAATAGTAGAGAAAACGTATGAAAAAACTAAACAAGTAGCTGAACAGACTAAAGAAATTGGTCAAACAGCCAAAGAGTTATCTTCTTCAAAACTACCTGCAAGGTTAATCAGCATACCATCAGGGACATCTGTTCCAGGTTGTGAAAATGATGGTATTTGTTATGATCCACCATCATTGATAATTTTTACTGGTGGTGAATTAATTTGGAAAAATAACGATTCAGCCGCACATACGGTGACTAGTGGAAATATTGTGGATGGTCCAGATGGATTGTTTGATAGTGGATTGATAATGTCTAATGAAACTTTTTCACATAAATTCAATGAGGCAGGAGAATATACCTACTTTTGCATGATTCATCCATGGGCCAATGCTTTAGTTACTGTAAAATAATATTTCTAAAAATTTTATTTCAGAATTATTTAATTATAAAATTAAGAAACAAACTGGAAACGATCTTCTTTGTATCCTTCCTGTAATTTCCCCTCTATAGGAATTTTATTTCCACAAAATTTGCAACAGTTTTTTTCATTAAGATGCCATCCACGAATACTGAATCCATAACGATTTACAACTATTTCATTACATTCAGAACAATACGTATGCTCCCATTTGTGTCCAGGAACATTTCCTAAATAGACGTATTTCAATCCTTGATCTTTTGCAACCTGATAATGTTTTTCCAAAATTTCAATCGGAGTACTAGGATATTCCATCATTTTATAGTCAGGATGAAATCTCAAAAAGTGAATTGGCATTTCTGGTCCAAATTCATCATAGATGAATTTTGAGAGTTTTTTGGCATGTTCTATGCTATCTCCTACTTTGGGTACAATTAGATCAGTGATTTCAATATGAATTTTTGTTTTGTCTCGAATTTCTAATAATGTATCAAAAATTGGTTGAGGATCAGGCACGCCAATGAATTTTCTTGTAAATTCTTTCTCTGCACTTCCTTTGAAATCCACAGTAATTCCATCAAGAAATTCATTCATCATTGAAACTGATTCAGGAGTATCATATCCATTTGAGACAAAAACGTTAAACAGTCCTTTTTTTCTTGCAGCAATTCCACAATCACGTGCAAACTCTATGAAAATAGATGGTTCGTTGTAGGTATATGCAATTCCATGTGCGCCATACTTTACAGCAGTATTTGCAACATCATCAGGAGTCATATCAATTCCTTCAACTTTGCGTCTCTGGCTAATATCGGAGTTTTGACAATATTTGCAGAGCCAATTACACCCTGTTGTTGCAATAGAGTACACTCTACTTCCAGGCCAGTAATGTATCAAAGGTTTTTTTTCAATTGGATCAACATGACCTGAAATTACTTTTCCATATGCATACAGCTGTAGCTTACCATCTTCATTTCCACGAATTCCACATAAACCGATTTGCCCCTTACCAATCTCACAATATCGTGCACAGGCAGTACACTTTACCTTGTCATTTGGAAGTTTTTCATATAATTCAGCTTCTTTTCCAAGAATACTAGTCAATGTTTTTTATTATGTTTTTACATATTTAACAAGTATGAAGAAAATCAATCAAATTTCTAATTATGATGGAAAAGAATTAGTCAAGATGGCAAGAAAAGCAGTTACAGAATATCTAAAAAATGATTCAAAGATTAATGACTTGGAGTTTAATTCAAAATTTAATTTTGAATCAGGAGTTTTTGTTACAATTAACAAAAGAAATACATTGAGAGGATGTATCGGATATGCAATTCCAGTCAAAAAATTGGCTGATGGGTTAGTTGATGCTGCAATTTCTGCTGCTACACAAGATCCTCGATTCACATCAGTAGATGCTGATGAATTAGATCAGATTGTTTTTGAGGTAACAGTACTTACTCCACCTATTGAGATCAATGTTGATTTTCCAAATGAATATCTATCAATAATTAAAGTTGGCAGAGACGGGTTAATTGTAGAAAATGCTTACACATCAGGCTTGCTTTTACCACAAGTTCCAATAGAGTATGGTTGGGATGTCAAAGAATTTCTAGAATTCACGTGTAAAAAAGCTGGACTTGATAAAGATGCATGGAAAGATAAAGCAACCAATGTATCTAGATTTGAAGGAGTCATATTTAAAGAAGAGTCACCAAATGGAAAAATTATTCGAGAATCATCTAATGATTTTTTATAAAATCAAGTGGAATAGAAAATATTGATTAGAGAACCAGTTGTTGCAGGACAATTTTACCCAGGCAGAAAAGAAGAATTAGAAAATATGATAAATTATTGTTTCGATCACAAATACGGTCCAGGAAAGCAAATCAAAGAATCATCTGAACAGATCTACGGAGTTGTATGTCCACATGCAGGATACGTATACTCTGGACCTACTGCATGTCATTCTTACAATGCTATATCATCACAAAATCCAGAACTTGCCATCATTATAGGACCAAATCATTTTGGGGTTGGAAAAAATGCTGCAACTATGATTGATGCAAAGTGGAAGACGCCATTAGGGCTAGTTGAGGTAGATTCAGATTCTGCTCAAGAGATTACAAAAAAATCGAATATTATTGAAATTGATAATTATTCGCATTCACAAGATCACAGTTTAGAAGTACAGATTCCAATGTTGCAATCATTGCTTTCAAATGAATTTAAGATACTTCCAATTATCTTACTTGCACAAGATTTGGAAACTGCAAGAGATGTAGGAAATGCAGTATCTGAAATTGCAAAAAAGAAAGATTCGATTATTGTTGCCTCATCAGATTTTACACATTATGAAGAAAATTCTTTTGCCCATCTTCAAGACAAAGCATTGATTGAACCTATTTTGGATATGGATGTTGAACGATTTTATCAAGTATTAAGAGAGAAAAGAGTTACAGCATGTGGATTTGGTGCAATTGCTTCTGCAATGATTGCGTGTAAGAATTTAGGTGCAACGAAAGGAGTACTTCTTAGTTATGCAACTAGTGGAGATGTATCCGGAGATACAGATTCTGTTGTAGGATATAGTGCGATAAAATTTGTTTAATAAAAATAATCAGTATTCAATTATTTGAAAATCCAATAATTTTAATTCAAATCCTTTGTAAAAGAAAGACCAGATGGCTCAAATCCTAATTTTTTATAGAATTTGTGGGATTCCTTTCGTTGATTACCAGATTCGAGCCTAATTCTATGACATTTTTCTCTTTTGCAATAGATACACAAGAATTGATTAGTGTTTTCCCCAATCCCTGATTCTGGAATTTTTCACGAACAATTAATTCCGGAATGTACAACTCCAAAGAATTTCGATTAAGTCTTGACAGAAAAATTATGTTTACCATCACAATTATTTCAGTATCATCAAATTGTGCAAGAATAATTTTTTTATCAGAATCAGTAATGTATTTTTTTACTAGTTTTCTAAAGGATTCAGCATCAGAATCTTTTTGTGATTTTGAACGTCCAAATTCATAAAGCAATCCAAGAATAATAGGAATGTCTTTACTTGAAGCCTCCCCTACATCTATGTTTTTCATGTGTAGATTATTTCATTATACTTTAAGAACTGCATGATACAAATTACTTTGAGGAACATGGAAGAAAATATAGAAGAAATAGTTATGCCAGTACTAATTATAATAGCCGTTGGAATTTTTGTTGGTTATAGAATTTGGATTCTTTTTAGAAAATAGCTCTGTTTGTTAGCATCAGGTAAAAATCTAGATCAATTTTAAATATTATTTTGACATATTGATTACAACAAGAAGCTTCTGTTCTGCGTAGTAGAATAATAGGTTTGGAAAACAATTCATGTTATAACAATCATTCCTAGATTCTTATGTTTTCCAAGTATTTCTTGTTGTTTTAATTTTGAAGAAATTATGTTTTAATTTTAGATTCACTGTATTGTTGTGTAAGAAAGTGTAATCATCTGCACCTGTTTGAATTTTTCAACTGCCTATTCTGTATTAACTGCAGTTTTAATTCAAATAGATGAGTAAATTTCTGCTGAAAACTTAATGATAGGAGTTGTCACTATGCTAGGAGTATTTGTAATTATTGTTTTGATTATTAACAAGAATCTTTCACGATTAGTCAAAATTAGAACTGATGAACTGATAAGACAAAAAAATTATCTTGAACATCTCGTAGAGGAAAAGCCTATGAGTTACTAAAAGCTGGGAATCTAGTGTATGATTTGAGAAACTTATTATCAGTTATGAAAATGTATCTAGATTTGATTAATCAAAGTCCATCAGATACAAAAATTTTAGATATTAAAGTATTAGAACGATTAAATTTGATTTAGAAAAGTATTGACAGGATATCTAACCAGGTGAATGTATTACTCTATGTAAGAAATTCTCCAATAAAATTAATTTTCATCTCCATATCAAAATTAATTGAAAAATCTTTAGAAAAAATTAAGATTACAAAAGTAATTGAGATAAAATCTAGTAAAAATAATTTACAAATCAAACGTGATCCAATCAAATTAGAAGATGTTATCATTAATCTTATTGCAAATACAATTCAAGAAATGCTTGATGAAGGAAAACTTGGGATAAAAATATACAAAAAAGAGAATTTTAGAATTCATTGATTCTGATCAGGAATTTCTGAGAGAAATCTAGATAAAATATGAGTCTCTATTTATAACTAAATAAAAAAGAACGAGTATGGAATTAGTTAGTTGTAAAAATATTGTTGAACAGCATCTAAGTAAAATTTCTGTGAAAAATAATCCTATAATATTTACTATGATGATTCTAGATTATCAGGAGAAGTTTCTAAAATTAAAAACAGTTTATAATTTCTTTAATAGGGTAAATCTAGATTTATCAGGTTCTATGTCTTCATGCATATCTACATTGCTTACAATTCGTACATTGTAGTTTAACCATCTTTTGTATACATTTCGAAATTTTTGATTTTCATCTATCTGTTTTTCTGTTTCTTCAAATTTTTCACAATTCATTATATATTTTCTAGCAACTCTATACATTTCCTCAATTCCTTTACCCAATGTATCATCATCTAAATAATTTAATAATTGATGTGTGAAAACAAAATCAATTGAAGAATCCTCAAATGGTAAATCAGTAATACTTGCTTTCTTAAAATTTGCAAAGGGTATCTTTCCTTTTGCAATATCTAATGCATTATCATTAAGATCAACTCCATGTATTTGAAAAGTGTCTGGAAATAGCCTCAAGTCGATTCCAGTACCGCATCCTATCTCTAGTACGCTTGTGCAATGTAAAGAAGTAGCCAAATCTCGGGTGTATTTTGAAAACTCTTCATTGTATCTTGCTTCATTTTCATCAGCATATTTGTCCCAAAATTCCTTGTTGTAACTCATAAAATTATTCAAACAAAGCCGTATTTGATACTAATTATTCAATGCGGACATTTGCATGGAATAAGTTGTGTATCAAAAGTGCAATCATGTGGACCATCGGATTTACCTTGTGTAGGGATTTCTTTCATGCAATCTTCGTGACGTCCCTTTCTACAGAACCAACAGATTTCGTGAGTTTCACCAGGAGTACAGGAATCCATGACTTTTAATCAATTTTGGGGGTAAAAAACTTCGTGGAAAATTAGATAAAGATTAACCAAGGCAAGAATCTCTCATCTTTTCCCATTACCACATCAGTAAATGACTTTTGAAGTGCTTTTGTGATGTTACCCATCTTTCCATTTCCTATTTTTACTTGATCTATCTGAGTTACTGATTTTACTTCAGCTGCGGTTCCAGTCATAAAAATTTCATCAGCGGTGTAAAGATCATCTCTTTCAAGATCTCTCTCAATTACAAACCCGCTATTCTCTTCAATAATTTGTATAATACTATCTCTTGTAATTCCTTCCAACCCACCTGCTGAAAGTGGAGGTGTTTGAATAATGTCATCTTTTACAACAAATATGTTTTCAGCGCTTCCTTCTGCAACTTTACCATGTGAATTTAGCATGATAGCTTCATCATATCCATTATCTAATGCTTCCATTCTTGCAAGTGCAGCATTTGCATAGTTTGATGCAGCTTTTGCTTGCATAGGTTGAGATCTTGAATCTATTTTCATCCAGCTTGACATTTTACATTTTGCTCCAGAGAATTTACCTGCTTTTGATTCTCCCATCTTCCATTCCCAGCATGCAATGGAAACATCCACCTTATTCGCAGTAGGAGTTAATCCCATAGTTCCATAGCCATAATATGCCAGTGGTCTAATATATGATTCCTTGAGTCTGCTAGCTTTGACAGTTTTGATTATTGCATCTGAAATTTCTTTTTTTGTAAATTGCATTTTCATTGAATATAATTTTGCAGATTTGAAGAATCTGTCAATATGTTCTGGTAGTCGAAATATTGCTGAACCGCTAGGGGTATCATAACATCGAATCCCCTCAAAGATTGATGTTGAATAGTGTAATGCATGAGTTAGTACATGGACTTTGGCATCTTTGAATGGCACAAGTTTTCCATTCATCCATATTTTACCAACCTCATTCATAGGAGTCGAAAAAAACACTGCTAATTTAAAGAATTATCTTTTTTTGCATTTTTACCCAATTTGAAAAGTAAATATCAGATAAATAATAAATTATGTTATGGAGTGGACTATGGGTTTTGTATCAATTATTCTTCTAGTGGTGGGATTAGTAGGTCAGGCTTTTGAGATGAGAAAAATTCGTTTAACTACATACAAAGATGAAGATTTAGGCTCAGCAAATATTTTCATGAATAAAAAAAATCTAAAGTGGTACGCCATATTGGGAGTAGGAATTGTATTATTATACGCATCTGAGCGTATGTAGATTATCTATATAGATCAGCTCTATATACTAGAAATTATAACATATAATATCGCGTGTTTAGGGTAACGCCCGGACTGAATCTAGATAATGGTCCAAGAATAAACCCTTGATGGCGCTTACAGGTGTAAAAACCCGTACGCCACACTTTCATTAAATAAAATTAATCTTTGAAATCTCTTGATGAATTGCTTTAATAGCATTTTTTATGTTATCATCTGCATCTTCTACAATAATAATAATTCGAGAAGTTTCTTCTTGTGCATCCATATTCAATATGTTTAATCCAGCATCACCAATTTTTGCACTTGCCTTGGATGCAACTTGCTGAACTCTCCACATCTCATCTCCGATTAGTGTAATTACACCTCTGTTGTATGTTATTGTTGCAAGAGAATCAAATCCTAACAAATATTTTTCATTTCTCTTAACATAATCTCCATCCAAAAATAAAATTCTAGAAAACTCAATTCCATCTTTTGTAAATGGTGACAATATTATAAACTCACTATAACGTTTGTCTTTTTCTAACGATGTTAATAATTTTTGAATGGAACTGGTTTCAATTCTAAAGATTGCACAATTTTCTTTTCCTGTGACAATTTTTATTGGATGTCCTTTTTGTTCATTTAACGCTCTCTTTATAGTAGTAATTTTTTCAGGATTATTCATATTTGTAATAATTATTGGTAGGTCTATGCCATTTTCTACAATTTCTTTTATTGCAATGGGATCTAAAATTTTCATTCCAAACATTCCTGCTAGTCTTGCTTCATTGTATGATAATTGGAAAACTTCTCTTAGATCAGATTCTACAATTTTTGGATCTGCGGAAACTACTGCACTATCTTTTTCAAAATCTATACTTGTTTCGTATTTTTTGTGAAATAATATTCCAAGATCTACTGCCGTCCTATCTGATCCCCCACGCTCATATGTGGTTGTAACATCATCAATGGTTTTCCCAATAAATCCCCCTATGGCAACTACTTCATTTTGATCTACTAGTTGTGCAATTTTATCCATATTTTCTCTAGATTTAGATGCGAGAAAATTAGTAGACTCTATATTATTATCTGTAATTATTGGCCAATCATCAAAATCTACAGAATCAGATTTTATGCCATTACTTTTTAGAATATAATTCATTACATGAGACATTAAAATCTCACCAGAGAATGCCAAAGCCTTTGAGCGAACTTCATCAACAAATTCTTTTGCATTAAACGCTTCATCAAGTGCTTTTTGGGCCTTTTCTAAATTAGAATTAATGGTACTTTTACAATTTTCCTTGTTTTCAGAATTTACCATTTCAAGAATTTTCTGATAAGTAGATTTTACAATTTCTAGAGATGGATTTTTTCCATTCTCTGCATTTTTTCCTTGTTCTAAAATAACATCAGTTAGTGAACGTTTTTTTCCATTGTGTATAGTAAGAGGCGCAGAAAAAACTACGATAACCTTGGAATCTTTTTTTAGATTATTGATACGCTGAATAATTTTTGGAATTAATACACCATCTGGGCCTATTGCACTTCCGCCAAATTTGGTAACTACTAGTTTAGTCATAGTACCTTATCAAAACTCAGTGGCCTTCTATTAAGCATTTGATTGTCAGATTAATTTTTTAATAATACTAGATGCAATTTTTGCACCATCGGCATTTATTTGATTTCTCTTTTCATCAAGTTTTTCTAAAATTAGAGCATCTAATCTTTTGATATCATCAAAAACAAATCCTTGTTCTCGAGCATTGTCTTCTTGTTCAAAATGACCTTTTATTGGAATGAATATTGCTGGTGTGCCGTATGCATTTGCCTCATCTATTGTTGATTTTCCAGCCAGTGAAATTAACAAATCTGCAGCAAAAATCACTTCGTGTAAATTATTAACAAACCCTAAATTTGTAACATTTTCAAATTTTCTAGTAACTGCTGGACCAGATACTAGTATAACTTTGATGTCTTGATTAATTTTTGAAATAGATTCTAATGCTTTTTCAATTAGAAATAGTCCTGCATCTGTTCCACCTATAGAAACAACAATTGTTTTTCCTTTAAATGAGAATTTTTCTCGTAATTCATCTCTTGAATAATTTGTGGTTCTAACAATTGGTCCTACTCTTTTGATATTATCATTATCATCACCATATTCAGGAAGAATTATTAGATCACATTTTTTGCAAATTTCTTGCATTGACTTGTTCATTTTTTTCTCAATTAATGATGCTAGTCCTTTTGTAAAATGAGTCTCCAAGATATCAGTAATAAGTACTGTTGGAATTTTCATTTGTTGTGCAACAGTCAATGATGCAAAATCTTCATCACTGATTACTAAATTTGGATTATCGGTTAGCAGAATCTTCTCTGAGATACTTTTGCATTCTTTGTAATAGGTATAATAATTCCAAAGCCATTTTGCTGAATTCTTTAGAGTTCCATTTTCAACAATAAATGAGGGAGGATTGTATACGTCTTGAACTGTAAAATGTAAATTTTTGAGAATTTTTGCAGCTCCACTTCCTGTTACAAAGTTTGTTGAGATATTTTCAAAATTATTTATAATTGCAATATCTCGAGTCACATGCCCTAATCCAATAGGACTGGAAAAAAAATTATAAGTATTCATGTAATTCTAATTTTTTTATCAAATTTCTAGATTTTCCCATGTCTCAAAGTTTAAATGGATTTTAACAAGGTAGGTTTCTGGGCTCATAGTCCAGGTCGGTTATGACGTCGCCCTTACACGGCGAAGATCCGGGGTTCAAATCCCCGTGGGCCCATATGAACTTCATACTTTTTACTCATCTTTTAGGTGCAATCCTTGCAGTTTGGATCTCTACAAACAGGATTACTATCTCCATCTCTCGTGGGATATTTTGTGTCTCTTCTTCTATATGTTCTAGTCAAGTTCTTCAGGATGTCCTTTTCCACGTAGTACAAACAAAATTTTTGCAAGTGTGATTTTATCTAGATTAATATTTTTTTGTGATTTTTGTTTTACATTAAAAGTGGAGAGTACTTTTTCAGTCAACTTGTCAAAGTGTGATGCAAAATACAATGTGTTAGAATATACCATAATATGATTATGTTAAACTAATACAAGAGCGTGTTATGTAAACTCCAAACGTTTGTTTGGTTTTTCTACAAAAACAGTTAGAAAAACAAAGAGTTTAGAACTCTCTTAGGTAAATACAGATAGTAACAAAAACCAAGTAGTTATCCAAGGACAACTCTATGTTCTGGTTCCAACATCAGCGTTTACACATTGATGTTTTTACTAGTTGATTACTATCTATAGAATGCTTGTTACTTTGAAATAAAAATACTAATGTGGTAATTATGAACATTTGTTTGATTTTGTTACAGATGGTCTTTTATATCCAAATCAATAGTATTATGTGATAACTTCTATAGCTAGTGATTAAATGATCCTTTTGGTCACTAGCCATTCGTCGAATAATCTTTAATTTGTAAAATTAAGATTTCTCAGTCATGTTTTATTCTTAACATAATATTGTCTTAGGATTTACGATGATACCGTACTAACAATCACAACTGTAGATAATTCCTTTACAAAGAATCTAGATTAACCCAGAAAAGGTTCAAGCTTCTAAAGTTCTGGTTCAAAATCAAGATCATTCTTAATTCTTAGTTGGTTTTGAATGTATTATGGCTTTTACTAGATGTGACAAATGTGGAGAACTTAGATTTGATAAAAAAAGTAATCTTTGTGCAAATTGTGGCCATCGAATTACAAAGATTGCTAAGTCATTTGAGTGAAATTAGAAAAGTCATGGATCCTAAATGGAATCTTTTTCTTTTCCCGAAATGGTAGGTGAATCCCCGTGGGCCCATGGAACTTTTTTCTTACCCAAAAATGATTCAAGCTTCTTAGGAATTGAACTTTTGAAATTATTTTTTTAATGTTATTCCATAATGAAATGGTTTAAGATCATACATACTTGGATTAACAAATCCTGATGACTTTCCAAGCTCAATGCATTGCTCAGGTTTTATCCTTATTTCCATAGGAGGCCCTCTTGCCGTTTTGGGGTCATAATTCCAATGGATAATTCCTAGTATACCATGGGTTTTAAAATTCTCCAAGATTCCTCAAAAAGTCTTTCTGGTTCTTCTTCGTGAAGTATATTGAAAAGTATAACATAGTCAACACTTTCGGAATTTAGGCTAGACCCTTTTGTAAGGAAATCCTGTTGTACTGTTACAACGTTTTCTAATTTTTTTCCTATTACTTTATTCCGAGTGATCTTTAACATTTCTGGTTCAAGATCGATAGCATAGATTTTTCCACTAATCATTTTTGCAGTAGGAATTGTAAATGTACCAAAACCACAGCCAAATTCTACATCACAAATACTCTTACTCATACCTAGGATTTTGAGGATTTTAACAGGATTGAAAAAACCTTCCCAGATCTTTTCCTTTGGCATTCCACTTTCTCTAATTTTCATTTTTATTGTTCAATTCTTTAAATGAAATTTATTTATTTTTTTAGGAAGGAAAAAACCCTTGTTTATTTTTTAAAACTTTAACATAAAGAAGATATCAATATCTTTCAATGGATTACCAAAGCTTTCAAGAAAAAGCTATGAAAATTAGTCCTTCAATTCGTTATGCAACAATAACTGACTTGAATGGAAGAATAAAATCTAGTGGCCATAGAAAAGGAGTAAAAAATCTTTTAACAGCACAAGAGAGCCTAAAATCACTAAAAACATCTGCAAATATCTGGAAAGCTCGAAATCAACTCTCAAGAAAGATTGGAAAAGGAAAATATGCTCTTGCCGAATATGGTAAAATCAAACGTATAGTAATACCAATTGGTAGGGCAAATCTTCTGTATCTGACTACTAGTGCTAGAGCAGATCATTCTGCAATAATCCGTAAAGCTACTAGATTGAAGCTGAAATAACTTCAAATCATCTTTTCTTTTTTATTCCGCGTCCCTTTTATTGCCCAATTTGGTGGCTGAATCTCCGTGGACTAATTTTTGCTCCTAAAGATGGGGGCGAGAACTGGAAAACATGCTTTATACTAAAATTATATGATTTAATCATGAATAAATTATTTGCAATTACTATTGCATTAGTTCTAGTTGGAATCATCTCAGCATTTGCATTGTCTCCATATTTTACAGAATCAACTATTGATGAAGTAATACCCACTGGTGCAATTATTCAATCAGAGATGGAAGAAGAAATAATGAAGGAGGATACTACGATGGAAGATATTATTCCAATGTCTTTTACTGGTGCATTTATTGGTGTTGGTGATGGAATTCATGATACACAAGGTGATGTCTATACAATTCCATTAGAAGATGGAAGCAATGTGTTACGACTAGAGAATTTTAAATCAACTAATGGTCCAGACTTGTATGTTTACTTGTCAATTGATGATAATGCATCGAAGTTTATCAATTTAGGAGAATTAAAAGCGAACAAAGGAAATCAAAATTATGTAATTCCAGATGATACTGATTTGAGTAAACACAACAAAGTTTTAATTTGGTGTAAAGCATTTGGCGTTTTGTTTGGCAGTGCAGAATTATCTTAATAATATTACTAAAAAATTTGAAAAGGCATTTTTTATATCTTCCACTAAATGTGAACAATCAGTGTTTACAGCTACAATTACCTTACCGGTATTTTCATTTTCAGGAATTATTCCACGAGGATTATTTTCGTTTTCAGGAACTGATAATGGACAATCAGGACCAGATCCTAGATTCAAAATGATACTTTGGTCTATTATTGCAGGCACAAGAGGAGGAATTAACAGAGCAAAAATACTCAATTTACTCAAAAACTCCCCTATGAATGCAAATAAAATTGCAACAGTGATGAATTTAGATTACAAAACAATTTTGCATCATGTAAAGATTCTTTCAAAAAATGAACTGATTACAAAAGCAGAAAAAGATTATGGTGCAGAATATCAATTAACACAAATTATGAAAGAAAACCAAACCATATTAGAGGAGATTATGCAAAAAATTGGAACAAAGTAAATTAACAAATTTCAGGAGAAATAAATCATGATAGACTTTATGCTAGCTGCAGTGGTCTCTGCATTTCTTAACATTGTATTGTTGCTAGTCGTAATTACAACTTATGTACAAAACATGAGAGTTATTAGATCATACTATACTTCTGGTTTAGTATTAGTAGCTGCTTTGTTAATGCTTCAAAATATTGTGATTGTATTATTCTGGTCTACACTTTACATGGATGATAAGGCGTTGATGATGTCAGCTGATATGGTTGCACATTACTTGTTTATCATTAATGTGATTCAGACTATTGGTTTGTCTATTCTTGTCTGGATTACACGAAGATAATCCCAGAAAAGATTGGGGTGTAAAGTGGATAAATCCTTAAGTTAATTTTTTCAAATAACTTGTTTAATGAAATCAAAAAATACAAGTATTCTTGCACTAAGTGCAATAGTTGCAATGCTATCTGTTGTAAGTATAGCAGGAATACCTGAATCTAATGCAGCAAAATCAAAGATGTATGAGGTTACCATTACAAATCTTACACCTGGACAACCAATTACTCCACCTCTCTTAGTAACTCATTCTGTTAATGCAGGATTTTTTACTGTAGGTGAGATGGCAAGTGATGGTATTCAGCAATTAGCTGAAAATGGAAATCCAGAACAACTAGTCAATATGCTACAAGGTAAATCAGGCATTTTGAGTATTGTTCAAGGTGAAACTCCTTTAGTTCCAGCAAATGATCCTGGAAATACAGGCTTGAGTTATTCTGAGACCTTTGTGGTATCATCTGAAGGTAAAATGAACTATCTTTCTTTTGCAAGCATGTTGGTTTGTACAAATGATGGTTTTGCAGGAATTGACTCAGTCAAACTTCCAATAACCCAAAAGACTATCTATGTAGAAGTATACGATGCACGAACTGAAATGAATACAGAAGATTTTGCAGACATAGTACCTCCTTGTCAAGATGTTATTGGTATTTCTTCAGATGATGAAGGAACTGGTGTAAGTAATCCTGCAATTGCCGAAGACGGCATAATTATTCCTCATCCAGGAATTATGGGCGGAGAAGATCTTCTTGAAAGTGTTCATGCATGGGGTAACCCAGTTGTCAAAATAGACATTGTACGAATGAAATAATCTTCAACTTCGGTTGGATTTTTTTATTTTTTTAAAATAATATTTCACACCTACCTGTATCCATTTTCACCCCCCATTTAGTGGGTGAATCCCCGTGGGCCCATATTTTAAATCCTTTTGAATGATAGAGACAATAAAACAATAGTTTTGAGCAGAGATAATCACAATAAAAAAGAAATTCCTGCTGTACAAAGAGCCTTAATCCTACAAGGAGGAGGATCTTTAGGAGCCTATGAGACAGGAGTATTTAGTACATTATTTGATAAGATTAGTCAAATTGATAATAAGCCAGCAAAGGAAAACAGACTTCTTTTTGATATTATAGTAGGTACATCAATAGGGGCAATAAATGGAGCAATCATACTAACTAACTATTTAAAGAACAAAGAGTGGAGTGATTCCCTAGAGAAACTAGAAGAGTATTGGAATACAATAAAAACAAAAACACTAGTTGAACAAACGCCAGGTTTTACAAAATACTGGAATAACCTAAACAATTTCTCTAAAGGAATCATTGCACCAGGTGAAACAGCTCGAAGATACTATTCTGCAAGACAGTTTGTAGCAAATGGTGCTCCGAATGTGTTTTCAACAAGATTTGAGTTAGATAAAAAATTTCTAGATTATGCAGTAAGATCTAGATATCGTATATCTAATGACATCCTTGGAAAATTTTTGGAACAAGAAAAATTTGTAGAGTTTCCTATTTTAACCAGCTTTGAGAAAGACGAACCTAGATTCCTTTGTACAACCATTGATGTACAATCAGGAAAGACTGTAACTTTTGATAGCTATAATACGGAAGTTCATTATTGGGATGACTCCCAAGAGATCATAATTGAGTATCCAAAAGGCATACAAATAGAACATTTGATGACTAGTGTTGCGCTTCCACAAAACTATGAACATCAAGAGTTGGATGATAAAAACAATCCAGAAAAAAGAGTCTTTTGGGATGGTAGCTTTTTGAGTAACACCCCTCTAAGAGAACTAGTACAGCATCACAGAGATTATTGGCAAAAGACAAAAGGTTCTGATAAAATACCTGATCTTGAAGTCTTCATAGTTGGATTATGGCCCAGAAGACTAAAAGATAATCCAATACCAAAGGATAATGATTTCATAGAGGATAGAAGATGGGACATAATATTTCATGACAAAACATTGTACGATGAGAAAGTACTCAATTTGATAACTGATTATCTGGATTACATCGATAAAATAAAACAGCTAATACACAAAAAGAAAGATATAAAATTATTAGACGAAATTGCAGGTTTGGACAAAGAAAATACTACAAGTCTAAAACGTTCAGGACAAAAAAGAAAATATGAAGACATTCTTAAAGGCAGATTTAGAGTCTATGTGCATCGTATTGAAAGAGAAGATGACACAAAAAGTATATCTGGCAAATACTATGACTTTTCCAAAAAAACAATTGAAGATTTGATGACTATTGGAAAAAAAGATGGAGAGATAAAAGTTGACTGGGATCAAGTAGAGAAAATCTCTGAGATTCCACTTTTTCCCTGAAGAAAAATATCTATGAACCACTGAAATAGACAAGTCCAAAACCACGTGGGTCCATTTACCATTTTGGGACTCAAATAGGACATACATCATGCCATCATCCGATGGAAATTACCATTGAGAAGGTAAACACCAATTTCATAATTTATTTTAGAATTTGATTCTAAAGAATCTATTTCATTAACTTGAGAATATGAGTTAGATATAGTTGATGGTAATATCACTAAAAATAAAATTATACTACATCCAATCCAAAGTGTGGTTTTTTTCATAACTTCATATAAAAAATATTTTGACACATGAATAGTAAATTTTGATTAAAAATAGAAGGTTATTACAAATATTTGAAAATCAGTTGAGATCTCGAACTAATTTCATAGGTAACCTCACAAGTTTATGCCAATTAGTGAAAAAATTTCTTATGGCTCTGTAGTTAAAAGATGGCAATATGATTCAGGATGAATAGTATTTTCTAATCCCATTTTTTAAACACTATTTTTTCGCAATAATCCATCCCTTTAAATGCAAAAAATCCTAATTTCTTGATATATTTTACCTCTGTTGCAGCAAACCATCAAGATTTGATAGGTAATAGTAATACATCAAAACTGATATTATCGCAGGTATCTCTTGTATTGCCCATTTGGTTAACCATCATTTCTTTTAGTTTACAATAACCATCCACTTAACTTGTAATAATCAGTAACTTAGATCTTATGTCCAATCTCTGTTTAATCTGTCATTTTTCCCTTGATTCATCACACAGGTGGGAAGTACATTTACAGATGGAACACAAGTGGAAACAAATGGTCAAACCAAAGGAGATCGACAAATGATTGTAAAATGGAATAATTTTCAAAGAAAAATTGATGAAAAATTGAGGATTTAAAAAATGAACGATAACAACAAAATTACTGCCAAAAACATTCCTACTCTTTCTGAGTGTATTTATAACAAATTACATGACACGTACATTTAAAAAAACAAAGAGTTACGTTTGAAAGGTATTACTGATTTTTCAGGGTATGTAACATACATGATAGAGGAGATGATGCAAAAGGACAAGGCTTTTGCAAGATATGCTCCAAAGCTTGAAAAAATATCTTTTAATGACGACAAAGTAATTTTAAAAGACAATATCAAGAACAGAATTGCAGAAGTCGTTATTCAGAGAGGAGAGCTGTTTTGTATTTTATGTGACGAAAAGGATTGTGTTCACATAGGATTTGTTTTCTCCTTGCCTGATGTATATGACATATTGAAGACTCATGACATATCATATAATGAAATAATAAAACCAATCATATCTTCCAAAATTAATGTCATTAAAGATAGAATAAGTTTTGATCCAGAAAAAATGGAATTGAATAAGGGGTATGAATTTCATTTAGATGGGGAAAAATTTGCATTTGTACGTTTAGGTGATGATCCGGCAAAAGTAATGTTGTTGGTACAAACAGAGGATGAACAGCATGGATGAAACTGAGGTGGAGGGATCTGCTTTTGGATTGGGTGAAAAATGGAAAAAAGTAAAAGATGACATCCCGACAATATTGCAAAATGATCAAATTTTAATAATTCAAAAAAAATGTAAAAAGATAAAATCTACCAAGGTTTATGCTATTTTCAAAAATGAACACGGTCCACAGATGGAGAGGTTACAAGTAATTTCTAATGAATAATTGCTGTGAATTTGCCATCTTCCGTGGCTGTGCAACTGCAACATTGAATGAAAATGCAGTCATAGGTACGATAAAAGCTACTAACAACATACCCAAAAATGGTTCAAACCCTCAGGAACCTAACCAAAGATTAGAACATAAATTCTAATTTAACACAAACAGTTTATGTTGTCAATTTAAGTTATCTAAATTGAGTATTATCAACTAAGGTTATCAATAAGTATGTTATTTTAAAATTTGACACGAATTTTAAAAAAATAAATGAAAGAATTAAGAAATTTAATGTGAAATGGATTAGATTACAATTTTGTAACCCTTTTGGATTAATTCATCAGCTTAGTATTCCTGCAGAAGAGCTGACAAATGACTCATTCGTTGATGGTTTTCCTTTAGATGGAAGCTCCATTTTGGGATTTACAGAGATTGAGAAATCAGATATTATCTTAATTCCTGATCCTTTAACTTTTGTAATCTTACCTGATTACTTTGATTCTTACAAAAATAATCAAAATTCCTATGTCTCCAAATCTGCAAGAATGTTTGCAAACATACATCTGGGATTTGATGGAGGGAGATATTCAAGAGATTCAAGATATATTTCAGAAAAAGCTGAACGTTTTGCCAAGAAAAATGGGTTTTCTAGTAATTGGGCAGCAGAAATAGAATTTTTTGTGTTTGATAAACCTGATCCAACGGAAAAAAACTCCCAAATTACATCAAAGGAAGCTCCTTGGGGATCTCAAAACTTGGAAGATACAATCCAAATAAAAAAAGGATATTATCGAGACTCACCATCTGACACGTTAACCAATTTCAGAGATGAGGTCTGTGATGTTCTTGAAACATTTGGAATAAAAACAAAAGCACATCATCATGAAGTGGCGACTGCAGGTCAAAGTGAAATTGTTCTATCACATACTGGTTTAACTGAAATGGCAGATGCTTTTATTACAGGAGTGAAAACTGTTCGTGAAATTGCTTCAAAACGTAAAATGATTGCAAGCTTTAATCCAAAACCTATTCCAAATGATAACGGTTCAGCAGTTCACATTAATCAAAGTCTCTGGAAAACAAAAAACAAAAAAAATTACAATGTATTTTATGATCCTTCAGATAAATATGCAGAATTAAGTCAAACTGCACATTATTACATTGGAGGTTTATTAGAACATGCGAGATCTCTTTGTGCAATTACAAATCCTACAATACAATCATACAAACGACTTGTTCCGGGTTATGAAGCTCCAACTAATATTGCATGGGGGAAAATGAATCGTTCAGTTAGTGTCAGGATTCCTGTACATAATAAAAAGAATCCACGAACTAAAAGAATAGAATATCGTCCACCTGATCCTACGTCCAACATTTACCTTGTTGAATCAGCTATATTGCTAGCGGGACTGGATGGAATAAAAAAGAAGATTCAACCTCCTGATCCTGTAGATGTAAATACTTACAAACTTACAGCCAGTAAAATGAAATCTCTTAACATCAAAAAATTACCTACATCCCTCGAAGAAGCAATTAATGCCTTCAAATCAGACAATAATTTTCTAAAACCAGTAATAGATACTAATTTTATGAAAATGTATCTTGAACATTTAAAAAACTAGTTTTAATATTTTGAATCTGAAGGTATCTCACATGGAGTGCCATTGTATTCATACCTACATCTATTTTTATCCCCAAAATGAACGATTTATACGATAACTCTATAACTGATGGTTTTTGGTGCCAAATATGGACTATTCTAAGTTTCTCCACTGTCATGCCTGTCAGGAATCTGGATTATACTGTTCAAAACACAGAATTGAGGTAGAAACAACTCTTAGGAAGCGAGAGATTAAGAAAATACTCCAAATTCGTAACTCCCAATCGGTACAATACAATCATGCAATTAAGGGGTTGTTAGAATCATACGATATCTGGAAAACTTGAAAACTGGATAGTTTTACAAAAATTGAACTTCAAAATTATTGAATAATGTATTTTGGAAATGTTACAGATACGATTTAAACTTAAAGGAAAAAAATACTGCTAGTTTGTATGAATCAATCTTAAAACATCCTGTACGACAAATTGAAGATATGTTAGTAAAACTTAGGAAATTGGGTCGTTTAAAATGAAAGAATTATCTATGGACTCTGAAATAGATGAGTTCGAATCTCCATGGACTCATTTACCATTGGGGGTACAAAATTTACATCATTTTATGCATAACAAAGCAATATTTTCCACTGAAGATTCAAGTCAGAAATAGCTTGAATCTAAAACTAATCTTATTCTTCTGTGAATATCCAAGTTAGACCTCTAATTTCTTCCCAAGATATATTTGAATTGTTATTGTTATCTTTCATAATACATGTAATACACAATTTGTTTATAATATTCATGAATCATTTGTTCAGATCATTGATCCATATTGAGTCTAGTTCAAAGTTGCAATTGCTTTGATAATGTCTGTTTTGCTTAAAATTCCAATCAAATCTCCTTTATCTGATAATACCCCCACTCCGTTAATTTTATTATCTAAAAGTAATTTACATGCTTTTACCATATCGTCATCATAATTTGCAGTAATGATCTCATTTTGCATTACTTCACTAGATTGAAGAGTTTCTCCCAATCCATGTTCTGATTCAAAACTTTTTAGGAATATTCTGTCTCTTTGAATTCCCATAGATATTACAAGATTGAATAAATCTCGAAATGTTATGATGCCGATGGGAATTTTTTCTTTATTTCTTATAATTACACGAGATATTTTCTCCTCTAACATTTTTGAGACAACTTGGGTAAGTACAGAATCTGAAGAAACCCAAGAATAATGTGCTGACATGTATTCTCCTACTGTTGTTTTATTCTGATAGTTTTTTACAAAATCTCTTACAAGATCTGTTTTTGTTATGATGCCTACAATATTTTTATCATTATTTGTTATTCCAAGTGAACCAATGTTATTTTGAAGCATTGTTTTTGCACATTCTTGAATCATAATAGATTGAGAAATTGTTAGTACTGGCTTTATTATCTCGCTTAATGAGATTTGTTGTAATGTTCTATCTGATTTATCTTTAAGAAGAAATAACCCTAGATCTTTTTCTGTTACAATTGATGTTATTTTTTCATTTTTTGTTACTAAAACTCTGCTTATTTTTTTATCAAGCATTATTTTTGTGGCATCTGCTATTGTAGATTCTATATCTATAGTAATTGGGATGTTCATCAATTCTATTAACTGGGACATTATTTGTCAGAATTTAATTTGGTAATAAAAAATACACCACAATTATCATGATCGATTCTGATTAAATGCGTCTATTTTCATACTCAAAATGGGGGTAGAGTCCCTGTGAGCCCATGTAACTTTTTTTATCCAATTTGGTGGCTGATTCCTCAGAGAGATTCAGCCATGATCCTGTAAATCTTGGTGATTATTTGTTTATGATAAATCTAAATCAAGAAACACGAACTATACCATTTTCAATAAGATATTTTATTCCGTTTACAAACGTACCATCATCAATCTGTCCATCTGCCCACCATCCAGCATTGTTCTTAATCCAAGTTGGAATTGTATTATCTTCAGAAATTATGCCCGAGATGTAGATGGGATTTGCAATACTTTTTCTTTGATTAAAAATTGAATCCCTTGAACAAATGCCTCATCATCCATCACACCATTATTCCAATGACTAACTGTAGCCATATTCAACTTGAATCTGTATCCAAAGAATCTAAATCAAATCCTAATTCTTTGATCTCTTCACGAATATCTTGTCTTAATTGGTCAAGTTCTTCTCTAGGTATATCAAGACTAACCATTTTCCTGATCTGATTCATAATCAGCAACCCTTCTCTCTTGAGTTAATTTCTGTCCTGTTTCTTCAAATATATAATATGCCTTCATGATTTCTATGCGTTGTTTTGTATCATCTTCGTCAGGATTGTTCATCCACTCATCAATCATCTCTTGTAGGTCTTGTTGAGTTACAGGAGGAATAGGTTCTGAACTTGTGTCGATAAAACCAAACCATGTATCTTTGTTTTCTCTCAAGTTGGGATTTGTTAATGTCAGAATAAATATCCCAATTGCAATTACAGCAATTCCTATTCCCATTACAATTTTTTTATTCATTGGCATTCGCCTTGGTGTTTTATTGTAATGTGTTCCGAATTAATCATACAATTATTTCCATTAGTCTTTTTATCCACTCCACATACTGGGTGCATATTTTAGTGTACATGCAAAGATTGGCATGAATGTCTGCCATCCTCGTTCTTTTAGTGAATTAACTGATTGTGGTTTGATACATGCAGGAGAACCATTATGAGATTTGAACATTTGTTTCAAACCTTCTGCACAAATAATATTAGTTGCTGAAATTCCTGCATTGCCTTGTTGTAATGGTTTGAGATATGGTTGTTCTATGCCATCCATGACACACACTTTTCCAGGATATATTCCAGAACCGCATCTGTCATTTAGAACACATATCTCTCCTAATGGAACAAATCCAGGTGCACATGTTTTCTTGTATGGAATATGATCTGTTGTAGATTCTTGTTTAATTATTTCAATTAATTTATATTTTTTGCTTGAAGCATCAGTTGGTGGATTTTCAACATCAGTTGTTTTTACAGAAATTTGATGAGTTTCCTTGGGAAAATGAAAACCCTTCAATGTGGTTATAAAAATTGAGCCATTCAGAGTGTTGGTTTTCTCGAATTTGCATGCATTTCTGTGGTCCAATTCCTACACAGTCAACAAGATGAGGATGAATGAAAAATGTAATTGTTTCTTCAGCATAAGAGAAAGGAATTGCAAACATTGCAATGGACAATACTATTGCACAAATTATTCCAATTTTCACAATTTCAAATTCTAATTTACATATTTATCAGGTTTACTTCTTATTCATAATTTTCACACCAATCTGCGTCTCATTTAATTCCCGAAATGGTGGGTGAATCCTCGTGATGCGTTATCTAATAATGACATCAACTTTATTCCCCAAAAATAGTTAAGTCTCTATGGAATTGGAATTAAGTAATCCATTTTCCATATAGAATATAGAAGTTACATAATCTATGCAAAACATTCACAGATAAAATATACAAAGAAAGATGACCAAAACTAATTGAATCTAATAATACTAAATGTGTACTAGTTGAGGCTTTATTCTTACATTATCTTAAAAGAATTGGAGATCATCAGTTTTTATGAGTGATGCTATCAACTATATCGTTACAGGTAAATACAAACCAAGTGAAAAAAGAATAGTATCTCACAATAAATATCATCTTAGATGATATAATATTGAGAAAAATTTGTAAACATTGTCACAAGGAATTTGAAAATTGAGCGGGTCTAAAGGGATTCGGACCCTTGACAACCGGATTAAGAGTCCGGTGCGCTACCTGGCTGCGCTATAGACCCACCAAAATGAATATGCCCAGAGTTGTTATTAATCTTAAGATTTTAAAATAAATGAAAATTTAGTTTTGGGTTTTTGCTTCAATTTCATTGTACTTTTCAATAATTGCTGTAAGTGCAGTTGAAACTGGAACATCATTCATCTTTTTCTTTTCGGCAAGAAGTTTTTGGTATGCATCTAGTGTGATGTAAACTGGAATTGAGCCATTTCCTTCTAGTAAACCTCTAACGTTGTAAAGAGCAGTTTCCATTCCTTTCTCAGCAGATTTTGCAAATTTTGCTTTATCCAAGATTACTCCTAGTGGACCAAATGGCATTTCATAATCTACTGACATGGTTACTCTAGTGAGATTATTTCCTAATGCTTTGAATTCATTTGTGATTTGCCATGTCTTAAATGGACCTTCAATTTGTTTTGCTGTAATCTTTTCGTTTCTGATGAATTCAGTTGTCTCACAATCCCACTCTAGACGTTTACCGCTAAAGTCACCGATAATTCTAAAGGTTGTACCAACACCCATTCCTTCTTTGATATCCATAGGAACTACTGTCATGCCTACTGTGTCATTTTTGATTTGATCAGAAACGTGTTCTGGTCTTGCAAAGTAGGTAAAAACATTCTCTACAGGTGTCTTAATATCGATTGATTTTGTAACGAGGGTCAACGATTGAGTTTCTTGCCAATAAGGATTTAAAGGTTTTGAAGATTTCCGTAAAATAATTGATTTACAATATATTCATGTAAAATAGTATATTCTTTGAATGGTTAAAAAGCGATCAGTTTATCTGATCTTGATTTTAATATTTTCATCAGTCACAGCTTTTGATGAAGCATATGCTCATTCGATGTTTAATTCTGCAGAGCAATTTGAGGCAGGATATAGAGTGCAGGTAGCCACATTACCAGAATTTCCACAAATTGGAGAACCATCTCAATTTTTGGTAAAAGTAACTGAAGGATTTGAGTATAATGAAGTGGATAGATTTACAATGGGAATTCGAATTTTTTTTAATGGTCAACAGGTAGATACAATTCCTCCAAAATCCATCGAAGGTTCTCATTGGGATTTTGATTATGTTTGGAGACAACAAGGAAATCATATTGTAAAGATTGATTTGTATGATATGAGTGGAAAAGAAGGCATTATTACTTATACTTTTAATATGGGTACCCAAAGTCCATTTGGAATAATTTTCTTTAGTGCAATAATTGTGGGTGCTCTAGTTTTCACAGGAATAATGATCTATATTTATTTGCCAAAAATTTTCAAAAAATCTAAATTGTAGATTTTATAGTCATTCTAGAAATTCTAAATGCAAACAATGTGGTCAACAATACCATTGAAAACAACAGTATTCCAACACCAAGGTGAACTGCGACTAGGACAGCATGAAGTTTCATATCAATTACAAGTGCACCTAATGTGATTTGTGTAATTACTAAAGCAGAAGCAAATGTGCTTGTGAATTTGATCTTTTTATCAGCGTTTTTGTTTAGCCAGCTTGCAATCATTGTTGCAGCAACTAAGCTCGCAGTGGTAGCAGCAACAAATCTATGAATCCACTCAATAAGATATTCTTCAGAAGGCATTATACCATCAGGACATAAAGGCCATTCAGGACAAGTCAATCCAAGTCCAGCTGCTGAAATATATCCTCCAACAAACATTAGCGAATATAAAACAATCATTGTTGCTAATGCAAGATATTGAATTGCCAAAATTATTCTACTATAAAATTACCTTGCATGCCTTGTAATGCATGTCCTGGAACAGTACAGATGTAATAGTAAGTTCCTGGCGCACCAGCAGTAAAAGTAACACTTCCACCCTCACCTGGTTTTAATGGGTTTGATGCTGCTGCGATTGCTGAATTCATCACTATACTGTTAAAGTCTTCAGGATTTGAAACAACTCCAAATGCATGAAATGATTTACCAAGATTGTTAGATGTAACAGTTACTTCATCACCTGAATTTACTCTAATTTCTGGATTATGTCCATCTTCTCCTGGTAATGCGTTAAATGCCAAAGTTCTGAAATCACTAGATTCTACAAAGTCCAAAGTAAAGTCATGCGATACACCAGTTGGGGCTGCTGCAGTTTTTGTACCACCACCTTGTGAAGGACCAATGATGATTTCTCCAACCATTCCTTGTTCTCTATGACCTGGAACTGTACAGATGTAATAGTAGGTTCCCTCCTCACCTGCAACAAATTCAGAAGTTCCGCTCATTCCTGGTTTTAATGGGTTTGATGCTGATGCTACCTCACTACCAGGAATTAGTCCACCAAAGCCTTCAGCGTCTTTTGTAACACCAAATGCGTGAAATGATTTTCCGGCATTGTCTACATTGAACACAACTTTATCTCCAACATTCATGTTAATTATTGGATTGTTGTCAGGCTCCCCTGGTAATGCATTAAATGCCAAAGTCCTAAAGTCTGATGATTCAATAAACACAAGATCCTCTGTAATGGTTTTTCCAGTTTGTGCTGCTGGTGCTGAGTGGTCTGCTTCGCCTGCCATCATTGCAACAACTGGAGGTGGTTGTGAAATCCAATAATCCCACATTGAGAAGAATATTACTCCACCGACAATACAAATTCCTAACATAATTATCATCATTTTTCCAGTTCTGGCTGGTGTTGTCCTGTAAACTGTTTGTTGATTATCGTGACTCATTTTCATTTATCTCCTAATGTGATGGGTTCTTTGCCTCAAATGGATAGTAATACTTGCCACCTACACCGAATGGATCTTCGGTATTTGCAAGTTTTCCTTTTCCAGAACTGTAAATCATGTTTATCAAGAAGATTGCCATGCTGACACCAATAATCATGGCACCAACTGTTACAATCTGGTTCATAGCAATCCATTCCGGAATTGGAGGATAATCGAAAATTCTTCTTGGCATTCCATACAAGCCAAGTACGTGTTGTGTAAAGAATACCAGTACAGTTCCTATGAATGACATAACAAAGTGGACTTTGCCCATTGTTTCATTGTACATTCTTCCTGTGACATATGGGAACATGTAGTAGAGATAACCAATTGAACCAAATGCAATAGTGCCCATCACAAAGAGGTGGAAGTGACCAACCACCCAGTATGTATCGTGTGTTGAAAAGTCTAATGGCATGGCAGCATTTGCGACACCGCCTGCACCTGCAGAGAAGAACAATGCAATTCCCCCAACTGCCCACATCATTGGTGTTGAAAATTTGATTCTAGCATTCCACATTGTTGCAATAAAGTTAAAGACGTGCATTGCAGATGCTGGAACTGCTGCAAGAGTTCCTATCATAAAGACTGTTTTTTCAGTAAATGACATGCCAGTTGCATACATATGATGTGCCCATGATGAAAATCCAACTATAGATAATAATACAAACGCAAAGATTCCAGAGTTGTAACTGTAAATTGGCTTTCTTGAAAATCTTGGGATGATTTCATACATCATTCCAATTGCAGGAATCACTAGTACGTAAACTTCTGGATGGAACGTAAACCAAAACAAGTGGGCATATGCAATTGGATCTCCGCCCATTGCAGGATTGAAGAATCCACTAACACCAAGTCTGTCAGTAAGTAACATTAACAGTGCTGCAGCAAATGTTGGGATTGCAACTATAATAATCAAAGAGGATGACAAAAATGACCATGCCAAAAGTGGAACTTGTCCAATTGACATGTCTGGATGTTTACATTTGAGAATTGTGACGATAAAGTTGATGGCACCAAGTACTGATGAAATACCCAAAATCTTTAATCCAAATATCCACATGTCAGCAGCTGGTCCTGGAGCACTGATAATAGAGTAAGGTGGTGTTGCATACCACGTAAAGTCTGCAAAGCCTAACCAGATGAGTGCACCTGCTGGTGGAATCATCCAAAATGCAATCGCGTTGAGTTTTGGATATGCCATATCCTTGTATCTAACCATAATTGGCACAAAGTAATTACCAACTGCAGATGCAAATGGTATTATAAACAAAAAGATCAATGTCGTACCGTGAACAGTAAAGATTCTGTTAAAGGTCATTGCATCACCAATAATTTGTGCACCTGGCAAGAACAACTCTGCTCTAATTGCAAGAGCTAATGCACCACCCATGAACAAAAATGCTACTGATGTAATTAGATAAAGTAAACCAACATCAGTATGATGTGTTGAAAACATTATTTGCCAAATTGGACGTGGCTTTTGGAGTTCCAGAACCATTAGTTAATTCCCCCATATAGTTGAGATAAAAGCGTTATCAAGATGATGGTTCCTCCACATATAATGTGCCTCGCATGTTATAGTGAATTAATCCACAATATTCTCTGCATTGAATATCATGTTCTCCAACATCAGTTGGTGCAAACCATACAGTGTTAACTCTACCAGGAATTGCATCCATCAAAATAACATAATCATGAATGTTAAAAGAATGATTAACATCTTTGGATTCTATCTCAAACTTGTATGCCTTGCCAGTTTCAACATGTAATTCACCAATTTCTTTGGTACCATCTTCATGTTCAAAAGTCCAGAACCATTGTTGTCCAGTAACTTTGATAATTTTGGCATCTGCAGGAACATGCTCCACAAGTCTTTCTGCTTCCCAAGCTTCTGCCCCTACCCAAACCATTAATGCAATTACAACACCAACATAGATCCATTCAGGCCAGTTAGAATGTCCGCTCAATTTTACCAGTCCGTCCCCTCATATGCAGTTGGTTTTGCTTTTGGATGTGATTCTCTAAATCTCCAACATTGCCAAATCATAGTACCAGATACTACTGCACCAACTACAAATGCTATTGTCATCATTCTAAAAAATAAGTTCCAAATAACCGCTCTACGATCGAGGTATTCTCCAGGTTCATCACCTGCAGCAAATGCTGACTCTATAGCTGGAATTACTACTATTACTGCCAATACCAAGAATAATCCGACCAATTTCTTCATTAGCGATTGAATGACGTGGCCAATAATTTCTATTTAAGGGTTTTCAAGATTACTAGAAATCAACGTAGATCGAAACGAGATGGATGCATTACATTAAGTCCTGATAAAGAGAACTTTCGATCTTTTTCTCTAAAGAGATTTAGAGATGCATTCTCTATAATTAACTCAAATAGATTAGTAGGAGATAGATCCATTATTGTAGAAAGCATTGCTTTGATGGGATCCATGTGGGTTACAAGAACTACATTTTCATCAGGATGCTTTTCAATGACATGATCAACTATTCCCAAAACTCGTTTTTTGACCTCAGAGAAAGTTTCCACTCCATTGTGAGCTATTTCTAATTCACCGTTGTAAAATTTCATAAAGACATTACCATGACTGGTAAAAATTTCATCATATGGAACACCAGTAAATTTTCCCATATCAAGTTCAATTAGACGATCATCAAGGGTTACATCAAGGGAGTTATGTTTTCCAACAATTTCTGCTGTATGTTTTGCTCTTTGAATTGGACTAGAGTAAATTGTAGAGATATTCATTTGTTCAAGTAATTCAGCAGTATGTTCTGCTTGCTTTATTCCAATATCAGTTAAAGGAACACCTTCTGTTCTACCAGCTAAAATTCTTTCAGTATTGTTTTTTGCCTGACCATGCCTTAGGAAAATAATATGCCCCAACTTGATTGGAATTCAAATAAAGATAATAATAAGATTATCAGATGAATAATCATGAAAGTAGGAATTATTGGTGGAACTGGTGGCATGGGCAAAGGTTTTGCTCTAAGATGGTCACAAAATCACGATGTAATAGTTGGATCTAGAGATGCTGAAAGAGCATCAGAATCTGCAGTTGAATATACGAAACTTGCAAAAGAAGCATTTGGTGAAATCAAAGGATCAATTTCTGGAAACGATAATGTTTCAGTTGCAAAAGAGAGTGATGTTTTGATTTTATCAATTCCTTATGAGAATATTGATTCGGTATGTTCTGGGATATTATCAGAAGTCAAGGATAGTTGTGTTGTAGTATCTCCTATTGTTCCAATGACAAAGACTGATGTTGGATTTGAGTGCGTTTCAATTAAAGAAAACAAACCATTTTCATACAAACTTGTTTTGAATCATATGAAAAATAAATCAAAATTGGTTTCAGCATTTCATGTGATTTCTGAGAAAAAATTAGTAAATCCAACTCTACAACTAGATTATGACATATTTGTTTGTGGAGATGACAATGATTCAGTTCAAGTTGTAAATACTTTGATTGATGAAATCAAAGGTCTAAGATCAATTTACTTAGGACCAATTGAATTGTCATATCTTGCAGAAATGTCTACACCATTGTTACTTAATGCAATGATTAGGAACAAGATAAAGAATCCAGGTATCAAAATCATCTAAGTCTTTTTCATTTATCATGAGTCACGAATACTATAGACGTGGTAGGAATTGGTTTACTGCAATAGGCATTCTATTTTGTGTGATGGGTGGAATTGTTCTAATTCAGCAGTTATTGATTTGGGGACCAGAATTTGTCGAGGATTTTTTAGTAAATGCAGAATTTACCAATGAGAAAGTTTCTGCTGCAATGATAGGCTTTGGGATTTTTATGATAGTATTGGGATTTAGAAAACATGGGTAAAAGAGATGAATTTCTAAAATCTCAGAAAGTATTACGGTTATCAACTATTGGTAAAAACAAAATACCTCACATTGTTCCTGTTTGGTACAGGTATAGTGGAAAAAAATTTCATATTGGAACAAATTCTAAAACTTTAAAGGCAAAAAATGTCAAACAAAACAAACATGTTGCTTTTTGTGTAGATGTAGGAATAAAGTCACCTGATATTTACGGAGTAATGGGGCAAGGAGATGCCAATTTGATTTTAGATAAAAAAAAAGTTAAAACAATTGCAAAAAAAATTCTTTTACAATACTTTGATACATTAGAGAATAAATCTGCTAAAGAATTACTAGATGATACGGATTGTATTATTGAAATTATTCCAAAAAAGTTTTCAGTTTGGAGTTATTGACTAACAAAGTCTTGGATTTTATTCATTGCGGAATCTAGTATTTCAAGACTAGGAAGGTAAACTAGTCTGAAATGTCCACTGCCATATTTTTCTCCAAATCCTGAACCGTGAACTGTAAGAACACCTTTTGATTCTAGTAATTTTGTTACAAATTCTTTATCAGTACTAAATCTATTGTTTTCAATCTTTGGGAATGCATAAAATGCACCTTTTGGGTTTGGGCAAGAAAGACCAGGCATCTCATTGAGACGTTTTACAACCAAGTCTCGGCGTTTTTTGATTTCAGAGACAAAATCATTAATGTAATTTTGAGGGCCTCGAAGTGATTCCAAAGCTGCATGTTGTACTGGAAGACTGGTTGCAATTCTTACTCTAGCTAGTTTTGGAAGATGTTCTCGCAATGCATCAAGTTGTGGTGATTGATTAAATGCAATATATCCAATTCGCCATCCAGACATGAGATGAACTTTGGAGAATCCATTAAGAACAATTACAGGAGAATCTCCTGCAACTTTTCCAATTCCAACAAACTTTTCATCAAAAATTATTTGATCATAGATTTCATCACATATGATGTATAGATTATTTTGATTTGATATATTTACTAGTTCTTTGAGTGATTTTTCATTAAACACTATACCTGTTGGATTATTTGGACTGATTAGACAGATAGCAACAGTCTTTGAGGTGATTTTTGATTTGATATCCTCAATATTTGGTGTTGAATTATCCAAGTCAACTGCAAATTCTACAGGAATGCCACCATGTAATCTAACATAAGAAGCATATGGCGGATAATATGGTCCAGGTAGTAGCACTTCATCTCCTTCTTCTACAATTGAGGAGATTACCATATCAAGCCCTTCAGAAACACCATTAGTGATTAAAATTTCATCAGCGCCAATTGAGAGACCCTTTGCATTTTCTTTTTTAGAGATCTCTTGTCTTAATTCTAAGATACCTTCAGATGTGGAATAATAATTTTCACCTTTGTTAATTGCATCAATCAGAGCTTGTTTTACATTATCAGGAGGTTGGAAGCCAAATTGAACAGGATCACCAATGTTGAGATAATCAACTTGCATTCCTTTTTGTTCTACTTTTCTTGCAGCTAGAACAATATCTCGAATTGCATATTCAACACCAACTACTTTTTTTGATACTTTCAAAGTATCTAGACAGATATTTAGGCCTGTTAAATTCTTACTTGTTTGGACTCGTTGCACAGTCTGGATAGTGCGAGCGGCTTCGAACCGCTAGGTCGAGGGATCGAAGCCCTCCGAGCCCTTTAGATTATCTTATAAAGTAAATAATTCTTCATCATCATGAAATGAAGATATCACCATTCAAGATTTCACTAGTATTGGTAATTATAGGAATAATTTGGGTATCATTAGTTTTTAATGAAACTGCAAAAGTACATGATTCAATTCTACTAAAACAATCAAATTCAATTGAAGTAAAATCAGAATTTTCAGGTGTAGATATAGGATATTACAAGTTATACATGCCTGAATTTACAGGAGAAGAGGTATTTGTTCAGGTATTAGATACTGGTGATAATGTAATTGATGAACAAAAAGTTCAGACAAAAATGTCAGTTGGATATTTTGATTTTAGTGAAAACGGTATATACACTATAAAAATTACAAATATTTCAAAAAATCAAATTGATTTGCAAATAGAATTTGGCAATACAAATTCTCAGAAAATGATACCAGCAGGAGTTACTATACTAGTAGGATCTTTAGGAATGATGGTAGTATCATATATGAAAATAAAAAATTACAATATAGAGCAACCTGAAGAAAATATTTCATAGATTTGAATACATTGGATGGTGTGACCAAATATTAACACCAGATTAAAAAGTAGCCAAGTTGTAAAAAACAAGAATGCTATAATTGAAAAAGGAAGAAATGCTTTGAGTTTAGTATGTTCTCTGTTTTTCAATATCAATATTCCTCCTAAGGATGCAAGAACTAGTCCAAATTCTAATGGTTGATGAGACCAAGATATTAGCCCATCAATTCCAAATACATCATGAGATAATGAATCGCCAAAACCTGAAACAATTTGGAGAATTGAACCAGTAATAACAAGTTTAATTCCAGATTTCAGAGAACCATGAACTGATTTTTTAAATATCAACATACATCCCATAATTGCAGCACAACTAGTCATAGAGACGCCAGTGTACACTACAATATGAGATGGGCTCCAAAAGAATTCAGGTTCTTTTTGAAGATGCGATATGGCATCCCAAAAACCTGCAGAGACTACTATGACAGAACCAATAACTGCTAGAATTGATACTAGTGAAACAAGTGTGCTTGATTTTGCAAATCTAGAATTAGATAATTTTTGAATTAGTTTCATTTTGTTATTTCATCATGAATAGACTATTTGAAATATTGTAATGGCCTAAATTAGGAAAATTCAACATTATGGGTAATTTAATGAATTAACTATATTAGATGATAGGATGTAGTCATGATATGAGTCCAGGAATAGGTTTAATGAAAAGAAGGTTAGAAAAGGAAAAAGATGCAATTGCACTTGCAATATCTGGAATTGCAAAAAAATATGATGTGATACCAGAAAATATCAAAACATTAGAGACAAAATATCATAATGATTCAGGTGATTGGTATGTTGCACTTGAATGGGAGGATAAAAAAGCAATAGTTCAGATGGATTCGGTATTAGGTACAATTACAGAAATTAAAGAAATCTAAGTAGTAAAAATATTCTAATTAAAAATAACCTCAGGCGTAAATTTTAGAATAAAATGGTTTTCTTCAATTAGTAAAATTTCATCTTTGGTAAATTCATAAAGATTATAGAAAATTTAGATAATAGAGATAGTCTTGGCTAAGGTATGAATTTTTTCATTTTCTGGTTCCAGGATCTTGTTATCAGAGTATCTGTTACTAAAGTAAAGTAAATCAACCATTTTTACTTTATCAATGTTAATGATCGTAGCTTGTGGATTTTTTGGAAGATTAGTATTTGTTAGTATTAGTAGTTTGTCTACAAAGGCAGATGCTTTTAGAATATTTTCAATGGATGTAGAATTTTTGGCGTGATCCTTGCCCATTACTACTGCAATCCCTATCTTTGTCCCATACTGATCAGTGTAAATTGCATCTAGCATTCGTTTTGAATTTTCAGGCTTTGTTATTTTTCCTGTATCATGTGCAAAATTAACAAGGTTTGAAATTGCTTCTTTAATTTTTGATTGTGATTTGTTTTCTGCTGATTCTAGTCGTAACTTCAAAAATTGCCCTATTGGGACATCCAGAATGCTGTCATGTACCTTTAACCCAGGGAATGCGTTCTTGATAGTTTCATCAAGTGCTTCTTCAGAAATCTCTTCATGACTTAATTGAGAAGATTTTTCCATGGCGTGATACAAAATATTTGTTAACGATCGCACGCTTGTGAAATCAGGAAATTCATCACATAGTACTCTGATTTTACCTGTCAAGTCATTTTGTTGTTTTTTAGTGAACCTTTCACTCTTTTTGTTTTGTTTGATGTATTCGATTGCAATTTCAGAGAGTTCATCTATTGAATTTGAACCAGCCAGATCAATCTTATAGTTTGCCTTTTCTAGTCTGTCAAACAGTGATACGTTGGTTTCTTTGATTTCAGAATATTCAGCTGGGGTTGCAATAAGCATCACAGCAGAAGATGGAATGTGTCTATTGATTATTGATTTTACAATTTCAGCAGAACTGGGATCCGCATCTAGTTCATCAAATGTATACACTGTGATTTTACCAAGAAGATTATGGCTGAATTTGGAAACGGCTGACAGTCTTCCTAAAAATTCATCTAGATTTGATATTGGTTCAAATATCTTGTCAATGATATTTTGAATTACTAGTGACTCATGTGAGGTATAGTTAGAGGCTAGATATTTTTTTAAATTCTCACTTGAATGCGTTTTTTTATTATTCAGGATGTCTTCAGTTTTGTCCTGTATTGTTGTTCCCACCAGTTTATCTACAAATCTATAACCTAGGGCTTTTTTTGCTAGCAAATCACCCTTGTCTGCCTTATCACATATATCTTTTAGGAATTTTTCTCTTAGCTCCTCAAATGTAGATGGATTGAATCCTGCTATTATTGCATTATATAGACTCTCCTTTGTTTTAGGTGAAATTGTTGCCAAATCCACATAGGTGCTTTCAATATTTTGTCGCATTCTTAGCCCCTTGATGTGCAAGGCAAGGTGCGTTTTTCCGCATCCGACATCTTGTATTACGGTGATTAGTCTAAAGTCGTTTTCATTTGATTGATGCTTGGATGATTGTCTGTATAGATCCGTTATGCATTCTAATATTGATTCTTTGGCCTGGATATGTCTGGTTCCACCCAGAATTTGGGCGTCTTTTTCAGTTGGAGTAGGACTGCTAGGATATGGATTACGTGAAAGACCGTAGGGATAATTCATCGGCATCTCACATCCATAAAGTATTCCTTGCACAAAGACTTCAGCATGAATATACTTTCATAAAAAAATGTTTGAGCCCCCAAGATTGCTAATGCAAACAATTTGGTGAAAAAATATAGCGTTTGTGCAGCCAATCTAGTCTTAGTTTTTACTCAAAGACTAAACAAAGCTGTTTTGAAAGTATTTTTTGTTTTAATAAGAAGTATTTTGTGTAGTAAAAAAATTTAATTATCAAGTTTATTGGGAAAAATATGATTAGAGCAATAGTTCTTGGCGGTTCTAGAGGGATAGGAAAAGCAATCTCAGATTCTCTCAAATCAATAAATATTGATGTTTTTGCAGCATCTAAGAATGATATAGATACATCAGATTTGAATAGTGTGAGAAAATTTTTAGAAAAAAATACACAGACAGATATTCTTGTTCTTAATACTGGAGGTCCCTCTCCAAAACTATTTTCAGCAATTACAGAAGGGGATTGGAAATTATATCACAATCAATTATTTTTAGGATTTTGCACCATTTTACAGAATATCAAAATTAATAATAATGGATACATCTTTTTGATCAGTTCTAATGTAATCAAAGAACCAAATGCAAAATTAATAATATCTTCTGCATATAGAGCAGCATTTACTGAAGTTTTTAAAGTATTAAGTAAAGAATATGCTCAAAAAAAAATTAGTTGCATCAACATTGCTCCAGGTCCAATCAATACAGATAGAACTCAAGAATTAATAGAAAATGTTAAAGAATTTGAAAAATCCCTACCCATGAGAAGACTTGGAGAGCCTGAAGAGATTGGGAATTTTGTTAAAGCAATTATTGAAAATAAAATAAAATATTTATCAGGTGTTACAATAAACTTTGATGGTGCAAATTCAAACTATATTTTTTAGAATTATTTTTTAAATTCAACATTTAGGGTGTCAGGATGACCTGCGATTGCAATTAATCCACCTTCACGTAATTGTTGTAATAACTGTATGACTTCTTTTTCTACTTGATTTCTTTGAAGACCTGTTTGTTGTGCAAAGACTTCTACTAGTTCTGTAACTTTGCGTTGTCCATTACATGATTTCCAAAAATCAACTATTGCTTGATTTACCATAAATCCTTGTTCATGTTCGTTTGCCAACACCATAGAACCATCTTCTTGTTGTACTAGTTTTCCAACACCTTGAGGTAATGCAGTTTCATAATTAATGGGTGCAGGAGTATTCATAGCAGCACCCATGCTTTTTAATTTCATTTTTCCTTCATCAGTCATTTTATCCATTGACCATGCAGGCTCCCATACAATGTCTATTTTGACATTATTTACTCCTGGAACTTTTTTGGCATATCTTGTTGCATCTTGGACGAGAGTTTCATGTAGTGGACAACCTTGTGTGGTCATTGTCATTTTGATATTGACATCATTATTTTCTGCAACATCTATTTCATAGATTAATCCCATTTCTACAATGTTTAGAGGGACTTCAGGATCCATGCATTGTTTTAAAGAATCCTCAATTGCTTGTGCAGAGACAGCAGTCATATTGTATGGTGCAGTTTGAAAAACAATAAAAACTTTCTATTAATTAGCTTGAAATAATTTTAGGATGGATTCTTCATAGGGATCTCTAGCCACTCCTTTTTCTGTTATAATTCCCGAAATTAATTCAGGCGGGGTCATATCAAAAGCAGGATTAATCACATTAATATCATCAGGTGCTGTCTTTTTGTCACCAATTCCTGTGACTTCACTTCCTTTACGCATCTCAATAATAACATCTTCTGCTTTGGTTTCCAAGTCAATTGTGGATAATGGTGCTGCAACATAAAATGGAATTCCATGTTGTTTTGCCATAGTTGCCACCTGATAAGTTCCAATTTTATTAAAAACATGACCAGTTTTAACAATTCTATCAGCACCAACTACAACTTTGTTCACTAATCCATTTGCCATAGAATATCCTACAGCAGTATCTGGGATTAAGCTAACGTCAAATCCGTCATGTTTCAGCTCAAAAACTGTTAGTCTTGAACCCTGTTGTATTGGTCTTGTCTCAGTTGCTATTACTTTGACATTTTTTCCACTCTCTCTAGTTGCTCTAATTACACCTAATGCAGTTCCATATGCAACTGTAGCTAGTGCACCAGCATTACAGTGTGTCATTATGGTATCATTATTATCAAAAAGAACAGAACCGTTCTTTCCCATTGCTTTGTTTATTTTAATATCTTCTTCTGCCATTTTTTTAGCTTCAGAAATTACTAATTCTTTAATTTGTTCAACTGAATTTCCAGACTTTGCAACTTTCATAATTTTTTCTAATCCCCAACCCAAGTTTACTGCAGTAGGTCTAGTTGCAAAAAGAATTTTTCTTGCATCATCTAAATCTAAAATTAATTCATCCTTTGTAGTTGCTTTGCTTTGTAATACTGCTAATGCCAATCCAAATGCCCCAGAAACACCAATTGCGGGAGCACCTCTCACTACCAAAGTTTTAATGGCATCCGCTACTTGATTAAAATTGTCATATTCAACAAAAACAAGTTCATTAGGTAGCTTGGTTTGATCAATCATTACAACTTTGTTGTTTTTCCATTCTACAGTTCGAAGTGAGGAATCAATGATTGTATTGTGTTCCATAAATGAAAAATTTTTACCCCATATTTAAAATAATTACTTATAAAATAGTTGAACCGTTATATCACCAAAAATTTCATATGAACTATTGCTTGATTTGGTATCATTGAAGAAATTTGATTCTCAAGGAATGCATAAAGTGTATGATATGTGGCCTGAACTTGCACGCAAATCTTTTGAATCTAATCAAAAACAAGTCAGTTTTGATGGGGTTAATCACATAGTATTTGCAGGTATGGGTGGTTCTGGATCTATTGGAGACATAATTGCAGCAATTCTATCTAAAACTAATATACATACATCAATTGTCAAAGGGTATCTTTTACCAAAAACTGTAGATTCAAAAACACTTGTCATATCTACCAGCGTGTCAGGAAATACTCAAGAAGTTTTGTCAGCATTAGAACTATCGAATAAAATGGGATGTAAAATAATTGCGTTTTCATCAGGTGGTAAAATTAAAGATTATTCTATTGAAAATGAGATAGAGTTTAGAGAAATTGCTCAGATTCATTCTCCTAGAGCTTCTTTTGTATCATTTTTATTTTCAATGTTAAAGGTACTAAAACCCATTATTCCTTTAAAAACAGATGATGTTTATGAATCAATAAAAGAATTAGAAACTCAGGAAAAGATTATTTCATCAAAAAATTTGACTGAAAGTAATCCTGCTCTTTCTATAGCACAGTGGATAACTGGAATTCCATTAATTTATTATCCATCAGGATTGCAAGCAGCAGCAATTAGATTCAAGAACTCTCTACAAGAAAATGTAAAAATGCATGCAATGACAGAAGATGTGATTGAAGCTTGTCATAATGGAATAGTTGCATGGGAAAAACCATCATATGTTCAACCAATTTTGTTAGAAGGTGAAGATGATTATGTAAAAACCAAAGAAAGATGGAATGTGATAAAAGATTATTTTTATGAAAATAAAATTGATTTTAAAGAAGTATATTCAGTAAATGGAAGTATTTTATCAAAGTTAGTTAATTTAATTTATTTTTTAGATTATACAAGTATCTATAAATCTGTAATATCTAATATTGATCCTTCCCCTGTAAAATCAATTGATTTTATAAAATCAAAACTAAATTAAAAAAAACAATATGTTCTTTTCAAATTATATTAAATCATAAATAAAATAACGGGTATTCATATCAACATAGAAGTTACAACATTGTGCATAATACAATTAAAGTTATAGTTATAAAAAATACGAAATTAATCCCATTTAAAATCTCAATTTAACAGTCTATACAAACGAATATTGTATGATTTAAAATAGTCTTTTAAAAAATTACGAGTTGGTTCTTTAATTGGAAGATATTTACCTACATTGCTTTTTTTAAGGTTTATTATATTATAATCATCCAAATTTAAAAAATCAAAAACTAAAGATAGTGCATCGGTAGGATTTTGAACAAATTCTTCAGTGTTCAACACCAAAATTTGTTTTTTAGGAAATACCTTAAACCAATTTTCTAGTTGTTTTACATAAATTCCTCTTTCTAAATAAGAGAACATCTCATAATTGTAAGCATAATAATTCTCATTTGCAATAATTTTTTCTTTTTCTTCTAATAGACGAGTATTTTCAGATTTTATAGCATCTTCAAAGGATAATGATTCAAATCCTTTTCTGACTTGCATTTGATAATGAGAATAAGCTCTATCAATTGGATTTCGTAAAAGAACAATTAATTTCATGTTGAGAAATTTTTTATAAATTCTTTTAGAAGCGTGTAAATTAAAAAAATAATTAGGTAAAGCCTTACCAGTAATAATTTTTTGTTTTTCAAATAATTTTTTTCTAATTAATGGAAAATGAGATTTATACCAATAAAGATTCATGTTAAAATATCTATCAAAAAATCCAATTTCTTTTCTTGAAGCAGACAAAATGGTAGTATGTTGAATAAAATAATCATACAATGTAGTACCACATTTTTGTGCTCCGATTATAAGAAATTAAGGAAAGAATCTTATTAAAAAAACCAGAAAAGAATCTATAGAAACTAGGATCATTTGACAATCTGTAGGGATTTACGTTAGGATGAGTAATTAACCAATTTTTTATCAATCGTCTAATAGGATTTAGAGATTTTTTCATCTAACATATTTTAAAAAACCTACTTAAAAATTAGTTTTTTTAAAAATTGCAAGTGTATTTTGATCAGGTTCAGGGAAAGAAATTGTAAAATTTAATTCTTTCAAAATCTCGGAACTTAAAAAACATTGATGTTTTTGGAATTTATTTTCACCTAAATTCCAAACATTTTCAACATGTTCTTCATTGAATTCAAATTTAGACGGAGTGTATACAACAACAATTTTTCTTGCAATTCTTTTCATATGTTTAATTGCTGAAATTGCATCATCTAAAAGTAAATGTTCTAAAACATCAATACATAAAACTACATCAAAGCTATCATCTACAAATCTATCTAATTCATCTATATCTAATTTAATTACCGGAAAATATTGTTTTGATACATCAAGATATTTAGGCCAAATATCACACCCAAGTAGTGATTTACATTTAAGGATTTTAGGTGATCTTTGAAGAGAATGAATGATTTTTCGTTTTTTTCTTGTAAAATTTGAATATTTATCCTTGTCAATTTTTTCTATTACATCAGTAGTTGATTTCATTATACCACAACCTAAATCAAGAACTGTGTATTCGGATTTAACATACTTTTGGATAATTTTACCTAGCCAATCCATAAATTATTATAAATTTTAGTATATATTTTATTATCATATGAACATAATGCAACATAATTTTAAGAGAGAAATATTCTCAACGATACATAACAATCACATCTTTTTGATGTTGGGACTGAATGTTTTTACTGCACTAATGTTATTAACTAATTTTCAAAAATTAAATAAATGAATCAAAATTGGTTTAGAAGACGCTGGTTTGATTTTAGACAAGGCCACGCTGTTTACTTGATTTTTCTTCTAACATTTGCAAATTTTGTTTTAATTTTTCACAGATTACTAATTGAAAGAATAGAATTTTTAGATCAAGTTTTTAGTGAATTATGGGTTTTTGCTTTATTTTTTGTGTTAATCTATATTCCATTAGCCATACTAATTGGTGCATGGCATAGAAAAACTCAGATTAAAATAGAAAACGAAGTAATTTTAAGGCAAAATCCATTATGGGCAAAAATGTTTAGAACTTTAATAGATATTGAATTAAAACAAATATCAAAAGAAGAATTAGATGAAACTAGGCAATTATTAGATAGGATTGAAAAAGGCAAAGGTCAATAAAAACAAATGAATCTGATTACAAGATATGTCATATGAAAATTGGAATAGTTCATCCTTCTTTTGATGTAATAGGTGGAGCAGAACAAACAACATTGTCGCTGCTGGATGCATTAAAAAATACTTCACACCAGGTGACTCTTTATACTACAACAAAATCTATTATAATTCCTTCTGAAATAAAAATTTGTTACGTAAATAAAAATTCATTTCCTATAGGGTGGAACTTACAGAGATTATTAGAAGTTGTAAAATTATTTAAAAAAGCAAAAAATGAAGATGTACTTTTTGTTTCAAGTGGAAATTTAGTATTAAGTAATATTAGAAAAGTAATCATAATTTATTGTCATTCAACATTTGAATCAGAATTGAAGAAGTCACAAAAGAAAAATTCTGGATTATTTATAATCTATCATAATTATATTAAAAAACGACTAAAAAATCAACTGAAATTATTAGAAAAGGTAAATGTACAATTAATTACAAATTCCAATTACACAAAAGAAAAATTTAAAGAAATATTTGGAAAGGAATCAAAAGTGATTTTCCCACCAGTAAAACTAAAAGAAAGGAATAAAGATAATTGCAAAAAATATGGAATAATTACAATATCAAGATATTCTCCTGAAAAAAATTTAGAATATAATTTAGAAGTAATAAAAAATCTAAATATACCATACAAAATATTTGGTAATGCAAAATTTTCATCACAAATAAATTATTACAATCATCTTCAAAAGTTAACTAATGATCAAATGCAAATAGAATTATTTTGTAATTCAAAAAGAGATTTAATTGAAAATTCGCTTAATTCATCTAAAATATATTTCCAAAGTAGCAAAGAGACATTTGGAATTTCAGTAATTGAAGGAATAATGGCAGGATGTATTCCTATTGTCCCTAACAATACGGCAAATAAGGAAATAGTTCCTATCAACAAGTTGCGCTATAAAGAAAATGACAAAAATGATGCTAAAAGAAAAATTGAATTTGCACTAAGAGGAGATTTTGATAAGTATTTGATAGAATTACAAGAATATGTAAAAAAATTTTCCCAAGAAAATTTTCAAAAAAATATAATTAATTATTTAGATGATTTGGAAAATCGTATGAATAAAGAAAATAGAAATAATAATATTTAAAAAAAATTAAGATGTAAATAATTGAAAAATTAATAATAATTTGTAAAAAATGGAACAAAAGATGTAAAATGAAAGTTTCAATTGTAATTCCTGTTTATAATGCTGAGAAATATCTCAGAGAATGTATAGAATCAGCACTGAATCAAACATATAAAGATATTGAGATTATTGCAGTTGATGATGGATCACATGATAATTCTTTAAAAATTTTACATATGTTTAAGGATAAAATCAAAATAATTTCTAAGAAAAACGGAGGTACTGCAACAGCCCTAAATGAAGGAATTAAAAAGATGACAGGACAGTGGTTCAAATGGTTAAGCGCTGATGATATTTTGTACCTAAATGCAGTCGAGGAATTAATGAAAGAAGTTGAAAAGATTAAAGATGAAAAAAATACAATTCTATATACAAATTATGATATTATTGATTCTAACAGTAAAGTGATTAAACAGTTTATTGAGCCAAATTACAATAATCTTTCCACATTTGATTTCAATGTTATTTTATTAGATCATTATATTGGAAATGGAACAACTAGTTTAATTCATAAATTAGCACTTGATGAATATGGTAATTTTGATGAATCAGTTGGTTTTGCAGAAGATTATGAATTATGGTTACGCTTTTGTTTATTACATAACTGTCGGTTACATCTTGTTCCTAAAATTTTGGCCAAATATAGAGCTCATCAAACTCAATTATCAGTAGCAAAAATGGATAAAGCATTAGAGAATGCAAATGAAATTAGAAAATATGTTTTAAATAAATTGGATAAAACAGAATCAATAAAGTACATTATTGCGTTAAAAAAATTTAGGAATACAAAATCACTTACTTTAAGAGTTAGACATAGCATACGAAATGAAATGTTTAAGATTCTTCCTAAATCTATATCAGAGAAAATATTTCAAGAGTATCTTAAAAGAAAATAATGTAATTTGACATATTTTTTGATATTAAAATTATGAACAGAAAAGTTCAATAAAACAATATGTACAGATAAAATTCATGATAGTAAAAAAGGTAAAATCCATGATAAAAAAAATTATTAAACCTACAGATCGTACTGAAAAATATTGGAAAAAAGCAGCTAGCAAAGATGTAGAAAGTGTGATGGAATCAATATGTGATCAATTTGATAAGAAAATCTTTGATACAAAGAAGGAGGCATTAATTTTTTCTCAGAATATAAAATTAGATAAAAGTATGAAAATATTAAATCTGGCATGCGGAATGGGTAGGATATGTAAATGGGTTGCACCATATGTTGATAAATATGTAGGTGCAGATTTTATTCCAGAAATGATAAAAAAAGCAAAGGAGTACAATAATGAATTTAAGAATGCAAAATTTATTGTAAATGATGGAGAGTCTAAAGATTCTTGATTCAGATTATTTTCATTTAGCATATTCTGAACTTGCTTTTCAGTATATGTTAAAACCAATATAGGAATCATATGTAAAAGAAATTTTTAGAGTATTAAAAAAAGATGGATTATTTTATGTACAAATTCCAAGAGTAGAATATTACAATGATAAGACTTATTCATGAACAAAGAATGAAACTGATGAATTATTTCAAAAGTTTTCAATCACATATGAAAATACTAGTGATGCTTACTATTATATAAAAGCCAAGAAATAACCTATAATTTTTTAAAATCATATGCTTTTAAATTAATTACTGGATTTGAGAAGAATTAGAAAACAGGAATATTTCTATACAACCCATTGAAGTTTTTTCATCATATGTTTCAATTCATCTATAGTTAGATGTTTGGTGTTAGCTGAACCATAATATTCATGTGAAATTAAACTCTTTGTTGAAAGTTTATCAACTTTTTCTTCTTGATTTATTACAAAGTGATCTTTTCTTTCTATACTACACCGCATTTCTTCTTCTGAAATTAAGATTTCATCTATTTTTTCTCCAGCCCTGATCCCAATGAATTCTAAAGGATAATTTTTCTTTCCTGTTTTTAATTCAGCATATGCTAATGCAAGATCAGTTATTTTTGCAGCAGAAGCTTTCTTGACAAATATTTCATTACCTTTTCCATGTTTGAGTGAATAAAAAACCAAGTCTATAGCTTCAGATAATGTAAGCAAAAATCGTGTCATTTCTTTATGAGTAATTGGCAGAGGTTGCTTGGCTTCTATTTTTGAATTCCATAATGGTATTACACTTCCTCTACTTCCAAGAACATTTCCATATCTTACACAACAAAATTTTGTACTATCTTTTGTTAGATCATCAGAAAGCATAATTTTTTCTTGTAAAGCTTTGGTCATCCCCATAGCATTTACTGGTTTCACAGCTTTATCAGTACTAATAGCAACTACATTTTTGACTTTTCTTGCTACTGCAGCTTTTACCACATTGTATGCTCCAAAGATATTTGTTTTAACAGCTTCATATGGATAAGATTCAACAGTTGGTACTTGTTTCAGAGCTGCTGCATGAAAAATTACATCAATGTCTTTTGTCACAGTATACAATCGATCATAATCCCGAATATCACCAATGATAAATTGCATTTTTTTGAAAATAGGTTCCTTTTCCAATTCCATTTTCATGGAATGTTGCTTATCTTCATCTCTACTAAAGATTGTAATAGACTTAGGTTTGTATGGCATTAATTCTTTAATCATTTGATGGCCAAAGCTACCAGTTCCTCCAGTAATCAAGATATTTTTGCTGTTTAGAACATCAGAATAATTCAAATTAAAATAATTTAGAAAATTGAATTAATAAATTAGTTGTCATGAATGGGAATATCATTTCAAAAGTAATTTCTATTTTTAGGTTGTAAAAATTATTGAAAGTTTTAATTCATCCAGATTATCAAACAAAACTGATGAAGGTAATGTCGATTTTTGGGACTAGACCTGAAATAATCAGATTAAGCAGAATTTTTTCTAAATTAGAAGCTAATTTTGAACATATTATGGTTAATACAAATCAGAATTTTACTCCAGAATTAAATCAAATTTTCTTTTCAGATCTAAAAATTAGAAAACCAGATTACAATCTCAAAATCAACACAGGTTGTTATGGGAAAGAAATTGGAGAAATTATAGAAAAAAGTGAAAAAATAATCTTAAAAGAAAAACCAGATATCTTATTAATTTTAGGGGACACAAATAGTGGATTAGCAGCAATTCCAGCTTCACACCATGGTGTAAAGATTGTTCACCTAGAAGCTGGAATGCGAGCATACGATTTTCGAATGCCAGAAGAAAAAAATCGTGTTTTGATAGATCATTTATCATCAGTTCTTTTACCATATACAAATTATTCAAGAGAAAATCTAATAAGAGAAAATATTCATCCAAGTAAAATCTATGTTGTTGGAAATCCAATAATCGAAGTAATTAATTATTTTACGAAACAAATTGAACAAAGTCCAATACTAAAAAAAATGAAACTAGAATCAAACAATTATTTTTTGATAACGGCGCATAGAAGTGAAAATATTGATGATCCTCAAAGTTTGACAAATGTATTTTTAGGGTTGGAAAAAATCCATTTAAAATTTAAAAAAAGAGTGATTTATCCAATACATCCAAGAACACTAAGTAAGATTAAGAAAAAAATTCCTAAAGAGATAGAATGTATCAAACCACTTGGATTTTTTGATTTTACTAAATTGGAAAAAAATGCATTTTGTTTGGTTACTGATTCAGGAACAATTCCAGAAGAAGCATTATTTTTTGGTGTTCCATGTGTGACCATTAGGGAAAGTACAGAACGTCCGGAATACATTGAAGCTGGTGGGAATATTCTTTCAGGCTTAGATCCAGACAATCTTGTAAAATCTATAAAATTAATTACATCATTAAAAAATAAATTAGAATGGATTGAATCGTTAGGAGATAACAAGACTTCAGATAGAGTAGCCAATATTCTTCAAGGTAAAATTGAGAGACAAAAGTTTTAACAATTCAAAAATAATGTTAGAGTAGAATGGATCTGGAAGATTTAAAAATTTTAATAACTGGTTCTTCAGGTGCACTTGGTTCTGAATTAAAGAAAAAATTCCATCATGCGTTAACTCCGAACCATAATGAATTAGATGTTACCGATAAAGAAAAAATTATGGATTTTTTCAAAAAAGAAAAAATCGATATTGTAATACATACAGCAGCCATTACAAGTGTAAGAAAGTGTGAAGAGGAAAAAGAATTAACCTGGAAAACAAATGTGGATGGGACAAAAAATGTGGTTGATGTATTATTGCAGACAAACCCAGATGGAAAATTTGTTTATGTAAGTACTGCATGTATTTTTGATGGGAATGCTGGAATGTACAAAGAATCATCCATTCCATATCCAGAAAACTTTTATGCTTTATCAAAGCTGTTAGGAGAACAGGAAGTCAAAAAATTATCAAATTATTTAATCATTAGAACAAATTTTACAGCAAGAAAAAAATGGCCATTTCCCAAAGCATTTTCAGACAGATTTGGAACATATCTTTTTGCTGAAGATGTGGCAAATGGAATTGTAGATGTTCTTAATTCAGATATGAATGGAATTGTTCACATAGTAGGAGATAAAAAAATGTCTATGTTGGAATTAGCAAAAATGACAACACCAGATGTGAAATCTATGACAATTAATGATTATTCGGGACCAAAACTTACCATAGATATGAGTCTAGATTCAGAAAAATGGAAAAAATATAAAATAACAAAAAACTAATCGAATTCTTCAATTAATTGTAAAAAAAATTGTTGGAATTTCTCTTTAGAGAATTTTTTAATTGAATTATCAAGTGGTTTTAAAATATGATCAAATTCGCCGTTAAGTGCACTCTTTATTTTATTTTTAGCATCATTTTCATCATTTTCTTTATATCTTAATTCAGCAAATTGGACTGTTTCTTTATGAGCAGAAGTATCAGGCACTATAGGAATACATCCAGCAGCAATGCTTTCTACAACAGAAATTCCAAAGGTTTCATTAGAACAATGAAAATATATCTTAGAATTATTCAAATAATTTACTAGATCACTTCTGTTAATATTTTTTAAAAGTTTAATTTTTGATTCTAAATTAAGTTTTTTAATTTGAGTTTCTAATTTTTCACAGTATAAAATATTGGACTTTGTTTTTGTATTTCCAATGATATAATATAAAGAATTTAATTGAGACACCACATTAATTCCAAATTCAAGATTTTTTTCTTTTGAAAATCTTCCTATTGAAACAATTTGATTTTTTTTATTTTGTGAATTAAATTCATTTAGATTAACAGGAGGATAGATTATTTTTGAATTTTTATTATATTTTGATTTTAATGAATTATGTATAAATTCAGAATTACTTATAAGAAAGATTTTAGAGCTAGACAAATTATCTACAAATTTTTTCATCATGTTATGGTATGGTTTGTAATATAATGACCAAATTCCTTTGTATTTTGTTGATTTATTTTCTAAATCATTTGAAAAATCACTATGGCAGTATACAATAATTTTCTGATTTGGATTAACAGGAATACACAGTCCTCCCGATGCTTGAATTAAAATATCCTCATTTTTGGCTTTTGCAATAAGTTTAGACTCCATTACTCTTTGATATAATCCAAAAAAGGGAATTGTAATTGGTAATATTGTTTTAATTCGAATTTTTTTTGATTTTATTTTAGGTTTTGAAAATGTATACAAAGTAACACTATGGTCCGTTTTCTCTAGCGTATCAAGAATTGCATTTAGTGTTTCTTCTGTTCCACCACCACCTCCTACAAAACCATGAATTATTCCAATATTCATAATATGGAAAATTAAAATGAGGTTTTAAGGGATTGGATTAAAAAATCTAATTACATAGTTGCTTGTGCAGCATCATGGAACATCTGACTCTTTGCACAACCAGCAGCAAGTTCATCACCAGCTCCACGTCTCATAAGACCTCGGTAAAGACCATCTTCAAGTTTTACGCCTTCTCGCTCTTCCCATTCTTCTACAGTAATAGAATATTTCTTTTGTATTCTATCTCTATACCATTCTGGAATTACATTGAATGCACAGAATGGAACTATTCTAAGGTCTGGAGTAAGATAGTGAATATCACACCTTTGTAGTCTTTCCAAGTCTTCATTGTATTTATCTTGAAAATGCATCATACCAAGGAATAATCCTTTGACGTGCCATGAACCAACTGAATCAAATGATCTCTTCATGAGTATATTACCGAACATTTTTGCCAAATCTAATCCTGCTGGTTGTTTCTTTGTGTCAACAAATCCTTTGAGTTTTCTTACAACTTCAAGCATTGTAAAGTATTTGTTTTTACCAGAACGGATCTCTTCTGCTTTATCTTCAAATAATTCTAACATTCCTTGAATGTCACAGAATTTTGTTAATGGAACAAACTTCTTTGTTTCTGCATCTTCAAAGATATATGTTCCTGCACCACAGGCAAAGTGAATAGATAATTCGTATTTTGGTTTGCTTGAGAATGCTTCAATCACATTTGTTAGTGGCATACAACTTGGAACTGGGAACCAGTCATCTACAGTTACTTCACCGTTTGTCTGTTCTTCAATTCTTTGAACACAGTCAGGAACTGTGATTCTGTATTTTTCACGTTCTCCTTTACCCATTCTTCCAGTTAATGATACTGGTTGAAAGTTTACAGCATGAACTACATCCATATTCTTTTGTGCATATCTGATAATTCCACCTAATTCGTGGTCATTAATTGATTTGATTACTGTTGGAACAAATACTACAGTGGTACCTGTTTTTCTACAACTATCTAATGCATATGGAATTTCCCAGTGATTCTTTGGGTTTGTTCTTGCAGTTACACCATCAAAAGAAAGATACAAGTTGTTACATCCAGCAAGTCTTACTTCTCTTGCTGCTTCTGGATCCATTGCATGTCGTATACCATTTGTATTCATTTGGATGTGATCAACACCTTCCTCTTTCATTATTTTAATAACATCAGCAATGTCTTCTCTAAGCATTGGTTCACCACCAGTAATTTGCATAGAGTTTCCTGGAATTGGTCTTTCAGCCCTTAGTGTCTTCATCATTGCTCTGACTTGAGTATGATCTGGCTCATACATGTAAGCGCCTTCAAGACCTTTCTTTACATAAAAGAAGCAATACCAACATGTCAAATCACATCTATTAGTTACAATCATGTTTGCAAGTCCACTATGTGAAAGATGGTTTGAGCATAATCCACAATTATTTGGACAAGAACATTTGTCAATCATTACATTTGGAGAATGAGCACCTTTTCCATCCATCCAGTATGTACTGAATTTCTTGTACATTTCATAAGAGCCAAAGTATAATTCCTCACATTCGCCGTGAGTTGGACAAACCTTTGACATGAAGACTTTGTTATCTCTTTCAAAGACTTCTGCATCCAGAATCATGTTACAATCTGGACAGATACTTTGAGTAAATCTAATTGTGGACTTTTTACCTAAATTTTTGCTTGATTGATTGGATATCTGAATTAGTGCCATACCTGTAATCAAAATTCTTCTGAAATAGTATATAATGCATTTCATACTCACCCCCGTGTGGAATTTAGTAATTAGACATGCCTGATTTAAATACCAAAACTGATCGATTAGATCGCATATGAGTATATCAGATAAAACAAGAAAGGCATTAGAAAAAATTGGTCTTACAAGTTATGAAATTAGAACATTTTCTGCTTTACTCAAATCAGGTGAGTTAACAGCATCAGATCTTAGTCAAAAATCAGGAGTACCGTATTCAAAAATTTACGAAGTGTTAGGAACTCTAGAAGATAAAGGTTGGATTGGATCAGATGATTCAAGACCAACAAAATATTTTGCAAAATCGCCCTCTACAGGATTAGAAACAACAAAACAAAAAATGGAAAATGATTTTTCGCAAAATCAAAGTGTAATTCTAAATGAATTGGTTCCATTATATGAAAAAAGTGGAACAAGTGAAAGGCCAGACATCTGGGTACTTTCAGGTGCAATCAACATTGCTGCTAAAATTTTAGAAATGGTAGATACTTGTAGAAATGAGGTAATGATTGCATTACCCGAAGCTGGAGTGGATCTTGTAAAACAAGCATTACCAAAACTCAGATCACTTCACGATAAAGGAGTAGACATTACAATACTTACTTCAGATAAAATAGATAAAGAGTCAATCAAGGCAATAAAACGTGTTTCAACTGTAAAAATTAAAAAAGGTCTGTTTGGTGGAGGCATAATTTCTGATAAAAGATATGTTGTTATTTTATTAGGTCCTGAAATAGGAGGTGCAAACACTTCAGATGTAGTAGCGATTTGGGCAGATCATGCAGGATTAGCAGGATTTGCACGTCAATACTTTGAATATTTATTAAAAGATTCAAAGATGGTATAGTATGGATGCATTAAATGAAGATGAAGAGACTCTTTTTGTAGGTACTGCAGAAGCAGAACATGTAGAGATGTATCTTAAAGCAATCTGGCATATAAAAGAAAGAGGAGAAGATGTTAAGATTAGCACCATTGCAAAAATGCTCAATGTCAGACAACCAAGCGTTGTCCAAATGCTCAAGAAATTAAATGGTAAAAATCTTGTAAATTACAACAAAGCAGGTGTGAAACTTACAGAAGATGGTGAGCGAATAGGTGCAAGTATGATGAGAAATAGTCGATTACTAGAAGTTCTCATGGATAGTGCACTTAAAGTAGAAATTGATGAAGAAATGGTGTGTGGAATTGAACATCATATGAACAAGCAATTTACAGATGCTCTTTGTGTAATGTTAAAACATCCAAGAAAATGTCCACATGATCATGAAATTCCAATGGGTGAATGTTGTAAATTAGCATAGTGAAATTGTATCCCAAAAGATATAACATCTTAAAAATTAAATTCAAATATGGCATGCTTCTGTGGCTGTGAAACATATGAGAAAAATAAAGATGGATTCAAAATTGCATGTGTAAAGTGTGGACACGGACCTCAAAATCATGATGAAGAATTTAGAGCCGCTGCAAGAAAGAATGAATCACAAAGTCAAAAACGCGATGCAGACTTTGGATGATTATTCACCAATTATTTTTACTAAAACTCTTTTTGGTCTTTTACCATCAAATTCACCATAGAAAATTTCTTCCCATGGTCCAAAGTCTAATTCACCATTAGTTATTGCAACTACAACTTCTCTTCCCATAACTTGTCTTTTTAGATGAGCATCGGCGTTATCTTCACCAGTTTTGTTATGATCATATTGATCAGTTGGTTCGTGAGGAGCTAATCGTTCTAACCATTTTTCATAATCGTGAAGCAATCCGCCTTCATTGTCATTAATAAAAACACTAGCAGTGATATGCATATCATTTACAAGGCAAAGTCCTTCCTGAACATTACTTTTCGTAACTAAATTTCTAATACCATTTGTAATATTTACAAAAGCTCTTCGTGTTTTAACTTCAAATATAAGATATTCTGTGAGAGATTTCATATTTTTTAGCACAAATCAAACATTAAAAACCTAAGGTAGGCTCAGAACTCAAGATCCTCATCATCATTTCAAAGGGATAGATTCATCACTGCCCGCATGCATAATTCAGGCAGATTCCTATTGAGTCTTTCAAGAAGCTTGATAAATGGCTTAGTTCAATCTTTCAAAATGGTTGCAATTGATACTCCAGCTTCATTGGAAAGTTTTAGAAGATTTATCATTTCAAGCACTTGTAAATCCTATGCTCCACGTAGTTATTTAGAAGATTCAGAAGTATTTGCCGAAAGAGAAGATAGTATGGGAGCAATTTATGTGGAAGCAGCTGATAAAGTAACTTTGAAAAAAATAAGAGATATTACATTTGTTAATGCAAGAGACATTCTTGGAATAATCTACAATTCAAAAAGTGGAAACACATCTTTGAAATGGCGTCAATTAAGACGGAATAATGGTAAAGTTTCAGGTGAAGCTTCTGCAAATTCCCTAACAAATTTAGCAGAATCAGGTGTTCTTACTTTAGATTGGGTTGAAAATTACCTAAAGAAAAAAACAGAAGAAACAAAGACTAACAAAGTCACAAGCTAAAATCTTTTCTTTTTGTAGATTAAAACACTATTATGATTACAAAGACTATTGATGAGAATTCAATTTCAGTCATACCAGAAGATTCTGATGATCTTTTGAATCTACGTCGAATAATTAAAAAGGATGACAAAGTTGTTGGAGATACAACAAGAGTTCTAAAACAAGATAAAGATTATTCAAGACCAGACAAGGGAGAAAGAATCAAAGTTAGAATTGCATTAACTGTAGAAAAAATTTCTCTTGATGATGTTTTGGATAGGTTAAGAGTTGGTGGTACAATTTATGAATCAAATAATGAATCAATATCTCATGGATCACATCATTCATTTATTCTAAAAATAAATGACGGAATTATAATTTTAAAGAAAAAATGGTCACCCATTGAGAAGAAACTTTTAGAATCAAACAATAATCAAATTGCTTTTGTACTTGTAGCCATTGATACTACAGATTGTGGAATTGCAAGATTAAGAGGAACACATTTAGAATTTATGCCAAACATTTATTCAGGTTCTGGTGGCAAAAGATACAAAACCAATTTTAACATTGAAAAATTCTTTGATCAGGTACAACAAGCAATATTTTCTATTTCTAAAAAAGAAGATTCAATAATAATTTTTGGTCCCGGTGAAACAAAAAAAAGATTTGCAAATTTTATTGAAAAGTCACAAAAATACAAGATTCAAGTAGTTGAAGGAATAGATTCAGGTGGAGAAGATGGAATATACACATTTACAAAATCTCAAGCAATGCAAGAAATAATGTCAGACAGTAAACTAGCCAGAGCTTCGGCTATTATTGATGAAGTGATGTTTCTTGCAAATAAAAAAAGCAACAAGTTTACAATGGGATTTGATGAAACTTTTAATGCAAACCAAATGGGTGCAATCGAATCCCTTGTATTCTCAGATAAAGCAATACAAGATAATGATGAGCAAAAAATTATGGATTTTTTCAATGATGCTGAAAGTAAAGGAGTTAAAATTTATAGTGTTGATGCATCTACAGATATCGGCCTTAGAGTTACAGGTTTGGGAGGAATAGTTTCATTGTTACGATATGCAATTAAATCTTAATTTGTAGAGTCAATTAACCAATTAAGATATGATTTATTGATTGAAGTAACATCAACTTCTACTATTTCAGGAACATCGTATGGATGTGTTTCCAAAATTTTCTTTTTTAATAATTTTTTATTTTTTGTCATAGTTTTAAAAATAGCAAGATATTCGGATGTATTTTCAATTTTTCCATTCCAAGAATAAATTGAAGAAATTTTTGAAAAGTTAACACATGCTACTATTTTATTTTTTACAAGATCATTTGCAATTTTAGAAATTGATTTTTTGTTAGGATAAGTTGAAATGATTATTACAGGTTTCATAGTAACCGATAAATGTACGTACCTTAAAAAATTAACAATTAGTTTGGAACTTGATTTTATTACTCAAAATTCGATTATTTATGTCTTAATTGCTTGGGTCATAATCGTTATTATTGCTAAATCTCTGAAATTAGAAAAATATGGTTTTGAAATAAAGGCTTACAGTTTAGTGTACAAAAACAAAGGTGTCAACTCAGTTCTAAATAAAATTCTCAGTAGAACCAAAAGAGGAATTAGAGTTTTTGCAGATACTAGTGTAATTGCAGGTTTTATAATGATGGGTTTTGCATTTTGGTTTTTACTCAATAATGTGTCAAACTTTTTTGTTGCACAATCTGAATTCTCAGAACTAACAGTACTTATCCCAGGAGTGACATTAACATCAGCATCATCAATTACATATTTTTTACTATCAATTCCAATTGTTCTTGTAGTTCATGAAGGAGCCCATGGAATAGTTGCTGCTTTGGAAAAAATAAAGATCAAAACAGGAGGATTTGCAATATTTATCGCAATGTTTGCAGGATTTGTAGAACCAGACGAAGAAGAGTTTGAAAAGGCAAAAAAGATTTCAAAATTAAGAGTGATTGGTGCAGGGGCAACATCAAACGTAATTTTTGCATTTATTTTAGGAGTTATTTTATTAACAAATCCATTTTTTGCAATGGTACTACCTGAACCACTTCTCAGTACATTTTATGAATTACCTGACGGAGTTTTGATTCTATCAATTATAGAAAATTCTGGAGCTGAACAAGCTGGATTACTTGCAAATGATATCATTACATCAATTAATGGAATACCGATCTTTAGTCCAGTTGATTTTCCCAGCTTGAATCCGGGTAAAACAGCAACAGTTACAGTGTTAAGAGATAGTCAAATACTTGAATTTGGTGTTGAAATAATTCCATCGCCTGAAGATCCTGATAGAGGATTAATAGGAATTATGAGAGACAACACATTTGCCTACAAACCAATAATGAATTTCATCGAATGGAACGATCCTAACGTTTCAATGTTTTTGTTATGGTTATGGATGATTTCATTTTTCATAGGAATTATCAATATGCTTCCCCTGCCAATATTAGATGGAGGAAAATTCATTCATACAATTATTGATAAAAAAATATCAGACAAATCAGTTAATGTGGTCATGTGGGGAATTTACGCATTCACGTTTTGTCTATTTGGGCTTAATATTGCTTTATCATATTTGAAGTCTGGATGGTTTACGATATAGAATCCATCTAAAGAATCATTAATGAAAAAATATCAAGAAATTCATGATTTGTGATAGTTGCCAAAATCCAGCTGTCTATACAAGAAAATATTCAGGTCAAAAGTTATGCTCAACTTGTTTCTCAAACTCTATTATTAGAAAAACTGCTAAGACTATTTCGAAATATAACATGATTAAATATAATGAATTAGTAGCTGTTGCTGTTTCTGGTGGAAAAGATTCCTTAGTATTACTAAAAATTATTCATGAAATGGCATCTACACATAATTTTAGAATAATAGCAATTACAATAGATGAAGGAATTCCAAGATATAGAAATGAGGCATTAGAAATCGTAGAGAATTTTTGTAGTGAATTAAATGTTGAACACAAAGTTTATTCTTACAAAGATTTGTTTGAATTAACACTAGATGAAGCATTAGAATTAAGAGAAAATGAAAGAACTTCATCTTGTTCAATTTGTGGAATTTTAAGAAGACGTGCAATTGATTATGCAGCAAAAGATGTTGGGGCAGATGTAATTGCAACTGGCCACAATCTAGATGACACATTACAAACATTTGTCATAAATATGCTTTCAGGAGATACAACTAAGATTGGATGGATGGATCCTGATACATCTTCAAATTCTTTAAGAAAGATAAAACCATTTTGTGAGATATATGAATCTGAAATAGTATTTTATGCATTTACAAATGACATTCCATTTCAATCAGAACCATGTCCACACATGAATGAAGGAATAAGAACAGAGATTCGTGAATTTCTAAATTCTCTAGAAAACCAACATAGTGGAATTAAAAATAATTTCTATCAATCAATTCTCAAAATTTCTCAAATTGTAAAGATTTCAAATTCAAAAGAAAAAATAACTTGTGAAAAATGTGGAACTGAATGCACTGGAAACATATGCTCAGTTTGCAATATGGTTTTAAAACTAAAAGAAAATCAAACCTAATGCAAATATAACATACTTTCTTTAGAAAAAATGGTAGTAGGTAGGATTAGGGTGCCAGCCGTGCCCTGTTCTGAAACCGGCTATATGCAGAGATCAGTAACTGTTGGGTAAATCTCTAGATGGGTAATTCCCGCTTGGTGTGCGGAAATGAAATCACGCCGAGGCGGGTGGTTGCAGGACTAGAAATATCCGAAGGGATAACTTCTAAGACCGAACCATCGAAAGGGATGAGGTCCGGGAGGGAGCAATCCTAAGGTGGAGCATCCACGCTTCCTCGTCAACGTGGCGGATCTTGTATGCCTTGAAATGGGGTTATTCGTCTAGACTGGAACCAGCGGATCTACTACCTTTATAATTAAAATCAAATTTGCAAACTTATGGAAGGGATAATTTCATTCGGAAATAAAAGAAGCTTTGAAGACTTTAAAAAACAGATTCCAAGTCCAGTATTGCCCCTATTTGATTCAATTAGGGAATTTTGTTTTTCATTGGATGATAAAGTAGTAGAGGATATCAGAATGCACAGAGTTGTTTTTTGTAAGTCAATGACATTTAGATGGTTTGTAGATGTGGAACCTGAAAAAGAAGGAGTCATCATTAAAATTCAGAAAAGTCGAAAGGAACCAATAGAAATAATTCATATTAAAAAAGAGCAAGAAATTTCAGAATTTAGTAAAATGATTAAAGATGCATATGAAAAAATTCATTAATACAAAACATCAAATTTTGAGAATTCTGCAATGAATTTTTCATTTTGAACTTCTACATATTCTACTCTTGCACTAGCAGGGCCGCCATGAGCCCATTCAACAAGTCTATTGACTTTTTCTTCATCCCCTTCTAAAATAGATTCAACACGACCGTCTTTAAGATTTTTAACCCAACCAAAAACATTATTTTTTTTAGCCATCACTTTTAGTGTTTGACGGAAATAAACACCCTGTACTTTTCCAGTTACAAAAATCCTAACACGCTTACTTGACATTAAAGTGATATTTCAATAGACTATTAATCAATTTTAGGTTAAAAGAAAATTATCTTCTTTCTTTAATTCTAGCTCTACCAGTCTTTCTAGCAGCAATACTACCTACCTTTGCACCAGGAGGAGCATCTCTTGATACTGTTGAACTTTGTCCAACGTGTTGATGACGACCACCACCGTGTGGGTGAACATAAGCTGCTTGAGCAACTCCTCTAACAATTGGATATTTCTTTCCTTTAGCTTTAAAACTACGCCATTTGTTACCTGCACTCATAAAGTGTCGTTCACTAGCACCACCACCAGCAAGAGTACCGATCATGGCTCTATTTTTTGGATTAAGAGTAGCAAATTTTCCAGATGGTAGTTTAACAGTTACACCATCATCACCATGAGAAAAAATAGTTGCATCAGTACCAGCGGATTTAACAATAGCACCACCGTCTCCAAAGTGTTTTTCAATATTACACACAATTGTCCCATCAGGAATATTTTGAACGCTAATGACATTTCCTTTTTCAATTTTTGATTTTAATCCAAATTGTAATGTTGCACCTACTGTGGTTCCAAGAACTGCAGGTACAAATGAAACAGAACCATCTTCAAATCTAATTTTGGATAATGGTGCTTCTCTACCGCGTTCATGAACAAGATCGATAATTTCACCTTCATGTTGCTCAGATAACGGAAAACGTGGATAATTTGCCTTTGAACCTACTTTACCAGTAGATGTAGACCTAAATTGATTGCCTCCACGG